>Ga0181520_10003283_pt1 | contig 28645 bp, 21 predicted proteins | sample PEATcosm2014_Bin_29_FD_132451 | JGI IMG/M metagenome (GOLD analysis project Ga0181520, IMG submission 132451) | Peatland microbial communities from MTU Mesocosm Facility, Houghton, MI, USA - PEATcosm2014_Bin02_30_metaG | ecosystem: Environmental > Terrestrial > Soil > Wetlands > Peat | place...
ACGCCGGTGACAGGGAACAGGCGCACCGTCACCAGGAGATTGAGGAAAGTCTGAGCGGCCAGAAAGCTCACGATGCCCAGAGCGACGAGCCGGCCGAACGGTTCACGCGTGGCGGCGGCGATCTCGATGCCGGCCGCGAAGAGAACCATGTAGGCAATAAGCACGACAATCGAACCGGCCAGACCGAATTGCTCGCCGATGAGGGCGAAGATCATGTCGTTGCGGGCTTCGGGGACATGTTTTCCGATGGGGATGTTGCCCATTCCGTTGCCGGTCCAGCCGGAACTCATGGCCATCAGCGCCAGTTGCTGTTGAAAACCGGCGCCCTGCTTGGTTTTGAAGTCGTCGTGGAACATGGCCTCGACGCGCGGGCGGCGGTTCATCGGGATGAGACTCGGAAGATGGCGGAAGAACGGCGTATCGGTGCCGGCCAGCCAGACGACCGGCAGTATGGCGATGCCCAGGCCGATAACGGCCATGATGTGCCGGACCTTGGCGCCAGCGGCGAAGAGCATGGCCAGCAGCGTGGGCACGAAAATGGCGGCGACGCCCAGATCGGGCTGCCGAAGAATCATGAGTATCGGGACGACCGCCAGCGCGAACGGCGTCACCAGGCCGATCACCGTTCGGTAATTGGATCGAAATCGCAGATAGCGGGCCAGTACCATCACGAAGGAGAGCTTCAGCAATTCGCTGGGTTCCAGGCTGGCCGGGCCGATGACGATCCAACTGCACGCGCCGTTCTTCCTCAGCACGCCGGGTACGGAGACGGCCGTGCCGATGTCCGTGTAGAGGACCAAAACCAGACTGATGGCATAAAAAGACCATGCGAGCCGGCCGACGCGAAGGTAATGAAAACTCTGCAGGCCGATCATGAGAACGAAGCCCAGGGCGAGGAAGAAGAGTTGCTTGGGGCCTTCGGGCGAGGCGTCGGAAGGCGAATCGCACCAGATGCACAGAAGTCCGGCGGCCGAGAGCACGGCAACGGCGACGAGGACCGGCCAGTTGGTGGCCAGGGCCAGTTGTTTCCAAAAGCGGTTCATGAGGTCCGCTCGGGCGATGGCGGCGCCGGAGGCACCGAGGCCGGCGGGCCGGCGGGCGATTGACCGGGCGGATCAAAGGCCGCCGCGGCAATCGCGAACGCGAATTGATTGCGGGCGAAGATGACCCAGATCTCGTCGCCCGGCCGTGGATCGGCGACGCGGCGCGGAACAAAGACGGTGGCGACGCGGTGTTCATAGCCGACAACCGGGGTGCATCGCACGGCCAGCGAAAGCGGCGCCAGCGCCGATTGGCTGGTATCGACGACGACGCACTGCTCGTCGCGGCCGTCGACCCAGAGATTCAAATACCGCGTTCGTTGCCAGAACGCCACGCCGAAAAGCGCCAATACCACCGGAAGCGTCACCCAGAATCCGACCAGTTGCACGCCCAGCGACGAACTTCCGGCCGCCGTCCAGCGCTGGTCCGGACTGCCCGGATCGATGTGCAGCGTGACGTTGTGCCCAACGATGGCCAGCCCGTTGTCGGTCTGATCGCCGATCGATCCCATGACGGCATAGTCATGGCCGCCAAAGGTGAAGGTGAGCTTGCAGGCGCCGGCGGCCTCGGCGGCGTCGAGTGCATAGCCCTTGCGGTCAGTGCCGTTGATCGCGGCGATGACGGCGGTGACGGAGGTGTGTTTGTCGATGATCGAGCGGCTGTCGCGCCAGGCGGCGGATTCCTGAACCAGGCACACCACGGCGATCAGCAGCAGGACGAGGCTGGACATGAGCCACGCCCGCGTGCGCGGCTCGGCCCAGGCTCGGCGGCGGGCGGATTTTGTGCGCGGGCGCGGAGCGCCCGGCGGCTGTCGCGAGGCCGGCGACGGGGTCGAGGAACTTGTCATTGCCCAATTGTGCCGTGAAAGTCCATCGCTGTCACTGTGCCGCCGCCGGAGGCGCCGAGGGCGTGAGCAGTTCAGGCCCCGCCGCATGGGGAGGCGGCGATTCCTGCTGCTGCGATGCGGCGACTAATTGCTCCGGCGTCGGCGGCCCAATGACCACCGGCGAGGCGGCGGCTAAAGACTGCGGATCATCCGGATCGGGCTCGACGAAGTCCGGCTGATCCGAGACGCTGCCCAGCCGCCACAGCCGCTCTGCCTCCGGTCCCGTCGATGGCGACAGGTACTTGTGCGCGATGCATGCCAGCAGCACATCGTGAGCCACATCGCCGGCCGCCGCGCCGGAACCGCCGTATTCGACCATCACGCAAAAGGCGATCTGCGGCTTGTCGGCCGGGGCAAAACCGATGTACCAGCCGTGGACCACTTTGTCGTTCTTATCGCCGACGCCGATGTACCAGGTTTCGGTGCCCTTCTCGCCGATATCGATGGTCTTGTGCGTGGCATGGCCGTTCTCCATGACGACGTTGCCGGCGGCGTCGCGGATGGGAATGGTGAGTTTGCTGGCCTGGGCGGAGCCGGTCTTGCCGGCCACGAGAATGGCCGTGAGATCGTCGGGGGGCCGGCGCTTCTGCAACGTGTTGCCGGTTCCGGCCGGCGAGTTGACGACGCGGACCATGCCCAGCCTGACCGCCTCAAGGGCATTGGGGGCGAGATGGAGATCGACGGTATCGGGAGTCGACGGCCTGGTGGCGGCATCGTTGGCATCGACGAGCAACCTCGGCCGCATCCATATTCCGTTGCGGGCGATGGTGGCAGCGACGTTGGCCATCTGGAGCGGCGTGGCGCGAACCAGACCCTGCCCGATGCCCGCAAACCATGTTGAATACTGCCGTAGCGAATTTGGTATGTTGGCGGGATTGGGGATATGTCCGGCGGCTTCGGCAATGCCGATGCCGGTGGGTCGGCCAAGTCCGAAGCGATCGAACCAGGAGCTGAGTTTCTCCATCCCCATGCTATCGGCGAGGGTCTCGAACTGGACGTTGCAGCTACGTTCCAGCGCGTCGGTGACGGTAAGAAATCCGGTCGGATGTGGATCGTTCTCGGGGACGGGGTGATGGCGGACGCCCTCCTTGCCCAGGAGCGACTCGTATTCCGAGGCGACCCAGCAGCGGCCGATGTTGTATTCCTTGCCGCGGAGGACCAGATAGCCGGTGCATTCGATGGTACTGGTGGGAGTGGCAGTGCCCTGGGTGATGGCGCCCAGGCCCACCATGGTCTTGGCGGTGGAACCGGGTTCGAACTGGGCCAGGGTGGCGCGATTGAGCAGCGGCGCGTTCAGGTCGTCGCGGAGCAGCCGGTTGTATTCGGTATCCAGCGTGTTGGGATCAAACCCCGGATAGCTGACCATGGCCCGCACCTGACCGGTGGCGATATCGATGACGACGGCGGCGCCGTGCTGGTCCTGGCGCACAAATTCGGTCTGGGTGTCGGCATGCGTATAGACACGGCGCTTTGCGAAAGCCTCGCCAACGGCGGTTTGAAGTTCGACATCGAGCGTGGTCCTGACATTGCGCCCGGCGACGGGATCGGTTGTGGACTTTTCGGAATTGCTGTAGGTGACGGTCTGCCCGCGGATGCCGCGGAGTGATTCTTCGCCCAGTCCCTCTATGCCGCCGTGGCCGATGAGATCGTTGGGCCAGTACTTGCGCAGATCGTCGCCCTTGAAGGGATCGGCAGCCAGATCGGCCTTGTCGACAGGGCCGAGTCCTCCGATGACGTGACAGACAGCTTCACCGAAGGGATAGACGCGATGCTGGCCGGGCCGGAGAATCAGGCCGGGAAATCGCTCGATATTCTCGCCGGCCTCGATGTCCTGATCGCCATCGGCGCCGTTCTTGTCCAGGATATTGAAGACGTCGGGGCTGATGGCGTTGAGGATGACATGGGGCTGGGTTTGCTCGCCGACGGGAATGGCGTAATCGTCGAGGTTGGGAGCGTCGCCCGAATCGCCCTGGAGCCAGGCTTCGTACCAGGGTGGCTTGGGGAGATCGGCGTGTTTCTTGACACCGTTTTCGTAATTCACATACCAGAGATATCGCCTCCGCATCTCGACGCGCTGGACGATCGAACGGCGGATGTCGTCGATCTCCTGGGGCGTTTTGCCCGAGACATTGGCCAGCGTGGACCACATGGACAGGATGTCCTGGCGAACCTGGTCGGATTGCTCGTCGATGCGCTGTTTCTGCTGGGCGCGGGTGAGATGCGCGTAGTCGTCGGCCCTGGCGGCGCGGGCTTTGGCGATGCGGGCGACGAAGGCGGGATCAGGGTCATCCGTGATGGCGCGGTAATCGACGCAGGCATCGACGCACGGCTCGTCAACGGCCAGCACGCGGCCCCGGTAATCGACGATGCTGCCGCGAGTGGTCTCAATCAGGCGGGTTTGCTTCATCAGGTCCGCCGCGTTGTCCTGCCACTGGCGGCGCTGGAGCACCTGCACCTGAAACGCGCGGACGACCAGAACGGCCGTCATGACGATCAGCAATACGAGGATGATGCGCAGTCGGCGCTGGAACATCGGTACACCCTCACAGTGAAAAACGTCGGCGGCCCCGGGGCGCAAAGGCGAAGATCGGCCGCGTCAGGTGCAATAACCCCATCACGATCGGCGCCAGCGCCGTGGTATACAACGCCGCCAGGCAGAGCGGGCCCGGCGATGCGCGAACGGCCGCGACGGCAGGGCCGCCGGGCGTTGCATGCGCTGCCGCGGCGGGATGCACGACGCCCTGGAGGTAGAGGACCATCGCGGTGAGCATCGCGCCGGTAAAGGCAACGATCACCTGCGTGATAGGATTCCCCCGGGGCGGCAGCCAGCGCCAGCGAGAGACGACAGACGCGAACAAACCGTAACTGAATGCGTACAGGCCGGGCGGCTGGCCGGTCGTCAAGTCCTGGAACAGCCCGATCACGATGGCGCCGACGATCGCCGCCGGAGTCGGGGCGTTGATGGCAATGAAGGCCACGGCCAGCAGGGCGAGATTGGGGGGCTGGCCGGAACCGATGCGGAGGAACGACCCGGCGCCGAACTGGATGCCGACGATCAGGTAGGCGAGGATGAACAGGGGAAACCATCGCATGGGATATTGTCGACCACCGAAAACCGGGCGACTGGTACAAGTTACTCCCTGGTGAGAACCTGGACTTCGCGCAACTGGTCGAGCCGGGCCGCCGGGACCACAATAACTTCGGCAAAGAGCGGATGAGCCCGCTGGGGGGCGATGGACTGGATGAAGCCGATGCGCGTGTTCCAGACGGCGCTGGGCCAGTCGGAATCGTACAGGACGATCCAATCGCCCGGAAGAAGGCGGGATTTGCCGTCGGCAATGGCCTGCTGGCAGGTGAGGTTGTGGATGAGCATGGTTCCGTTGCCGGCGCCTTCAACCATGGGATCGCCGATGGTGATCTGGGCAAGAACGGGCTTTTCGTCGGCGCCGCTTATGTAGCGGACGATATGCGCCTGGAGAATCATGCCCACGTCGGTGACCAGCCGCACGCGGGAACTGGCGGGTCCGACGGCATCGATTCGGCCGGCCAGGCCATGCGCGTACACCACCGGCATGCCGACGCGAACCGAGCCGGAACCGGCGTCGATCGCCAGCATGTCGCGAAGGCCCGAATCTCCGGCGAGGACTTCGATCGGAGTACACAGCAGCGCCAGGTCGCCGATGGCCTGGCGATCCTTGTCGCGCTGCGTATAGACATCAAGCTGCGCCCGCAGATAGACAACCTGCTGGCGGAGACTCTCGTTTTCCTTGCGGAGATCGGGATCGCTTCGCGTTTCGGCCGTGGGCAAGGGCTGGGACCGGCTCAGCAGCCGCGCGGCCACGGCCCGCGCGGGAATGGAAACCGGCCGAAACAGAATAGCGACAGAGGCATCCAGCCGCGCCACCGACGCCGGGGGAACCGCCAGCGCGCACAGAAGGCACAATGTCATCAGCACGCCGGCGAGATGCTTGATGCGAAAGGAGAGCATGGGAAATTACTCATCGCTGTCGCTCTGCAGGGTGTCCTTGAGGACTTCGAGATTGTCCAGGTAGACGCTGGTGCCGCGGGCGACGCAGGTGAGGGGATCGTCGGCCAGGCGCACCTCCAGGCCGGTGGCGTTGCTGATGACGGTGGTCAATCCGCGGAGCAGGCTGCTGCCGCCGCCCATGGTGATGCCGTTGAGAACCAGGTCCGCGGCCAGTTCCGGGTCGGTCTTCTCAAGCGTCTGGGTGACGGCCTCGATGATGCGCGAGATGGGAATCTGCAGGGCCTCGCGGATTTCGCCGGCGGAAATCTGGGTCTTGCGCGGCAGGCCGCTGATAAGATCGCGGCCGCGAACGTCCATGGCGGGTTCATCGCCGTTGGTTGTAATCGGCGAGGCCGAACCGATGTCGATCTTGATGCGTTCGGCCATCTGCGGGCCGATGGACATGTTGTAGGTGTGCTTCATGTGATCGACGATGGCATCGTCGAAATCGTCGCCGGCGACGCGGACCGAGTGGCAGGCGCTGACGCCGCCGAGACTGATGATCGCGACTTCGGTGGTCCCGCCGCCGATGTCCACGATCATGCTGGCGGTGGCTTCGGTCACGGGAAGCCCGGCGCCCAGCGCGGCGGCCATGGGCTCCTCAAGCAGAAACACCCGGCGGGCGCCGGCGCGTTCGGCGGAATCGAACACGGCTCGTTTTTCCACCGCCGTGATGCCCGAGGGAATGGCGATGACCACGCGCGGCGGCCAGCGCAGCTTGCCCTGCACGCGGCGGATGAAATAGCGAAGCATCGCCTCGGTGATCTCGAAATCGCTGATGACGCCGTCCTTGAGCGGGCGGACGGCCACGATGTTGCCGGGCGTCTTGCCGATCATCTCCTTGGCGACCAGCCCGACGGCATCGCCGCTGGCGGTCTGGAGCACGCGGTTGGTGCCCTTGTGGACGGCAACGACGCTGGGCTCGTTCAGCACGATGCCCTGGCCCTTGACGCAGACCAGGGTGTTGCACGTGCCCAGGTCAATACCCATGTCCATGCCGAACATGCCGAAAGCCCAATCGAACATGACGCGGCCGAACATAGTGCGGCAACTCCTCGGATGGCGCAAGCAACCGGAAGGTCCGGGGAGGCTTGGGATGCACGGAAGGGAACGCCATCGCCCCAAAGCGACGGTCAACGGAAGTATCCCAATCCTCGGGCCCCGGGCCAGCCATCCTAGCGCGATTCAGAGCAAGCAACTGAATCGCCCGGTTGACGGGAATGGTAATAACAAGCCGGCCGGGCTGCAAACGGGTGCGCGGGGTGAATGCCAGTAAATTTTCAATGGGCCATCGGGCGGCCGACCGTCAATGTGCCGACTGTGTGGCCGGGCTGGTTGTCGGTTGGCGCTCCATTTCCTGCATGATCTCCGGCGGCCAGGTGTTGCTCAACGTCCTTCCGCTGCTGTTCGACAGCGACCAAAGCACAACGCGGAGATGCTGCGAGCTATCGGGAGCAACAAACGTCAACTCGTCATTGGACCGCCATGTCGGCACGCTTGGCAAAGAAGGCCCCCCTTGCTGATTGCGCGACGGAATCTCAATTGGCTGCACGTCGGTGACCGACCCACTGGCCATGTCAACGACGGAGACCTTGCCCCCCTGGTCCGGAATCGACACGTGCATGCCGTTGGGACTGACCTCAAAATATTGTGCACAGTCGCCAATTTCCTCGATCGCCTGACGGGTCAACAGACGGCTGACCGTGGCTTGTTTTCCCGGCCAAATACTGAACAGTTCGGCGCGCTGCGACACGTCGTTGGGCGTGGCCGGCAGGTTCTCCTGGACGCTGGCGAAGATGATCCGGCCGTCCTTGAGATAGCGAACGCGCGTGAATTCATTGCCGATCAGCCCGGCCAGTTGTTCACCGCCGCCGGGTTTGTCGATCAATTTCCCGTCGCCGTCGACGACGCGAAGGCGGCTGATCGAGCCGAGCCACTGATCGTCGGTCTGTCCGGCCGTCGCCTCGGCGTAGGCGACGTATTGTCCATCGGGCGACCAATCCGGATACGACGCGGCCGACCCACTGATCTGCACAGCGGGCTTGTTGCCATCGGTCGGAACAACCCACAATTGATCGAGCTTCGGTCGCGCATCTTGCGCATGCTGTATGACGACGACGGCCGCCGTTCCTGTTGGGGAGACGCGCATCTCGCACGGCGACTGGACAAGATCGGCCATCAATCGATCGCCGATTCTCGCGCCGGACGCATCAACCGCATAGACATCGACACAGGAGATTTGCTGGTTGAGTTGCTGGAGCTCCTGCCATCGCTCGGCAGGCAGGGCTTTTTTCAGTTGCCCCTGGTCGTCGTGTTCGCGCAAATAAATGCCGATTGCCCCACCGAGATCGAGGTACACCAGGGCTTCGCGCCCGGCCTCGGCTTCGGCATTCATGAATGTATCCCTAAAAGTGTTCCAGTCGGTTTTGGCCGGCCCGTTCCATTGATAGGCGATCGCCGCGGCACGTGCTCGCCGTGCGGCGTCGGTGATTGCTCTTACCTGCTCCGGTGTCAGATTCTTTGACAGTTCATTCCATGTGCCGTAGGTGGTCTGCTTGCCAACGAGCAGGCGTTTGGAATCGGGGAACCAGCTCGCAACCAGTGCGTCGGGGATATTGATGTCAGTCAATTTTCCATCGGCATCGGCGATGCGCAGGCCATGGCCAGTCAGCACGGTCATCCATCGTCCATCCGGCGACCACTGGTATCGCTCGGGTATGCATCCCGTCACGATGAAAGCCATGATGATTGCAAGCCAAAATCGTCGCGCGCTCATCGAACACCTCCCATGCTTTGAATGTCGTTGTTTGTTGATGGATTCCAATGCGGGGCCGGCTGGGCGTGGCGCTCGGTATCGAGAGCAACGGCCACCAGGCGATTGGAGGACCAGAAATCCGTAACGCCCGCCGTTGCCACCGGCCGCGGCGGAGCTGGAGTATGCGCCGCCGCGATCGGAACTGACGGCGACGGAGCGACTCGCCATCCGATTCCGATGCCCAGAAGCAGCACCGCTGCGGCGGCAAGTCCCATGGCCAGCGATGGCGCCATGCGCCACCCAAAGCGGCGCGGAAACGGCGGAAGTGATTCCACCGTGGCCGGGGGCAAAGCCAGTTTTGCCGTGTCCGCTACGCGATGCCACTGGGCCAATTCGGATTCCCGGCCGCTCAGGTGCGCCTGCAGAAGCGCCCGCACGTCGGGTGATAATGCGCCGAGGGCATCGTCGATCATGAGTCTTTCGAGGATCGCGGCATCCATATTGGTTTCCAATCACGTCCACGCGGGTTTGGTTTCTTGGCTTCACTGCATCGTCTGTCGCAACTGCCGTACGGCGTTGTGCAGTCGCGAACGGACGGTTCCGAGGGGGATTTCGAGAACTTTGGCGATTTCCTCGTAAGTCATTTGTTCGCGAAGGCGAAGCTCCAGCGGCTCGCGAAGCGTCGGGCTTAATTCCGCGATGGCCCGGCGGACATCGGCCAGGGCGTCATTGACCTTCGCGGGCCGGGCGTCGATCGACTCGAGGGACGCCGTCGGGCGATGCCGTCGCGCGGCGGTCTGGCCTATGTGCCGGGCAATCCCGAACAGGTACGCCCGCGGCGAAACGGCTTCCTGCAGATCGCGCGGGCGGCGAAGGGCCTGCAGGAATGTCTCCTGCAGGACGTCTTCCGCCGATGCGCACCACCCGAAAGTTCGGCGAACGTAGGACAGCATCGCCGGGCCGTGATCCTGATAGAGCTGCTCGATGTCGCGCATCATCAGGCCATTTCCCCGGCGGCGCTATACGCCGCTGTCACATGATACGTCGCACAAAGAGATGGAAAAGTTCACTGGCCAGTTATGCGCCGATTCCCGGGCGGCGCTTGTGCCAGCCGGTGGCCGATTCGTACATCCGGGCGATGCGGAGGAGTTTTTGCTCGCCGAAGGTCGGGCCCAGCAGTTGCAGGCCGATGGGGAGCGGCTTGGCGTCGGCCGTGAATCCGCAGGGGAGAGAGATTCCGGCGATGCCGGCGATGTTGCAGGTGACGGTGAAGACGTCGCAGAGATACATCTGGAGCGGATCGGCGGTTTTCTCGCCGGCGTTGAAGGCGGGGGTCGGACTGGTCGGGCACAGAACCACATCGCACTGGGCGAAGGCATCGTCGAAATCTCGCTTGATGAGGGCGCGAACCTTCAGGGCGCGGAGGTAATAGGCGTCGTAATAGCCGCTGGACAGGGCGTACGTGCCGATCATGATGCGCCGCTGCACCTCATCGCCGAAGCCTTCGGCCCGGCTCTTGCTGAAGAGTTCGACGATATCCCGCACCGGCTGGTCGGTGCGATGGCCGTAGTGGACGCCGTCGTAGCGGGCCAGATTGCTCGAAGCCTCGCAGGGCGCGATGACGTAATAGGCGGCGATGCCGTATTGCGTATGCGGCAGCGAGAGATCGACGATCGTGGCGCCCATGTCCTTATAAGTCTTGACGGCGGCATCGACCGCCGACTGCACGCGCGGGTCCATCCCCTGCCCCACCGAATACTCTTTGACAAGGCCAATGCGCAGGCCCTTGAGCGGCGTATCCAGACCGGCCAGGTAATCGGGGACAGGTTCATTGACGCTGGTGGAATCCTTTGGATCGCGGCCGGCGATGACGTTCATGAGCAGCGCGACGTCCGGAACACACCAGCCGAACGGACCGATCTGATCGAGGCTCGACGCGAACGCGACCAGGCCGTAGCGGCTGACCCGGCCGTACGTGGGCTTGAGACCAACCAACCCGCACAAAGCCGCGGGCTGGCGGATCGAGCCGCCGGTGTCGGAGCCTATCGAGCCGCAGCACATTCCGGCCGCCAGAGCGGCGGCGCTTCCGCCGGACGATCCGCCGGGGACTTTGGCGGTGTCCCACGGGTTGCGCGTGGTGCGAAAGGCGCTGTTCTCGGTGGAACTGCCCATGGCGAATTCGTCGAGATTGGTCTTGCCAAGGAAGACGGCCCCGGCCGCCTGGAGCCTGCGGACTACGGTCGCATCATACGGCGCGTGAAAATCCTTGAGCATCTTCGACGAACAGGTCGTCGTGCCCCAGCTCGTGCAGAGATTGTCCTTCAGCGCGATGGGCACGCCGGCCAGCGGGCCGGTGACCTTGCCCTCGTCAACGGCGCGGGCCTGGGCCAGAGCCTGTTCGGGAACGGTGCTGTTAAAGGCGAGAATGCGGCCGTCGAGCTGGTCGATGCGGTCCAGGGCGGCGCGCGTCAATTCGACGGCGGAAATTTTTCTCGCTGCGACGGCGTCTCGCGCGGCCAGGAGCGTGTCGTAAGGAAGCATTCGTTTCCCTGTCTCAACCGGCGGAATCCTCGTCGCCGCCGATGATTTTGGGAACCCGGAAGAACGGCGGCTCGGAATCGGGGGCGTTCTGGAGAACCTTCTCCAGCGGCAGGCTCGGCTCGACCACGTCGTCGCGGAAAACGTTGTGGACCGGCAGGGCGTGGGCCATCGGTTCAACGCCCGCCACATCGGCCTGGCCGATCTGGTTGATGTAGGTCATGATCGATTCAAGCTGGGCCGCAATGCGCGTGACGTCGCGGCCGGCCAGGTCCAGCCGCGCCAGCTTGGCGACGTGTCGAACGGCGTCGGGCGTGATCGACGAATCACCCATGGCATTCACCGGGCAGGTCGCTCTCAGGCGGCGGGAGCGGGGATCTTCCGCCGCGGGGGCTTGACGACCAGACCCTGGCGGATGGCCTTGGCGCTGACCTTGATGCGGACGATCCGGCCGTCAATCAGGGCTCGCACCTTCTGGATATTGGGCCGGAACTTGCGGCTGGAGACGCCGGTGACCTTGGTCCCGACGCCGCCGAGGTACTTGGCCTTGCCACGGTGGGTGACCTTGTGGCCGAAGCTCGTTTTCTTACCGGTGAAATGACAAACACGTGGCATTGGCAAACCTCACGGAAAATCCGAAACGGGGATTTATAGCGGGTGGCGCGTCGGAAAGCAATCGGTCACAGGACGGTCTGGATGTTGTTCAGGACATCCAGCCCCATGTCGACGGTGGCGATGTTGGTGCCGCCGCCGCCGTAGAGCGTATCGGCATATCCGTTGTTGGCGTAGAAGACATCCTCGCCCGTGCCGCCGCCGTACATGAGGTTGTCGCCCTTGCCGGCAAAGAAGGTGTTGTTGCCCATGCCGCCGTGCATGGTGTCGTTGCCGACGCCGCCCTTGAGCAGGTCGTCGCCCTTGCCGCCGCGGAGGAGTGAACTGCCGTTGCCGGCGACGAGGGTGTCATTGCCGGGTCCGCCGAAGAGGACATTATTGCCCTTGCCGCCGCCGATGGAATCGGCGCCCCAGCCGCCGTTGATGGTATCGTCGCCCGGTCCGCCCAGCAGCGTGGCGTTGAGGACGGCGCCGCCGGCGCCGGTGACGTCCGGATCGACGGTGATGGTGTCGTTACCGCCCAGCGCGTTGACATAGATGCCGGTGACGCTTGAGGCGGGGAATCCCTGCGAGGTGTTGTTGTACAGAACGCGGATGGTGGAACCGACCATGCCAAATTCGATGGAATCGGCCAGATTGGTGCCGTTCACCGTGAGCACGCCGTTGGAATCGACGTAGACCGTCTGGATATTGACGTTGATGGTGCCGAGCGGGGCGGCGGCGAAGGTCTGGCCGGCCTCGTCGGTGATCTTGTTGCCCACCAGGGCGATGTCGTAGATGCCGTCATCGCTGGGGGTGAACAGCGTGCCCGGCGAGTTGACGGTGTAGGTGACGGCCCAGCCGTTGGTGACGGTCTGGATGGCGGCGACGGTTCCGTACTGGCTGTAGCTGTTGGGGCCGGTGACCAGAATGTCGGCGTTGTCCTGCGAAAGAGCCGTTTCGACGATGGGAGTGGAATCGGTGTAGGTGACGGTGAAGGAAACGGAGTTGACCGGTGCGACAACGGCGGAGACGCTGGTGAGCGTGGCGGTGGGCGCGATGGGAGGCGCGTTGTTGGCGGCGGCGATGTTGACCTGGAACTGGCCGAGCAAACCGACCGAGGCGTAATTGGCCGGGTTGGCGGTGTCGGCGACCTGGCCGGGTTCCAGGATGACGACGTAGGAGCCGTTGTTGGTCGATCCGAAATAAGCCGAGCCGGTGGGAGGAACGATGTCGTAATTGGCCACCACGGATGTCGAGTTGCTGGCCGGCGAGGAGGAGATGAAGGTGGCGTACTGGCCGAACCCGTTGGGGCCGTCGACCAGGATGTTGGTCGAGGCCAGCGAGGCGATGCTGATGGGAGTGGCGTCGGTGTACTGGACGGAGAAGGGGATGGAACTGGCGGTGCTGGTCAGGGCGTTGATGTTCAGGAGGGTCGAGGTAATGGGGGAATTGCCGGAGCTGGTGCTGGTGGTTCCGGGGGCGATATTGACGGTGGCCTGGCCCAGCACGCCCAGGGGGACGTAATCGGCCGGGGTATCGGTGTCGGAGACCTCGTCGCCCTGCATGATCAGCACGTAGTTGCCGTTGTCGGCGGTGGTGAAGGTCGATTCGCCCAGCGGGGCGTGAATGGAGTATTCGGCGACGATGGCGCTGGAGTTGGTGGCCGGGGCGGCCGAGACGAAAGTGGCGGTCTGGCTGTAGAGGTTGGGGCCGTCGATGAGGATGTTGGAATCGCCCAGGCTGGAGAAATTGATGGCGTTGGCGTCGGTGTAGGTGACCAGGAAATTGACGCTGGAGAGGAGGGAAACGACCGGGGGCACGGTGGTCAGCACGGCCAGTGGGGGCGTGCTGGTGGTGGTGCCGTTGGTGGGCGCGATATCGACGGTGAACTGGCCCAGGGCGCCGCCGACGACATAGTCGGGTGAGGAATAGGTATCGCCGACGGTACCGGACTGCATGTTGATGGTGTAGGCGCCGTTGTCGACGTCGTTGAAGGTGGCGCTGTTGCCGGGGGCGGGGATGGAGTAGATGGCGACAATGGTCTGGGCGTTGGAGGCCGGTTCGGCGCTGACCAGGGTGGCGGCCTGCTGGTAGAAGCCGGGGCCGGTGACCAGGATATTGGTGTTGTTCAGCGTGGCGTAGCTGATGTCGATGTTGGCGTTGGAGTCGTTGTAGGTGACGATGAAGTCGTAGGTGGAGGTTCCCGGCGAGGTCAGGGGCGGTGCGTCGGTCAGTGCGGCGGTGGGGAGAATGGGCGTGACCGCTCCGACGGAGATCACGAAATTCCCCAGTGTGCGCTGGGGCGCGAAATTGCCCGAGTCGTCGCTGATCTGGTTGGGTTCCAGGGTGACGGTGTAGGTGCCGTTGTCGCTGGTGGAGACGGCGGTGTCGGTGGGAGTGACCTGGTAGGTGGCGACGATGACCGAGGAGTCGTAGGTGGGGTTGGTGGACAGAAGCAGTGCCGCCTGGCTGTAGCCGTTGGGGCCGGTGACCAGGATGTTGTTGTTGCCGATGCTGGCGACATCCACCGAGAGGGAATCGGCGTAGGTGACGGTGAACTCGATGGCGGTTTCGCCGGGGGTGTTGATGTCGCTGACGGCCAGCGTGGAGGTGGGAGGCTGAACGGAGTCGATGAACTGTGCGAGGATGAACTGGTCGTTGACGCCGGAGTTGTCGGTGTTGGTGGCGGTGCCGCCGCCGTCGTCGGTGCCGACCATGACGATCTTGCCGTCCTGGTTGTCGTAGATGCCGTTGAGGCAGGCCATTTCCAGGCCGCCGAATTCCGGATCGGAGGAGCCCAGGACCGGGGCGGTGGAGGACTGGCCGGACTGGCCGGTGTTGCCGAAGGAGCTGTCGAAGGTGCCGTCGTTGTTGAGCTGATCGACGAGCATGACGGTGTCGGTGGTCTGGGGTCCGAAATCGGTCATGAGGGTGCCCCAGCCGTTGGGACCGTCAGTACCGGGCGAGGCATCGCCGCCCATGACCAGGATCTGGCCGTCGGGGACAACGGCGACGCGGGTGGGGAACAACTGGCCCAGGGGAACCACGCCGCGGGCGCCGAAGGTGGGGTCCAGAACGCCGGAGGGAAGGAAGCGGAGAACCGCGCCCTGGCCGTTGCCCCAGCCAGCGGCGAGGATGTCGCCGTTGCTCTGCACGGCCAGGGAGGTGGCGCCGGCGTCGGTGCTGCCGAAGTCGACCACGTCGGCCACGCCGTCGGAGTTGAAGGTGGTGTCCACCGCCAGGGCGTTGCTGAGGCGCATCAGGAAGAAGTTGGTATGGCCCGTGGTGGGGTTGAAGCTGGAGGTATCGGATTCGCCGCCGACCAGCACATTGCCGGAGCTGTCCACGGCCAGGCAGGTGACAAAGTCGTTGCTGTAGGACTGGAAGTTCTTGGTGAAGGTGCCGCCGCCGGCAAAGGTGGCGTTGGTGGCGGAGCCGAAATTGACGGTTTCCTTGTAGACGACGGCGTCTTCGCCATCGCCGGCATTGTAGATCGAACCGCCGGCGTAGAAGGTGATGCCGGTGAACGCTCCGGCGGCGGAGTAGGTGGGCGGGGCAAAGACGGCGTCGCCGAAGGTCTCGAAGCCATCGCCGGTGATGGTCTTGTTGATCAAGCCGCCCTCTTCGTCGTAGACGGCGACGGCCAACTCGGCGTCGGAGGTGCCGACGACAAGGATGTCGTTATTGGGCAATACCGTCACGCGATAGGCGTAGTCGGCGTTGTCGATGGCGTTGCTGGAGGCGCGGTTGGCCGCGCTGGTGAAATCGGTGATCAGGTCGCCGAAACTTGGATCCAGAGTACCGTCGGGGAGATAGCGGGCGACGGCGAAGTTGGCGCTGTCCTTGATGGGGTCTTTGTTGCCCTGGATGGGATCCTCGACCTGTTCGTAGCTGGTGCCGACGACCACGATCTTGCCGCCGGGCTCGACCGCCACGCCGTTGGCTTCGTCGAAATAGGTGCCGAGAATGCCAACTGTGTTGATGGAAACGCCGGCGATGGGAGTGCCGACGATTCCGTCGCCTTCCACGCCGAATGTGGTATCAAGCTGGCCGGCCAGGACATTGGACAGCAGGACGCGCTGTTCCAGAAGTTCGATGGAAGCCGATCGCGCAGCGCTGGCGATGGCCCGGCGCCGGCGGCGTGTGGAATGGGCGGAGAAGAAACTGATCGGGCGATTGGGATTGTGGCCTGGTTGTGACATAGTGGTGCAACTCCCCTGATTTAACTCAGGACGTTCTGAATGTTTGTCACGACATCAAAAATATTCGGCCCGTCGTCGTATTGCGCCGAATTTGTTCCCGCCCCGCCGTCAACGGTATCGATAAAACCGTTTCGGCAGAAGATCGTGTCGTTACCGGCGCCGCCGGAAATAGAATTGTTGCCGAGGCCGGCGGTGATGGTGTCGTTGCCCTGGCCGCCGTTCATGGTGTCATCCCCCATGCCGCCCCGCAGCACGTCGTTGCCCTGGCCGCCCATGAGGCTGTCGCTGCCGGCTCCGGCGACCAGGGTATCGTTGCCCTGGTTTCCGGCCAGAGTGCTGTCGCCCGTGCCGGCCTTGAGGCTGTCATCGCCGAGGCCGCCGTAGAGGACATTGTTCCCCTTGCCGCCGTAGAGCGAATCGTTGCCGCTGCCGCCGATGAGGGTGTCGTCGCCCTGATTGCCGTAGAAGATGTCGCCGACGCTGTTGGTGGCGGCGATGTAGTCGTTACCGCTGCCGCCGTTGACGGTGGCGGCGGGCATGGAGGCGTCGATGGTGACGATATTGGAGCCGGTGGCCAGATTGACCAGGATGGCATTGACGCTGCTGGTCAGGAAATAGAGGGACTGGGAATTGACGGTCGCGGCGATCAGGGCACTGGTGCTGCCGACATCGACCGTCGAGCCGTTGTCCAGGGCGTTGACGACCAGCGTGCCATTGGAGACGTTGGCGAAGAAGGTTGGCGCCGCCGCGCCGACCGGAGCGGCGACCACTCCCAGCGTGTAGGCGGGGATGGGATTGTTCTGGCCGTTTTCCATCACCTCGACGTAGTAGGTTCCGGCGCTGAGCGTGGTGGTGATCTTGGAAAAGAGCAGCAGGCCGCTGTTGTCGTCGGAGGCGATGGGCGTGGTGGTGTTGCTGGAATTGTAGAGATACAGGAGCGTATCGCCGATGACGCCGTTGGTCTGGATGACCACGTTGTCCGTCTGGGTGAGATTGAACCTGGCCCAGTCGACGTCGGAGGGCGTGTCGATGGTGTGGTCCTGGAGCGAGCCGTTGGTGGCGATGACCGACGCCTCGGCGGGCGTGTTGTCCGGCTCATAGACATCCGGGGGCACGGCCGCCACGCCGGGAGTGCCGCCGGAGATTTCAAAGGTATAGGGATTGGCCGTCAGATCGTTGTTGGCGATGGAGACGATGGCCGTCTGCGTGCCGCCGTCGGCGGGCAGATAGGTGATGGTGAAAGTGCTGGTCAGCCCCGATCCGATTTGCGGCAGGGGCTGGAGGGTCACCAGGAAATCCTGGGGATCGGCGCCGCTGAGCGAGATAATGGGCGAACCGGTCAGATTCAGCGTGGCCCCACCCAGGTTCTCGATGCCGTATTGCAGGGAGGTCGGGGTGGTTTGCAGGCCGAAGGCGGTGTTGTCGGTCGTTTGCGGATTGGCGTCGCCGTTGGCGATCAGGATGGCGTTCCCGAAGACTTCGATGACGGGTGTGGTGATCTGCGGTCCGCTGGCGGTCAGCGAGGTGTTGATGGTGCAGCTTTGGGAATTGGTGCAGGTGTAGTCGATTTCCTGAGTCACCAGCCCCGGCCCATAGGCGGCTGTTCCGCCGGGCAATGCCGCGGCGGGCAGGTCCGCATTGGGGAGGTTGCCGGCCGCCGGCGGAGTGAAGGCACCGGCCAGGATATCCTGTTCCAGGGTATCGTAGGTATCCCCGGCAAATCCGCTGAGTGTCGCCCCGCTGGCAGCGCCTCCGTTTTGCAGGGCCGCCGTGACGACGTTCACCGGATCCACCGTGGTTAACACCGGGGCGGCGTCTGTCCCCGTCACGGTCAGGTAATCGGTCGCGTTGTTGACGCCGGTGGTGGTCGCGACGTAGACGTTGCTGTAGAGGTATTGGTAGAGGCGAAGGCCCAGAAGGTTTGCCGGAGGCGCCGTGGATGTCGAGGCGACCGGCGTAATGACGTACGTTTCGTTGAGGATGTCCGAGCCCTGCGCGATCGAGGCCGTCACAGTCACCAGAATGTTCTGTGCATTGGGCGTGGTCGTGGTGGTCGTGCCATTGGTCGTGGTGATGACCCCGGCGTCAACGGGAATGGTTTCGGTCGCAACGGCCGTGTTGGCGACCGTGCCCGCAACGGCATCCGTTCCCGAATTGCTCAAGTCGAACACCGTGACGCCCGGAAATGTAAAACCACTGGCCGTTGGATCGAGAAACGCGTCGTACTTGGTGACGAAATCCGTCTGGCCAATAACGGCGTTGAACACCGATCCGCCGGCTCCGATGGTTGCTTGAAAATAATCGGGATTGGTCGTCAGCAGGCCGTTGTTGATCGTCACCGTCAGCAGGAGGCGCGATTCCAGCGGTTCCATGACATTGGCGACCGCGGCCGACAGCGTGCTTCGCCTTGGTCTGCGGCGCGCGGCGCCAGAGGAGGCAATGCCCCGAAGTTGGTTCCACTTGTCAGCGGCTATTGGATGAGTCATGTTCAGCGCTCCGATTGATCTTTGAGGGTTCCCGCCCGGCAAGGGGCGGCAGCCGCCATCATCAGAACCTAATATCTCCGGTGAGAACGTCGTCGGCGTGCGACTGGAAGGGGCCGGATTCGACCTTGTTGCCCAGCGAGTCAATGGTCCAGAACTTGATGTCCCCGTGGGCGATGCCGCCGGAGGAGACGGTTTCGGAACCGGAGAATTCGAGGCTGGGGTCGTTGGCCGGCGCGGTATCGGTGCCGGCGATGGCGGTGGCGGTGAAATCGCCGTAGCCGTTAATCTCTCCGTCGGGTGCGACGTTGAGCTGGACCTTGGCCAGGGCCAATCCGGTGGCGGGATCGGTGCCGCCGGTGAAGGCGATGGTCGGGCCGAGGATGTCGGTGTCGGTGGCGGGCTGCCACTGTGCGGTGGTGCTCTCGACGAAGTTGAGCACCAACTGGTCGCCGCCGAGGATGAAGCCGGTGCCGCTGGCCAACTGGGCCACTTCCGGATCGATGGAGGCGGAGTAGGTGGGATACAGGTCGCAGTTCCAGGTGATGGGACTGGCGGCGAAGGCCACGTTGGAACTGACCAGCGTGGATTCCAGGGTTGCGCAGTTGGGAGTTCCCAGGCCGGTGTCCAGGTCATAGCCCAGGCCGACCGTGTTGACCAGCGTGGCCGGCCCGGTGGAAATATCGTTGAAATTGAGGGGCTGGGCGCCGGGGGCGGAGTAGTCGTCCTGTGCGGCGGAATAGAGCTGCTGATTGATGCCGAGGCCCAGGGTGCCGGCCCCCTTGGCCGCGCGCTCCTGATTGACCAGGGCGATGAATCCAGCCCAGGCCGGGGCGCCCTGGCTGGTGCCGCCGACATTGGTCCAGCCGGTGTTGAGCTGGTTGGTGCTGCCGGTGAGGGTGTAGGGCACGGTGTCGTAGATGGCCTCGCCGGTGGTGGGATCGGCGTCCCAGGATACGTCGGGAATGGCGCGGGCGGTGATGGCGGTGGCCACCGGCGGAGTTCCCACCGGATAGGTAAGCTGACTCTGGTAGCTGGGTGGCTGGGTGTAGAGGGTGCTGAGTCCCCCGCCGCCGATGGTTGAGGCTTGCTCGTCGGCGATGCGGTTGCCGTTGATGTCCAATGTGAGCGTCGTACCGCCGACGGCCGTCACGTAGGGAGAGCTGGCCGGATAATTCACCTGGCCGCCGACATCGCCGGTGGCGGCAATGAACGAGACGTTGGGATAGTTCTCGAAGATCGCGTCGAAGCCGCCGAGATTGGTGGCCAGGCTGCCGGCGGTTTCCAGTTCGCCGAAGCTCATCGCGACGGTGCCGCCGCCGGCGGCGGAGACGATGCTGCCGGCCAGGTTGATGCCGCGGAAGACCTCGAAATCGTATTCGTCGAGGGTTTGCACGAGGACGATCTTGGCGTCGGGGGCGATGGCGTGTGCCCATTCGACATCCATGTCGGTTTCCACGGCCCAACTGGAGTTGATGGCCGGCGAGCCGTCCACATTAACGACCTGGAAGTTGCTGGAGGTGGGCAGGGGCAGGCCGAACTGCTGGCTGAAGACGGTCAGGTCGTTCCAGACATTGGGATTGCCATAGGGATCGACGATGGCGATGGTCTGGCCCTGGCCGAGATTGGTGGTGGTGCTGATCGCGGGAAGACCATAGGCCGCGCGAATCTGCTGGGGATCATAGCCGACGACCGATCCGAGATAGACGGCGCTGGAGACGCCGTGGGCCGGCAGCAGATAGAAGGGGGTCATCTGGCCGGACTGATCGACGACATTGGCGCCGCCGCCGGAGGTGATCGAATCGGTTGCGCCGGCGCCGGCGATGGTGTTGTGGCCCATGCCGCCGAAAATTGAATCGGAGGCGTTGGCGCTGATGATCTGGTCGTAGCCCCGGCCGCCATAAAGCGAGCTGTGCGCGCCGGCGCCTTTGAGCAAGTCGGGGCCGCGGCCGCCCTGAAGCGTATCGGGCCCGTTGTCGCCGATGAGCGTATCAGCGCCGGCGTTGCCCTCGAACCAGAGGGGAAGGGTCAGAGTTCCGTTGGTGCTAAGAGCCTCGATAAGATCGTTCCCCGCGCCGCCGACGGCATGCACTTCCTTGACGGCGGCCAGAGAATAGGTGTCGGTAACGCCGTTGAGCGTCACGTCCAGGAGCGAGGAATTGCCGGCTTGCAGGCCGACGGTGATGGTATCGTCGCCGCTGGTGCCGATGACGCTGACGACACCCGCCGCGTCGATTGTCGAGACCGACAGGAGCCGGCGCTGTTCGAGTAGCTCAAGGGTGGCGAGAGCGGCTCGGCGGGCAAGCTTTGCCCTGTTGTTTCCGATGTGGGGGAGCATGAAGACCTCCAGCCAAGTGTACTATACCTCGACAGACCGACCGTGTCAGGGCTCAGCCCCCGGTCTTGGTGGAGAGCGTGGGGAACTGCTTGTTCTCAACCTCGTCCTGAATCAGGATGGTCGGCTTGACCAGAATCAGCAGAACCTGTTCGTCCTTCGCCTCGGAGTGATTTGAGAACAACCGCTTGAGGAACGGGATCTTGTCCAGGACGGGCACACCGGCCTCGCGGACGCTTTCGCCGGCGATGGTCTGCCCGCCCAGCAGGATGGTCCCGCCGTCGGGAACAGTCACGGTTGTCCCGACCTGCGCGCTTTCGATGACCGGCTCCTGGATCGTCTCGCTGGGAGCGACGGAGGTGATGCCCGAGCCGGTGCTCGTTGACGTGGTGGCGGTCTGGTAGGTGAAGTTCACCAGTTTCTCCAGACTCGTCAAATTGGGGGTCATGGTCAGGGTGACGTATTTGTGATCGGCCGAGACCGTCGCGGTGATGTTCAGCGTGCTGCCCGACGGCGCCGAGGAAACGCTGGGCTGATAGGCGACCGAGCCGCCGGCCGCCACGATGGGCACCAGTGTCTGGACGAAGTAGGTGGTGGTGTTGACGGAGATGGCGGCGCTTTGGCCGTTGAACAGCGTCACGCGCGGGGCGGTGACGATGGTGTTGGTGTCGGTGGCCTGGACGGCGCGGATGAGGGCGCTGACCTCGAAATCATCCATGTAGGTGATGGCGGTGGTCAGGCCCTGGGCGGCCCCGCCGATGGTATCGGGAGCGGCGGTTTCCGGGGCGGCGGTAAAGCCACTGGTCGCGTCATTGACGTTGATGGGGCTGATGTGGTTGGGGTTCTTGAAATTGAACGCGAAATTCAGGTCCAGGCCGACGTCTTCCATGAAGTTGCGTTCGATGGTCAGGAAGCGGGCCTCGACGGTGACCTCGACCGATCGCTGGGCGCGAAGCTGTTGCAGCAGGCCGGTGATCTCCGCGTGCGACTGCGGAGTGGTCGTGGCGATCAAGTCGCCCTGCAATTCACTGAGCGAGCCCACCACGCCGCCGTTGGCGATCCACGTGTTGGGCTCGACGTGGGCGTAGATGATGTGCATAAGCGCGTCGGCCACCTGCTGGCGCGACATGCCGCCCTCGCTGGCGTTGACGCCCCAAATTCCCTCGTTGGGACCGCTGGAGGGATATCCGCCGGCAAGGCCCGAGCCGTTGCTGTAGCCACCGGCCGGGCCGAACCCGCCGGGACCGACCACCGGACCACTGGGGTTGCTCATGGCGTTCATCGGCGAAGCCAGTCCGCTGGAGGCAAATCCGCCGGGCGTGTAGCCGGGGACCATCGTGGCGCCGGCCGGCGATGGCATTCCACCGGTGGGCGAGCCGAAATCGGGCACGCTCATGAGAATGTCGCGGATGTCGTAGGTTCGCGTGATGGTATGGGTATTGATCTCGTCCATCGTCGAGATGTCGATCATGCTGTTGTGCGTGGTATAGCCAAGCTTGGCCGAGCGTCCACCGGCCGACGACAGCACGGTGTCCAATGCCACTTTGAAGGGGATGTCGTGAAGCCGGGTGTTCACTGGGGTCAGCGGGTTGATGTTCTCCTCTGACAGGGCGTTCCAGTTCACATAGATGTTGGCCCCGGTGGTATCACGGAAGAAGTCGATGACCGTCGCCAGGCCCTGGTTGGGGAAATTGATCTCCGGCAGCGGCTTGTTCAGGAGCATCGACAATTCCTGTTCGGTCACGGCCTGATCGGTCTGCTGTTCCTTGTCGCGCAGCTCGCTGATGGTGGGCCAGTCGGACGGATAGCGAAGGATATCGCGGTAGGGAATCTTCTTTTCCTCCGCATCCATGTCCAGATATGAGAAATTCTGGAGCTGTTCTTCGTGGTACGTCTTCTGATGCATCAGAATGGCTTTGTCCTGAACGAGCAGGTGCATGTTTTTGGCGTATTCGTTGCGGGGGTCCAGATCGAGAATCTGGTTGATAACGCCCAGGGCATCCTCGTAGCGCTCGTCTTCCAGATCGTTGTTGGCGGTCTGAATCAGGCTCTGGATCTGCTGTTCGCGTTGTTCACGCTGACGGGCGATACGCTCCTGTTCGATTTGCGTCGCCTGGTCCAAAGCCCTCTGTTTCGCCGCGGCGGCATCCTCGGCCTGGGCCGTGGCAAGCTGCTGGCGGACGACGGCGATATTGCGGTCATACTGCCCGATCTGGTCGGTCGAAAAGATGCCCACGTCCATGTTGCGGGCCACTTCCGCCGAGTCCACATCTTTCTGGGCCGCCGCCCAATCCTTGTTCTTGATGTCCGTGTTGGCGGCGGTCAGGGCACTGTTGATTTGATAGTCGATCGCCTGCCTCTCCTCATTGATGGTCTTGGCGACTTCCGGCATCACCTGGGTTCCGCCGGCCGGGCTACGGCCAAGTTCGCGGGCCACCTTGTCGCGTCCGGCAATGGCGGCCTGATTGTTCGGATCAAGGCTGACCGCGTCGGTGAAGATGGTGAGTGCCTCTTCCTTGTGACCGGCGTCGTAGGCGGTCTGGGCCTCATCGACCATCGTTCTTGCCCGGATGGCCTTCTGTTCCCTGGTCAATTGCTCCTGATCGAGCGTCGCCTGGAGGAACTGCTGGCCCGGATTCGTGGCTGGGGCCGGTGCCGCGCCGGATGCCGCTGCACCGCCGCCGGCAACCATACCCGCGCCAACCGATCCGCCCGCTGGCGCGCCGCCGGTGGCGGGTTTGGCCTGTGCGGCCGCCTGGGCTTTGGCCAGGGCTTCGTCGTTGGCCTTCTTGTCGGCCGCTTCTTTGACGTCCATACGCGTGAGATAGGTCTGCGGGCTGTCTTCAAAGAGGCCTGGCTTGTAGCCGAGGTCGCGAGCGGTGACAAAATCCGGCCGGGCGGCGTTCCAATCGCCCTTGTTGTACTCGGCGCGAGCCTTCACATAGGCCGCGTGAGCCTGATCGGCCTTTTGCTGTGCGGCCTGGGCGGCCTCCCTGGCATCCACGTCCTTTATATATTGCGCCGGGCTTTCATGGGACGCCGGCGCCTTGTATCCGGCATCCACCAGCGTTTGAAACTCGACCCGTGCCTGATCGAGGTTGCCGGACTTGAAGTCCGCCTCCGCCTGGGCATAGATCGCCGCGTTGCTCGCCCCGGCCGGCTGAGTCGCCGGCGCTGATTGTGCCAGCGCCTGCCGCGGCATCAGGCTCGCGCCCGTGGCCAGAGTCAGCGATGCCAGAACCAAGAGCCCGAACCGACAACGGCGGGCGCCGCTGCCCGGTCGTCCCGTCGAGCCGCTGCCGCGGCCGGGGGCGATCGTGTTGTCGGTCGAGAGTGCGATGCGGGTCTGCCTGAACAACATGGGGAACCTCCACGCTTGTCGAGCCGTCATGCCACAAAGATAAATGTTGCTGTGCCGCTGAATTTCCCTCCCCTGCCGCCGCGCACGCAAGAGATGTTCTGATCCCTGCTGCGTCGCCTGCTCGTCCAGGCAATCGAGGCGTGGTGAAGGCATGGGTGGGAATACCAGTCCGATGGAAAATCCTAACGGGGTCGCAGCCGAATCCCGACAGCACGTCGGAATCCCCGACCATGATCCGGCCTTGAGAATACACACGTCGAGCGCCCGGTCCTTGGTCACTGCTCCGCCACAAACCACGCGGAGTCTAAACAAACCTCAAGGCCTATGCAAATAAAAATGCGCACCCCAATCCTGCCAGGGGTGCGTGACACTTCAAGCAACGCAGCCGACTCACCCCATTGCGGCAAACGCCCATCCGCTATTCCCCCTCCCCTGGTACTCCGGGGGAGGGTTGGGGTGGGGGCCAGACCTTTTCGAGCTGTCGAAGGATTTCCTCGACGACCCAATCCGTGTCCCTGAGCACGTCATGGTCCGAATACCGCACCACGCGGATGCCCGCTTCGTTGAGTCGCTCCGTTCGGATTCGATCGTACTCCGCCTGCGCCTCGTCCGCGTGCTGGCCGCCGTCCAGTTCGATCGCCAGACGCCGCGACGGGCAATAGAAATCGACAATGTACCCCGCGACCGGGCGCTGTCGCCGGAAGCGGTGGCCATCCAATTGCCTGAATCGCAACACGCTCCACAATTTCGCCTCGGCATCCGTCGGCTTTTTGCGCATGGCGCGGGCGAAGTTTGTCAGTCGCCGATCGCGGCCCCGTGGCGCGTCCATGCCCCCGTCATCACGGACGCTTTACCGCCGGGCAAACCCCCACCCCGACCCTCCCCCGGAATACCAGGGGAGGGGGAAGAAGGAGGTCGCCGAATGTGTCACGCACCAGCGCTGTCCACCCGATTATTAGGATTTCTTAATACTCGCTTTCCCCAACCCCAATACAGTATTGTCCCGCGTCAATTCGCGAGGCTGACCGATGGATGACCGCATACTCGATTATGAGTCGCTCGAAAGACCTGACGATGAATTCTCGCCGGCCGCTTCGCGGATGGCGACGATCGCGCTGATTCCGTCGGCCGTGGCGTTCAATATCGTCCTGGCGCAGATCGTCCTGGTTCTGAAATTGCCCATCTATCTCGACTGCGTCGGGATCATCACCACCACGCTCATCGCCGGACTGGGGCCGGGCTTGATCGTCACGGTCCTGGCCTTCGGCATGATGGCCCTGCTCTTCAATCACATCATTATCTTCTTCACGGGCACGGCCGCGATGATGGCGATTGTCACGCACCTCCTGGCCAAGATCGGCGGGTTCAGGACCATCCTGCGCACCATTCCCAGCGGGCTGCTGCTGGGGGTTGTCTCCGCCCTGGTTTCCATGCCGGTCTCGGTCAAGCTGTTCGGCGGCGTGACCACGGCCGGGTCGACGTTTGTCACCGCGTGGTTCATCCATCGCGGTATGTCCCTGCCGGCGGCGGCGTTCTTTTCGGGAATCATCTGTGATGCTCTGGTCGACAAACTGGCCGAAGCGCTCCTGGCCGTCTGGCTCATCCGGGCCGTGCCCCACGATCTGCTGCGGCGCTTTCGCGGGCCGACGCTGGCGAAGAATTTCAAGCTCAGCGAGTAGTCGATGTCCCGAGTCCCTCCGCCCGCACGCCTGGCCACGCTGCTTATTCTCGTCGTGGCGACGTTCATCGACAGACGGCTGGACTTTCTTCTGGCAGTTGTCATCGCGCTGGCGATCTTCCTTGCCTTCGATCATCTCCTGCCGAGGTTTCTCAAGTTCCTGGCCGTCGCCCAGGTGCCCATGACCATCATGCTGGTCGCCGTCTGGGGGTGGGTGGCCAAGGCGCCGCCGGGAATGCCGATGGGCTCCGACCCGCGCGGCGGGGCCATGTTCGCCCTGCTGATTTCCCTGCGACTTGCCGTCCTGGGCGGCGCGTTTCAACTGGTCATGTACTCCATCCCGTCCCGCCTTTTGCCGGCCACGCTTCGCGGCTGGGGCTTGCGCGGCGAGGGTCTGGTCGTGGCGTTGGGCGTTTTCGCCATTGAGCCGGAATTGAAATTGCGCGCCGAGCAAATCCTCACCGCCCGCCGCGCCCGCGGGCTGCTGGCCGGCGGCAGGTGGGCTGGCCTCAAACAACTGCCCCGCCTGTTGCGGCCGCTGTTCGTGTGGTCGATCCGCTCGGCCGTGCATCGCGCCGAGGTGTGGGAACAGCGCGCTCTGCTACTGCATGTTGAGTTGCTGCCGACGGAAACGCTGCCGTTTTCCAGGGTTGCCGGCATCGTATCGCTGGCTTTATCGCTTCTGTGGCTGGGAGTGTCATTGGCCTTCCGCTGGCCGGGATTGCTGGGGATGCGATGAGCAGGAAATCCACCGAGCTTCTTCTGGCGGCGCTTGATTCGACGCGATTGCTGGCGATCGACGGGCCGAATTTCTCCGGGCGGTCCGACCTGCTCCGCCGCTTTTGCCGCGTCAATACCGACCGCCGCATGTATCTCGGCCCGGAAATCTATTTCGCACTGTCGGGGCTGACCACCACCGTCCGCCAGGAACTTGAACTGCACGCCGGGGGACCGCTCCAATCCTGTGATTGCCATGAACCCGCCGAAGCGCTCCAGCTCACCAAACTCTTCGAGCAGCATCCCGCCACACTCTCCGGCGGCGAGCAAACCTGCGTGGCCATCCTTTGCGCGATGATTCTCAAACCCAGGGTTCTGGCCGCCGATTGCGCCCTGGAACAACTTGACAGCGCCAAGCTCCAGATTTCGCTGGACCTGCTCAAGAGCCCGCGCGGCCCGGAAACAGGCACGGTCGTCACCGACAATCGCCTGGACGAATGGACCGGGGCGATCCAGACCGTCCCCATCGCCGATCTGGCGCCCGATCCGTCCCGTTATCCGCCGGTTCCGCCGCTCGATCCATCGCACATCGATCGGCTCGATCCCGTCGCCGCGCCCGTGCTGGAATTGCAGAACATCACGGCCGGATATGGCAAAGGGTCCGATGTGCTCAGCGGCGTCTCGCTGACGCTCAAGCCCGCCCGCGTCTACACCCTGCAAGGCCCCAACGGCAGCGGCAAGAGCACGCTGGCCAAAGTTCTCTGCGGCGTGCTTCGCCCCTCCGCCGGACAGATTCTCGTCGATAGCGCCCTGTCAAATCTATCCAAAACCCCCGGCCGGATCGCTGGTTATCACCTGCAAAACCCCGATGTCGGACTGTTCGAGAGCACGGTATCGGCCGAGTTGGGATTCAAACCCGGCTCGGCATCCGCCCCCGCCGTCGCCGCCATTCGCGACGCCTTCGGCCTGCAAAACTTTGCGACATCCAATCCCCTTGCTCTCCCCTTCCCAGTACGCAAGCGCGTTTCCCTGGCCGCCACCATCGCCCGCTTACCCCCGTGGATCATTCTTGACGAGCCGACTCTGGGCGCCGACAGCGCAACCATCGCCGCCATGGCGAAAATCATTCAAGCCCTGGCCGCCAAGCAACACGGCGTCATCGTCATTTCCCATTCCAGAAAACTGCTGGACATGCTGCGTGGCAACGAGTTGAAAATGGAAAACGCCCGCGTCCACCCTATGGCGGGGCCTGAGAAATGCCCCACCGCCTGATAGCCCCACTCGTCTACAGAACCCCATTCCAATCCGGCGGCAATAGCAGCACCGGGATCCGCGTGTTCTTGATCATCTCCACCGGGACATTCCCCGCCAGCAGCCGGGCGAAGACGTTCTTTCCGGTCAGACCAAGGACGATCAGCGTGACCTCGCGTTCGACGGCCGTGTTCAGGATCGCCCGCGCGATGTCGTCGCTGCACATGAGGAGGGTCTGCACGGCCACGCCGCGGGCCTGGAGCTTCTCGCGCAGCAGGCTGATGGCCGCTTCCCCGTCCGCCTCCTCCTGCTCGCGCATCTGTCCGCCGCTGGGACGCGATACATGCACCACCAGCACTTCCGCACCCAGCCTTCGGCCCAAATCTGCTATCGGGTCCAGCAGCTTCTGCGCCGCCCACGGACTACTGACGGCCACGAGTATCCGGCTCATATAAGCCAGTTATTCGCCATCAGGCCGCATAAGTCAATGCCCGCCGCCCCATCCTGCTCCTGCTCCCCCTCTTGCGCCCACTCATCTCCCACTCCTCCTCTTCATCCTAATCTTGCTCTTCCCCGCCTTTGACACCCATCTCCTCCATGAGCTCGTGCATCCTCCTGGCCGCCTTGCCCCGATGGCTGATCCGGTGTTTCTCTTGGGCCGGCAACTGGGCCGTCGTCTTCCCCAATTCCGGCACGAAAAACAGTGGATCGTACCCAAACCCGTTCGCCCCGGCCGCCGCGCGCAGCAGCCGCCCTTCGACGTGATCCTGCACTGTC
>Ga0181520_10003284_pt1 | contig 28641 bp, 29 predicted proteins | sample PEATcosm2014_Bin_29_FD_132451 | JGI IMG/M metagenome (GOLD analysis project Ga0181520, IMG submission 132451) | Peatland microbial communities from MTU Mesocosm Facility, Houghton, MI, USA - PEATcosm2014_Bin02_30_metaG | ecosystem: Environmental > Terrestrial > Soil > Wetlands > Peat | place...
GAGCGCGTGCACGCTTCTTTCAGGACCTACACACCATCACTGCCTACGTACTGTTCCCTTCATGGAAGAGCTTCATGAATACGGTTGTCACCGGAAAAGCACCTCCCATTTAGAACTGCTGTCTCCGCAGCAGGGGCCGGATCATACTTCTATTCGCTGTCACAAACTCAAGGCCGAAGGAACACCCATCGCAGTTGATCGAGATTCGGGTCCCATTGCGAATGCGAGCATCCAATTGAAACGAGATCACACGGAAGGTCGCTGCAGTCAGGAGCAAAGAGGCACACACAGAAAATGCAGATAGAATCAGCAAACTCGCAACTCTGGCTAATTCGCCACGGGGAAACCGAATGGAGCGCGTCAGGGGCGCACACGAGCCGAACAGACGTTCCCCTTACCGAGAGAGGCAAGGACTCCGCAAAGGCGATCGGAGACTGGCTGGGAGAAAAGGATTTCTCGCTCGTTCTAACAAGTTCGCGCCAACGGGTGCGGGAGACCTGCCGTATCGCCGGGTATTCGGCGGACGCCCAGGTAGACGAGAATATAGCCGAATGGGACTACGGCGAATATGAAGGGCGCACAACGCCGGAGATCCGCATTGAGCAGCCGGGATGGTCGGTTTGGAAGACAGCCCCGCCAGGAGGTGAAACGCTTGAAGAGATCTCAGGGAGAGCCCAAACAGTGATTGGCCGCGCGCTTTCCGTGGGCGGCCCCGTTGCCTTGTTTTCCCACGCGCATTTCCTTCGGATACTGGCAGCAACTTGGCTTGGGCAGCCTCCCGAAGCGGGTCGTCTATACTTTCTGGACACTGGATCGGTAAGCATCCTCAGTTTCGAACGCGAGACGCGCGTGATTCAGATGTGGAATCGCACTTTTGAACTCCGATAGTCATGCGAAACAATGCTCGGTCAGTTCTAATCGGTCAACACGCGGCCGCGTGAGACAACCGATGTCTCCCGACTCAAACGCCCCTCAGATCGTGGATCAACCTCTGCGGCGACCGGTTTCGGCCGTATTGAAAGGAGTCAATAATGTATGGCAGCCCATTTGGAAGAATTCTAGTAGGAGTCAATGGCACTTCTGAATCAGAACGTGCGACGGCTGTCGCGATCTCCCTCGCAAAGAGCCTGCAGGCCCATCTCATCGTATTCGGTGTGATTGCTCCACTGAATGCTGAAACACAGGCAGAAGGAGTCGGGCTTGATGAGGCGTCCCAAGCGCGTGCAGACCTCGAAGCACAGGTGCGAGCGGCCGGCGTGAAGGCAGTCGGCCTCGCGATCGATGTAGCCACAGAGATTGTCGAAGGCGATCCCGAAAAGGAAATCGAGCACAAAATCGAGGAGGCATCGGTGGACCTGGTTGTCGTCGGGCACAGGGATATTAGCCGTATTCGGCACTGGCTCGAAGGGTCGACTTCCGAGGACTTGATCCGCAACTCTCGAACCTCTATCCTGGTCGTACACGACGATCATCCTCAGTGATTGCGTCTGGATCTGGCGATGGAATCCGCCATTAACCGCCTCCCGTTCATGGGCTAATGACTCCTATCAAATCAAGCAGCAAGGAGGATGTCGATGAAATCGACAGCAGGAGAGGCTTCGCGAGAAATGGAGCCGAGCAACGGCGTCAAGCGCAGAATCGCACTAAAATTCGTCCTCATGATTGGCGTGGTCAGCTTCTTCGCCGACTTTACATACGAGGGATCAAGGTCGATCACGGGGCCGTTCCTACAGACATTGGGAGCGACTGGCGCAGTGGTCGGAATTGTGGCTGGTCTTGGGGAATTGCTCGGATATGGATTGCGTTTAGTCTCAGGACGCGTTAGCGAGCGGACCGGAGAATTCTGGCCGATCACTTTTTTCGGGTACATCATCCAGATGGCCGCAGTGCCACTGCTTGCTTTTGCCGGGAACTGGAAGATTGCCGCCATTCTCATTCTCCTGGAGAGAGTAGGAAAGGCTATACGGAATCCTCCCCGCGATGTGATGTTGTCGCATGCGGCAAAGGAGATGGGCTTCGGATGGGGCTTTGGGGTTCATGAGGCCCTCGACCAATTTGGGGCCTTGGTTGGCCCCTTACTTGTTGCCTTTATCTTGGCCCATCGCGGATATTATCAATTGGCCTTTGGCACACTCCTCGTTCCCGCTTTGATGACCATCCTTTTGCTCTCGGTCGCGCGATTCCTATATCCCCGTCCGGAAGATTTGGAAGTTAAGACTCAAGCATTACAAGGTACGGGCCTGCCGCGGTCGTTCTGGATATACCTCGTTGCGGCTGCATTGGTGGCAGCAGGTTTCGCCGACTTCCAGCTAATCTCCTTCCACTTTCAGCAAGCCGCGGTCGTGAAGACGATTTGGATTCCTATCTTTTACTCAGTCGCAATGGCCGTTAGCGGCATCGGGTCGTTGATCTTTGGAGGGCTGTTTGACCGCTTCGGCATCTCAATCCTCATCCCTCTCACAATTCTTTCGGCGTGCTTCGCACCACTCGTCTTTCTTGGAGGGTTCTGGGTAGCGCTTATAGGCGCAGCGCTATGGGGACTGGGAATGGGAGTGCAAGAATCCATCATTCCAGCCGCAGTCGCGACGATGGTATCGGCGGACCGACGACCATCTGCATACGGATTGTTTACAGGGGCATATGGCCTCTCATGGTTTATGGGAAGCGCGATTATGGGCATCTTGTACGATCATTCGATTGCCGCCCTGATCGCTTTCTGCGTCATCGCTGAACTCGCTGCCATTCCGCTGCTTCTCAAACTACAACGGCAGAGAACTGTCTCTGCATAGACAATCGGGACCAAACCCATCCAACGGCTACCCGATTAGGGAGTCGTTGGATGGCAAATGGGTTGCGCAGACTGACTGTTGACTCTTGTCTGAAGTTTTCATATGATTGGGTCAGGTGATGGAATCCACCTTGAACTGCCTTCCGAAATGGAACGGCTAATGACTCCTGCATCCAGGCAGGAGTTTTTTCTGCTTAGGCAAAACTGAACCCGGACACTCAGGCGTTTGTTCCTCGAACGCAATTGAGATCACAACCGTGTCAATTTCCTATCAGGAGGGTGCATCCATGGCCAGTATTGTCAGCGCGACCAATGTGGTGTCGGTTCCCGCTACTCCCCGATCCTCGACATATATCTTCACCTCCGAGTCAGTTTCCGAAGGGCACCCGGACAAGGTATGCGATTACATCGCGGATTCCATCCTGGACTCGTATATCGCGCAAGACCCTAAGTCCCGGGTTGCGTGTGAGGTCTTGTGCAAGGAAAACACGGTCGTTCTCGGCGGCGAGATCAGCTCGGCGGCGAACGTTGACCATGAAGCGGTTGTTCGTGAAGCGATCCGCCACATCGGCTACAACGATCCAACTGTACCCTTCAATGCGGATGGCGTGCGGGTGCTGCAGATCATTTCCAAGCAGTCTGCGGATATTGCCCAAGGAGTGGACGTCGACAGCAATGAAAATCATGAGCAGGGTGCGGGCGACCAAGGGATTATGTTTGGCTATGCCTGTGACGAAACGTCCGAACTTATGCCGCTGCCAATCTTCCTGGCTCACCAACTGACGAAAGGACTGGCAGAAGACCGAAAATCCGGCAAATTTCCCTGGATTCGTCCCGACGCCAAATCTCAGGTGTCAGTACTTTATGAAGGCAATATTGCCGTGGCGGTGGCGGATGTATTGGTTTCCACACAGCATAGCTCTGAAGTGAAGCGCGGAGACATTGCCAGCTATGTACGGTACGAACTTGCGCCACGCGTTCTGGGCAAGTGGTCTACAGACGACATACAGTTTACTGTCAATCCCACTGGCTGCTTCGTGCTCGGCGGGCCATCGGCAGATTGTGGCGTGACAGGAAGAAAGATCATTGCTGACACCTACGGCGGTGCGGCACGTCACGGAGGCGGCGCGTTCAGCGGCAAGGATCCATCAAAAGTGGATCGGAGTGCTGCGTATTTCTGCCGCTACATTGCCAGGCAAATTGTCAAGCAGGGCCTAGCGGCAGTGGTCGAGATTCAGGTGGCATATGCCATAGGCGTGGCTAAGCCAGTGTCGTTGAAGGTAGAGACCTTTGGCACCGGCGATAGCCGCGAGGCGATGGAATTTGCATGTGCATTTGATTTTCGACCTTCGGCCATTATTGAGCAGTTGGACCTGCTCCGCCCCATTTATAGGCAGACAACAAACTATGGGCACTTTGGCAAGAAGGAGTTGCCCTGGGAAAACTAAGTGAATGGGACGGAAGCGGTGTGCCACCTCGCGGTCTCACTTGTTCTACCTGGTGCATCCCGTCCTTGAATGGTTTGCATTGGGTTTGTAACGCCTTCTCGTAGCGCGCTTGGATAGCAATCATGACTCGCATCAGCAGAGTGCAGTTCAGGGGTGACACTCAACTTCGCTACCGTGCCTATGCACGCGATCACGGCATGACATCGGAGCAAATCCGCGCGCACGACCGGCTATGTTGCCCATCCACGCTCTTACTGCCATATATGTCGTGGCTGAGCCGCAAGTGGTTCGAATGGGGTCAGCTGGATCCAGGCCGGACAGTTTACGGCGCAAAGGAGAACGTGGACTTTGACCGATGGCTCGATCGACTGACTCCTGGGCTGGATGCGGTAACTTGCGAGTGTCATCTCAACTTAGACTATCGGCGCTGCAGCCGGTGAGTTCGCTTCGAATTGATTCCGTTCTTCCGTTCAGTTCGATTGTCCACTGATCCAAATGCTTGCTCGTCGGTCGCGAAATATGCTTCAGCAAGATCGGGGAAACGGGGAAGCCAGTGCGTGATGTTCACCAAGTGGCTCTTTTCGAGCGCGGAGCGCAGTCGTGGATTCTTCAGACCACGGCGCAGGATTGCCCGTATTACCTTGTCCTCGTCGCCCATCTCAAAGCAGCACTTGAAGGCACCTTCATTGACAACGCGATCGCGCAGAATGGTTGCGATGGCATAACGCACTCGATACATGGACGCCGCGGGATCGTAAACCTTCTGAAGGTACATGCAAACCTCGGAATCGCAGGTTGCGGCGATCTTCCGTTGGTCAGAATCCCTCAACACGGTGGATGGCGAGTACCTGTCCGGCCGCGTCGTAGGCGGTGAACTGGTGCCAGTCTTCTCCCGGTTCGCCCAAGCAATAAACCATCCAGACAATCTTGTCGATTTTTTGGCAGATTTCCTCCGGCCACCACGGACGAGGCTGGAGACTCTTGCCTGATAAACTCCCGGATCTAGCAATCTGGCGAGCTCTTGCCGATCTAAAGGCACCTTTTACGTAAGGCATGGGAGGCCACCAGCATCGGATGACGAAAGTTGTGAGCGATTCGGCGCGTTTCGGGCTCCTCCGTGATAAGGTCCGATTCCAAAGCAGGCAGTCTTTGGTGCGGAGTTCCACTCAAAGACGGTCGAAAGTTCACGAGGCAGAGAGCAACCTGAACGAGTGTTAGGAATCGAGAACGGAGGAGGAATGTGAATTCCTGGACTAGACGGAGACGTTGTTAGCATGATGACTCCTCTGCCTCTGGGGCTATGAGGAGTCATCATCCGAACATCGCTTTCGATGCCGGCGGTTGGGGTGGACTTCATCACCCTTCGATTGATCCCAGTTTATACTTTCCGCGTCTTATCGGTCAGGGATAGCGCTCATTTGAGAACTCCGCATACACACTTCAAACGTGGCACGCCATTGCGTATCATCCTCCGGGATGGCCAGCAGATCTACGACCGTTACGAGGGGCACGGCTCCGGTCATATTATTCTGCGTGAGTATGGACAACTTCAACTCAGATCGGTAAAGGCAGTCACGATTTGGAAGGGTGGACAAGCCCCCGAGCCAGGGTTGCACGAGGGCGATGTTTCATAGCTACCTTCAAATATGAAGTGGTCATCGCCACACGAAGTGCATGACCCGCAACTGTTCAGCTTGCGAGACGGGCAAGGGGCCGCGCCAGCATGTGTACCCCGCCAGCGATCCACTCTGGCGAGGCGTACTCGTCGGGCCGGTGGCTTATGCCGCCGCGGCTTCCATCGCCGCCAGAATCTCTGGATCGCATACGGCCGGTGGATCGGCGTTGACCAGTTCCGTTGTCACGGTCACACCGCGCCGGGCGGAGACATCGGCGCACGCCGCGCGTAGTGTGTCGAGCACGCGATCTCGCCGGGCGCCGTTGGTGTCGCGGGCATTCGTCTCCAGGCGCATACGCGAGGGAATGCTGTTGACCGCGCCAGGAAAAACCTCGCAGATGCCCACAGTGCCCACGGTGTCGATCAAGCCGCTGGACTTGGCCGCTGCATCGAGTACCAGAATCAGTTCCGCCGCTGCCGCGAGAGCATCTTTGCGGCCGGGCATAAGCTTGCCGCCGGCGTGGCCGCCTTCACCCTCGATGACGACACGCATGCTGGCCGGCCCGGCGATATGGGTTATCAGGCCGAGATCGATCCCTTCCTGCTCGAGAATTGGTCCCTGCTCGATATGTAACTCGACAAACTGCTGGAAACGTCCGGCGGGCAACGCAACGGATTCGAGTGAGCCCGCGAACCCAGCCTGAGCGCGTAACGCCTCCAGGCCGCGACCTTCTGCTTCGCTGAATACCACACGCGTGACCACCGGAGGTTCGGCTGCGGAGATCTGCGCGTGGGTACCCAACTCCGACAACAATCCGTCGATTGTGAGTTTCGGCTTTGTGCTCATCGGTATTAACGCTCCAAATGGGTGCCAAGGCCAGTCTTGATCCTGGATTGCCTTTCAGTCCCGACTCGCTCGAATTGTACCGCTCTGGCACGGTTTCTTAAGGCAAAACTCCACAGGGATGAAAGGCCGAAGGATTCCGGACGGGACTGCGCTCGGGGTGCAATCCCTTTTACTACATCACAAAGGAAACATCTGCGCAGAGCACCGATTTCGCAGCGTGGGCGCGTCTCGTCGAATTGCCGTGTGATACACTGTTTCTTTAGGCGAGGGAATCCGCCTTCAACTGCCCTCCGAAACGGAACGGCTGATGATTCCTACCGATCCGGTAGGAGTCTGTATACCCTACCAAAACGTGAATTGAACTGAGCGGATCAGGAGTGCTGTCTCCTAACTGTGCATTGCTGTGTAGTTTCGGGAGATGCGCACGATTGAGCTACTCAGATTCCACAGTCATGAGAGTTGGCAGCTAACATGTCGCTCGTCGCTGTTAGCGGAGTCTCAGTTGGTATGGGATTGGCACAGCCCGTGCCCGTCAACCCACAGGTGAAGGAATCAATGCGGGATTTCGGTTCATCGGTTCTATGGTATCTCGTTAGGGTACTTGCGATCCTTGCATACTTTTTCCCGACGATCGCTGCCTCTCGCTTTCGGCATCCCAGGCAACCCACGATCCTGTATTTGAATATCCTTTTGGGATGGACAGTTGTGGGCTGGATAATCATCTTGCGATGGGCATTCGAAGCTTCCAAGCAGCCGGGCTCCATGGAGCACTCTTGAAGATGTCGCCCATCGCATATAGGAACGAGCACTTCGCGCGAGGGGACATAGACCTCCCAGGCACGACTGCAGTCCCGCAGGCCCTTCGACAGCTGCACTAAGGCTGAAACGAGATGGATTTTGGTCGGAGAGGAAAAGTTATGCGCTCAAAAGCGGTGTTTCAAGCGAGCTACGCAATTCATAATCGCTATAAGTTGTGCGGAATATGCGCAAGTGGCACCAGGAAGCTCCATATCCGCTCTGGCCGTATTCAAGATACTATCAACGTCGCGCTTGGCGTCATGAGTGAACAGCGGGAGGGCGAATGTCCTGCAACTCACTACGCATCAATCAGGAACGAAGCGTTGAATTGGATTTCTGAATTCAGAATCAATCCTAACGATTTCCAGACGGCGGTTTCCGGCCCACTTCTAACGCGAGAAGAAGGCTTGAACGGAAAGAACGAAGTGCAACGCACACTGATGCACTTCAATCGAAGGCCTGTGTGATGGGTATTCGGATTCAGAAGACGCTTCCGGTAATTCGGTCGCTACAAGGCCGAAGTGCAGCTTTGGATGCGGATGTCTGGCCAAGCCCTTCGAAGACGGAGCACTAATGGCGACTAAACATCATGAACTTTTGCAGCATTCTGTTTGATGGATATGACGACGGCAGTGCCGGAGTGCGTCTCGATGCACCGAACTTTTTCGTCGATTTGAATCTGGATCAGCTGATCGACAGTATCACGGCAGACTGGAAGGAATACGACCTGGCGCCGTTCTATTACACGCAGCTGAGCGATCTCGATGCGATCAGCTATCGCCAGCTTGTCATGCAGGATCTCGAAGACAAGGCCCTGATGCAAGCGATCAAGCTCTTCTCCGAACAAATGCGTGCGATGCGCAAGCGTCTCGACAAGGTCAAACAGCTCTACTACAAGCACGCTATGCAGCGCTCCTTTGTGGCTGCGGTTGAGATCTATTGCGGAGCCGCCGAGCGCCTCGCCCTGGACATGGGTATGCTCGAAATCGAATCGTCAGGCCTGCTCGCGTTCCGAGACTATCTGGCGGAGTATGTCTCGTCTCCTCCTTTCCGAAGCCTTGTGACAGAAACTAGAAAGTTGAAGGCCGACTTTGCCGCAATCAGATACTGCTTGCTACTTAAGGCCGACAGCGTCACGGTTCGCAACCCTGATGCGGAGAGCGACTACAGTAGCGCAGTCGAAGAAACATTCGAAATATTTAGGCGCAACGCAGGCCGAGACTATTGGGTCAGCCTCCGGGAAATGGATGGTATCAACCATATCCAGGAGCGAGTGCTGGACGGGCTGGCCGTACTGCATCCAGAGACCTTTGGCGCCCTTGAAGCGTTTTATGTTGCCCACATGGAATATGAGGATGAAACGATAAAGCGGTTTGAGCGCGAGATCCAATTCTACGTCGCCTTCCTCACGCATATCGAAAAATTCCGCGGTGCCGGCCTGAGTTTCTGCCGACCGCAGCTTTCACAAGCGACCAAAGCGGTTGCTGGGCGCAATGTCTTCGACATCGTGCTGGCGGCCAAGCTCATCGGCGAAAGCGATGCCGTCGTCTGGAACGATTTCTTTATGGACGATCCGGAGCGCATCTTCGTTGTATCCGGCCCAAACCATGGTGGCAAGACGACCTTCGCCCGGATGTTCGGCCAGTTGCATTATTTGGCAAGTCTCGGCCTCCTGGTCCCAGGCACGGAGGCTCGGCTGTTTCTCTTCGACCAACTCTTCACCCACTTCGAACGGGAAGAGAACATTACCAACCTTCGCGGTAAACTGCAGGACGATCTAGTTCGAGTCCGCCAAATCCTCGACGAGGCGACTCCAAACAGTCTCATCGTGATGAATGAGATATTCTCATCGACAACCCTCAAGGATGCGATCTATCTAAGCAAGAAAATTATGGCCCGACTCTCCGCACTGGATCTGCTGGGAGTCTACGTCACGTTCCTGGATGAATTGGCTTCGTTCAACGAAAAGATAGTCAGCATCGTTAGCACAGTCGATCCTGAGAACCCCGCAGTGCGGACCTACAAATTGGAGCGGAGACCAGCCGACGGGCTGGCATACGCGCTTGCGATCGCACAGAAGCACCGCGTGACCTATGACTGGATCAAGGAGCGTATCAAGCCATGAAGGCGCTGCTGATGCATCGTGATAGCGATTTTGATCTCCAACGAAGATTACCGTGGAACGAGCCTGTTCTGACGCAGGATCTCGAACTCGGCACGCTTCTGTACGCCATGGCGGGCGACGACAAGTTTCTGTACGACGTGGCACGGGTGGCTCTTCTCTCTGGGCTGCAGAACGATGTCGATACAATTCTGCGTCGGCAGGAGATCGTGAAGGATTGCTTGAAAAATCCGGCAGTGGTGAGGGAACTCTTCGACCTCACCGGGGAGGCGATTGAAGCGACGAGACGCCAGTGGTGGGACCTGTCCAGTCACTACCCAGATTCGGTGCTCTACAGTTCGATGGAATTGCTGGGGTCGCTGTCGGTCATTCTCAGAAAGCTGAGGGGTATCGCCGAGGAAACTGGAGACCGATTCGAGTCGGCTGCCTTTACAGCGTTATTCGCCATGCTGAGGATGGAACTGGGCGACGAGTACTTGGCCAGCATCCAGAATTACCTGACGGAGTTGAGGTTCCGCGCGGGTGTCTTGCTGAGTGCAGAACTGGGCGAGAGCAACGAGGGTGTCAATTACGAACTGCGTCAACCCCCTGTGAGAGAGCCGAACTGGCTCAGGCGTATGCTAGCCAAAGAACCCCCTGGCTACACCTTCCAAATCGACCCTCGCGACGAGGCCGGGGCGCAGATCGTAGCAGGCATGCGGCACCGAGGGATCAGTCGTGTCACGGTCACGCTCGCCCGATCCGCCGATCACGTCCTGAACTTTTTCAAGTTGCTGCGGACGGAGTTGGCCTTCTATATAGGTTGTTTGAATCTGCATGCCAAACTAGCAGCCAAGGGAGAGCCGATGTGCTTTCCGACTCCAGACTCCGGAGTAGAGCGCAAGCTCCGCTTTAGGGGGCTCTACGACGTATGCCTATCGCTCCACATGGAACCAACACTGGTAGGAAATGACGCAAACGCTGATGGTAAGAACCTCGCTATTATCACCGGAGCCAATCAAGGCGGAAAGTCGAGCTTCCTGCGCAGCGTGGGCCTTGCGCAGATGATGATGCAATGCGGAATGTTCGTTGGGGCGGCGGCCTTTGAGACAGAACTCTGCCCTGCTCTGTTTACTCACTATAAACGTCGAGAGGACGCGACGATGAAGAGCGGTAAGCTCGACGAAGAACTCGCCAGAATGAGCGAGATCGTAGACCATATCGTGCCGAACTCAATACTGCTTTTTAACGAATCATTTGCCGCGACAAACGAGCGAGAAGGGTCGGAGATTGCGACACAAATCGTCCTTGCATTGCAGGAGAAGCGAATCAAAGTTTTCTTCGTGACGCATCTGCACGAATTCGCGCATTCCTTCTTCGACAGGAAGATTGGGGACGCCATCTTCTTGCGCGCCGAAAGAATGGCCGACGGGACGCGAACCTTCAAGCTGGTCGAAGGCGTGCCACTGGAGACCAGCTATGGTGAAGACTTGTACCGCCAGATATTTAGCGTGAATGAGAAATTCCAGAATAGTCAATAGAACGACGGGAGTTCAGCCCGTGGAGGATAGCGCCTTTGCCCGGTTTCCTCACGAATGAGATTTTCGGGCGCGCGGGTCACCGCCTTATTCAGCACCGCAAGGCGGAATACGCTACCGCCTTACAGATGATTACCCCAAGAGGACCAATCACATGAAGAGTCTTGCAGTTTTGACGAGTGGGGGAGATGCGCCCGGGATGAACGCCGCGATCCGCGCTGTCGTGAGGACAGGGCTGGCCCGTGGGCTCAATGTATGGGGCGTTTATCAAGGATACTCGGGGCTGATTGAAGGAAACTTCAAACGGTTTGGAGCGCGCGATGTGGGCAGTATTATCCAGCGCGGCGGCACGGTCTTGGGCACCGCCAGATGTCCTGAGTTTCAGACAGAAGAGGGCCGGGAACTTGGCATCCGCAGATTGCGCGGAGCGGGGATTGAAGGCTTAGTCGTGATCGGAGGCAATGGGTCGCAGACGGGAGCCAATATGCTCCATCAGATGGGATTCCCTGTGGTCGGCGTGGCATCGACGATTGACAACGATCTCTTTGGGTCGGATGTCACGATCGGGGTAGATACAGCCCTCAACGTCATACTAAGCGCGATCGATAACCTGAAGGTTACGGCGTCGTCGCACCGGCGTGCATTGCTGGTTGAGGTTATGGGGAGGAAATGCGGTTACCTGGCGCTGATGGCGGGCATCGCAGGTGGGGCTGAAGCCGTCGTACTGCCGGAGGTGGAAGTAATCCCGGAGCAACTCGCGGAGCGCATCCAAGACGGGTATGAGCGCGGGAAGCCGCACGCCATTGTTGTGGTAGCGGAGGGGGCCAAGTACAATGCCGAAGGATTGTGCCATTACTTCGTGGAGCACAAGCTGCTGCTGGGCTATGAATTCCGCTCAACGGTGCTTGGCTATGTGCAACGAGGCGCCGTACCAACGTGCGCGGACAGACTGCTGGGCACAAGGCTGGGTTCGGAGGCCGCAGAGCAGCTGGTCGCGGGTAATGCGGGTGTACTGGTGGGTATGATCCGTGGCGAGTTGGCGACCACCCCGCTCGATACGGTTGTTCAAGGGCACAAGCCACTGGACACATGGTTCTTGACGGCTGCGGACATGTTGGCCCGGTGATTGGCTAGGAAGGTAGTTGGGCAGGATTGCCCTTCAAAACGACGAATGATTGGGCGATCTGCCACCCGATTCCCGAAAACCAGATGACCTTGTGGAATCTTGGCTAGCCAAATATGAGAGCTGGCACGCCACCTGAACCGCAGATTAGAAACAGAAGAGGAAAGGGTCGTCGAAGAAGATGAAAGCAATACCGATAGCAGCTAGAAAGGCAAAGAGGGCGGTGCCGCTCGGCTGGGGTCAGCAGCTCGATGTCAATGCTCAGTCTCCAACGATCAGGGGTTTCGCCCCATTTCTTCACTCTCACAGGTTCCAAAATGATCATTCTCTTATGTGTGACAGATCGGGTAGCGTTACGAGATCTTCACAAGTCCATAAACAGCCGGGCGCTGTTGCACGCCGGGCTCCACTTTGTTCCCGTCCGGAAGGAGAACCATGTCCACAGAGTATCGAAATTTTCTTGCGCTCCCGTATGATGAGCTTGAAGATCTCAACTTGGCTGCGAAAGCCGATCGCACCAACCGGGTTCGATCTGACGAAATCCGAGAAAAGCGCCTGAAATATCTGACGGACGAGAAGCGGATCAAGGCCGTAACCGTGCTGTTCAGCGACCTCGAGGGGCGGTTGCACTTGCTTGACTACGACAAGAAGTTTCTGCTGGGAGCCTATGAAAACCTGACCTTTGACGGCTCGTCGATCCGCGGTTTCACCGCGCAGAAAGAGAGCGACTTGCGCCTGGGCATCGACTGGGGCGCCTTCTACTGGGTGCCTGCCGATGTGTTCGGCAACGGCAAGGTGCTCATTTTCGGTGTGGTCATCGACAAGGACGGTACTCTCTATTCCGGCGACATGCGCGGTGTGCTCAAGAGCTACTCTGACAAGCTGTATGCGGATAAGCAGTACACGCTGAACGCGGCCACCGAAATCGAGGGCTTCCTGTTCGCGGGCAGGGATGCGGAGCGCAGGTACCACGAGACGGGTAAGTTCGAGTTCATCAACACAGGTGGCTATTATCATGTGCTGCCGCTCGATCCGCTGCGCCAGTTCATTGACACGGCGGCCGAAGTGCAACGTGCCATGGGCTTCGAGAATGAGAAGGACCACCCCGAGGTTGCGCCCAGCCAGTTCGAGATCAATTATGGATATTCGGAAGTGGTGGCGGCGGCCGACCAGATCCAGCTCTACAAGCTGCTCACCCGTCAGATCGCCAACAACATGGGCTTCACCGCCAGCTTCCTGCCCAAACCCGTCGTAGGCGTCAACGGCAGCGGCATGCACACCAACGTCTCCGTCTCCGAGGGCAAGACCAACCTGTTCTGGGACGAGAAGGGCGAGGAACAGCTCTCCAAGTTCGGCTGGGACTTCCTTGACCGCATCCTGACCCATGCTCTCGACCTCTGCCTGGTCTTCAATTCGAGCGTGAACGCGTACCGGCGTTTGGACCCGCACTTCGAGGCACCCAACCAGATCCGCGCCTCGGCGGTTGATCGCGGCGCCATGGTTCGCGTTCCCATTGGCAATCACCGGTCCATGCGAACCGAGGTGCGCGCCGTAGCTCCAGACGCCAACCCGTACTTGTCCTTGTATTCCATCTTCAAGACCGGTATCGACGGAGATATCTCCAGCGCGGAGAACCTGCGCGCTGGTGGGCGCCACTTGCCGGACAACATCCAGAAAGCGATCGAGGACTTCAAGTCTTCGGCCTGGATATCGACCATTCTCGGCGGGGATGTGCAAAGCCGCTATGTGGAGTTGAAGCAGAGGGCCGCCGACCGCTCGCCGCGGGAACTGGGCACGTTCGTTAAGGGCTCCGAGGTGCAGCACCACCACGAGGTCTACAACCAGTCACTCTGGAATTTGTTCTAGAGCGCATCCGGATACCCGATCTAGTACTACAGTTGTAGATAGTGATAATCTGAACTTGCTCTGGGCTTTGGTTCTCCGTTCTTTGCTATGGAGAAGGGATTATCGGGATGGAAGCGTGAGTTGTTACGGGCGCATGGCCTGATTGCAGATTTGTTTGTGCGCTCAGAGCCTCGTGCGCGAAGTTTGGCTTATTTACAGGGCTTGCTGAGCGGTTGCGAGCGCAAGAACGGCTGGCAGTTGGCTGAGTGGATGGATGAAACAGCTCCTTATCGCGTACAGCATCTATTGGACCGTGCGCGTTGGAATGCAGACGCTGCGCGGGATCAGCTTCGCGACTACGTGCTGGAAGAGTTGAGTAGTTCGAATGCTGTTCTGATCGTCGATGAGACAGGTTTTCTGAAGAAGGGTCTTCACTCGGCCGGTGTCAAGCGCCAGTACACCGGCACGGCCGGGCGCATTGAAAACAGCCAGGTGGGCGTGTTTCTCTGCTATGGCAGTGACAAAGGCGCGGCACTGGTGGACCGTGAACTCTACATTCCGCAGGAGTGGGCTGCAGATCAACAGCGTCGCCGCGCGGCTGGAATTCCGGACACCGTTGAGTTTGCCACCAAACCAGAGTTAGCACGGCGCATGATCGGGCATGCACTGGATTCGGGTGCGATGGCGGCCTGGGTTGCAGCCGACGAGGTATACGGCCATGACAGCAAGCTGCGCCGGTTTCTGGAAGGGCGGCAGATGGCCTATGTGCTGGCCGTGGCCTCTGATCAGCGCTTGTGGCAGTCGGATTTTATGCAACATCGAGTCAACGCGATTGCGCTCGGTCTGCCTGTATCGCGATGGAAGCGTCTCTCCGCCGGCCAAGGCAGCAAGGGCGAACGGCTCTATGATTGGGCGTTGATGGAGTTATCCAAACAGGATGGTTGGACGCGGACGCTTCTGGTGCGGCGCAGCATCGAAGAGAAGCCGGAGTGTGCTTACTGTCTGTGTTACGCTCCCAACGGGAAAGACACGATTGAAGCATTGGTCCGCGTGGCTGGCCAACGCTGGAAGATCGAACAATGCTTTGAGACGGCGAAAGGCGAATGCGGACTGGATCACTACGAGGTGCGCCACTGGCAGGGCTGGTATCGGCATATCACGCTGTCTATGTTGGCCCATGCAGTGTTATCCGTATTGCGCGCACGTGGAGAAAAAAACTCCCGACGCGCAGGTGCGACTCAGCGTACCCGAACTACGCCACCTGCTCACCGGAGTGCTCTGGCGCGGATGGCACGGCCTTGAACATCTGCTGCACTGGTCGAAATGGCGAAGACAACATCAATTCAGAGCCATGTGCTGCCACTATCGAAAGCGCGGTTCGCCGCTGCCTGCGCTCTATCTACAACTGTAGTACTAGAGCAGTATCCAGATAGCTATACCCATCAGGGCGATAATTCGTTAGGCTGTGCTTGCCTGGTGAATCGGCCGCGATATTGGCGGATGGGACGAGCATTTTCTGACGATCTTCGGACACGGATCGGCGCGGCTGATGAGCGCGGCGAGGGATCGTGCCGTGTTCTCGCCAATCGCTTTGGTGTGAGTTGGGAGTATGTACGCAAGTTGCGCCAGCAGCGAAGAGAAAACAACAGCCCTTTGCGCCGCCCGCAGTCGCGCTATGGCGTTCCGAGCCATTTGAGCGAATCGGTCAAGGTTTACATGCTTGCTTTGGTTGAGGCGCAGACCGACATTACGATTGCTGAGTTGCGAGAGAAGATCGAGATTGAGCAAGGCGTTTCGGTGAGTTGGACTTCCGTGCAGCGCTGGGTAAAAAAGCTGGAGCTGCGATTGAAAAAAAGTCGCTTCACGCCAGCGAACGCGACACGGAAGCCAACCGCTTCAAGCGTCAACAGTTCATCGAGCGTATCCGTGCGACGCCCCCGGAACGCCTGATTTTTCTGGATGAAAGTGGCGTGCCGACTTCTATGACCCGTCTTCGCGGACGTTGCCTGGGAGGCCGGCGCATCCATGAAGCCACGCCTGGTGGCCACTGGAAGATCATGACGATTCTTGGCGCAATGGGACTGAGTGGCATGGTCGCAACCATGACGATCAAAGAGGCCACAGATGCCGACATTTTCCTCGCGTATGTCGAGCAAGTCCTATCGCCGGTGTTGAAATCTGGGGACGTGGTGGTGATGATGGACAACCTCAGTTCGCACAAGGTCGACGGGGTGCGTGAGGCTATCGAAAAGGCAGAAGCGGAACTGCTCTACCTGCCGCCCTATTCGCCCGATCTGAATCCCATTGAAAAAGCCTGGGCCAAGCTGAAACAACTGCTCCGCTCGGCTAAGGCACGATCTAAAGACGCTCTCGATCAGGCGATTACCGAAGCTCTCAAACGCATCTCCCCGGACGATGCCAAGGCTTGGTTTAGGCTGCCCATGAATCCGGTACAGCTATAGGGATAATGCTCTAGAAGTTGAAGCAAGGCGGCGCGACCTCGTCAAACCCGCCGCCCTTGCTGCACCGGCCTATCTGCCGACGCTGCCTTTCCACTGTTGATCGCGGAGCACCGACGTCTCCAACTGGGCATGAATACCTGTGGCGGTCCGGTTACTTCTGGATCTGCGTCACGTCCCGCACGGCCCCGCGAGCCGCGCTGGTGGCCAACGCGGCATAAGCCTGCAGTGCTTTTGAGACCTTCCGATTTCGTGCTACAGGCTTCCATGCCGCAGCACCCTTGGCCGCTATGGTCTTGCGCCGCTTGGCCAGTTCCGCATCGGAAAGATTCACGCGCAGTACGCGCCTGGGGATGTCAATCTCAATGCTGTCCCCCTCATCCACCAGCGCCAGCGCTCCGCCCTCGGCTGCCTCTGGCGAGATATGCCCGATGCAAAGCCCCGCGCTTCCGCCGGAGAATCGTCCATCTGTAATCAGAGCGCAGACTTTTCCTAATCCTTTGGACTTGAGATAGCTGGTTGGATAAAGCATCTCCTGCATACCGGGACCGCCCTTTGGTCCTTCGTAGCGAATCAGCACCACATCGCCGGGAACGACCTTGTCGCTCAGAATGGCCTCGACTGCAGAGTCCTGGCTCTCGAAGATGCGCGCCGGGCCGGTAAAGGTCAGGTGCGCGGGATCGACGCCCGCCGTTTTGACAATGCAACCGTCTTCGGCGATATTTCCGTAGAGAACCGCCAGACCTCCGTCCACACTGAAGGCATGCGCGATGTCACGGATGACCCCGCTCTCGCGGTTCAGGTCCAGTTCCGCATAGCGCATACTCTGGCTGAACGCTTCTGTCGTGCGTACCCCGCCGGGTGCGGCACGATAAAACTCCTCGACCGCCGGCGCCGCCGCGAGCTTCACATCCCACCGGTCAATGGCCTGGCCCAGAGTTGGAGAATGCACGGTATGCGTCTGGCGATGGATCAGCCCGCCACGGTCAAGTTCGGCAAGAATCGCGAAGATTCCACCGGCGCGATGCACATCCTCGAGGTGAACTGCGGGCGCCGATGGAGCCACTTTGCACAGGTTCGGAACGCGGCGCGACAGACGATCAATATCAGTCATGGTGAACGGAACCTCGCCTTCCTGCGCCGCGGCCAGCAGATGCAGAACGGTGTTGGTTGATCCGCCCATGGCAATGTCCACGGTCATCGCATTTTCGAAGGCCTCGAAGGTCGCGATGCTGCGGGGGAGCGTCGTGGCATCGTCCTGCTCGTAATAACGCTTGGCCAAATCGACGATGGTTCTGCCCGCCTGAAGGAATAATTCTTTCCGATCGGTATGCGTCGCCAACACGGTTCCATTGCCAGGCAAAGCCAAGCCCAACGCCTCGACCAGGCAGTTCATCGAATTGGCGGTAAACATACCAGAGCACGATCCGCAGGTGGGACAGGCGGAGCGCTCGTATTCATCGACTTCCGCATTGCTGGCCGCGGGGTCGGCGGCCAGAACCATGGCGTCGATCAGGTCCAGAGCCTTCACGGTATCGCCCCGCCTGATCTTGCCCGCTTCCATCGGCCCGCCGGAGACAAAGACCACCGGAATGTTCAGCCGCAAGGACGCCATCAACATGCCGGGAGTAATCTTGTCGCAGTTTGAGATGCAAACCAGCGCATCCGCGCAATGGGCATTCACCATGTACTCAACCGAATCTGCGATCATCTCGCGGGAGGGCAAGCTGTAAAGCATGCCGTCATGTCCCATGGCAATTCCGTCATCGATGGCAATGGTATTGAATTCCTTCGCAACCCCGCCCGCTCGGGCGATTTCTCCGGCGACAAGTTGTCCCAGGTCCTTCAGGTGAACATGGCCTGGAACAAACTGAGTAAATGAGTTGGCAACGGCGATGATGGGCTTGCCGAAATCACCGTCCTGCATTCCAGTAGCACGCCAAAGACTGCGCGCTCCAGCCATATTGCGTCCGTGTGTTGAGGTACGAGACCGATAAGGTGGCATACCTATATTTTATGCCCGACGGTGGCGATCAAGCATGGAAGAATTCTCGCATTTCCATCGAACTTTCTCGGGCATGACTCATGTCCTAAACATGGTCAACAGGGCCTGGATTGAACTGTGCAACGCGAATGCTACTACCCAAGCATATAGCCCTGCGGCCACATCATCTAAGACGATGCCCCAGCCTCCGGGAAGCTGTTCCAACTGCCGGGTCGGGAAGGGCTTGATGACTTCGAAGAAGCGGAACAGGAGCAGGACAATCAAGGCGAGACGCCAGTTGGGCCGGCAGCCGAGCAGTGCGACCCACTGGCCGGCCACCTCGTCGATGACCACGAAGCTGGGATATTTGCGGTTGCTTTCGCGGGCGGCGATGGTAGCGGCGGGAATGCCCAGTACAAGCGAGAAGGCAATATATGCCACCAAGAACAGCAGCAGTGTTGGCGCTGTGCGGTGCAGGCCCCATGCCGCCGCGGCCCAGATGAGCACCGCCGCAACCGACCCCCATGTGCCAGGTCCGGGCTTGCCGAGGCCCGCACCGAAGAAGGAGGCGATAGTCCAGGCCCAGAGGGTCTTATTTCGGGGTGGAACTGCCGTTGAGGCGGAGCTGGTCATCTTCGTGGGAGTCCCCGATGTTTATGTGTGGTGAAGTGAATAATTAAACTTGGATGGATTTATTGGCCGCGCACGTGCGGCAATCCTATGCTTTGCAGACTCTTCTTGGCAGCAGTGGCAAGAAATCGATTTGTACTCGCGCTAATTGCGCGCAGCAAAAATACCGGACGCAAATCCTTCAGGGTGCCCAATGCTTCAACCGCAGCCCTCTGCACGAAAAGATCTGGGTCATGCTCCGCCATGTGCATCAAGCAGGGAACAGCCGCGAGAATAGTGTTCTCGCCAATAAGCCAGCAAACCCGAGCCCTCGCTTCCGGCAAAGGGTGTGCCAGTGCGGCAACAAGTTTTTCTTCGTAGGAGCGAGGGTCCGCGCCCTGGCCGGTTCCACAGTGCGGACATCGATCGATGCTTGCATCAATCTCAGTCCAACAATGTGTACAGAAGGCAATCACGGAATCACTCCGGGCCGGGAATGGCTGCGGATTTGAGAGGGCAGTCGGTGCTTGCCCTCAATAGTCTGTCGCACGTTGAATTCTCGTGGACCACACTCCAGGCACTGAACTGGATTAGACGAGTGCCGAAACATCCCGTTCTAATCGGTCGAGCCGTTCAACTGCCGCCTGTACGGCGGGAGTTCCTTCTTCTTTGACTTTCCTCGCCCGGCCCAGCGCCTGTTCTGCAATGCGGCTGATTTCATGCAGCAGCTTGCGGATTTCGGCCTCCAGGCGTCCTCGGCTGTCCTCAATGCGATTGAGAACATCGTTTTGCACGCGTGCGCTGTTCACTTCCAAAAGATGCCGCAGAAATTCACGAGCCTCGTTCGTGATGAGTTTGCGTCCACCCATAAACGGCAAAAAGATGTCAGCGAGCCAGCGCAACGGCGATGGGGGTTGAGCAGTTCCGATGAAGTCCTCGAAAATGAACCTGGAACGTACGCGAAAGCCTTTCTCAGGATCGAGCGCATGGGGCATCCGTGTCAGTTCGCTGAGGCCAGCATCCGCCAGCTTTTTAAGAAAGTTATTTCCCATCTCCACAAATCGAAGGGCCACAGCGCGATATTGGCGCTCGCCCTCTTCCTGCTCAGGTTTGAGCCAAGGCATTACCCTGCGGCGCGAGATGTCCTGCGCGAGGTGCATAACTCGGCGGCGATAGTGCGGGCCAAAGCCGAGGGCCACGGATGGTAGCTCCTCACCAAACTCTGTTTCCGATTCCGTCCACGCGGAGGTAAAGAACTGCTTGTGCCTGTCACCGAAAAGGTCCGAAATCCGGTGCAGCTCCGCCATAAAGAGGTAATCCAGTTCGCGCATGGAGCGCTCAGCCTCGTTGATGGTTTCCTTCATTAGCTCGATGCGCCGTTCGGATTCTTCGATGGGCCGCTGAAGCGCGTCACGGTCCTCGCTGATCATCGCCTGTAGTTGTTCGCTCAAGCGCTGAAGGCCTCGGTCGCAAGCGGCGCGAACGAGATTCCTGCCCGAGTCTTCAACGAGGTGATGCAAACTCGCCAGTAGTCTTTCCCAATCCCGCAACGGACCGCGATCGTCCATCCGTTCGGCGGCACTCACCTCAAAAACCTCTCCCATCGGACGATGCAGCCGCTTTTCCAGAACCTCGCGCGTGAACTTAACTGCTGCGGCACGCTCTGGATCGCTGGTGCGGTCGGCTTTGTTGATCACCAGGATTAAATCTTGAACTTGCGTGCCGATTGATTCCACCAGCGCCAACTCCTCGCCCGCAATGGGCGGATCGGCTCCGACCACCACCAATGCTGCATCGATGTGAGGTATGAACGCCTGCGTGGTTGCCGTATTTCCAGTGAAGACCGAGCCCAAGCCCGGCGTATCCACAAAACACATGCCAGAGGACAACAAGGGGCTGGGCACGAATACTTCCGCGCCGTCCACGGCCTTTTTGTTTTCGGGGTTCAGTTCTTCGGTTACGTATTCCTTCAAGTCGGCTAGGCCTACGTCCAGCCAGGCCCCGTCTCGCATACGAACGCGCGCGTGAGGTTCGTCGCCAAACCGGATTACGGTAGGCACCGCCGTGACCGGAACAAACCCGGTCGGAACAACCGCGTGGCCGACCAGGGCGTTGAGCAGGGTGGATTTGCCTCGCTTGAACTGACCGACACAAGCTACATAGAAACGTCCTTCGGAAACCCGCGCTGCAAGCTCACTTGCTTCTTCGGCGACAGGCTCAGACCCAAGTTCCTGAGCCAGATCGGCAAGGCGCAACAGACGGGAAGCTCCATCCATAGTCACGGATGTCTCAGTTGGAAGGTTGCCGTAATCTTGTACTGTCGAACTGCTGTTATATTCCTGCATCTGTTATCACCCTTGCGACCGAACACCTTCTTGATGAACGTATCGGATAACCTCGACACGGGACATCGCGATGAGACCTTCTTCAACCATGACCTCAAGGTGAGGAATCAGCTTCTCGATCTGTTCCTCCGTGTCGATAACGGTGAGCATGATCGGCGCATCCTTGGAGAACGTCCAATGACTGGCATGGTGGATCCTGGTGCTGGCCCCGTACCCTTCAATTCCTCGATACACGGTAGCGCCGGCCATTCCCAATTCCATGCATTTGGCGACGATCGCTTCATGGAGAGGCTTACCATGCCATTTGTCACCCTCACCGAAATGGATGCGTAACATGCGAGCTTGAAAATGTTCTTTCATGGCAAAGCCTCCACTTATACCACTGTGTTCCCAGACGTTGACGGCGTTTCCGGCGAATCCACTTCCAGCGCGCGGTAGGAATATTTGATGATATCTACATCAGACAAGACGACCAATCCCTCTTCCACCATCTGGTCCACAAGCGGAAGAAAGAACCGCAACTTCTCCTCTGTATCAACAGCCGAGAGCATGATCGAGCAATCATGCGATAGGTGGAGAGCCTTGTCCTTGTGAATCCTCCGGTGTGCGCCATAGCCGAGGATGCCGCGATAGACAGTGACGCCGGCAATGTCGTTGGCACGCATGGCTTCAACGAGTGCATTGTAAAGAGGCTTGTCTTTCCAGCGATCCGCCTCGCCGATATAGATTCGCATCATCTTTGCTTTGCCTTCGATCTTCAGGTGGGCGGGAGGAACCGGCTTCTTTTGTTTTGAGACCTGTGCGGGTTTTGCAACAGTGGTCTCCTGAATCTCGATCATTCCGGTTCCGGCCAGTTCCTCTAGTTTTCCAAGAAGTTCGTTGACTTTCTCGCGGGATTCAACGAACTCAATCTTGAGAGGCAGGTGATCTGAAATCTCAACAATGCTGGCGGAATGCATATGATGATCCGCGCCAAACCCCGCTACTCCTTTCAGCACAGTTGCTCCGGAGACGCCCTTGTAGAAAAGGAAGTCAAGAATGCTCGAGTACGTTGGGATCCCATGATGCTTTGATCCCTCACTCAAATAGATTGAAACCTTTACAGCTTTTCCGGCACTCAACATACGTCCTCCATTAGGAATGTAGTCCCCGTTGCGAGACAAGGAACTCGGCGGCGCGTCCGAGTGAACCCCATCCTAGTCGGTCTGCCTCTGGTGTATCGCGCAGAGTTTCCAGCTCTTGCGTCAACCGCCGGCGACAGTTTTCGATAATCGTGTCGATATGGGCAGCAACCACAGGTTGGACTTGACGCCGCAGTTTTATCCCATGCGGAATGCACAATACTGGCGCCACTCTCAGCCAATCGGATACGTCTGTCCGATTGATACAGCTGACGAATTCGCGAATCCGCCGTTCCTCCTCAGCGGTAACTTCCTTGCAAATGTCACAGGCGGCAGCATCGCTGGCGATTAAAGCCGGATCGTCTACGAGATGGATGAATACATCAGCCGCTGTCAAGGCGTTCTGTACTGCTGCCAGTCCCCAAGTGTGAAAATTGCACAAATGGTGGATGTCATGTTCCGAATGATGTTGAAGGCGCGCCGCTTGATACTCCTTCAAAAAACGGCAGAAGGGGCATCCGGGGTCCTGAAGCACGTCCAGGATCGATTGATAGAAAACGAGCTGTTTTTGTGTTCTCATCAGAGGATCTCCGCAATTACTGAGCCGCCCCACACGGCAGCAAGACCAAGAATGAGACTGCTGACGGCATAAAAGGCGGCAAGCAAGAAAGCGCCGGTTCGGACCGTTGAAAGCGTCTCCCACTCATAGGTCGAAAATGTGCTGTAGGCCCCAATAAAGCCGACGGGCACAAGGAACCTCCAGGCGGGATTTAGGTCCGCTCGTTTGGCCAGGAAAGTGAGCGAGAAGCCGATAATCATACAGGCCGTGATATTGATGACAAATGTGCCGTATGGGAACTTTGTTCCCATACGACTGGCAATTGTCGTGCCCACCCAGTATCTGGCCATGGAACCGAGTGCACCGCCGAACGCGATAAGAAAGTATTTCTGCAAGCCTATGCCTCCCTTTCGATGGTTTCGCTTGCGTCGCGACTCTCGTTTGTTGTCCAGTTTCTCAACAGAGTCAGGTCTTGTTCGAGCAGAGTTGCGTCGATGGTGCTATCAGAATTTCCTGAGATCCGCTGAATTTGAACTCGATAGGCGTCGGCATACGAACTCACCAGGAGCACGATCTTGCTGACAAAGTGGTGGCTCCACTCAGAAAGTGCTTGACCGTATTGGTGAAGCTCCTGTTTCACCAAAGCACCAATACTGTTCTGCAGCGCCGCTCTGATTCTGGAGCGCACAAAACGGCTCCCGAGAAACATCCAGTGGCTCATATTGATTGCTTCAGGGAGTGACATCAACTCAAACCGCGGCATATCGCGTAAGAGGCTTTCCACATCCTCCGGCGCCGGCATATCGGTGCGCCCCATCTCTTGCGCCACTGTTTGCAGCGTGAGGATTGCCCGCTGGCTTACGTTGCGAACTTCTTCGATATGACTTTCCACGGACTTCCAAACAGCGTCATGGAGCCACTCCGAGAGTTGCAGCGACGTGACCCGAGCCTTGGAATTCGCTCGCATCCATGCAAGTGCGCTGTCTGCCGCTTCACTCAGAATCGTCTCTGGCGTCTCACCCAGCCTATAGAAGGCATGATCGAGAACGGTGCGTTGCTCCCCAACCTCCCCAGTTACATGGCGCAACTGCTCCTCCAAATCGTGCACATCGGTCGGGAAATCACGCCCTCTGTGCTTCGTCTGGTCGAGAGTCGTTTCAATAGCCGCGGTGACCGAGTCCCGCAATGCGCCGATCTTCCGAGCGATGGAGCTGTTGCGGAGTGCTCGTGCCTGGTCGAATCTGGGAAGCAACTCCCGTTCGAAGAAATGATCGAGCAGGACGCTGTAGTCCGGCAGCGAGCTTACCGGGTGCACGTTCATGCCCAGGCCCAATTCGGCTTGCAGTTGTTCCTTGATATAGCTGGTCACCCGATGGAGATCCCCTTTCGCCAATAGATCAGCCTTGCTGAGCAGGACGATGGCAGGGATTCCGCCTTCGTAGAGCAGACGTAAAGTCCCAATGTCTTCTTCATTCAAGGCAGTCCCTGCGTCAATCAGAAGCAGCGCGAGATCGCAGGACGGCAGATAGGCAAGGGTTTCCGCGGCGCCTCGTCTGGCAAGGGAACCGAGTCCCGGCGTATCCACCAGTACGATGCCCTGCTTGAGGCGGGGTGAGGGAACTTCAACAACCGCACGCACGACATTCCGCAGATTGCCGGGATTCCCTTGTTCCGTTACCAGCTTTGCAAGCTCTTCTATCGTGACGGTCTCTTCTCGCCCGTGTCCGTATGCCACGTCAGCGCGCAGGGTTGCTCCATAAAGCAGTTTCGTGGGTACAGCAGTAATGGGGTTAATGCCTACCGGAAGAACATCTGTGCTCAGGAGCGCATTCAAGAGTGAGGATTTTCCACTGCTGACTCGTCCGAAGAGAGCCACTTCCAGGTTGTTGTCCTCCAGACGGGACGCAAGCGAATCGATGCGCACCCGGAATTCCACGAACCCATGACGAGTGACGAGTTGCTCGATCAACCGCAAAAGAGCCACATCGTATCCGGTCTCCTCCAGCCTCCGGAGACGCGATTCCAGATTTATGCCCAACTCCTGGCGGAGATAACGCTGCATGCTTCCAGCCAGGGAACGAAGCTCATGGACCACTCCATTGAGCTCGTCAACAGCATCCTCAGGCACGGCCCCACATCCGCGCATATAGCTGGGTTTGAGTTCCTCGATCGCGATGTCGATAAAAGTAAGGTCTACGGTGATTGATCGTGTGATTGGAATCTGCGGTGGTTCGGGTTTCATGTGCTGCCAGTCCAAGGCTCGTAACAGTTGAGACCGGAGACGGCGAATGTGGTCTTCTATCACCCGTGCCTGTGCCGGAGTGACGTCCGCAACGTGACGGGGAAACGGAGACGGCGATGTTGCGGAGTGGAGGACCTGTTCTATGTCGCTGAGCAACTTGTCGATGTATTGACAGGTGATGATCAGGCGTCGTTGCTGGTTCTCGTTCAACTCCCCAGGGTATCGTGTTCTTGAGATCTCTGGTACGGGTTCGGGCATGACTCCTCCAAGTGTTGTTCAGCTTCGAGGAGTCATCTGCCCAGTTGAGCGATTCTATGGTGGACTCCAACACCCACAACTGCTTGCTAAGCCTTCACAGGTTTATGCCAACGCTCGTACACGCTGGCGCCGGCGTAGCGGGCCTTTGTTCCGAGTTCGTGTTCGATCTCCAGAAAGCGGTTATATTTTGCGATGCGCTCGCCGCGGCTGGTCGAACCCGTCTTGATCTGGCCCATGCCGGATGCCACGGCCAGGTCGGCGATGCTCGTGTCATCGGTCTCGCCCGAGCGATGAGAAATGACCGCGCCGTATCCGTTTTCACGCGCGATCTGAATGCATTCGAGCGTTTCAGTCAGCGTGCCGATCTGGTTCAACTTGATCAGAATGGCGTTGGCGATACCGTCTTTGATGCCCTGGCGAAAGATTGCGGGATTGGTGACAAAATTGTCGTCGCCGATCAACTGTATTCGACCGCCGAGGGTCTTGGTCAATTGTTGCCAGCCGGCATGATCGTCTTCCGCGACCCCATCTTCAATGGCCCAGATCTCTGGATACCTGTCGAGCAAGCTCTTCCAGAAGTCGACCATCTGCGCTGGCGATATCCGACTCTTGTCCGACTTCTCGAAGACATAGGCACCGTCTTCAAAAAACTCGCTGGTGGCAGGGTCCAGCACGAGGACCAAGTCCTTTCCCGGCTTGTAGCCGGCTTTGTGAATCGCTTCGAGAATCAGTTCGATCGGTTCTTCGTTGGACTTCAATTGTGGTGCGAATCCGCCTTCGTCGCCGACTCCCGTGTTGTAGCCCTTCTTGTGCAGAACGGACTTCAGCGCGTGAAAGGTCTCAGCCGCCGCTCGCAATCCTTCACTGTAGCGGGGCGCGCCCACCGGGGAAATCATGAACTCCTGAAAGTCCACGTTGCTGTCCGCGTGACTTCCACCATTGAGCACGTTGAACCAGGGTGCCGGAATCAGATTTGCCGACTCACCTCCCAGGCTTGCGTAGAGCGGTAGATCGTGGTCCGCGGCGGCGGCCCGTGCAACCGCCAGCGAAACGCCCAGAATCGCGTTGGCTCCAAGGCGTGCCTTGTTCGGTGTACCGTCGAGGTCGCACAGCTTCTTGTCCAATGCCTTCTGGTTGTTAGCATCGAATCCATGAACGGCCTTTTGAATCTCACCGTTTACATGGTCTCTTGCATTCAGTACGCCCTTTCCTCCGTAGCGAGCTTTGTCGCCATCGCGGAGTTCGACGGCTTCCCGTTTGCCAGTAGATGCTCCGGATGGGACCTTTGCCGTTGCTTTCACGCCATTCGATAGTGTTGCCGTGACTGCCAGTGTTGGATTCCCACGGGAATCGAGGATTTCGAGGGCTTCAAGTTTCGCAATTTCGGACATGATGATTACGCTTTCCCGGCCATAAGGCCGCTAGTTGTATGGACTTCAAAGAGTTGCTGGTGAACGGCATCGGAGGCAAGCGTCGACGGAATGACCGACCTGGTGCGTTGCCGTTCACCTAGATTCGCGATCCTCATAGCTCGACCTCCCAATCAATGGACAATCATTACCGGACAATGCGCATACCTCAGTACGCGTTCCGAGTTCGAGCCCAGCATCCAGCGATGAAAGATCGTGTGGCTGCGCTTGCCCATGACAATGAGACTGGCCTGGATGGTTTCCGCCCGATGAATGATCTGTTCCGCCGGATGACCCACGACAATATCCGTTTCGAGTTCAATTTTTTTCTGCTTGGCACGCTCGCGGATGGGCGCGAAACTGCGTTCATAGCCCTCACGCCCCTCATCGAGGACCGCGTTGAACTCCGGATTCTCCGCGGGTTCCGGCGGTCGGATGACAGCGACGACAAGCAGCTTGGCCTTCAAATCCGCTGCCATTGAAAGGGCAACATCCAAGGCGTGTTCCGCATGAGGAGACGCATCGAACGCCACCAGTATCCTTTGGAATCCGACAAAAACAGGGCTTCCCATAGCGATCACCTATGCCCTTCCGGCAGAGTTGGGCCGCAGAACTTCCTGTGCTGATTTCGTGCTCGCAGGCGGAATGGGAAGAAGACGGCGCTCACAATTTCCTTGCACCGCAATTTTGGCAAACGCGGTAGAGCCCTTGAACCAGATCGCCCGCAGCGTCGCAGCCAATACCAGACCCACCCAGAGTGCAGGCAGAGCACAAGTGTTCGTCATCACAGCGAACTCCTAGATTTTTGATCAGGGGCCTTGCCGGGACATGACTCCGCAACAGGATTCCCTGTCAGGAGTCATCATCTGTCCGGCTATTAGGTGGACAGCGGTTAAGGGTGAACTCCCTCACCACAACAGCTTAGTCTATGCCAAGTCTAGGCTCTCCGTCAAGCGATTTTAGGAGAGCTATTGGCATTTGCAGAGAGACGTTGCGGAATCAGTCTTTGCCCATAGACAAGAGCCTTATTGCCAATTCTGGAGACCCTGTTCGACCGATCCAACTGATGAACAGAGCCACTTATTAAGTGGCTCTGTACAGGAAGAGCACGAGTAAGAGAAAAGCGAGGACATAGGTCACATAAGCGTTAAGTCGGCCGTGATGCATCCCCGCCAGGAATCCGGCGATCCAACGCGTGGCCGCGCCCACCGGCAGCAGGAACAGGCGGTCCACGACGTGCGTTTCCTCTCGTTGCCGGTGAATTGCGGTGCGGAAATGCACCGCGACCGTCTGACGGGTGTCCTCCGTGATGTTGGGCTGGAAGATCGCCTGGAAGACCACGCGCACCGGATTGGAAAATCCCGTCGCGGTGTAGGTCATCTGCGGCAGAAGCCGCGGAATCCCGCCTGCCCAGAGCGCGCGCCGCGCCACCGCGCGCCGACGCGTCAACCGGGTGACGACAAACCACGCCAGCAGCAACAGGGCCGCAAGAGCGATGACGCTGTAAGAGGGCGACATGGCGAAAACCACCGGGTTCGCTTCCAGACCGCGC
>Ga0181520_10003285_pt1 | contig 28640 bp, 22 predicted proteins | sample PEATcosm2014_Bin_29_FD_132451 | JGI IMG/M metagenome (GOLD analysis project Ga0181520, IMG submission 132451) | Peatland microbial communities from MTU Mesocosm Facility, Houghton, MI, USA - PEATcosm2014_Bin02_30_metaG | ecosystem: Environmental > Terrestrial > Soil > Wetlands > Peat | place...
CTCTCCAACGCCCGTGATCGTGCCTCCGGTGCCGATTCCGGCCACGAATATATCTACCTTGCCGTCCGTGTCGTTCCATATCTCTTCGGCCGTTGTTTTCCTGTGTATCTCGGGATTGGCCGGATTATCGAACTGCCCAACAATTATTGAACCCGGTATCTCCTTGTTCAGGCTCTCCGCCTTTGAAACTGCGCCCTTCATCCCTTCGGGCCCGGGCGTAAGCACAAGCTGCGCGCCCAGTATGGCCAGAAGCTGCCTGCGTTCAACCGACATTGTCTCCGGCATTGTAAGGATAAGCTTGTATCCCTTTGCTGCCGCCGTAAAAGCAAGGGCCACACCCGTATTGCCGCTTGTCGGCTCGATCAGAGTGTCGCCGGGTTTGATCCTTCCATTTTTCTCAGCATCCTCGATCATGGCGACTCCGATTCTGTCCTTGACGCTCGAAAGCGGGTTGAATGATTCGAGTTTTACAAGCACCTGTTTTGCCGCAATGTCCTTTGAAAGCTTGTTTAACCTTACAAGCGGCGTGTTGCCCACTGTTTTTGTGATGTCCTCAAATATCCTGCCCATTTTGAAACCTCCCAATTGTTTTTTTTATCCGGGGCCCGTTTTCGGGCCCCGGATATTACAACAGGAACTATATTTTATTAAGCGCCTGGTCTATGTCGGCGATTATGTCTTCCACATTCTCAATTCCTACGGAAAGCCTGATAAAATCCTCGGATATCCCCGCGGCCCTTTTCTCGGGGTCAGAAAGTTGCTGGTGCGTCGTCGTCCATGGGTGGATAACAAGGGTCTTTGCATCGCCTATATTGGCAAGATGGGACAGAAGCTTGACGTTGTTTATGAACTTTACGCCTGCTTCGACCCCTCCCTTTATTCCAAAGGCTATCATGCCCGACGCTCCGCCCGGCAGGTACTTTTTCGCAAGGCCAAAAGATGGCGACGACTCCAGGCCGGGATAATTCACCCAGCTGATCTTTGGATTCTTGCTCAGCCATTTTGCGGTCTTAAGCGCGTTTTCACAGTGTCTTTCCATGCGCAGGGAAAGCGTCTCTATACCGAGGATTATCAAAAAAGCGTTGAACGGGCTCAGAGCCGCCCCGGTATCGCGCAGAGTGGAGACCCTGAGCTTTAAGATATATGCCAGGCCCTTGAATGTCTCATAAAATTTCAGGCCGTGGTATGACGGGTCGGGGTTGACCAGGTCCGGGAATTTTCCGTTCGCCCAGTCGAATTTTCCGGAATCGACCACGATACCGCCTAGAGATGTCCCGTGACCGCCGATGTATTTTGTAAGCGAATGGACCACTATATCCGCGCCGTGCTCCAGAGGCTTAAGTATCGAAGGAGGGGTCATCGTTGAATCCACTATGAGCGGTATTTTTGCATCCCTGGCGATCTTCCCAACGACCTCAATGTCAAGTATGTTCAGTTCGGGATTGCCGAGCGTCTCCGCATACAGGGCTTTTGTCCTGGCTGTTATGGCTTTTTTGAAATTTTCAGGGTTCTTTGCGTCGACAAAAATCACCCTGATGCCGAGTTTCGGAAGGGTGTGTCCGAAAAGTGTGACCGTCCCGCCGTAAAGATTGGAAGCCGCAACAATTTCGTCGCCTGACGAGGCAAGCCCGAGTATGGCCGCAGTTATTGCGCCCATCCCCGAAGCAAAAGCAAGCGCCGCGGCCCCGCCTTCAAGCGCGGCTATCCTTTTTTCAAGCACATCCGTCGTGGGGTTCATCAGCCTTGTATATATATTGCCGAATTTTTTCAGGGCAAAAAGGTCTGCCGCGTCTTTCGTGTCCTCGAATGTGTATGACGAGGTCTGATATATCGGAACCGCCCTTGAATGCGTTTCTTTATCCGGGACATGTCCCGCGTGAAGCTGCAGGGTTTCAAATTTATAATCGCTCATTTTTTTCTCCTTTTATTTTTTTTGGTAATGCCGCTCCTCTTTCTGTCGTTCTCACATCCGCCTGCACATGAAATCGTCCTTCACCCATATCAGGTATTCGAATATCCTTTTTTTTGACTTTCCCATTTTCAGCCTCCCCGTTCTCTATTAATTTATATCTGATAAACAAATTCTTCTATCGATTTCTCCTTCATGCGGTTTTCCATTTCCACGAGCTGCCTGAAGCTTATGTTGTCGACTATGTCGCTTATGGCGTGGTTCACCCTGGCCCATATAGGTTTTAGCACGCAACGCGGCTCAAAATCGCATTTCTGGTATGCCGACCTGCTCACGCAGGCAATGGGAGCAAGCGGCCCGTCCATGAGCCTTATTATGTCCCCGAGTTTTATATCTTCCGGATCCCTTGCTATAGTATAACCGCCGTTCTTTCCACGCAGGCTCCTTACATATCCCGCGTTCCTCAGGCTTAAAAGTATCTGCTCGAGGAATTTTTCTGGAATATCCTGGTCCTTTGATATCTCCTGTATCTGGCTGTAAGAGTCGGATCCGCGTTCCCTTATATATCTGGCTGCAAGGTAAACCAGTGCCTTTATCGCGTAATCACCTTTATATGATATTTTCATTTATTTGCGCCTCCTTCTATTGTATATATTGTCTATCTTGTTTGTCGACAATATAAATATAACAAAGTCTATCATCTTTGTCAAGTAATATTTTTATTATTTTCACACCCCATATAATACGAAGAGCAGGCTTCTTTGCCTGCTCATATTACACACACTTGCTTGCTTTTGAGGGAAAGCATTCGACAGTTGTTACCATTGCTGGTACTTGCCGGCTTTCCCTTAGCCTCTAATTTTCAGAGGTTCTATCAATATATATAGCATTGGAATTTCCAAAAGCAAGTTTTAATTAATAAAAAATGATTTACATTTTCTGCATCGGTACGTAGAATGTTTTTGTTCCACAATTTACGAACCAAGGAGCCCTGTTATGAAAATATTACTGAACGTCTGCTGTGCGCCGGACGCCACTCATACCATAAACGCCTTAAGGGCTTCGGGTTTTGAGCCCGTTACCTTTTTTTACAACCCCAACATACACCCGCGCGATGAATATTTTAAGAGGGTAAAGGACATGGAAAAGCTGGCCCGTGAAACTTCCACGGAGAATATTTCCGACGTTCCCTATGACATAGATGAATGGTTTAAACTTTGCAAGCCTTACGCTAAAGAACCTGAACGTGGCAAACGCTGCGAAATTTGCTTTAAAATGAGGATGGACAGGACCGCGCAAAAGTCCAAAGAACTGGGCTTTGAGATCTTCGCGACCACGCTTACCATCTCGCCGCACAAGGACACCGCCCTGATAAACCGGATGGGAAAGGAAGCCGCGGAAAAGTACGGGGTGAAATACCTCGAATCGAACTTCAAAAAGCAGGATGGCTTCAAAAAGTCAATAGTGCTCTCCAAAGAACACGATTTGTACAGACAGGACTACTGCGGGTGCTCCTATTCTTTGCTGGACAGGCTGAAGCAAAAAAGAAATAATTGTGAAGCGCAGGAAAACGGCTAAAAAGGCTCCTTTAGGGCCAGGATTATCTCGTTGTAAAATTCCTTCAGGTTCGTAAAATTGTTGCCGCTGAAATAAGCCGTGACCGACCCCTTTTTCCCGGATATCACGACTTTCACCTTGTCGGCCCCGGCAAGACTCAGAATCGTCTTTTCGTCGGTTTCATAAAGCGCGTCTTCATGGACGTCACGCTCCCCGGCCTGCCTCTCGCTTGAGCATCCTTCAAAAGCCAGGCGGGACGAATCCATGTTTATCACGAGGCTTTCTTTTCCCGATATCAGGAGCCAGTCCCTGCCTTTATATTCTATCCTGATAAAATACCTGGCTTTCTCTTTCCCCCTGGAATATTTCTCGACGCCAAAATCAAAATCACTGCCTGATATGCCGTATTCGTCGTTGAAAAGATTGTTGTTCACAAGTATCCATGTCCTGGTGCCGGACGCCTCATCCTCGCTGTAATCGACGGTCGCCGGACCGTGTGCCTTATTAAGCCCGGCACAGCCTGAAAGCAGCAGAAGCAAAAACAATAAACTGCTGAAAATTATGAAAATTTTTTTTTGTTTGATCTTATTCCACCCTTATCGTCTTTTGTCTGATTCCCTATGCAATGGCCAGTATTATGGCGCCGGCTGCCACAAGCGCGCTTCCGAGCAGGCTTTTCCAGCTGAGTTTTTCCCCCAGGAAGACCACCGCCAGAACTATGGCGAAAACCACGCTCAATTTATCTACGGGAGCCACTCTTGAAGCCGGACCTATCTGCAGGGCCCTGTAATAGCAAAGCCATGACAGGCCCGTCGCGGCGGCCGACAATGCCAGGAATATTAATGAGCGCGCGTTAATCCCGCCGGTCTGGCGCCATTCGCCCCGCGCCGTGACTATAGCGGCTATTATCCCGAGTATGATAACGGTCCTGATCAATGTGGCCAGGTTGGAGTTTATCCCCTGCACTCCCACCTTTCCAAAAATTGCGGTCAGCCCGGCAAAAAAAGCCGAGCCAAAAGCGAATATCTGCCATCCTTTTAATCCCATTTAATTTCTCCCCGTCAATTTTTTTCCATCCTGCTTTTTCCTTTTCGCCGCCACGACCTTTTTTCCCTCGACCCAGTCATACACAACCGGAATAACGATAAGGGTGAGGAATGTCGACGTTATGAGCCCGCCTATCACGGCTATCGGCATTGTCTTTGCCATTATGACCGATTCCCCGAAACCCAGCGCCAGCGGCATCATGCCGAATATCATCGCAAAAGTCGTCATCAATATCGGGCGGAGCCTGATAGGGCCGGCATGCGTGAGCGCGTCCCTGGCGCTCATGCCCTGCGCTATTTTCTGGTTTGTAAAATCTATCAGAAGTATGCCGTTCTTCGCCACAAGACCGAGCACCATAAGTATGCCTATCATGGCCATCAGGTCCAGCTGCTGCCCCGTCACAAGCAGGGCGAGGAAGGCCCCGATAATCGCCAGCGGCACCGATATCATAAGTATCAGAGGCTGTATCAGTGAATTATAAAGCGAGGCAAGTATCATATACATAAAAAGAAGGGCCAGCAGCATGGCAGTTCCCATTTCCATGATAGTGTCGTTAAGCTGGGAGGCCTGGCCGCCGAAACTGTAATCATATCCATAGGGTATTTTTACATTCTGTTTTATGTTTTTTTTAAGGGCGTTCACCACATCGCCAAGGGAGTATTTTTCCCTTACATTTCCTGTAACTTTGACTATTCTTTTCTTATTTTCCCTTTTTATCTCAACCGGCCCTGAACCGAACTCAAGTCTGGCGACGGCTGAAAGGGGTATCTTCAACCCCGTGTTATTCGTAAGCATTATGTCATTGAGCGAATTTATCTCACTCCTTTCATTTTCCGGCAACTGCATTATTATGGGATATTCCTTCTCGCCCTTCCTGTACTGGGCGATTTCCTTGCCATTGATGAGCATATTGAGGACCTCTCCTATCTCATATGTGGAAAGCCCCAGCTTTGACGCCTTGAGCCTGTCAACCCTGACAGATATTTCAGGCTTGCCCGGCCTGAAGGATGTGTCGAGGTCGGCCACGCCCGGAGTCTTTTCCGCCTCTTTCTTAATGGAGTCCGCAATGGAATCAATAACTTTTATATCGTCTCCCGTTATATTAATTGTTATCGCAAAAGAATCGCCGCCGCCCGAAAGAACCTGGCCGGAACCGCTGTCCTGAAGTATTAATAGCGCATCTTTCCCCACTATCGCGCCGATCTTTTTGTACTCCTCAAGGCCTGCTGGAGTGGATTTCCTGCCCCCTTTTTTTATCCTTGCAAAAATAGAGCCCACATTTTTACTTGCGGTTCCCCTGCTCCCCTCGCCTCCGGCCACAACATAATATTCCTCTATGTCCGGTACGGTCTTGAGATATGCCTCGACCTTTTTTAATTTTGAGTCCACAACGTCAATAGTGGCGTCCGGCCTGCATTCAATGGTATATTCTATCTCGCTGTAATCGGAATCAGGCATAAAAGCCACGCCTATGAACATTACCGCAAGGCCCGATATTGCAAGCAGCCCGAGCGTGCCGAATATGACGCTTTTTTTATGGTCAAGGGCCCAGTTTAAAAGCTGTGTGTAAACTTCCTTTATGCCCTCATAAATTTCCTCCCATTTTTCATGTATGGCATGAAAAACCGATGATGCGCCTTTTGTATTTTTTCCGGAGTCTTCTTTTTTCCACCAGTAGGCCGAAAGCATCGGCGCCGTTGTGAAGGCGTCAATGAGTGAAATTGTAAGGGCAAAGGCTATTGTAAAGCCGAACTGCTTGAAAAACTGCCCCACAACGCCGTGCAGGAACGATATTGGAATAAAAACAGCCATGATTGAAGCTGTGGTGGCAATTACCGCCAGCGCAACCTCGTTGGTCCCTTTTACAGCAGCCTTTTTAGGGTCCATTCCGCCTTCTATATACCTGAAGATATTTTCACGGACGACTATTGAATCGTCTATTAATAAACCAATTGAAAGCGAAAGGGCGAGAAGCACCATCATATTAATTGTAAATCCCGCGGCATTGATAAAAAAGAAGGCGCCGAGAAGCGAATTTGGCAGGGCAATCGCGGTAATGATTGTCGAGCGGAAAGATCCGAGAAAGAGCCATACAATGACTATTGCACAAAGCGCGCCTATTAAAATGTCGCCCTGGAGCCCCTCAATGGACTGCTCAACATAGTGCGTGGGGTCCCTGAAAACATCAAACTTTATTCCCGGTGGCAGCTTCGCGTTTATGTCCTTCATTTTAGTTTTTACTATTCTTGCTATTTCGACGCTGTTTTCACCCGACTGTTTATAAACCCCGAAAATCAGGCCGTTCTCGCCGTCAACCCTTGTGCGCCGTTCTTCATCCTTTAAACCGAACGTAACATTTGCTATATCTTTTATCCTGACAGTTGTGCCGTTTGCCGCCTTCATTGAAACATTCTCTATTTCGGAAATTGAGTCAAACCTTCCCTTTACCCTTACGTCAATGCTCCTTTTTGTGTTTTCAATGGAACCCGCGGGTATGTTCAGGTTTTCCTTGTCGATTGCCTCTATTACCTGGTTAAATGATATCATCCTTGCGAAAAGGGCCGATTTGTTCATAGTGATTTTTACGGCCCTGTCGCGGCCGCCCCAGATGTCCACCCTGCCCACGCCCTTTATTTTTTCAATTTCAGGTTTTATGGTGTCATCAACTATTTCCTTTAAGCCGGCAAGGTCGCGGTTTCCCTTTACTGTCATGGCGATGACCGGTATCCATTCAGCCGCGGAAAAACGCTCGACAGAGGGCTCCTTGGCGTCGTCAGGCAGTTTCCATTTAGCCTTATTTACCGCGTCGCGCACCCTTGTCTCTGCGTATTTAACGTCGGCGCCCAGGCTGAATTTAGCGGTTATAACAGAGACAGATTCGTCGGATGTGGATGAGAGGGTATCGAGCCCCTCGACCACAGCCAGCGCGTCCTCAAGTGGTTTTGTCACAAGATTTTCTATTTCTTCCGCTGAAGCTCCGGCGTAAACGGTTGTAACGGATATTGTGGGATATTCAATATCCGGCAGCATATCCACTCCCATTGAAGTGTATCCGATGAGACCCAGAGTTATTATTGACGCCACTATCATTATTACAAATATGGGGCGCTTTATTGCCATCTCCGCGATATTCATGCCGGGTAAGTCTCCTTTTGGCTGTTATTTTTCTTCGCTGATTCTGGCGCCGTCGCTGAGCTTGAAATTTCCGTCTGTTATAACGTCCGCGCCCTCAGTAATTCCGCTTTTTATTTCAACATCATCCCCGGACATGTACCCTGGTTCAACATCAGTACTTTTTGCCCTGCCGTTATCGTTGACATAAACATAGGTCTTACCCTCGCCCATGAGAAGGGCGCTCTGGGGTATCATAATACTTTTCCTTACAGTTGTATGTATTGTAACCTCGACCGACATTCCGGGTTTTATCACGCGGCCGGGATTGCCGCCTTTTACTATAATGGTCCCGGACATGGTATCGGTGTCTATGAAAGGGGTGCATGAATAAACAGACACCTTTACCGGCGCCCCATCTCCATATACTGGCTTTATTTCAGCATCCATGCCGCTTTTTACCTTTACCATTTCCTCTTCCCCGGTATGCAGTATGACCTTAACATTGTCCGGATCCGCCACTTCAGCCACAGGGTTCTGCGGTGAAACCGCGGCCCCTTTATCAGAATAATAGATTTTTGTGACTATGCCGTTGACCGACGATTTTATGGGCGCCAGCTGGAAATCCATTCCTACTATATCGCGGTTTATAAATAAAATCGTATCATCCTTTTTTACAGCGCTCCCCTCCCTGGCCGCAACACGCTCAAACTTACCCGGAACAGCCGGGTATATCTTTATCTGCGGGTCGCCTTCGGCTATCCCCTGTATGACAACCGTCTCGTTTATATCTTTAAGCTCAGCCCTGATGCCGGAGACTTTTATCACCTTTTCCTCGACTTTTGCGGAAGATTTCAGCAGCTTTACTGTTATCCAGAACGCAGCAGCCGCGAGAAAAACAACCAGCGCGGCCATGGCCCATTTTTTTACGGATTCAATTTTCATTTTTTCTCCTTCTCAAACCTTTTAGTGAGGATTTCCTTTGTCCTTTTCACAAGTACATTGGCTATTCCGCGTTCCACATGGTTTAAATTGGACATGAACTTTTCAATATAATCAATGCCTATGGACCTGTTATATTCAACAAGCTTCCTTCCTTTTTCCGTAAGCGTCATGATTACCTTGCGCCTGTCTTTTTCAGAATGTTTCCTGGCGGCGTAACAGTCGGATACAAGCGTTGACATGATGTCGGTCATTGTCGGCATTTTAACGCGGGCGCACGACGACAGTTCCCCCATTGTCATGCCGGATGAATCATACAGGAAATAAAGCGCGACTATCTGCGCGAAAGTAAGCTTTTCCATGCCTCCACGGAATATCTCTATCTTTTTATTTGACCTGACCGCGCGCACAATATCCACTATATGGCTGAATATGGCCTCTGCTTCCTTTTTTTTGTCCAAATCAGTCTCCTTTTAATTAGTAAAGGTTAATATTTAGGCAAGGCTAAGTATATAATTAATGAGCCGAAAAATCAAGTTTTTATTTTATCGCTCCTAAAAAAACAAAGGCGCGGTTTTCCGCGCCTTTGTTTTTTGACTGCGTATCTTATTTTGCTTTTTTTGTTTTTGCCGAAAGTTTTGCCGCAGGATTTTTGCCCTTGGCCTGGTTCCTTTTCAATATCCACGTCTCGGCCATTTCATAGACCACAGGCACGACTATAAGAGTCAGGACGGTCGAGGTCAGCAGCCCGCCGATGACGACGGTTGCCAGTGACTCGCGCCCTTTCGAGCCTTCGCCCAGCGACAGGGCTATCGGGAGCATTCCGAATATCATGGCAAGCGTTGTCATGAGGATCGGCCTTAAGCGTATCGGGGCCGCGTGAAGTATGGCTTCCCTCATCGACATTCCCTGCTCGCGCATTTTATTGGTGAAATCAAGGAGCAATATGCCGTTCTTCGCGACAAGCCCGAGCACCATGAGCATCCCTATGAACCCGAACAAATCCAGGTTGTAGCCGGTCACGAGCAGCGCAAGGAACGCGCCGATTATCGCCAGCGGCACGGCCACCATTATATAAAGCGGCTGCAGGAACGAATTATAAAGCGAGGCCAGGATCATGTACATGAAAAGTATCGCAAGAAGCATAGCCTTGCCCATATCGATACCCAGGGACGCGAATTCCTTGGCCTGCCCTCCGGCGCTGTATGAATATCCCGCGGGGAAGGTCATTGTCTTGTCTATGGTTTCCTTTATCTTGGAGTTGACCATGCCTATGTTGGCGGTGGGGGCCACATTGGCCGTGACTTTCACAATCCTGACCTTGTTCTCCCTGCGTATCTCGGCCGGCCCCGAGGAGTACTTGAAATCTGCCACGGCAGTTATCGGTATTTTTCTGCCCGCCCTGGTCGTAATTACAAGGCTCTTGAGGTCGTCAACGGTCTTGCGGTCGCTCTTGTCTATCTGCATCGTTATGTCGTACTGCTTCTCCGCTTTTTTGTAATTTGATATCTTGCTTCCCTGCATGAGCGTGCGCAGCAGGTCGCCTATCTCCGCCGTCGAAATGCCCAGTTTTTCCGATTTTATCGGGTCCACCCTGAGCACTATTTCCGGCAGCCCGGGTTTCAATGAAACGTCGGCGTCCACGGCTCCGGGAGTTTCCTGGACTATTTTCTTTATCTGGCCGGATAATTTCTCGAGCACCTTCAGGTCGTCTCCGGTAAGGTTTATCAGCACGGGAAGATAAGTGTCGTCCCCGCCGCCCATCCCGCTTGTTATGTTGACGTTTATGTACTTGTCCACCCTTGGCCTGCTTTACGTAATTCCTCAGGCGCTCGGCCTCCTGGTCGGTCGTGTAGTGCCTTTCCGCCAGCGGCTTCATTGAAACAAGCAGAGATCCTATGTTTGAGGCCACGGTGCCGTTCATGTCCGCGCCCGCCATTACGAAATACGAGTCGATGTCCTTTTCCTTTGATATGAAATCCTCTATCAGCGATACATACTGCGAGGTTTTTTCAAGCGGCGCCCCGGAATAGGTCTCAAGATCCGCCATGAACATTCCCCTGTCGGAATTCATGAAGCTTTTTCCAAGGAACGGGACTATGAAAAAACTTCCGACAAAAAGCCCGACCGCGGTCCAGATGACCGTCTTTTTCCGATCCAAAGATTTTTTCAGTAGCTCGCCGTACCACTTTGCCAGGTCTGTATAAAACCTGTTCCATCCGCCTGAAATTGCGGTGAAGGCGTTTTTCTTTGTCTTGTCGTCTTTTTTATACCAGTAAGCGGAAAGCATCGGGGCCGTTGTGAAGGCGTCAAGCAGAGATATGCCCAGTGAAAATGCCACCGTCAACCCGAACTGCTTGAAGAACTGCCCGATGATGCCTGACAAAAACGATATCGGCAAAAAGACCGCCATTATGGAAAGGGTCGTGGAGATTACGGCCAGGGAGACTTCGTTGGTGCCGAACTCCGCGGCTTTTTTCGGTTCCATGCCCCCCTCAATGTGCCTGAATATGTTCTCGCGCACGACTATGGAGTCGTCGATGAGAAGTCCGACCGCCAGAGATAGCGAAAGAAGGGTTATGGTATTTATTGAAAAGTCGGCTATCATCATCAAAAAGAAAGCCCCTATTATTGAATTCGGCAGGGCCACGGCGGTAATTATAGCCGACCTGAAATTCCCGAGGAACAGCCAGACTATCAGGATAGCCAGTATGGCGCCTATTATGATGTTCTCAAGTATGCCCTCAACGCTTCTCTTTATGCCGGTAGTGGTGTCGCCGGCCGATGCAAGCTTTATGTCTGCGGGAAGGGTCTTGCCGATATCCACAACTTTTTTCATCACAGCGTTGGCCACTTCGACCGAGTTGGCGCCGCTCTGCTTTAATACCGCGAACATGACCGCTGGGACCTTGTTTACCCTTACTTTCACGGTCTCGTCCTCAAGTGTGAATGAAACCTTTGCCACGTCCTTTATCCTGACTATTTTCCCGGTATTGGATGTGATGGGCAGGTCCGCTATTTCTTCGACGTTCTGGAACTCGCCTATTACCCTTATTGTTATGTTCTTTTCCTGCCCTTCGACCATGCCGACTGGAAAGTTAAGGTTCCTGGCTGTTATGGCGTTGGTTATCTGCCCGGTCGTAAGACCGTGGGCAAGAAGCAGAGCCTTGTTGACCTCGACCTTGACTATCTTTTTTTCGCCGCCGAAAATGCTTATGGAAGCGACCCCTGGGATCCTCTCCAGCACCGGCTTTATGTCGTCCTCGAGCATTTCCCTCAAATCCGCCGAAGGTCTTTTCCCGGAAAGGGACATGAACTGTATCGGTATGTCGGAGAAACTGAATTTTTGTATTATGGGTTCCTGTATGTCGTCGGGTAACGTCGGCTTTGTCGCCGCGACCTTGTCGCGCACCTTTATTTCCGCGAATTTTACGTCCGTCCCCAGGGTGAACTGCACGTTTATCATGGTCATGCCCTCCCTGCACGAGGTGGTGACCTTGTCGAGTCCCTCAAGTGTGGAGAAAGCGTCCTCAAGTGGTTTTGCCACTATTGTTTCCATTTCCTCTGCCGAGGCGCCCGGATACATTACTGTGACCGAAACCGTGGGAAAATCCACGTTCGGCATCAGGTCCCACGGCAGCCCGGAAAATCCGAGCAACCCCAGGGTGATGATGGAAAGGACTATCATTACTATAAATACAGGCCTCTTTATCGCTAATCCCGCAAGGTTCATATTGGTCTCCTTATTTGGCTTTGGCCGTTGCGGTGGACGTCGGAGGGCTGTCGTCGACAGATGCTCCCTCAAAAAGCCTGAAGTTGCCGTCGGTTACGACCTCGTCGCCTGTGGCAAAAGGACCTTCGATCTCTATCATGTCGTTTATCCTGTAGCCCGTGGTTATTTTTACCTGGGAAGCTTTTCCGTTCTTGTTGACATAAACATACGCCCCGTCTTCGCCAAGCAACACGGCTTTCTCAGGGACGACAAAATTTTCCTTTTCCTCGGTCAGGATGTCAACGTTCACGGACATCCCGATCTTAAGGGTCCTGCCCTTGTTAGGGGCCTTTACTACAACTGTCCCTGCCATTATATCCTTGTCCACAACAGGCGGGACCGATGCGACGGTCGCCGTGACCCCTATTGCTGAATCATTCACATAATAAACCTGTGCGCTCTGACCCTTGTGCACCTTCAAAAGGTCGTCCTGCCCGAGATTAAATACGACCTTGATGTCGTCCTGGTTCGCAACTTCGGCCATTGGCATTTCCGGGGATACGGAATCGCCCCTGTCCATGTAATAAAGTTTTGTGACCATCCCGGCTATCGGGGATTTTACCGGGGCAAGCTCGAATGTCGCGCCAACGATGTCGCGGTCTATGTACGAAATTATGTCGCCTTTATTCACCATCTGGCCTTCGACCACGTTGTTTTTCGCGAACTTTCCCGGCACCTGCGGGTAGACCTTAACCTGCGGGTCTCCCTCGAGTATTCCCTGCACGGAAAGCACGTGGGGCACCGTCTGTTTTTCAAGCTTGACATCGGAAATATTGAAAATCACCGGCGTTTGTTTCTTAAAACCGTTCGCGATGGAAACCACCACCCTGAATAATATTAAGGCGCCGAGAACTATGGCCGCGCCAATTACTATCTTCTTAACGAGCTCCCTGTTCATTTAAGAACCTCCCTATATTTTATATCTTAACCGGTGTTTTTTTAGTTCACAAAATCCTTGAGCTTCTGCGCCGTCGTTATGTAATTGAAGAGCGCGTTGAGGTAATTCATTTTCGCGCGCAGCATCTGCGTCTCCGCGTTCAAAAGGTCCACGGACTGTATGAGCCCGTTCTTGTAGGATTCCTTGGCTATCCTGTAGCCTTCTTCGGCGGTCTTGATGAGGTCATCCGCGGCCTCGATTATCTGTCCGTTCTGGGTGAGCGACGTGTAAAGCGAATCGAGCTCTATTGTGAGCATATTGTCCGCGTTTTCCCTGTTAAGTTTTGCCTTTTCATCGTTTGCATTGGCCTCTTTCATGGACGCCACGTTTTTGAAGGAATCAAAAAGGCTCCACTGCATGCCGATCTCCACATCCCATGATGACTGCCAGTCCCATGCCTCGTGGTGAAAGGCCGGATCGCTTGATGTGTAATTGTAATTTGCCGTAAGGGCTATGTTCGGAAGGAACATAGCCTCCTGGAGGTTTTTCTGGTAACCGGCCAGGTTCGCCGCGTGTTCCGTGATCTGCTTGTCGCTGTTGTTTTCCTCGAACTTTTTCTTCAGTTCTTCATAGGTAAACTGCAGTTTTTTATATTCCGGGGTTCCCGAGAGCTGTATCTGCTGGTCAAGCGGTATGCCCAGGGTGTTCTTCAGGGATTCAAGCGAAAGCTTTGCCCCGTCTGAGGCCCTTTGAAAGTCCGGTATGGAATTGGCGTACTGGACCTGCGCCTGAAGGACGTCAAAATTGGAAGCCTGGCCGTTGTCATATTTTGTCTTTGTTATCCTCAAGTATTCCTCGTTGGCTTTCATTGTTTCCTCAAGGGTGCTTGCCATTTCCTGGGCGATAAGCGCGCCGTAAAAAGCGTTTATTACGTCAAGGTTGAGCTTGTCGTTGGCCTTCTTAAAATTTATCATGGCTATCTTGTAGGCTTCATCAGCCATCTTGAAACCGTAATATGTCTTTCCAAATGTGAACAACGGCTGTGTGAGCGTTATCCGCGACATATAATAATAAGAGGGATACAGGCTTAAACTCAGCGGAGCTCCTGCCGTCGGTGTTATTCCCGCTGACTGGTAGAGCCCGGCAAACATTCCATATTCCGGCGAACCGTATGGTATCACAAGCGGAGCCTGGACGTTTTCAGGCTCATAAGAACCTGACAATGTAATGGACGGCCCGAATGATGCCACGGCCTTGGAAAGCTCCGCTTCGGAAATTGTTTTATCGAGATTTGCAATTTTAAAATCACGGTTTTTCTCCGCCGCAATCTTATAACAATCCTCAAATGTCAGGCTTGCGGCCACCTGAACGGACGGCTGCGCAATTGCAACTGACGTCATTGAAACATTCTGCGCCGCTCCCTGCGTAACAGAGGCGGGTGACGCGGCTGGTGTTACGGATTCGGGCGAGGCAGTCTGTGTCAGGGCAACGGGCGCCGCCGCCGAAACCGCCGACTTTGCTTTTTTAACCTTATGTATCTTTTTTACCGCCGGCTGCGCCGTGGGCGTGACGTCGTCCGCAAGGAGCGCCGCCGCCGAAAAAATCACGGCAAGCGCCGCTGTTATAATGCATGTTGTTAGTTTCAAAGTTTTAGTGGCTCTCATTTTATTTTCTCCTTGTCCTAATAGTATATTTGCCATGTGATGCCGGCTTTGATTACCTGTATTTCCCCGTAGCTCTTATTCAGGTTTGAATATGATGGCCTTTCAATTTTCAATCCCAGTATAGCGATATCCTCTATTTTCCAGTTCATGCCGACGCCGAAAGAGTAATAATCGGCCAGCCATGCGTTGTCCCTGTTCATGGGCCCCATGTCCGTCATATATTGAGAACGCAGGTTTGAAATCGCCCTTCCGTATTCGAATATAACATCCGGATAAACAGTCCAATCCGGGCATATATTCGCCTTAATACCGCCGCAAAGCGGGATGAAAGAATAATTCTCCTGCGAGTTGGAGGTGAATATGAAAGCCTGAAAACCGGCCCCCGCATAGGCCTCGACCCATTTGTCCAGGAATGATAAGCCGACTTTTATGTCAAAAGCCGCCGTGTCGAATGTCCCTGTGGAATTGTTGGCTATTATCGAAGGCGTCAGGACCGACGCGTATGAAACGCCGTATTCCGTAAAGATAAGCTTTTCCGAATCTGCGGCCGCAACCGCCGCGAACAAAAGCGAAAGCATCAGGATAATTGTTGTCTTTTTCATCTCATTGCACCCTTTCCAGTTTGTTTTTTAGTTTCGCGAGTATGTTTATAACCATTGTTTTTTCCTGTTCCGTCAGGACTTCCATAAGTTCGGATATCTCGTCGTTCTTCTGGGCTATGTGTTTGCATACCATTTTCTCGACATCCTTGGTAATGGAGACCCATACGGTCCTGCGGTCCTCCTCGTCATGCTCCCTTTTTACCATTTTCATATCAACCAGCCTGCTTATGGTATCGGTCATGGATGGCATCTTGACGCCGGTGTGCTTTGCCAGGTCGCTCATTTTCACCCTTTTGTGCTCATAAAGGTAGGCCATGAGGTCGAGCTGGGATATGGTGATATCCCTGGCTCCGGGCCCGAAAAAGGCGTGGTTTTTCTTTTTACGGAAGAAAAAAGAAACGGCCCTGATGCCTTCCATTATTTCTTCTGTCTTTTTCTCCATAGATTAATACCTCGAATTATTTTATTGCCTAATAGTTAGGCAAACTAAATATATCTTACGGAAGTGGAAATGTCAAGGAAAATTTAAAAGTTAAAATTCAAAACCAAGAATTACAACTATTAATCCTCCAAATCAAAAGCAATTTTGTTTTTGCATAAATAATTGCCTTTAATTTGAGTGTTTTAAATTGTAATTTTTGGTTTTGAATTTTAACTTTTTATTTATTCCAGATATTCAATAAACTCGTCGCTTGATGCGGTCCTCATGAAATGTTCCCTTGCAAAATCGGATATCATGCGGTCCGACGACACTATCAGGTATTCCTTCGCCTTGCCCGTCCTTTTTGTTATCATCTCCATTATATAATCGTCGGCTATCTCCCCCCGGGCCGAATAGCACACTTTTATCCCGTATTTCACCTCTTTGCCCCTGTGGTCGGAAGGGTTGTTCCTGCCGTCGAAAACCACGGTCATGTCGTTTGGGTTCACCGAGAGGAACTCAGCCAGGGTTTCGAGCATGGAATCGCGCTTTTTTTCAAGCGAGCCGGTAAGCTCCATCCGATACATCAGGTTGTAACCGTCGATTATTATTTTCATATTGCTCCAAGTTCATCCCTCGCCCTAACCCTCTCCCGCAGGGGGAGAGGGAATTTTATTCTATTTTTAATTGGTTTTTACCTTCTCCCTTGATGGGAGAAGGTAAGGTTGAGGGTGATAAAGTTATTCAAATTATTTTAAATAAATGGTTTTTATCTTAATATGGCCAGTTTTGAAATGTAATGGCGGGTTTCATTTCCCCTTTTGGCCTCGACCCTGTAGAAATATATTCCGGACGCAAGTTTGGCGTTGCTGTTGTTGGTCCCGTCCCAGGTGAACTTGTTGGTCCCTTTCTGTGTGTCGGTCTGCGGGGCCACAAGCTTGGTTTTTAATTCATCATACGTCATTGTTTTTACAAGCTCGCCGGACAAAGTGAAGAACTTTACGGTAACCTCGGCCTGTACGGTAAGGCCGAAAACTATGGTGGTCGAATCGGTCGACCCGCCGCCGAACGGGTTCGGATAATTCATTATCGGCGTAAGCTGAAGCTCGGGAACGCTGGCAGTAAGATTGACGGTGTTTGAATTCATTGTTGCCTGTCCAGAAGTCACGGTCCCGTACGCGGTGTTGGGCATGACCTGGCCGTTGCTTACATTATTGCTCAAAACCCCCGTGAATATAAGGTCTCCCGAACCGCCCACGGGAACATCCGCAATAACCCAGGAAATAACGCCTGTGGCCGCGCTGTAATTGCCGCCTGCGGGTGAAACCGGGGTGATGTTATCAAGCTGGGCAGGGACGGTGTCCCAGACGTCAAGGTTTGTAAGGTCGATGAGCCCGGTATTGAAATAACTCACAGTATAAGTGACCGTATCGCCGATGTTTGCGGTCGACGGCACGACGGCCTTTGTAAGGTTGAACTGGGGTATTATCGGCGACGGCGTTTCCGTCAGCGTCGAGGTGAGAGTCGGGGTAAGGGTGTATGTGAGCGTGGAAGTAAGCGTGGGCGTAAGGGTGTATGTTTCCGTTACCGTATAAGTCGGTGTGAATGTCGCGGTCTCCGGGCATACTGGGACGCTGAGGCTTACGGTGTTTGAATCGACAGTGCCAAAACCGTTGCCGGCGCCAAAGGTTCCCTTGTTAGGCACTGTTCCGCAGTAATTGATTATCCCGTACCATTCGTAGTGATATACCATGCTGCTCAGCTGTGTTGTGAGGTTCCACGAGACCATGCCGCCCGCGTTGATTGGCGCTGAATTGACGGTCACACTCGCCGGGGTTCCGCCCTGGTATGTTATCTGGGTCGGGATGGTGTCGAAAAGGACCGGGTTTGTATGGACGGATTCCGATATTTTCAGGTTGTCAAATTCATCGGGGTTGAACGGGCATCCCTGGAAGCCGACCTGGCCGCATGACGGTATGACACCCGTTGCCGGAGTGTCGGTATAATCTATATACCATACATTTGGGTCGGGCTGGCCTTGCGGCCACACGCTTGCCTGTATCCTGACGTTTCCGTTCCCGGCATCGCTGACAAGTACTTTTACCGTATACCATTGATTAAAATTTATCGGAACGTTATTTACCGCAGTCAAAGGCGTATATGCCGGAATTGATTTCTGCAGGAATAAGAAACCCGGGCTGTTATCCTGTGAAATTCCCACCCCGTATGCAACGCAGTTGTCGGCCACACCGTTGTCCCTGAAAGTTATGGAGCCGTCCCAGTTTGTCGTGCCGTTCTGTATCTGAATGTCGGCCTCTATCAGGCCAAAACAAAAACTTGTCGGAGTATTTCTCAAATAATGCGGATAATGGCTGCTTCCCTGCTGGGGTGAATATATAAAACCTCCGCCGTTGCCGTCGCTGTTCCATGTCCATGTTCCCGGATAACCCGGCCCGCCGTTGCTGACCGCCGTAAATAAAGCCGACTCATTGGTTGCGTCAAATGTGTCGTATGAATTAAAAAACATGCCGCCCGCCTGGAAATCAAAGCCGTAAGTGACGGTGTCGCCTATTACGCCGGTTGTCTCTGACTCTGATTTTGTCAGAGTAAACGCGGCCGGCCCCACAACAACAGGCGCGTCATTGCTTACGCCTCCGGTGGGTATTTCCGTCAGGGTCCAGCTCGCGGTATTATGAATGGTCGATGAAGCCGCTCCCGCTCCGATATTGACAATGAACCATACGCTCCCTGTTTTTTGCGGGCCCGTATTTCCTATGGCCCAGGTAAGGGTTGAGCCCGGTGTGGTCCCGGTACTTGTCCCGCCGACACTCTGGCTGACAAGGGTGCAGTTTGGCGGAACTGTGTCTGTTATTGTAAAATTGGTTGAATTCACAAATGTATAATTAATAGTGTAAAGAACATTTTCTCCCGGAAACTCGGGGGTGTCCTCGGCTATTTTTGTTATTGAAGCCGCAGGCGGCGGCAATGGAATATTTATCGCAATAAATGCCTGTGATGCGGGATACGCGCTGCCCAAATCTACGTAATCTTTTTTTCCTCCAATAATTATATAGTATGTGCCTCCGGACAGGGTATTTGGAATGTGAAAAGTAAACGATCCTGTTTCAGGACACGTTGAAACTCCGTTGCCGTCATTAAGATTGTACCCGCCTGCAACTGTAAGCGCTCCGTCTCCTGTTCCTCCCACGTCTATTCCTGATTCATTGACTTTAAACGTCTGCCCTAACTGCCCTGATATAAATGTGCTTACCGGAGATACCGCCACAATAAAATGACTGTTATTATAGAGGTCTGTTGTCCTGCAATATGTGTAATTTAAAGTCACCAGGTCTCCGGCATTAGGATTCGGCGGCACAAGGCTTGTGATCGTCACATTTGAAACTTCCGCGAAGATATTGGAAGACATTGTTATAAATAAAATCAAAACCGCTGCTATTGCAATTTTTTTCATTTTCATTTTTATCCCTTTTTTATCTTATTTAAATCCGCTGAAACGGTTTCATTAATGGAAACAGTAATATCTTATCTCTATTCCCTAAAAGGTATTATAATAGATTTTTTGTCAGATTTCAAGATATTATTGCACGCGGTATAAATATAGCAGGAAATCCCTTTATAAATTACTTTTCTGCCAAATCCATATAATGATCACTGTTCCGTTGTTTTGCCGCCTGAATAAAACGCAAGCGCCGCCATTGCAAAAAATTTTGCGGACTCCTCCACGGCATAGAGCTCGTTGCCGATGAGGCTCATTGCGGCCCAGCCCGCGAGTATCACCAGCCATGCAAGAGCTTCCATGCTGTGAGCCGCGGTTTTCCTGAAAAGTCTTATCATGACTGCAATGAAAAAAACAATGAACGACAGCAGCCCCGTCACCCCGCAGGCAAGCAGTATGCTTAAGTAAACCGAATGCGGGCTTGTGTTCAACGCTTCCATTCCCTGGTTGATCCCGGGAATGGCGTAAACCGGATTGTTATGTATATTCCTTCCATACGTCGCATATCCGACGCCAAGCAGGCTTTTTCCCGCCTGCTCCCCGGCCATTAAGACCGCGGCCCTCTGAAGGTTTGCCCTTTCGCCGCCGGACATGTCCGAGAACCTGTTTTTTACCCCCTTAACACATCCCATGTTCCATGCCATTATCAGCGCAAAGACCAGCGTCAGTAACAATACTTTTTTCTTTTGCCCGCCGTCCGGGGAATAAATGAACGAAAGAACCGTCATCAGTATGAGCGCGGCCGCCAGAGATACAAGCGCTGCGCGTGAATAGGTAAGCACAAGCGCCTGACAGCCGGCCGCGAAAAGGACCAGGACTGCCACCAGTGCCGGTCCCGTCAGTTTTTTAACTGAACAAACACCGCCGACAAATATCAAGAAAACGAACAAAAACGCCGCAAGCTGGTTGGTGTTGCTCAACAATCCGCTCACGCGCAATATCCCGTCGTAATCCCAGTGCACAAGTCCGTTGCCGTGGCCCACATTCAGTATCATGTCATATGTTCCCGACGGCCTGAATATCCTGAACAATGCATCGAACCTGGCCGCCGCAAAATATTCAAAAAAAGCCGCGGCAATTTCAAGTATTCCGCCCGCGATAATGGCCGCGTAAGCGAACTTTTTTATCTTAGGGTCTTCCCCGAGGGAGTCGTAAACCGCTGCGAATATCACGGTTCCCGCCGCGAAACTTGCCGCCGCCTTCATGTTTTCAACGCGCATTTCAGTGAACAATGCTGAAATTATCCCGAGAAACGCGGTAATGATGACAAAAATTGCGGCGCCCGGCATTGCGATTTTCCAGCCTGAAACCGCCTTCAAGGCGTATATCAGGATGACGGCCATGACGATTATTTTGGTAAGTGAAAAAGAAACAAAACCGGGGACAGAAAACGATACCGGGACAACAAGATAGAACGAAAACGAAACAAACAATGCGGCTATTAAAAAAGCATTGGCCCATGTTATGATTTTTTTCAAATTATCTCCACGTGTTTCTTCCCCATAATAGTCTCATAAGACATTCTATTAATTGCGTTTTTATTATAATCTTTTCAACTCTTCATGTCAAAATATTTGTGGATGTCCAGCGGTCATGGCGCTGTCCCTACAGGGACAAACACAATAATGGCAGGCGGGGATTTTTTTGGCCAATCGGTTATGATACATTTATGTGTCAATCAAGCGGTGTGAAGTCTCCTTTCAACTTTTACCGTGTCATCCTGCAACGACTGAAGCCGCTTGATTGGTCATAAAAAAGTTCCAACTGCCATGCAAAGACAGAGCCGGGCGGACACACGCCTTCGCTGAAGCTTCGGCGTGCATGGCACAGAGCGGCCAACATGGACAAACCAAATAATGGCAGGTGGATCTTTTTTTGACCAATCGTTTATAACCACATTTATGCGTCAATTAAGCGGCGTGAAGCCTCCTTTCCACTTTTTCTGTGTCATCCGGCAATGACTAAAGCCTCTCGATTGGTCATAAAAAGTTCCAACTGCCATACAACAACAGTGCCGGACGGACACACGCCTTCGCTGAAGCTTCGGCGTGCATGGCACAGAGCGGCCAACAGGGACAAACCAAATAATGGCAGGTGAAAAAAAATTTTTTATTGTGGTATAATTATTGAAAATAAAAAATGCTGGTGGATATGAAAAAAATCGGGACGTTTGTATCCTCACTGCGCCTTTCGCGCCACATATATTACAGCGCCGTGTTTTGCGCCGGATATTACCTGGCAATGCGGATATGCGGCGTCGGGTTCTCGGTTTATCCATTCATTTACGGTTTTGTCCTGATTAACATTCTTTTTGCCACAAGCCTGATGCTCAACAATTATTACGACAGGGCCATAGACGACGTCAATAAAAAATGCAACCCCTTGAACGAACCGGGCGCGTCGCGGCCGGAATATCTTTCCACGTTCTTCTTCCTTTCCGCCGCGTCTGTGGCGATCTCCCTTTCCATCTCCTTCCCTGTTTTTTTGACGGCCATGTCCATTCACGCCTCGTCGTGGATCTACTCGTGCCCGCCCCTGAGGATAAAAAGGTTCTTCCCTTTCAACACCCTTTTGATAGCTTTTTCCACCTGCCTGGCCCTGGTCCTCGGCTATTTTGTCCCCGGCGGGATATTTTCCAAGCTGCCGTTCACGGCTATAATAATTTTTACAGGCCTTCTGTTTCTCTCTTTCAACGTCAAGGACGTCAACGACTGCGAGGGCGACAAAAAATATTCGGTGCAGACGCTCATGACCCTGCTCGGGCCGGAAAAAGGAAGGCCGGCGACGGCGGCCCTTGCGTACTCGGCATACCTTCTGGTCCCGCTGCTTTTACGGAACAGTTTCATGCTCGTTCCGTCCATAATAATCGGCGGGGCCACTTTTTATGTCGTCATGCGGAAAGGGAAAGTAAACGAAGCGGTCATATTCCTTCTGATGTTCATATACGCGGCCATATTTCTAAAATTTAAAAGTTAAATTTATAAATGGCTGTGCTATAATATTGAAACTGAGTTGCGAGGTGCCTTTATCTATCCTATCCTTGGTTACATGGGCGACACCGCCATAAGGTCTTACTGGGTCCTCAGCATCATGGGCATAATCGCCGGGTTTGCCGTCCTGTTTTATAATCTAAGAGCCCTGCCTGCCGGCACCCGCAGGCGCGTTCTCCTCTTTGCCGTCCTCATATTCATCCCCTTCATCATTGCCTGCAGGTACGGCTATGTTGCCGAGGAATTAATAAACCATGAAAAGGATGTTTCTTTTTCCCTTTTCGGCGAGGTTTCCCTCTGGTGGGGGCTTGCCGCGGCCGCGCTTTGCGCCTTTCCCATCGCGGCATTGCTGAAAACCGACGTGTGGCGGGCGACCGATATTTTTTCATTTTCCATAGCCGCCGGCGGAGTTTTCGCCAGGCTCGGCTGTTTTTTCAACGGCTGCTGCATCGGGCTTCCGGCGCCGAAAAATTATTTTTTCGCAACTTTTTATTCCCCTTATTCATACGCCTATTCGGTTTTCGGGAATGCGCCCCTTCACCCGGTTCAGCTATACGAATCGTTCGCGTGGCTCGTCATTCTTGTGATGCTTTTTCTGAGAAAAAACAAGTCGGTATACCGTGGTGAATTGATACTGATGACTGCGTTTTGCTATTCCATCGCCCGTTTTATAATAGAGTTTTTCAGGTATCATGAGGTGCATAATTTGATATCTGTCGCACAGATATTTTGCCTGTTGGTTTTCGCAGTTTCATCCTTTTTGTGGATATTCAAAAAATCTGTTCTGAAAAAATACTGATCTTTGAGGCATTTTTGAAACTTTGGTTTCAAAATGAAAATATCAATATTTACTAAAATATTTGACAAAAGTTTTGTTCTTAAGTATACTATTATAAGGAAAAGCTTAAAAAAATAAATGAAAAAAGGGATGCTCCATGGCGATGATCCGTAACAGACGCGGACTAACTTACATCGAAACCATGATATCGACCGTCATAATTACTTTCATGATAGTCGCCTCGGTAAACCTTATGACCGGTATATACAAAAATTCATTAATATCCCAGCAAAAGCAATACTCGCTCTCCCTTTGCTCCCAGCAGCTTGATTACCTTAAGTCAAAAGGCTTTAACAACCTACCGCCTACTCCGGACTCATGCATCCCGGACGCAAATTTTACGAACCTCACCCCTCTTGAGTCGTGCGCCACCGGAACAACCGCGTATGACACATATCATTACGTGACAGTCACGTCCGGCACCACGCAGATGACCTACAAGGTCTATTCATGTGTTGAATGGGCGGAAGAGGACGGCAACGGTAATATAGTTGGAAAACCCGCCTCAAACCTTGTCACCACAAACCCGGACATCAAACAGCTGACCGTTATCGTAACTTACAACTCAAGCAATATGACAAAAACCAGCAGGCTGACCTCATATTTGTCCGACAAGACCATAAATCTCGCAGGCGCCACTGTGTCGGGTACAATTTACAAGATCAACGCTGCCGGCACGCCTGTCGCGCCCGGGGCGTCATCAGGGGCCGCCGTCCACTTTGTGGGATATTCGGCATATACTGGCGTTGCAAACGGCGCCACCGGAGCCTATACCGTATCAAACGTGCCTCCGGGATCCTATACCTTATATGCCGACGGGTCCGGCCTATCGCTAACCTATTACACGTCGAATCCACTGTCAATAAGTGAAACAGTCACATCGGTCACCGGCGTGAATTTCAGCTGCCCCCAGGTTGACGGCGGCATAATAACCGGGGTCGCATATATAAGCGCCCCGCTTCCCGCAGGTACCCCCAATCCTTCACCAACAGCGACATTTACCGTGACCCCGGCTATAACTATGACAACAATAAACATTTACGGAACAGGAGCCATGACCGGAAAAACCGAGGATTGGTCAAATCCCACAAGCATACACGCAAATGACGGCGTTAATGCGTCCAGGGGTTCGGGTACAGATAAAAGACTTTATACGGAATTTGACAACCCCACCCCGCCGGCAAATACCTGCATCAATGCGGTGAGAGTAAACATTGACGTCGGCACTGATTGCAGCCAGAATTTATATTTCAACTTCACGAACAACAGCGGCTCCACATGGGCCGATAATTCCGGCGGTTGGACTGGGTCTGTCACTACAAATTTTGGGACCATAACGCTGCCAAGCGGCCCTCTTATTATTTTCGGTTTTGTTATTAACCCCTGTTACAACGTCAATATGAATACTTATGCCATAGATATTACGTCTTTATATCCCGGAGGCTGGAACTGGACCAATATTGCCAATCTCGGCGCCGTATTCAGGGTCAGCCCAGGCGATACCGTTTATATGGACGCGGCCTGGCTTTCTGTGGATTATTTCAGCTGTCCCGCCACATTTACGCCAACCAAAACCCCGACAAGCGGCCCGGCCGCCACTTTGACCCCGACACCCACTGCAAACTGCGCCGTCGGAGCCGACGTGGCTTCCCTTGACGGCATTTCCGCCATGGTAACTGTCGGCCCGTCTTCTTCAGGCTGCGGCTTTACCATTTCAAACGTCAACTGCTCGAGCGTAACAGATACGGTTATAAGCTATGTAATAAACCCCCTGGACGGCAAGCTGTATTACGCCTCGGTAACCACCACGGTTGCAATAGGCGTTACTGAATATGTTTATCTATATCTTTCGCCTACTTCCGGAACGACCGGGATCGTAATGGGTTTTGTTAAGGATTCTCTCGGCAATTTTATTTCAGGCGCCGAGGTTGACTTGAGCGACGTTGCCGGCGACTCAGTATCGACATTCGGCGGGGCTTACAGTTTCACATCGGCGGTTCCCGGGACCAATTACACTTTGAAAGCAAGCAAGCCCGGATACACGTCTGCGTCCGAAAACCTGGCATCCGTCGCCGGCGGGGCCATCACGAACGCCGGAACAATCACCCTTACACAGTCCGGCTCGATCTCCGGCACAATTACCGACTCGTTGACCGGCCTTCCCATGGGCGGGATATTCGTTTCCGCGGCCGACAGCGGCGGAAACCATGTCGGCAGCGACGCTTATTCTGATTCGATCACCGGCTATTATCTGATAACCGGGATTCCCGTCGGCTCGGGATACCAGGTATCTTTGACCATAGACACCACTTCATTCAATATAACTTATCCGGTCACCTCAGATAAATCATGGCACAATATCGTCGTGACCGGCGGCGGAACCGCAGTAAACACAAATTTCAAGGTGGCTCCCATCTACATCAATATAAGCGGCAGCGTCCAGATGGACAGCCTGAACCTTTCGCAGGGGGTCAACGTCGTCATCTATCCTTCGTCGGTCACGGTGCACGCAAGCGACTACCATTATGATCTTACAAACGTTTACCAGCAGTATTCCGGACATTCGCGGGTCCTTTACCCGAGCTACGGATTCCTCGGCCAGGGCGACGGCTCTTTCAACATAAAGGTCCCGGTAAACAGCACTTATGACATTTACGCTTATTATTCCTTCATATCCTACACGGGCACGCCGCTGAACATGACGAAGACCGTGGCAAAATATTACAAGATAAAAAGCGGCGTCTCCGTTGGCACCACATCCATAACCGGGCAGACAATATCGGGCGCACTCGGCACCTGGACTGCCTATTAAAATCGCGGCAAGGCGGATAAAATGAATTTATTCGGCGGCAAAGGCAAAAAAGGTTTTACAATGATAGAAGCCATCCTTTCGGTGGCGATGCTGAGCATTTTAAGCGTCGGAATATTCCGCCTGCTTAAAGACGGCAATTACATGTGGCAGATGGGCTCCGCCAGGGTCGCCCTTGAAAGCGAATCCAGGGTCACCATGCTCACAATAAGGAAGCTTATAACCCAGTGCCAGGGGGCCACCATAGCGATATCAAGATATGACACGGGAGAGCCGGCCAATTCTTACCTTGAGGCCATACTCGCCGAGGAAGTTTATATTACCACCACCCAGTCAAAATGCGGCTGCGCCGGGCAGTCGTCGAGCACCACGACCGTTGGAGCGGCCGGCGCACCGGTCCAGATATTCCAGTACGGCTCGCATCTGCTGGCAGTTTACCCGCAGGTGAAGCCCGGCACGGACATGACGGACAATTCACAGGTCACGGCCAACACGTATTACACGACCATAACGATAACCGCGAACCTGGACTCTATAAGTTTTGATTTCGCCGATTCAAAGGACGCCACCGTCATCAATGTCGGCGCGCGTTTCTCCAAATGGATATTCGCGGCCCAGCCGCCGCTGACGGTTTTCACGCAGGAGACCATAGTGGTAAAACGCATGCACGCGGCGGGCTATTATTACAACTAAACAAGGGGAAATTATGCGCATTAAAAAGAAAAGGTCAAAAACAAGGAAAGCCGCGGGAAAAAACAGGGGACAGACGCTTCCGACGGTGCTTATGCTCGCCTCTGTGCTGGCCATCATGAGCGCTTCCCTTATGTTCCTTTTCCAGTATAACCAAAAATTCCTGGTCAAGGGAAACTGCATAATACAGAAACAGGAGCTGGCGTCGCTCGCCCTCGAACAGTGCATTTACAAGCTTGAGCAAAATAACAACTGGTACACATTCGCCCAGACAATGCTGCCATACCAAAATTACAGCTACCAGTTTTCCACAAATCTCGGGTCTTATGAAATTCATATTACGCCAGGCAATCTTTTTTATACGGTAATTTCCGACCCCACAAAACCGAGGCAGGATATTAATGGCAGCCGCACCATAGGCATAAAAGTCATGACAACAATCACCGCATGCGTGGGCGATTTTTACGCCGTGATACAAAAAGTCGGCCTCGGCGGGCCGCTCATATCCAAGGGAATGATAGACACCTGCTACGACACCACCGGCAGCGACGCCGACCCGGCGCAGTTTTTCTGGGGCGATATTTATTCCGCCAACACGACGGACGCCTATTGCAGGATACGCCAGATACAGGTGGCCGGCGGCAATGTCGTCAACGGCCATCAGCCGTGGCTTCCACAGGTATTCGCAATGGGAAGCATTTATACGGCCGTATCTTATAATTCCGGAAGGGCAGGTTCGACTTTTATTTTCGGCCAGACTTACGACGACATGAGCCCGACCGCCCACGCCCATCCTTATTCCTCGCTGGCCGCGGCTCCGGACATTGATTTTGATTATTTCAGGAACTATGCGAAAGCCCGAGGAACATATTACGGACCTGTCGGAAATCCTATTTCATCGGTAACCCAGACCGGCGTCGGGACGATTATGTCAAAAGCAAGCAGCGCCGGAAGTGTCCTTTTTATAGACACGACAGACGGCCTTCCTGTTCGCACATCGCCATGCAACACTTATTGCGGAACTACCTACACATCGGCAAACACGCTTGCATTTTACACAAGCAGCACTCAGCAGTATTTTACATATGGAACAGTAATAGTGATGGGGCCGTTAAGGCTCGTCGGCGACAACCCGAGCGCCGGAGTTACATATTATTACGCGACTTTTACGCCTTCATCACAGAGCAATTATGCAACAGTATATAATATAAACACACCTACAAATTTTTATCTCCCACAATCATCGGACGGCCTGCATTTTACCGCCGGTGCGCCGGGTTATCTTTCGAACGTAAAACACTGCGGGCTTTTATATGTCGACGGCGACCTTACCATAGGCGGGACCCGCAGCGGCGCTTCAACTACAAATTCCAATATCTGCATATACGGCACTGTTTACCTCGGCGAATACGGCAGGTTGTGGCTGGATACCGTGCACGACACTCCTTCGCTTTATGTTTATTACAACAGCGGCGCCAACCTTTTCGGAGTCACCGGCTCAAGCGTCCAGATACTTTCCTTCAGCGAATTTACTTTTTTAATTCCGACGCCGGTCCCGTCATATTTTTAATGCTGTCATGAAAAAAGATACATCGCCTATTTTTTTTAATCTGCTTTTTTTATCCGCGTTTTTCTGGCTTGTGGCCTGTTATCCGGCCATGTATGACTCCTACCAGCTCCCCAAGGCTCTCGGGATCTTTGTCGCCGGTGTATCGACCCTTTTTGCCGTATTCTTCCTGCGCGGGCCTTCCCGGATCCCATACCCCGCCATATTCGCCGGCGCTTTTTACCTTTATTGCTCTGTAAGCCTTCTTTTTTCGCCGAATCACCCTCCGTTCTATTACGGCCTTCTTTTCTTTTCGCCTCTTTTTTTCTTCACATCTTTTTATTCCGA
>Ga0181520_10003286_pt1 | contig 28606 bp, 21 predicted proteins | sample PEATcosm2014_Bin_29_FD_132451 | JGI IMG/M metagenome (GOLD analysis project Ga0181520, IMG submission 132451) | Peatland microbial communities from MTU Mesocosm Facility, Houghton, MI, USA - PEATcosm2014_Bin02_30_metaG | ecosystem: Environmental > Terrestrial > Soil > Wetlands > Peat | place...
CCAGAGGGGAATGGATCAACATGGGTCGAGCGGAAGTTGCAACTCTGGAACAATTTGCATCGTGTTGGGAGGGGCTTGAAGACCCCCGTCAGGGCAATGCACGGCTGCACGATCTCCACGAGTAGCTTGTGATTGCGTTGTGCTGTGTGCTTTGCGGCGGCCAAGGCGCGGTGGACCAGTGATAAACTATATGAACTCTCAACTAAGGAAAATTTTGAATTCCGGCAAACATGGAACGGAGCTATAGGATTATGAAAATCTGGGCGAAATCATGTGTTTTTGCGCTTTTAACTGCGGCGGTACTTACGTTTGCGGGTTGCGGCAGTAGCGGGCCTTCCACCACGACCACAAACAAGTACTCCGTCGGCGGCACGGTCACTGGACTCGCTGGCACGGGACTGGTTTTGCTCGACAATGGCGGCAACAGCCTGCCGGTGAGCACAAGCGGCAGTTTCACCTTCTCGACTTCCCTTGCCAGCGGCAGCGCCTACGCCGTAACGGTGCAAACCCAGCCTTCGTCTCCGGCTCAGCTTTGCACCGTCAGCAACGGGAACGGTACAGTAGCCAACGCCAACGTCACCAATGTGACGGTTGCCTGCACGAACAAGTCGATCGCAGGCGATTGGACCTGGATGGGCGGATCATCGACAGCCGGTGCCTCTGGTGTCTACGGGACGCTGGGTACGCCATCCGCAACCAACATTCCTATGGCGCATTGGAGTTCTGTAAGCTGGACCGATGCGTCGGGCGACTTCTGGCTTTTCGGCGGATTCGTCGGCTACGACTCAGTCGCGGACCCTGAATATCTCAACGACCTGTGGGAGTATAGCCCCCAATCGGGCGAATGGACTTGGATGGGCGGGTCATCGACAGTCGGTGCATTCGGTCCAATTGGTGTCTACGGTACGAAGGGCACACCCGCCGTCGCCAATATCCCAGGGGCGCGTTGGGGAGCCATAAGCTGGACTGACACCTCAGGCAACCTCTGGCTCTTCGGAGGAAATGGTTCCGACTCGACCGGGTCTCAAGGCGATCAAAATCTCAACGACCTGTGGGAGTACAGCCCGAAATCGGGCCAATGGGCCTGGATGAACGGATCATTGACAGCTAATGCCTCTGGTGTGTACGGGACCGAAGATACGCCTGCCGCCACCAATTCGCCTGGGGCGCGGCAATTCAGCGTGAGCTGGACCGACGCCTCAGGTAACCTTTGGCTCTTTGGAGGTTATGGCTCCGACTCGACCGGCGCGGTAGGTTTTCTCAACGACCTATGGGAGTACAACCTAAAAACCGGTGAATGGGCTTGGATGAATGGATCTTCGACAGACAATGCCCTTCAGGGTGTCTATGGAACGCAAGGCACACCTGCTGCAACCAACGTTCCAGGTGCGCGTCATTCTGCCGCAAGCTGGACTGATTCGTCGGGCAACCTCTGGCTCTTTGGCGGTGCGGGATACGACACATTTCTCAACGACCTGTGGGAGTACAGCCCTCAATCGGACGAGTGGACATGGATGGGTGGATCATCGACTGGTGGAGCTTCTTCAGGTGTCTATGGAACGCAAGGCACACCTGCTGTAACCAACGTTCCAGGAGGGCGTCATCAATCCGTAAGCTGGACCGACGCATCCGGAAACCTGTGGCTCTTCGGCGGATATGGTTACGCTGCGACGGGGAATCCAGATGCTGGAGAACTCAACGACCTATGGGAGTATAGCCCCAAAATAGGCGAATGGGCTTGGATAGGCGGGTCATCGACTGCCAATGCAACCGGAATCTACGGGGCTGAAGGTATGCCAGACGTCACCAACAACCCAGGGGCGAGATATGGTGCCGTAAGCTGGACCGATGCATCGGGCAACCTCTGGCTCTTCGGTGGGTCGAATAATGGCTGGAGCATTTTCAACGACCTCTGGGAGTACCAGCCGTAACTGCTTCTACCAAACCACACTCGATCCGTGTGCGAAAGCCGTGTTGCTAATTTCGGATGTTGAGTGCCCCAGGTCTCGATTTTGAGACCTGGGGACGCAGAAGACACATATATATCGCCGAAGGCGGCTGGCCTTACCGCAGGTGGCTATCCGTTGCTATACTGTGGGTCATGGGCACGTCCGCCTTCGAGGAAGCATTTGAGAAGATAGCTGCGCTGGTGGCGACCTTTCAGGCCGGCGAGGAGCGCTATCTGTCTCCCAACTACCAGGAGGCCGAAGCGCGCAAGGATTTCATCGACAAATTCTTCACCGCGCTTGGATGGGATGTTAACCACGACCGGCAGACCAATCCCTACGAGCAGGAAGTCAAGGTTGAGCCTGCCGTCTTGGCAGGTGGCCAGCGCCGCGCCGATTACGCCTTCCATCTTGCGCCGAACTACCGGATCGTTCGTTTCTTCGTCGAGGCTAAAAAACCGCACGGCGACCTTGCCACCGCCGATAACTACTTCCAGACCATTCGCTACGCATGGAACAGCAATACGCCCTTGGCGGCACTCACCGACTTCAAGCAGTTTCACGTTCTCGATTGCCGCTACAAGCCGGATATAGCTGCTTCCATCAACCGGCATATTGCCAGATACCATTGCAGCGATTACTTGGATCGCGGCAAATTCGCGGAAATCTACTGGCTTTTCTCGCGCGAAGCGGTTGCCGGCGGCTCACTGGAAAAGCGCGCCAAGGAGTTGCCAAAACCGCGCGGCAAAGCCGTGCAGCGCGGCCTCTTCCCTGGCGGCTATCAGAACATCGATGAGGCATTTCTTGCAGAGCTCGATGAATACCGCATCTCGCTTGCGCGGGCATTCAAAAAATTCAACGCAGACCTCGATGGCGACACTCTCACCGAGTTAGTGCAGCGAACCCTGGACCGGCTCGTTTTCATTCGCTTCCTGGAAGACAAAGGCATTGAACCTCAGCGCATGGTGGAGCGCTTCGGAGACAAAGCCACGCCCTGGGAAGACTTCATCGCCGCAAGCCGGCGGCTGGACGGCGTGTACAACGGCATTGTATTCAAACACCACGCTATTCTCGACGACAGTTCGTTCCAACCCGACGAAACCGCATTTGCCGATATATGCGAACGCCTCTCCCACGTCAACTCGCCCTATGACTTCGACGCCATTCCCATTCATATTCTCGGCTCCATTTACGAGCGGTTCCTCGGCAATGTCATCGTCGCCACCGACAAGCGCGCTCGCGTCGAGCTTAAGCCCGAAGTTCGCAAGGCGGGAGGAGTCTATTACACGCCGGAATACATTGTCCGCTACATCGTCGAGAACACGGTGGGAAAACTCATCGCGGGCAAGACTCCGGAACAGATCGCGGCGATGCGCTTTGCCGACATTGCCTGCGGAAGCGGCTCCTTTCTTCTGGGCGTCTTCGAGTTATTGCTTGCCTATCATGGGCGCTACTATAACGAGAATCCAAAGGCGGCGCGCAAGGGCGAATGTGCCGCGAAAGACGGAAAACTCTTTCTTACCCTGCGAAAGAAGAGAGAGATACTGCTGAACAATATCTACGGAGTGGACATCGACTTTCAGGCCTTCGAGGTTTGCCAGCTTTCCCTCTTTCTAAGGCTTCTGAAAGACGAAACTACCGGCAGCGCCTACCAATACCAGTTGGAGTTCGCGCAAACTGCCAGGATGAAAAAATTGCTTCCCGACCTGAGCAACAATATCGTCTGCGGGAACTCTTTGATCGGGGCCGATATTCTCGACGGCCATCTTTTCGGCAGCAAGGACGCGCGCAAGCTCAATTCGATGGATTTCGAGACTGCTTTTCCCGAAGCGATGCGGCGCGGCGGTTTCGACGCGATCGTCGGAAATCCGCCGTACGTTCAATTGTCGATGGAAGCATTTCGGGACGAAAGCATAAATCAATACCTGCGAGATACCTATAAATTCTCCGGCGGTCGTCTGAATACTTTCGCATTCTTCATTGAGCGAGCGCGACAGAAGACTCGCGAGGGCGGGAGATTCTCGTATATCGTTCCAAACACTGTGCTCAGCCAGGAATATTATGCAGAGTTAAGGCAAATGCTTGTACAGCTAACGGACATCGATATCATTGCAGCTCCGAAAGGTCAGGTATTCAAGGATGCTGTCGTCGAGACTGCCGTCTTGGTGTTGACGAAGCACACACGGCGGAAGGATGAGATACCTACCACCATGGTGGAGTTTACGGCGCTGCCTGAAAGTGAGAACGGAATTGACCGTACAACCGTCGTTCAAAGCGAGTTAGCTCGCAACTTCAATGTGTCGTTCATTACTCACTTGGACCCGAAAGCGAGGGAGTTGAGGAGTAAGCTGGAGGGAAATCGAGAAAGATTGGGAGACTGGCTGAATGTCAATCAGGCCATTGCATTGAAGCATGACCGGGCTGCTTGCTTGACCAATCGCAAGAAGACGGCCATGCACAGAGAGATTCTGGATGGTCGGCATATCAGCCGCTATCTCACCGGAGAGTCGCCGAATTTCTTCAAGTTCGACGTTGCGAAGATTCATAGTTGCAAACGAGAAGATATCTTCTTGCTTTCTCAAAAGATATTCTTCCGCAGAGTCGGCGACACGCTGATTGGAAGCATCGATACGACGCAACGGTTTGCGCTTAACACGCTCGTGGTCATCACTCCCAAGCCGGATTGTCCGTACGACTTGCGGTATGTGCTCGGGCTGTTCAACTCCAAGCTGTTGAACTTTTTCTATGTAAGCTTTCTAAAGTCGACCAAGAAGGTGTTCTCGGAAATTCAAGCGCGTCAAGTCGAGCAATTGCCGTTTCCGCCTCTTAGCGAGGCCGATACTGCTGATGGCGGTCGTTATTGTCAAGTAGTTAACAAAGTTGAATTCATGCTGGAGGCAAAGCGACATCTGGCGAAGGCCAAGGCCGACAAGGACAAGAGATACTGGGAAGCCCGGTGCGCCGCCCTCGACCGCCAAATCGACAGTCTCGTTTACGATCTCTACGGACTGACCGAGGAAGAGATTCAAATGGTCGAGGGGCAAAAGTAGACGGCCTCGAAACGATATCACCCAGTTTCCGCACCGCCACGAAAGCGATCCACACGCAAATACACCGCATAAGCACAGAAAATGCGGGCCAACTTAAACGTTTTAGCGAACGTTATTAACGCGAAAATTTCGTCGTTTTCAGCCCAATTCGCCCTGGTATCCCCATTTTCGCGTTTTGCAATTGGAATCCCTTCAAGCCGATCCGCCGATTGCCGCTCAGCACGGCGGCCTGATCTCGCTCGAGGTTCCTCCCGCGGCGGGAACGTAGCATTTCAGCGTGTAATCCATCACCATGCGGTCGGCATTGAAGCGCCAGCCCAGGGTGCGGATGGTGCGCTTCATGCGCTTGATCCATCCGCGCGGCAGTCCGTCGCGGTCGCGTTGATAGAAGAGCGGAATCAGTTCGTCCTTGAGGACGCGGTACAGGTCTTCGCCGTCGCGGCTATCGTGCATCTCTTGATTGGAATGGGTTCTCCCCGCGCCGATCGCGAAGCCGTTCAGCCCGTCGTACGCTTCGGCCCACCAGCCGTCCAGAACCGAAAGATTCAAGCCGCCGTTGAGCACCACTTTCTGGCCGCTGGTCCCGGAAGCCTCCAGCGGCCGCCGCGGATTGTTCAGCCATACATCGACGCCCTGCACCAGATGGCGGCCCACGTTGATGTCGTAGTCCTCGATGAAGACGAATTTGTCGCCGAAGGTCGAGTCGCGCATCATTTGCGCGATCTGCTGAAGAACGGACTTGCCCGGTTCGTCGTGGGGATGTGCCTTGCCCGCAAAGAGGAATTGGACGGGGCGCTTGGGATCGTTGACCATCGCGGCCAGTCTCTCCATGTCGGCCAGCAGCAGGTTGGCGCGCTTGTAGGTGGCGAACCGCCGCGCGAAGCCGATGGTGAGCGCATCCGGGGAGAGGACTTTAGTCAGCCTGTAGAGCGCCTCGTCGGGCTCGGAGCGCCGTTTGGCCTGCTCCCAAGCCCGGTGCCTCACAAAATCGAGCAGTTGCGACTTGAGGCTGAGGTGCGTCTCCCACAGTTCGCCGTCGTTGACGTTCTCGATCTCCTCCCAAGTCCTGGCGTAGGCGCTGCGGTTCTGCCATCCAACGCCCAGATGCCGATCGTAGAGACGGCACATCTGCGGGGCCAGCCAGGAGGGAACGTGGACGCCGTTGGTGATGTGGCCGATCGGCACCGCATCCTCGCTCTTGCCGGGATAGAGGCACTTCCACATCGAGCGCGAGACCTCGCCATGCAGAGAGGAGACGGCGTTGGCGCGGCGGGAGAGTTTCAGCCCCAGAACGGTCATGCAGAACGGCTCGTGGTGATTGGCGGGATTCTCGCGTCCGAAACTCATCAGCGCATCGTGCGAGAGGCCAAGCCGATCGCGCAGAAAGCCGAGGTGCTCCTCGATCAGATCGGCATTGAAGCGATCATGGCCGGCGGGCACCGGCGTATGGGTGGTGAAAATCACCTCGCGGGGAATCGAACTGGCGGCCGCGTTGAAATCCACGCCTTCTTCCTGCATCCGGTCGCGAATGGCCTCGAAGACCGCGAAGCCGCTGTGCCCCTCGTTGAGATGCAGGACGCCGGGAGAGATGCCCATCGCCTTGAGGGCGCGGAAGCCGCCCACGCCCAGCAGCAACTCCTGGCGGATGCGGGTGCGTCCGTCGCCGCCGTAGAGGCGCGAGGTCAGTTCCCGATCCTCCGGCGCGTTGCCCTCGACGTTCGAGTCGAGCAGCAGAAGGTCGCAGCGGCCCACCTTGACTTGCCACACCTTGGCGCAGATGAAGCCGCTGCGGGTTTGAATCTCCACCACCACCGGCTCCCCGTTGATGCCGATGGCCGGCTGCATGGGCAGGCGATTGACGTCCGTTTGCAGGTACTCCTCGTGCTGCAATCCGTTTCGGTCGAGCCGCTGAAGGAAGTATCCCTGGCCGTAAAACAGGCCAATTCCAATCAGCGGTATGCCCAGGTCGGAAGCGCTCTTGATGTGGTCTCCGGCCAGCACCCCGAGGCCGCCGGAGTAAATGGGAAGCGATTCGTGCAAACCGAATTCGGCGGAAAAATAGGCCACCGGACGGGGCCGCAGCGCGCCGGCATGGCCCGCGCCCCACGTCCGGTCCGCATTCAGATACTCCTGCTGGCGGCGGTAGACGTAGTTGATGCGGCTATGCAGAACTAGTTCGGTGGCGCGCCGCTCGACCTCTTCCAGCGGTATCTCGCTGAGCAGGGAGATGGGGTTCTGGTTCAGTTGCCGCCAGCGGGTGGGATTCAGATCGCGAAATAGGCTGATGCAGTCGTGATCCCAACTCCACCAGACGTTGCGCGCCAGGGACCAGAGCCGCTCCTGGGCCGGACCGATGAACCGATCCAGCGTGCGCGCCTCGCTGACCACCGGCGCCACCTGATTGGCAGCCTCCACCAGCATCCGAATCTCGTTCTCCCGAAAGATGCGAACGTCTTTCGTTTGAACCACAAGAACGCCCTGCAAGATGCCGCGGTCGATGAGCGGCACGCCCAGAAACGAGCTATATTCCTCCTCGCCGGAATCCTTGAAGTATTTGAAGCGGGAGTGCTTTCGTACGTCATCGACGGCCACCGGCAGCACCTGCTCGGCGACCAGGCCGACCAGTCCCTCGCTGATGGGCATACGCAGCGCGCCGATGCAGCGCGATTGCAGGCCGAGCGTCGCCGCCAGCACCAGGTTGGAGCGATCCGGTTCCAGCAGATACGCCGAGCAAACGTCCGTCTTGAACCGGGCGGCGATCAGGGCTACGACTTTCATCAAGGTATCGGCAGGCTTGCCTCCATCCTCGGCAAGGCTCTTGACTTCCTCGACCGTCAATGCATAACTGACGTCGGTTGCTTCGTGCGACTGGGGCATACTGATAGTCCTCGACTTTCGATCTCGTTCAGAAACATTCTCTCAACAGGTGCCCCCCGACCTCAACGAACGATGCAGAAGCGCATCCAGCGCAAATGTCGAAAGATGAAATGACGGAAAGCAGGCAGGTCAACCGTTGGCGAATATCCCTCCAGGCGATTGTGCGGGATGAAAAATAAGGAAGCCATGAATTATTGGACGGCGCGAGGATGTTTTCGGAGGGTGAATATCCCCTGGGGAACCTCTGAACAACGTCGACTTATCGGCCATCGCGACAGAGAATTCTCCGTCACTGTTCAAAATCGCTTGTTTTTATAGGGATTTCGCCGCTCATTTTGCTCGCCGGAGGCTCATTCGGCCTCCAGCAGACACACTACGCCCCGTGAGAGGCCAGGCATAAACTGATCTTTGACCAAAAGCTGGGGCACACGATTGATGAAGAAGAGGTTGATGACATTCTTAGCTCTGAGACACCCGATGATGACATCCCATTTTAGCTTACGGGTGGATCGCGATATATCGTTCTGGACACGCTAATGTGCCGCATCAAGCCGTCGATGAATCAGCGACGCTAAAGATAGAAGGTCTTCGGCATCCTGCTTGCTCATGGCCCAGAGGACGCGGGCTTCATGGGCGGTCGGATTTCTGAACATGCCAAACGTACCCTTTACGAGATTTGCGAACCCGCTCTGCTCGCTACGCTGGCTATCGGTCAATAAGTCATTGATCGCCACACGGGGCGCGGAGCCGCATAAGGTAGCATCCACCAGTTTCGCTCCGTCTTCCGTCTGGCCGGACTTCGCGCGCAATTTGTCGGCGATGCTCTTGATTGCCTCAAGCACAGCGTGAAAATAATTATCCGCCACGAGTTCGGCCCGGCAGAAGCGCAAAACATCGGCATGAACACCGCGATTCGTTAAATCAGCTCGAAGCTCATCAGCACGGCGAGTTGCTTCTGTGAGTGTTTCTGCCCGCGCCACAGGGGATAACTCCCCTGTGGCACTGACAGCGATGCCAGAAAATGCCAAGGCTCGATTGAGGTTGGCGCGCATTGGCTCGAACCGCTCCGGTTGCTTTGCGTAGCGTTCCGGCTTCATCGCCTCGCGAATGAATTGGAGAATTGCCCGGCGATTTTGGCTGTAGTTCTGGCGCTCAACGAAAGCGTTATGCAATCTCTTCCATTTGGTCATTGTGGGCGTAGGATCGGACATTTTGAGCGAGGCCAGGATGTGGCCTATCTCAGTTCCTGTCAGGCCCTCCGACGTATCGGCCAATGCGGCTGCTATGGCCTCAAGCTCGCTCTGTTCAAATGTGCTCTCCATCGTTCGTTTCTCCTCGTTACTCTCGAACTTGCGCAGGCTGGCGGCCCAAACAGGCCCAAAAGCGAAACCCGGCCCACCCACCCTTTCAACTTGTCAGATTCTCTACGCTTCCGGTAGCAGCTTGGATAGAGCACGGGCCGTCTATGCCGGGGACCGAATTTAACTTCTCAAGTGACGGTTAACAGGCGCTACTGCGTTTCCACGCCCAACTCCGCCCGAAATGCTCAATCAATTCCATCGAATGCCGTATTCCTCAATCCCGGCTCCAACTGGAATGGTGGGCAGCGACGTTCTTGCATTGTTTGCCGCTATGATCGCATGGAAACGCCAATGCGGCTCCGACCTATCCGCATGGTACCCAGTACTACAGTTGTATATCTGGATTTCGGCTGAGATTGGCGAAGGCCCGGGCCTAAAGGCCCAACATTTTGGTATCAATTTCAGAGGCCTGAAGGCCTCTGCTCCCTCCGATCTCGCAATCTACAACTGTAGTACTAGTAGCAGTCCTTGGGATGGTGTAGGGATATTGCCACACACGACCAAAGCCCATTTCTTCCCGTCTCAATGCGCCTGCAAGCTCTTTTCCACTCGCATCATCGGCGTATGTCCGGCTGACTGCGTAAAGCGGATCACGTGCGGAGTCATAACGATCAGAAGCGTCGCATAACTCTTCTGGACATTGTTCTCGTCCACGTTGTTCAGCCCCGGTATATCTCCGATTCCCGGCAAGCCGCTGATGGCCCGGCTCTGCTGCTTGTCCAGTTCGCTGGCAACGATCGCTCCCTGCCCCTGGGGGAGGGTGACCACCCCGGAGTAGGAGCGATTGTTGAGAATCGGATTGCCGTTGATGGAGCTTCCCGCCAGAGCGTCTATTTTCATGTCGATCTTGAGCGCAACGTCGTCGTCGCGCATCACCTTGGGGGTGACCTTGAGGGTCAGGCCCAAATCCTGGTACTGCACCTGCGGAACGCTGGGTACACTGCCTCCGATGGAAGAGAGCAGCGAGGAGAGCGAACTGGAGCTTCCCGCGCCGGTCAGTCCTGGAATATTCGGGAGGGTGGAGAGTCCCGAAAACGAAGAAGTTTGGATGGGATAGCGCGTTCCCAGCTTCAAGGTGCCGTCTTCGCCGTCGCCCAGGTGCATCTGAATCTGGTCCAGTTCGCGCGAGTCCGAGGAGTTCAGGCTGATGTTCATCGTGATGGGCTGCGGTGAAATGCCGGAGAGCGTGAGTCCGTTCCCGAACAGCGCGATGCCGTTCGAGAAGATCGAACTGGTGGCCGCCCCCGAGGCCAGCAGAATGCCCAGAATCGCCAGCGTGTCTCCCGGCGCCGCCAGCCCCGAGGAGACGATCTTCTGCACCGCGGCCTGGTTGGCGTTCAGGATCGACTGCTCGGCCGAGTAGGCGTTGAAGGCCGTAACCTGCTGCGGCAGTTGCACCCCGCTATTGCGCTGGCTGGTGTGCGCAAGCTGAATCACCCGCACCTCGAGCATCACCTGATTGTGCCCCTCCATCAGGCCGCTGAGGGTGGCGTTGATGGCGTCAAGCGTGCTTTCCGGAGCGCGGACGGTGAGCGTTCCCGACTCCGCATTCACCGTTGCCTGTTGCGCCTCGAAGACGTTTCTGACGATGTTCAATACATCGGTCATTTCAGGCGCTGTCAGCCCGGAAAGATAGACCGTTTCCAACTCCCTGCGGGTGTACTGCTGTCGGTTTTCATTGCTGTCGGCGGCCACCAGTACGCGGTGCGCATCCAGCGGAACGTAGAATGTCTTGGTCGCCTTCCGAAGCGCGTCCATGGCCTGCTCGAAGCTCGCATCGTCAAGGTCCAGCCGCATCTGCGTCGGTTTGACGCTCTGGTCCAGCGTAGCCTCCAGCCCGTAGGCTTTGAAGACCTGCTCAATGCAACCGCTCTCGGCGGTGTGCAGGTGAAAGCTGCGGACTCCCGCCTTGGGCTCCAGTTCCACCGCTTCGCCAAGCGTCTTCGCGCCCTGCTCGTAGTGAGGAGTGGTCAATCCGAGCAGCGCGTCGTCGCCCAATTCGTTCAAGTGTTCGGCCACCAGCGGGCTTGTCGGGTCCAGTTCAACGGCGCGGGCCAGGGCTTCGCGCGCGGCCGCCGCATCGCCGCGCATCCGGTCCTTGGCCGCGGCCTGGATCAGGGCCTCCACCGCGTGGCTGAGCGTCACGCCGACCGCCAACTGGTACTCGGCGTTCGAAGGGTCCAGCTTGGCCGCTTCCTCGTAACCGCGCAGAGCCTCTTCAAACTTCTCGTCGGCAAACAGCTTGCTGGAGGCCAGGTAGAGCTTGGCCGCGCGCCGCCGGTCGCTTGTTCGCGTGGGCTTGGACGGCTTGCCCTCTTCATCGGAAGCAGGCGCGTTCTCGCTCGTCGCCGCGGTCTGAGCCGGGGGCGATTGCGTTTGTAGCGGCCTGACCGTCTGCTGGGCTTGTCCGATGCCTATAGCCAACGCCAGCAGAAGACCGGCTGCTAGGAAAGGGCGCGATATCGATCGTTCCCTATCTGCCGCGAATTCGATGCCGGTCTTTAGTCCTTGAACGATGTACTCGGGATTTTCGCCCTGAAGCTCCCCATTTTCCATAGACTGCGTCCCCGCACCATCCTTTGCAGCGTCGTCAGCCCCGGCGATAGACCGTGCGCGCCACGCTATATACAGGACGTTCGCCGCGCGGCGGACGCTTGAGACCGGTCCGTGCCTTGAGACTGGCCCGCACCTCGGTGACTTTCAGTCCCAACTCGGCCATGGTTCGGCTCAGCGTGTTGCGGTGCATCCCCAGTTCCTCGGCCGCCTTGCACTGGTTCCCCCGGTGCGCCACCAATACCTCGCGTACATACTGCTTCTTGAACTCGCGCACGGCCTCCTCGTAGGGGATGCCGCTGGAATGCATTTGCGTTATAAGACTGTCCAGTTCTCTTTTCACATCCACCTCTTGCCGCGCTTTTAGATTGCCATGGTGCCTGAGTAGAGCGCATTGCCAAAATTCACAGTCCGCCTCGATCTGGATGCGGCCCCGGATGCGGCTCCGGACGCATCCACCGCGGCGATTCCTCTTCCAGTTCTCTCAACCCCAGACGGACGCGCTTGGCCAAGGCCGCCGGGCTGACGTGGGTGCTCAGATGACAGGCCCCGAAAAACAGCTTGGGCAGCTTGCCCTCCGCCAGCAATTGCGCCTTGGGAAAGAAGGCCACTGTTACCAGAATGCACAACGTTACGATCAGCGCGCCCTGAAAAAAACCGAAGACCCCGCCGGCCAGACGGTCCAGGCAGCCCAACCCCAGCCGATGGACGGTCTTCGAGAGAATCCCGCCCGCCAGGTTGGCCGCGGCCATCACCAGCAGCGCAATCAGCAGAAATGCGATGGTATCGGCCACCGCCTCGAAGCGTACCAGATGCACCAGCCACGCCGCCGCGCGAACGTAGTTCCATGCCGCCAGCACCAAACCCGCCAGCAGGCCGCCCAGCGAGAATGCGGAGCGGAAAAATCCTTGCGCCAGTCCGCCCAGCACGGCCAGTCCCACGATAACGACGATCGCCCAATCCACCCAGGTCATGGTTCGCTCCTCTTTTTCCGACACTTCTTATTGTCCTGAAAGGTCGCCGGAATACTTTCCCCCAAGTGTCTTGTCTACGCCGTCAGGCCAATCGGTGTTCAGTATGTGAATTAGCTGCGCTTCCCAATGAAATGTTTTGCCATCGACTTCCAGTGTGCCGTCAATCCAACATTGCATCTCAGTATAATAGTCATGCAAATCTCCCGGCCCGAGCCGATGATAGGTGCGAAACATAGAGCGCACCTGCTTTGCGTTGATCGTCCATCCCGAACATACTTGAGCGTCGTTTCTAGCTTTATCATCGATTCTCAATTTCCCGATGGAAATCTTGGCTGATGGTGGAAGCGCAAATTGGGCATGAGCGATCGCATTCGAGCTAAAAAGCATCAAAAACAAAACATAAACTCTCCAATTCATTGACTTTTCCCTCCCGCGTGTGCCTTTGGAGTCCATTGCGCGCCGGCCGCCTCGCCTGGATTCTTGTAGGAAATAAGCGGATGACGATAGACATCGGATGCGGTTAAGTGCAGCGATGCTTCCAACTCGCCGACCAGCCATTGCAATGAGTCCTGCTGCTGCATGGTAGGAGTCTCATATAAATTCGAGCTTATATGCATTCCTACCATCTCAATGCCAATCGAATCTTCATTCATCGGGAATCTACTCGGATACGATTTCTTTCTCTCGTGCTTGTCGGTTTCATTTACAAAAGTGGAAAAATGTCCGCGATCTTTCTTTAACTCGGTTGCATAATACGATTTCTCGTCCACAGAGCATGATTTTTCAAGCAAGCATCGAGAGGCAATCTTTCCGACATGCCAGCATTTTTGTTTCAAGGAAACACATTGGTAGATTGTTCCATCCTTATCGATCAAAAAATGCGCGCCGTCAGGTCTGGAGCCAGTTCTCCATCCTGCGAGTGTTCCAGCGCCAGTCTTAGAGTCTGTTTGATGCACCACAATCGCATCGATCAATTTTAGAGGACCATGCGCAATCTGCGGTATCGGAGTCGATTTGATTCGCGCATCGTGGATAATGCCGTCAACAATGTTCAACATTGGAGGTCTCCTTTGTTATCCTCTCAACCCGAAACAAAATCACTTCGCGGTCGGTTTGCCGGACTTTCGAATCATCAGTATGCCGACGACGATCATCCACACGGTCAGCGGGAAGCAGTTGGCGAAGGCCTGGGCGCTCAAGCTAGCTGGGTTGTACCAGCCGAAGAAATCGACGCGGTGTACAAACATGGTGGGAACGAAGGCCAGTTCAATCGCGGCGCAGCCGTACCCCACCCAGGCGGACCATCTTGGAAGAGCGCCGCTGGACACAGTGACGTAGCTGAGGATCGCCTTGAAGAAGGCCAGGAGCCAGAGGGCGATGGAGCCGTATAGCAGCAGTGTGCTCTCCGTCATGGCGCGCATGATGACTCCGTCGGCGGGAGGATTGAAGGCATCGATCACAATGGATGCCTGGAACGAGTCGCCAACGAGGGTGATAGCTACGAAAACCAGGCCGACGCCGAAGAAAAGGCTGGCGAGCCACTCGTCCTGCGGATTGGCTTGGCGAATGAGATGCCGGACGCCGGCAAAGAAAACCGTCATAAGGCTGAGGATGAAGAGATCGAGGAAGAGGCAGCACATGATGTTGGTCCCGTTGCGGGCGGCGTAATCCGGGTACTTGCTGGACTCCGCCAGACCTGGGACGTGGGTGCGGACGAAATAGAACGGGAATTCGACGAAGAAAATGGCAATGCAAACCAAGGCGCTGACGCCGGCAATGCGATAAATCTTCCGGTCGGTCATAAGGATCGTCCTTTCCGTAAAGAATGGGGGCGCAATCGCATCTACAATTCGAGATTCCGCCCCGTCAATCGGCGGTAGGCTTCAAGATACTTGGCCTGGGTGCGCACCACCGCCTCGTTGGGAAGCCCCGGCGCGGGCGCCTGCTTGTTCCAGTGAATCTCTTCAAGATAGTCGCGCACAAACTGTTTGTCGAAAGAAGGCTGCGCGCCGCCGGGCTTCCACGTTGCGCCTTCCCAGAAGCGCGAGGAGTCCGGCGTCAAAACCTCATCCGCCAGAATAATCCCTTCCGCCGTTCTTCCGAACTCGAATTTGGTGTCAGCCAGGATCAACCCGCGCGCTTCGGCGTGCCGCGCGGCCTTCTTGTAGAGTTCCAGCGTCAGCCGACGCAACTCCGCCGCATCCGCAGCCCCCACCGCGGCCTCGGTCGCGGCAAAGCCGATATTCTGGTCGTGCTCCCCCTCCGGTGCCTTGGTCGAGGGGGTATAAAGCGGCTCCGGCAGCCGCGATCCGTCCTGAAGCCCGGCGGGCAGCGGAATCCCGCAGACGCTTCCGCCCGCTTGGTACTCCTTCCAGCCCGACCCGGTCAGATAGCCGCGCGCCACGCACTCCACGGGGAACATCGCCGCCCGCTTCACCAGCATCGACCGGCCTTCCAGTTGATCGGCATACGGGTGAAGGGCGGCGGGAAACTCGCTGACTTCGGCCGTGATCAAGTGATTGGGGATCGTCTCGGAGAACAGGTCGAACCAGAACAGAGAAATCTGCGTCAGTATCTTGCCCTTGCCGGGTATCCCCGTGGCCAATATGTGGTCGAAGGCGGAGATGCGGTCCGTGGCCACCAGCAGGAGCGCCTCCTGCCCGCCAAAGGGCACGGCATACAGGTCGCGCACCTTGCCCCGGCCAAGCAGCGTGGTTTCGCCCAGATTCGTCGTCAGCAAAGCAGTCATGGAGGGCCTTCCGAGGGAGGGGACTAAGTCTCAGATTTTCGTTCCCGCGCCGCGCTTTGTCAATTCCGCAAATCGGAGCGCGCCGATCGAACGCGCCGATCGAAACTGACCGGCGGCGGCAGGCGATTCCGCAGTCCAATTCATCGAAGTGCCGAATGTGAATGTCCTGTGACCGCCGTCACGGACCGGCAGTTCCGCGCGAGAGATACTCCATTTGTCAACATGGTTTGGAGGGCAGGTTAGAAAGCTCTCTTTGAGCCGGGCGACACGAAGCTGCCGTGGAAAGGGGAAGCCGCAGCGTGCTTCGTTTATACAGGGATTTCCAGTAGCCGTTCGCTACCGACCTCCAGCGACGGCTACTGGTCCCTATCTCCTTGTGGAATCATATAAAGCGCAAGCGCCTCCGAAGCGACGTGTTCCTTCGGAGGCGATTTTTTTTGCCGAAATCAATGCAAAGCCCAGAGCGCGTAGAATTTGACATCCGCTTGAAGATCGCTCATTGCTGAATTCCTTGCTCCGCCGCCAGTATACCCAACTCCCGATAGATGGGCCGAATGGTCTCGCGCAGCGCCGGCCGCCGCGTCCAGAACCATGCCGCGCCCAGCAGAACCGCCGCCCCGCTGCCGATCACCGTCCAGGGCGCGCCCACCCAATGCGCCATGCTTCCCGCCAACAGGCTCCCGAAGGGGGCCATTCCCATGAAGGCCATCGTATAGTAACTCATCACCCGCCCGCGTTTGTCTTCGCTGACGATGGTCTGAATCACCGTGTTGCTGGCGGCCATGCCTTGCATCATGCCCATGCCAGCGATCGCCACAGCAAACATCGAGAGCCAGAACCAGCGCGACAGCCCGAAGCCGATCAGCCCCACCCCAAAGACCGCCGCCGAGATCGGGATAATCCTGACCAGCCCGCGGACGCTCTTGCGCGCCGCCAGCGAGAGCGCCGAGGCCAGCGCCCCCAGTCCCATCGCGCCCATCAGAAATCCCAGCGTGTGCGGCCCACCGTGCAACACCCGCGCCGCGAAGATCGGCATCAGCGTCACAAACGGCATCCCCATCAAGCTGATCCCGGCGAACAGTTGCAGTATCGTGCGAATCGGCACCGACTCCGCAACGTACGTCCAGCCAGCCTTCAACTCGCTCCACGTCGAAGCCGCCTTGCGCTCCATTGGCGCCACATTCAGCCGCATCGCCAGCAGCGAAGCAATCACCGCAATGTAACTCACCCCATCGGCCAGAAAGCACCATCCCTCGCTGGTAACTGCGATCAGCATTCCCGCCAGCGACGGCCCAATCAGACGCGCCGCGTTCACCATCGACGAGTTGATGGCAATGGCATTCGACAAGTCGTTCCTGTCCTCCACCATCTGCACCATGAAGGCCTGCCGCCCTGGCATGTCGAAGGCATTCACGATGCCCTGCAAGACGCTCAGGGTCAGCAGCCAGGGGATCGTAATGCAATCCGTCAGCGTCATCGCCGCCAGCGCCAGTGATTGCAGCATCGAGAGCGCCTGCGTCCACACCAGCACCTGCCGCCGGTCCCACCGGTCCACCCACACCCCTGCAAAAGGCGCAAAGAAGAAAGTGGGAATCTGCCCCGCAAAGCTCACCGTGCCCAAAAGCAGCGCCGATCCGGTCAGTCTGTATACCAGCCAGCCCGTAGCCACCCGCGTCATCCAGGTGCCGATAAGCGAGATGCTCTGCCCGCCAAAGAACAGCCGGAAGTTGCGGTGCCGCAGCGCCCGCCAGGCATGGGACGCGCCGCTGTCATGGTTCGCGATCTTCTCTTCGCTCAATCCGCAACCCCATTACCAATATAGCCGTCATCCTGCGTCAAGCTGCAATGGATGAGTCGCTCTGAGTTCTTACAAAGCTGTCATCCGAGCGGAGCGGGACGCGCACTTGCGGGCTGCGCGGTCGAAGGACTAGCAGTTGCTTTTTCATTCGCTTTTCTCTAACTGCAGTGATGAAAATCGTGTTTTGAAAGGGCACGGCTTTAATACGTGCTCTTTAAGGCTAAAGAAAACAATAACTTACTCAATGTCCTTTAGCGAATTGTGCTAAAAATGCGCTCCCAATTCGAGGAGGACAATGAACGAGCCAATCATCACCATTTTCGTTAGACACTCGTCAGACTGCAAATACAAGGTGACGAGTTTTCTGCCGCTGCTGTTACAAGACTAGGCGGCCCACGTTCTGGTCACAAGGGCGTCTAACCAATCTTGACGGCCTTTGACCCACTTTGCATAGACTTTTCCGTTGTCTTCATGGACGTATGCCCCAACAGTTTGCTGATCTCTTCCATTGGGACGCCCCGCTGTAGCAGCTCCACGGCAAAGGTGTCCCGGAGCCGATGGCTTTTCATGTGCTGCCCATCGTCCAGCCCTGCCGCCGCAAATGCCAAGCGCACCTTTTTACCCATGCCCACGGTGTACACACCTTCCGCATCCGGTTTAGGTGGCGTGGGTTTCATCGCCAGAGGCCCATCTTCGGTGGAAAGAGCCAATTCGCCCTGACTCCACGCGGTGCCAGCCGTGAGAATCAGCAAGAGGAACAACAATCCTGTCCTTCCCATTCCATCCTCCATCTCCAGTGTAACTTGTCACTCCAGTGTAACTTGTCAGCATATTCAAGCTATCAAACCAGCCCCATTTCGCGCAGCGGCAAGGGGCACTGGCGCTGTTCCAGCCGCGGGCCGAGGACTCCGGGGTACGGCGTCCGCCTTCCCAGCGCGATGACCGTGTCCAGTTAAATTGCAATCGGGAGCGATGAAGGCTCATGTATTGGAGCGCTTTGCGCAATGCGATCTTCCAGCGCTGGGAAGCCGAAGCCCAATCGTTGTGTCCATGTGGACGCGATCCCGTTGCTGGGCACAGGCAAGACGGATTTGCGAGCGATCAAGGCGCCGGCGGAAGAAGGGATGAAAGTCGGCTGTTGTTCCGAGGAATAGGATTTCGAGCCAAAGAACAAACCGACGGCAATTGCGCATTCCGAGAACGAGGTCGCTTTCTTCTTTGATGCAAAATCGATGCATGGTCTATCCAACGTTCAAACCCGAATTCTGTCTCGCGCCTGCTCCGCGCCTGAGCCGCGAACGGGCGCGCGCGCTGGCGCTGGAGGCGGGGTTTGCGGAGGCGGGGGTGGTGGCGCTGCCGCATGAGGGCGAGGCGCGAGATGCGGAGCGGTTTGAGGCGTGGGTGCGGGCGGGGCGGGCAGGGACTATGCGCTACTTGGCGCGGGTCGCCGAGGAGGGCCAACTGCTTCGGGCGCGGGTGGGAGTTCCGTTTCCGTGGGCGCGATCGGCGGTGGTTTGCTTTGCGAGTTATCACGCGGAGGCGCCGCGCTCGACCGATGCGGCGGATGCGGGCGCGGGATGGATTGCGCGCTATGCCTGGTCGGGCCGCCCATTTACGAGCGAGAGAGATGCGAGCGGCGAACTCAGGCCCAGCGATTATCACAAAGTGCTCCTGAAGCGGATCGAAACTCTAGAAACCGGGCTGCGCAAGGAGTTTGGAGCGTTTGAGTCGCGATGTTATGTGGATACCGGGCCGGTGTTGGAGCGGGCGCTGGCCGCGGCGGCGGGGTTGGGCTGGACAGGCAAGAATACCTGCCTGATTCATCCCAGGCTGGGGTCGTATGGGTTTCTGGCGGTGCTTTTGACATCTATGGAGTTATCTCAAGAGATAACTGCCATGAGCGTTCCGGACCGCTGTGGAAGCTGCCGGCGCTGCATCGAGGCCTGCCCGACGGAGGCGCTGATCGCGCCTTACCGGATGGATGCGAGGCGGTGCATCGCCTATCTGACTATTGAGCACAAGGGCGTGATCGCCCCGGAACTGATGGAGGGGACGGGGCGGCAGGTCTTCGGCTGCGATATTTGTCAAGATGTTTGCCCGTGGAACCGAAAGGCGCCGGTAGCCGCGGACGCGGAGTTACAGGCGCGCGGGGAACTGGTGAATCCGGCGCTGGAGTGGCTGGCTAACTTGGATGAAACGGAGTTTGAGCGGCTCTTCAATGGCTCGCCGGTGCGCAGGACTGGGTTTCACGGCTTGCGGCGGAATGTGGCCGTGGCGATGGGCAACAGCGGGCTGGAGGGTTTTGCGCCGCGGCTTGAGAGATGGGCCGAGGCGGCGGACGAGGGGCTGCGAACGGCGGCGCGGTGGGCGCTGGAGCGATTGCGCGGGGCGAAAAAGGAAAGTTGAGGGGCGCGGGGTATACAGGTGGACCTCCATCCACTGTTTCCCGCATTACTCGTATCTCAGCGCCTCGATGGGGTTCATGGAAGCGGCTTTCCAGGCGGGATAGATGCCGAAGAGAAGGCCGATGGCGCAGGAGACCGCGAAAGCGATAACTACCCAGGCGAAGGAAAGAGCCGCGTGAAGAAAGGAGACGGCGAAATGCAGGATAAGAGTGAGCAAGGCTCCGGCCAGGATGCCGAGAACGCCGCCGACCACGCACAGAGTGATCGCTTCGAGGGTGAACTGGAGAAGGATGTTGCTTTTGGTGGCGCCGATGGCCTTGCGGATGCCTATCTCCCTGGTGCGCTCGGTGACAGAGACTAACATGATGTTCATGACTCCCACGCCGCCCACTATGAGGCCGACGGAAGAAACGGCGACCATGAAGAGAAACAGTCCGCCGGTTAGCTGATTCCATAGCCGCGTGAGGGAGTCGGTGCCGAAGATGGCGAAGTTGTCGTCCCGCTCCAGGCGAACCTTGCGGCGAACGCGAAGCGTCTCGCGGATTTCCTCGGTCACCAGGGCCTTGTTGGCCGGATCGTCGTACTTCACAGTGACCCAGTAGTCCTTCAGCTCCGGATGCAGCTGATGGAAGGTGGTAATGGGAAAGTAGGCGGAGTTATCGTTGCGGTTGCGTCCGCTGCCGAAGGGCTGCGGCTGGACGTCGAACACCCCGATAACTGTAAAGACGCCGCCATCGCATTCGATGTCCTTTCCGATGGGAGACTCTCCGGGAAAGAGGTCTTCGGCGGAGTCATGTCCGAGAACGACCACTTTCGCGGCGCGCTCCTGTTCGGAATCGGTCCAGATGCGGCCCTCCAGAAGCTCGACATTCACGGTATCCTTGATCGCCGTAGTCGTGCCGTCGATGATCGAGTTCTGGACCTGGCGGCTGCCGTGCTTCAGGGAGACAAGGCCCAGGCCCAATCTGAAATTCTGGTAGGAAACCCAAGGATCGGCGACGACGATATGGGGCAGGCCGCGCAACGCCATGCCGTCCTCGACGGTAAGTTCCTTGCGATCCAGTTCCTCGGTGGTGGGGCGCCTTCCCCACGGTTCAAAGCGGTATACCAACAGCTCGTTGGTGCCCAGCGACTTGACGAACTGATCGATATTGCTGTTGAGTCCGTTGATGGCGGAGGAAATGAGTATCACCGTGGCGATGCCTATGGAAATGCCCAGCACCGTAAGGGCGGAGCGCAGTTTGTTCTTGCGCAGCGTATCGAGAGCCAAGAGCACCGATTCCTTCGAGTCGCGCAGCCTCATGCTTATAACTCCGATCTCAGCGCGGCGATAGGATCGAGCTGCGCGGCCTTGTAAGCCGGATAGACTCCGAAGAAAAGTCCGACGGCGGTGGCGACGAACAAACCTGCGAGTATCGACCAGAGTTCCACCGTGGAAGGGAAAGCTATGATCAGAGTTACTACCTTGGCCACGCCGATTCCTGCAATCACGCCGATGACCCCTCCGGCCAGGGACATGGTGCCGGATTCGATGAGGAACTGAAGGAGAATATCCTGGCGGCGCGCGCCCAGGGCCTTGCGGACGCCGATTTCGCGGGTGCGCTCAGTAACGGAAACCAGCATGATATTCATGATGACGATGCCGCCGATGACCAGAGAGACTCCGGCGATGGCCACGACCACCGCGCCGAAGTTATTGAGGATGTTACTCAAGAGGTTCTGAAACGTGGCGCTGGTATCGACGGAGAACGTGTCTTCGTCGTTGGGCGCGAGGTGGCGGCGGGCGCGCATGATGGAGCGCAGTTCGCCGGAGACGGCCTCCATGACCGCGCCGCCGCTCCCGGCATCGACGTAGACGACCATGCTGGAGTGCGCGCCGTAGGCATGGAGAAACGAAGTGAGCGGAATGGCTACCCAGTTGTCCATGCTTTGGCCCATGATCTTGCCTTGACGCTCGGCGACGCCGATCACGGTATAGGGAGAGCCATCGACGCGAATCTCCTTGCCGAGGGGGTCCCCGTCGCCCAGGACGTTATCGACAATGTCGTAGCCGACGATGGCCACATGGGCGCTGTGCTCGTCCTCGACTTCGGTGAAGGAGCGCCCGGCATCGATATTGAGGTTGGAGATGGGAGGCATGGTCCACGTCCATCCGCGCACGTCGGTATCGGTGGTGGACTTGGTTCCGTAGACGATCTTTCCGGTGACATTGCGCAAGGCGCCCACCGACTGGCATGACTTGCACCCGGAGAGAACGGCCCGGTAGTCGTCGAAGGTTACGTCCTTTCTTTTTTGGAAGGAGAGATACTCATCGACAGTAATGAATGTTTCCGGCATCTTGCTGACGGTGACCACGCCGGCGCCGTAAGTGTTGATTTTCGCGGTCACAAACTGCTTGGCGCCGTTGGTAAGGGTGACCACGGTGATGACTGAGGCCACTCCGATAACCACGCCCAGCAAGGTGAGGATGGAGCGCATCTTGCTGGCCCAAAGCGATTGCAGCGCGAGTTTTACGGCTTCGCCGAAGAGCATGGTCCCGCTTTCCTCGATAATCAAGATGATAACTGGTCGCTGCGCTCAGCTATTTCGGAGCCAAATGAAGTCGTATACCAAACCGGAGCGCGACTGGTAGAGTTCGGTCAAGAGAGGTTTCGAGGCGAGCGACTGGACCCGCCTTCGGGAAGGGAGCCCGGCGAAGGGGAACACACGGCGGCCGGTCGCAGCCAACCATGCGGGGAAGATAAAGTCGGTATAGATCAAGTATCCTCCGGGACGCAATACCCGAATCATTTCGGAGAAGGCCCTTTCCCAGAGCGGGATGTGATGCGTTGCCATGCTGCTGGCCACAATGTCGAACTCGGCGTTGTCAAATCGCAATTCGGTTGCGTCCATCGCCTCGAAGCGAGGCTGCGGGTTCGCGCGGCGGGCGCGAGCCGCTTCAATCTGTTTCGGATCGACATCGACTCCGGTTACATCCAGCGCGCGGACCTTGGCAACTTCGTATGCCGAAGCGCCCACACCGCAGCCCACATCCAAGTACCGTGAACCTGGCTGAAAATCGATTCGGTCGAGCAGGCGCTGCGCGCGATGCGCGACCTGAACCGTATGCCTGGGATCGTTGACGAAACGCTTCTCGATTGCGGTCATTCTCATAGTTGCGTTCTCCCGACGCCAGGCAGGGATGCCCGGCGCTCATCCAGCGGGAAGATTCCCGTTCTCATGGATACGCAGGACGGCTCGGCGAGGTTCCAGCGACCAACCGCGCGCCGGGCGCGCCATTCGCCGCCGAATCGTGTGAGAATGAATGGGTAACCATGATGACCAACGAGAACCTTCCCGAATCCCAGCCGATGTCAGAGAAGACTCCGGAGCCTATCGAAGCCCCGGCGATCGCCGAGTCCATAACCGAGGAACCGGAGGAATCGTTCGCCGAGTTGCTTTCCGCCTTCGAGCGCAGCCACACGCACAAAGCCGAGCCGGGCCAAAGACAGTTGCAGGGGACGGTCGTTTCGGTCTCCGCCGATCAGGTATTTCTGGACATCGGGTACAAGACCGAGGGGGTTCTGCCGCGCACGGCCTTCGACCGGAACGCCGGAGGAGTGAAGCCGGGCGACAGTTTTCCGGTTTCCGTGACGGGGCGCAATGAAGAGGGGTACTACGAGCTTTCGCGCTTCAAAGTGGCGCAGCCGCGGGATTGGTCGGCGCTGGAGGCGGCCTTCGCGGAGAAGCTGGCCGTGGTGGGCACGGTAACCGAGGTGGTCAAGGGCGGAGTGCGCGTGGACATTGGCGTACGCGCCTTTATGCCCGCCAGCCGCAGTGGCACCCGCGATGCCGCCGAGTTGGAAAAACTGGTGGGAACGGAGATTACCTGCCGGATCACCAAACTGGATGTGACCGATGAAGATGTGGTGGTGGATCGGCGCGCTGTTCTGGAAGAGCAGGCGCGTGGAATCACCGAGGCTCGTCGCGAGGCTCTGAAGGAAGGCGAGACGGTTGCCGGGACGGTGCGCAGCCTGGCGCCTTACGGCGCGTTCATTGACATTGGCGGAATCGACGGGCTGCTGCACATCAGCGACATGGCGCACAGCCGAGTGAACAAGCCGCAAGACGTGCTGGCGGTGGGCCAGGAACTTCAGGTTCGGATTCTAAGAATCGACCCTGACAGCAAGAAGATCGCGCTGGGGCTGAAGCAGTTGCAGCCGGCGCCGTGGGAAACCGCGGCGGAGCGCTTGCAGGCCGGACAGCGCGTCACCGGGCGGGTCACCCGGATCGCGGATTTCGGGGCCTTCATGGAGATCGAACCGGGGATCGAAGGACTGATTCACATTTCCGAGATGTCTTGGGGCAAGAAGGTCCGCCATCCCAGCGACGTTTTGAAGTCGGGCGAACAGGTGGACGCGGTAATCTTGTCGGTGAAGCCGGAGGAGCGGCGCATCGCGCTGGGACTGAAGCAGACGCTTGCCGATCCGTGGGTGGAGGCGCCGCGCAACTTCCCGGTCGGCTCGCAGGTTGAAGGGCCAGTGACCAAGCTGATGAACTTCGGGGCCTTCGTGCAGATCGCCGAGGGTGTCGAGGGGTTGGTTCACGTAAGCGAGATCGTCGCCGACAAGCGCATCAACCACCCCCAGGATGTGTTGCGGACGGGGCAGACGGTGAGGGCGCAAGTTCTGGCGGTGGACGCGGAAAAGCGGCAGATCAAGCTGAGCATGAAGCAGCTTGTGCCCACCAGCATCGATGAATACATTGCCGAGCACAAGGCAGGCGACGCGGTTTCGGGCCGGGTGGTCGCCGTCTCGCCGGAGTTCGCGCTGGTGGAGTTGGGTGAGGGGATACGAGCCAACTGCCGCACATCCGCCGCTTTCGCTCCGGCGCCGGAAGCGCAGGCCGAGGGCAAAGCCGATCTTTCGTCGCTGTCGTCGCTACTAAAGGCGCGCTGGCAAGGCAATGCGGCGGCGTCCGCGCAAACCGAACCGCTGAGCGAAGGCCAGATTCGCGGCTTCAAAATCGTGAGGCTGGATGCGAAAGCGAAGAAGATCGAGGTGGAGTTGGCCTGAGTCAGTCGATGCCGACAGCGCATGGCATTTTGGTCGTGGTATTTTGTATGCAGCGGAAGGGTGGCAGAGCGGTTGATTGCATCGGTCTTGAAAACCGACGAGCCTTAACGGGTTCCGGGGGTTCAAATCCCTCCCCTTCCGCCATTCTTCGTCTCTTCCGCCAGTGATCGTCGAGATACTATGGCGGCGTGTCTCGGAATGGCGATTGTCACTGCAAAGTCTCACTCGGCGGTTCGTTACGGAGCGGTGCCGCAGGCTTGATGCGATGAGATGTCCGTGATTTTCGGCATTCGTCGATATGTCGCCTCCGCTTCTCCCCGTACAATAAATCCATGTTCCGCGACCTGGCCCCGCTCTTCGCATATATGCGCCGCTACCGCTGGGGATACCTGTGGGGCACCCTCTCCTGCATCGCCACCAATGCCATCTGGGTGCTCTTTCCCAGAGTTCTCGAAGCCGCCGTCGACGAGCTGAAAAGCGGGACCACGCGCGGCCGGGTTCTCCTCTTCGCCGGCCTGCTGGTCGCCATCGCCCTGGTCAAAGGAGTCTTTCTCTACGCCCAGCGCTGGATTCTCATCGGCATCTCCCGCGAGATCGAGTTCGACCTGCGCAACGACCTCTTCAAGCGGTTGGAGCGGCAGGACTCCGGCTTCTATCAGCGTTACCGCACCGGCGACATCATGGCCCGCCTGACCAACGACCTGAACGCCGTGCGCATGATGCTCGGCCCCGCCCTCATGTACAGCGCCAACACCGTCTTCTTCACCCTCGGCGCATTGTTCTTCGTGCTCCGCATCAGCCCCTGGCTAACTCTGGTCGCGCTGGCCCCCATGCCGGTGGCCAGCATTCTCGTCCAATACTTCGGCAGCCGCATTCACGACCGCTTCGAGCGCATCCAGGCCAGCTTTTCTGAAATCTCCTCGCAGGCCCAGGAAAACTACTCCGGCGCGCGCCTGGTCCGCGCCTTCGCCCGCGAAGACTCCGAGATCGGCCGTTTCGAGCAGCTCAACCGCCAATACATCGCCCGCGCCTTGCGCCTGGTGCAATTGATGGGGATGCTCTGGCCCTCGCTCGAATTCATCCTCGGCGTCTCCATGGTCATAACCCTCTTCGCCGGCGGCCATCAGGTTCTTGCCCACCGCATTACCACCGGCCAGTTCGTGGCCTTCAATACTTACATGATCCTGCTCACCTGGCCCATCATCGCCGTCGGCTGGGTGGTCAATCTCTTCCAGCGCGGAACGGCCTCCATGAAGCGCATCGACGAGCTGCTGCGCGCCGAGCCGTCCATCGACGACCGCTCGGCGGATTCTTCCCTCGCTCCCGATACCGTGCTCAAGGGCGAGATCGAATTCCGCGACCTCGACTTCAGTTACGAACAAACCCCAGTGTTGCGCGGCATCTCGCTCAAGATTCCCGCCGGTTCCACGCTGGCCATCGTCGGCCCCACGGGATCGGGTAAGTCCACCCTTGTCAACCTCATCCCGCGCATCCTCGAAGCCCCCGAAGGCGCTCTGCTGATCGACGGCCGGCCGCTGCGCGACTATCCACTCGCCGTGCTCCGCCGCAACATCGGCATGGTTCCCCAGGAAACTTTTCTGTTCAGCGAGACCATCCGCGAAAACCTGGCCTTCGGCGCGCCCCAGGCCGATGCGGAAGAACTGCTCAAAGCCGCCCAGGCCGCTCACATCCGCCAGGAGTTTGAGGAGTTTCCCCAAGGCTTCGAAACCCTGGTCGGGGAGCGCGGACTTACCCTCTCCGGCGGGCAAAAGCAGCGCTCGGCCATCGCCCGCGCCCTCTTGCGCCGCCCCGCCATCCTCATCCTCGACGACGCACTGGCCAGCGTCGATACTTACACCGAGGAGCGCATTCTGGGCGGACTGCGCGACTACGCCGCGGCTTCCACCACCATCCTCATCTCGCACCGCGTCTCCACCGTGCGCAACGCCGACCGGATTGCCGTGCTCGAGCGCGGCAGAATCGTCGAGTTAGGCAAGCACGAGGAGTTATTGGCCCTCGACGGCTACTACGCCGGCCTCTATCAAAAGCAGCAACTGGAAGAAGAACTCACCGTCGCCGGATGAGCGCCGATTGACGCAAAGCAAGAATGACGGAGACCCATGAAAGGCGCGACTATGAAGAGAGGCAACCCCGACCCGCTGACGCCCAAGTTGCAGGCCGAAGTGGATGCTTAGGCCGCAATGCCGGAGAGCGAGATCGACACCGCCGATCTGCCGCCGATTGCTGATTGGAGCCATGCGGTGCGCGGGCCGTTCTATCGCCCTATCAAGCGCCCTCTGTCGCTTCGCGCGGATGCCGACAGCATCGACTGATTCCAACGCCAGGGACAAGGCTACCAAACCCGCATGAACTTCGCCTTGCGCGAGTATGTCGAGCGGCACCGCGAACCACGCTTGAAGGTGGCCAGCACTTCCTCATCGACAAATGCGAATCCGACGGCCGGTCAACGAAGCAGCTAGAATGTTATCCTGCGCAAGTGCCACCAAAACCAGCCTCCAGTACGCCGCCCAAATGATCGCAGGCAGTCGGTGAACGAAAGGAACCGAAAGTGAGAGTCCTTCTCGACACTAACGTCTTAATCCATCGCGAAGCCGCGACGGTCGTCCGCAGGGATATAGGCAGACTTTTTTTCTGGCTGGACAAGCTGAGATACGATAAGTGCGTTCACCCAGTGAGCCTCCAAGAAATAGGGAAACACGACGACCAACGAGTGCGTAGCACCTTCGAGTCGAAGCTCCAGTCTTATCACATTCTGAAGACAACAGCCCCCATTCCCGCCGAAGTTCAGGAGGCGGGCGCGAATGACAAGACAGAGAATGACCGGAACGACACCCTCCTGGTCAACGAGCTATTTGCGAATAGGGTAGACCTACTCATAACCGAAGACCGCGGGTTGCACAACAAGGCGGCCGCGCTGGGGATCGGCAATCGCGCCTTCACAATTGAAGCTTTCCTTGAGAAGTCAATAGCCGAGAACCCGGCACTTGTCGACTACAAGGTGCTGGCCGTGCGACAGTTGGTTTTTGGCCAGGTCGATGTCCACTCAGACTTCTTTGACAGCTTTCGAGAGGACTACGGTGGAGAAGCATTCGACAAATGGTTCAACAGGAAAGCGGATGAACCTGCCTACGTCTGTCATGAGGGCCAAGACCTTGTGGCATTCTTGTACCTGAAGGTCGAAGGTCGAGTGGAGCCCTACAGCGACATCGAACCAGGATTCAAACCGAAGCGCCGGCTCAAGATTGGTACGTTTAAGGTCGAACTGAACGGGTACAAACTTGGGGAACGATTTCTCAGGATCGTCTTCGATAACGCGCTCTTGCAAAAGGTCGACGAAGTTTATGTCACAATATTTCCGCGAACGATCGAGCAGCAACGTCTAATCAAGATTCTTGAAGACTTCGGATTCACCGAATGGGGAAGAAAGGTAAACTCTTACGGGGCAGAGACGGTTTACGTCCGCGATATGGCACAGAGGTTTGACGCCCAGGATCCCAAAGTAACATTCCCATACATTAGTAGATTATCGAGGGCGTTTATTGTACCGATTTATCCTGAATACCACACAAGCCTCCTCCCGGATTCGATTCTGAGGACGGAGTCGCCGGACGAATTCGTCGAGCAGGTGCGGTGGTCCCGGTTGTTCGGACAGTTTTCGCCGATTTTTAAGTAGAAGGTCTGTTTTCGGTTTAGGCTGCCAGAGGCTCTGGCAGGCGGTTTAAGTTGACCGGGTCGGCGATGTTGCCATTGTCCCGGTATTGGTTGACCGACAGAACCACTTTATCGCATTCTGAAGCCGGTCGGTGAAGCGGAGGCGG
>Ga0181520_10003287_pt1 | contig 28603 bp, 36 predicted proteins | sample PEATcosm2014_Bin_29_FD_132451 | JGI IMG/M metagenome (GOLD analysis project Ga0181520, IMG submission 132451) | Peatland microbial communities from MTU Mesocosm Facility, Houghton, MI, USA - PEATcosm2014_Bin02_30_metaG | ecosystem: Environmental > Terrestrial > Soil > Wetlands > Peat | place...
GGTACATCAGCATCGATAGGGGCGTGGTCAAGGCCGTGGACGACGTCAGCTTCGAGATCAATGAAGGTGAGATCTTCGGCCTTGTCGGTGTCAGCGGCGGAGGAAAGACCACCCTCTCCAAGCTGGTCAGTGGCCTGATATCCCCCACCAGCGGCTCAGTCCACGTCAGGGTCGGTGATGATTGGGTGGACATGAACATGCTGGGTCCTGAGGGAAAGGGAAGGGCAACCAAGTACATAGGAGTCCTGCACCAGGAGTACACCCTCTATCCTTCCAGATCGGTCCTGGAGAATTTGACTGAATCCATTGGCCTTGCCCTGCCTTTTGAGCTGGCCGAGCGGAAGGCCATCCACACCCTAACCACCGTAGGCTTCACCGAGAATCAGGCCGAGGCCATCCTGGAAAAAATGCCCGACGAGCTCTCGGAGGGAGAACGTCACAGAGTGGCCATGGCCCAGGTCCTCATCAAGGAGCCGAGCATCGTCATACTGGACGAGCCCACGGGCACCATGGACCCCATAACCAAGATAGAGGTGACCCGGTCCATACTGAATGCCCGGCAGGAATTAGGGGAGACCTTCGTCATAGTCAGCCACGACATGGACTTCGTAGACAATATCTGTGATACAGCTCTGCTTATGAGGAACGGCCAAGTGATCTTTGCCGGCTCCTCCAAGGAAGTTCTGGCCAGGATCACAGAAGAAGAGCAGGAGATGCTGTGCAGCTGAGGTCAATCATCTCCTCATACCCTAATTTTTCAGATATGCTCGTCACGGGGCTCTCCTTTCTTGGCCTCAATGTTTGGACCGTCTTTTAAAGCCGCCATCCTGGAGTTCAATCTGGCCAGGCGGTTTCTGAGGATCTGCATCTCTCTCTCCACAAGGCAGATCTCGTCTTCCCTGCTGATACCCTCTTCCTGGGCGCGGCCCGGGCAGTTGGAGCAGCATCCCCCAGCCCTGATGGCATAGCTCCCTCCCTCGATCTTTATGCCTGAGCCATACACCAGGGCAGCAGCGATCTTCTTCCTGGCGCTCACCAGATCGTTCCAGAGGGCTTTTCTGGATATGCCCATGTAAAACGCCGCCTCCTCCTGCACCAGCTCCAAAAGGTCCACCAGGCGCACCGTCTCCAGCTCTTCCAGGGTCAGAGACATGAAACCGATATCCTGAAGAGAACAGCCCTCGGGCACGAAGCTTCCTACAGGGGGGACCTCAGAGATCCATCGCTTGCCGCGACGTCTGCCTTTACAGGGACACATAGTTAGATCCCCCAATAAGTTGTATTTGAACTTTGGGCATGGAAAATTATAAATAGATAATCCCGTATGATACTAATATGGATAACAAATCTATCGGCACCAATCGAGAGGTAGAAATTATGCCATGCAGAGATGGAACAGGACCCAGATGGATGAAGGGCCAGGCGGATGGGGGCTCTGAGGAAACGGATAAGAGCTGCGAATGCCAGGGGCAGAGACCAGGGCATGGGATGGGAAGGGGCCTGAGCAGGGGTCTTTCTAGGAGATCTGTCTGCTGCTGCGAGGCTGGGAAGGATCTTTCGCCTGCGGTGGAGATGGAGGATCTGGAGAGCACAGCCAGACAGCTGGAGGCGGATTTGAAAGGCGTCAGAGAAAGAATAGAGACGCTGAGATCCAGCCAGTAATATAACTCAGAGTATGGCTCTGAGAGTGGTAGCGGAAAACTCCGCGCCTTTAGCCAGGGCCGAGGTCTGGGCTCAGCACGGCCTTTGCCTCTTTGTGGAGATGGACCTTGGCAGCCTAAAGAAGCTGAAGGTGCTCATGGACGTCGGCGCCTCACCTGAAGTCACTCTGCGCAATGCCGACGCTCTGAATATCGATCTTAAGGACATCGACCTCATCTTTTTGAGCCATGGCCATTATGACCACAGCGAAGGCGTCCTAGGAGTTTTAAAGAGGAGGGATAGGCAGATTTCAGTCCTGGATCACCCTGATGTCTCCTCTCCCAAGCTGAAATCAAAGCCTTCTACGAAGTTCATAGACCTTCCATTATCCCGGGACGTGGCAGAGGCTTGCGGTATCTCCATGCTCTGCGCTAGAAACTCGGTTACCTTGGCGGAGGGGGTTATGACCTCTGGGGAGATTGTGCGCAGGATATACTTTGAAAAGCAGGAGGGCTTCCTCACTGTCAGAGATGGCCTGTGCCTTAAGGATCCACTTCTTGACGACCAGGCCCTGGTGGCGGAGGTCAATGGCATGTGGGTCTGGCCATCATCTCAGGCTGTGCTCACTCCGGAATCATTAACACCATAAAGCATGCCCAGAAGATCACCGGAATCCAGGAGATCTATGCTGTGATAGGCGGATTTCACCTGGCGGGCGATGATGAGGCGCGCATGGCCTTGACTGCCGAGGATGTGAAGAAACTTGAGCCGAAGATCGTTAGGTTAGGGCACTGCACCGGTTTTGAGGCCTTCTGCCTTCTTAGGGAATCCCTGGGGCAGCCGGCGCAGGCCCCTGACCTCAGGGGATCTGATAGAATTTTAGATGGGGGAGCATCTCTAAAAATCCCTGTTTTATCTATAAAATAGAATCATATAGGGGCATGCTTCGGGCTATCTAACTATCAAAAAAGTAGGTTTTTAGGGATACTCGGGTAACTATTTCGACACATCTCCCTCTATGATCATGTTCATGACGTAATCGAAGTCCAGAGCCTGGCACCATCCAGCCTTCTCGAAGATGGACATGAAGCAGACTCCTACGAACTTCCTGTACTTCACCTTAGATAGAAAATCCTTCATCTCCTCGGGCTTCACTCCTATCTTGGGCATGGCCATGCCGCCCAGGACGACTATCACATCGGCATCAGCGCTGGTCTTCTCCCCCAGCTCCAGCCCATACTCAGTGGAGATGATCTTCCTGGCCATGTCTTTTTTCAAACCAGGGATAAAAGCCAGCTCCTTCTCCCTGATCGGGTAGCCCATGAAGAGGGCGAAGGGTGTACAAAAGCCGGGAGACCCGACAAAGGCTATCTTCTTATCGTCTTTAACCAAATCCCTAAAGCTGTTGAGCATTCCACCAAGGCCCTTTACATCCTGAACCTTTTCCATGTAGATCCATCAAGAATCCACCTTCTAAGTATTAACATTTTGGATAGGATGAGAAATAATCAACAATTGTTAACTCCTTGAAATATCACACGGCCTTTTCTAATCTATTGGCAGATAGGACCTTTTGACTTTGGGCTTTCAGCTCTTATCTAGAAAGAGCATAGGTGCATATCCTTTCATGGGCTCAAATCCCAAGGATCGATAGAAGGTCTCGGTCCCAGGCTCTGCAATCAGGCCTATCCATTTAATCCCTCGGGATCTGCATCCTTCCAAAAGTGTTGCGGCTATCCTCCTGCCCACGCCACGGTGTCTCCACTCCGGAAGTACTATCAGATCATGGAGATAGGCATCTGATAGGCCATCGGAGATGGCCCGCCCCATTCCCACGGTCCTGCCGGAGGCTGGATTGAAGGCCACGGCAAAGAGGAAGCTTCCGTTTATAAGGTCGAGAAGCCTGGTATTATCCATTGTCTCCTTCCACCAGCCTCCAGCCCGGTAGAGATCGACTATGGGGTCCTCCTCCCAGGACTTAACCAACTCTACCCTTATCTTATCGACTTCGACCACAGGGTTGCACCTTCTCTGCAATAGGTTTATAAGTACCGCTCTTAAACATTGCACTTATTCCTGCGGCGCCTGGAAAGCTCTGCGTGGAAACTAGGGTTTTCCACGGAAGGAGAGGCCTGCTAGGCAAAGCTGACTGTAGAGCGTATGGGTAACAAAGTGGGTTTTTCATCCTTATTTATTGTTTCTTTATCTTCTATCCCTTGGAAACCTACCAGCTCCACCAATAGTACGTCGTTTTGTAGGGGCCGTAGACATTGGCAGCCCACCAGGGATCGTAGTTATCGTAGTACCACGGCCCGTAGCTGTGATAGTAGTAGTAGGGATAGTACCAGTAATATCTGGTCGGGTACCATGTGCTGTAGTAGTAAGGTCCCGGATACCAGTAGTAGCTCACGTAATAAGCCCCGCCTGGGAAGAGCCAGTCGTAGTTGCTCCCAGGGTTGTAAGAGTTGCTCGTGGATTGCTGCCCGTAGGATGATCCTAAATAGTCCCCTGATTGATCCGAGATCTGAGCCAGGGCTGTACCGATAAAGCATAGAAGTCCGCAAGCCAGAATTGCCATAACTGTTCTGAACATATCACAATTCACCCAAAATACATAATTCCCTTATCAGTATAAAAGAACAAGTTTTATTCAAGCGTTTTCTTTAATTTGAATTGCTGGATTGAAAAGCATTCGATCTATGGAGCGATGAGAGAAGGAGGGCTGCAGCAGTATCTAAATCTTTTAAGCATCATCAGGTAAATATATTACATCATTCTATCAGGACCTTTGATATGACCCAAAATCTTCCCGAAAAGGGCGCCGCATTACAAAGGGATAAGGAGACCTACGCTGTAGCTCCTCACATCCCTGGGGGTATCATAGATCCTAAGGGCCTGAGAAAGATCGCAGATGTGGCCGAGAAGTACCAGGCCAAGGCCTTGAAGCTTACCTCGGGTGGGAGGATTGCTATCATGGGCATAGCTCCTAAGGATATCGATAAGGTCTGGGAGGATCTTAGGATGAGGCCCGGAGGGTTCACGGGGCCCCGGATACGCTATGTGAAGATCTGTCCAGGAACTGCTTTTTGCAAGAGAGGCCAGCAGGACTCGGTCGGTTTGGGACTCAAGCTGGGCGAGAAACACCAAGGCCTTCAGATGCCCTTTAAATTCAAAATGGGGGTTGCTGGGTGCATCAACTCCTGCTCTGAACCTGCCTTAAAAGACATAGGCCTTATAGGCACAACCCATGGCTGGAAGGTCTTGGTGGGAGGATGTGCCGGTGCCAGGCCGAGAATCGCCCAAACCCTGGGTGAGAATCTCTCAGACGATGAGGCTTTGGTGCTGGTGGATAAGCTGATCCTCTATATCAAAGCCCTGGATCAGAAGAAGCGCCTGGGAAATATCATCGAAGAGGTGGGGTTTGACAGGTTCAAAGAAGATCTGGCCAAGTTTTCTCCTGAAACGGGCCTTAAAAATAAGGATGCTTAGACCTCCTAGATCTCTAGAGTCCCAGGGCATTGATGGTCTCTATCAGATCTGTAAAGGCCTCCAGCTCCAGATCGATAACTTCCTCCCTGCTCATGGATATAGACATCTCCCCATCCACGGTGAGACGATCGGGACCTCTAACCACCATGCGATCCCTGCCATCGAGGGAAAGGGCCTTTCTGATCTCGGGGTCGAAGGCCAGAGCCCTGCCTGGAATCAACACCGTATCTTTGATCTCTTTCAGGTCCAGTCCTTGGAAATCTTCCAGGGTGATGAGGCAGCCTATATCTTTCTTCAAGGGAACCACATTCACAGTGTCTCCAAGCTCCTTGAAGATGGAGGCAAGGAGTGGCTGGGCCGTGGAGCTCGTGATCACCGTGGCGCTCCTCCTGACCTTGGGCAGCTTCTTTATCTCCTCCCTGTTGTGTGCCAGGGCAAAGGGCGCTCCCGTCTCCGGGTCCCAGAGGGGGGTTCCTGCGATTCTGAGCTCGTACTTCTCGCTGGCATTGGTGACTATCTGCCTGAACTCCTCCACGGTGTGGGGAACAACTCCGGGCAGGATGGGCTCATTTCTGAGGATGATCCCCTGCTCCCTGGCGTTGGCGAACCTCATGAGGATCAAGCCTTTGGCGCCCATCTCTACTAGGTCCGAGCAGGTCGTCTCAAGCTCCGGGCCATCGTTGACTCCGGGTATTAAAACAACCGCGCAGTAGACGTTGCACTCCTGGCAGAAGATCTCCAGGTTGGAGAGGGCAGCCTCGGGGTGCCTATCGCCCATGTACTTTTTCCTAAGCTCTGGCCTGGTTGAAAAGACGGTGAAGGATACTTCCCTTACTCCTGCCCCTATGAGGTCCTCGGCCTCGTCGCCCTTGATAAAGCCTTTGCCGCTGGTGTAGCCAAGGCTAACTGGAACGGTGCCCTGACTCAATATGGTCACCAGATCCAGAAGATCGGGGTAGCAGCTGAGGTCCCCTCCCCCGCTTATGGTGACCTTGTCAGGCATGGCGCCGAAGGTCTTCTGGGCCACCTCGAAGACCACCATGTCCAGGGGCTTGAAGCCGGGATAGCCCTCTATTATGGCTCTGGAGCAGTAGTCGCAGCCCTTCTTGAAGGGCATGCAGTTCTTGCACCCAAAAGGCTCCACTCCTTTTACGCCCTTAAAATAGCAGTAGCTGCAAAATCCTTTACAGTCCAGGCCGGGCCTGCCTCCGACGTCCGCAAGGATATCCATATGGCTGGAAGACTTGACTGAAAGCTAAATATCTTTCTTCTCCATGGTCGTTTTTCTCATATCCAGGGGCATCTTCTCTATGGCGTATCTCAGGGCAGTCCTGGACATGGCATTTTTATTATCCATTATATAGCGGAATACTTCATACTGATGTCTTTTGCTTGCTTCCTTGAGAACCCAGCCTTGGCCTTTCCGCACGAGGTCATCCTCATCGCCCATCAGCATATCTGATATCTCCAGCACCTCTTTGAAGAACAGCCCTTTTCTGGCCGGGAGTATAAACGTTACCAATGAGGCTCTCCTTAGCCATCTGTTCTCGGATTTTGTCCACTCTTTAAGATTTTTTACGTATTCGGGATGCTGTTCCACAAAGGAGCCCATGGTATGGTTGCAGAAGGTATCGCATTTGGCCCAGTTATTGATGTAGTCTCCGATCCATCTCTCGAATACGTAAAAGTCGGAGGGCTCAAATCGCTTCCTCGGCATATAAGCCCATTCCGAGGCTATGAAGGCCTCTTCGAGGTAATCCGATCGATATAGACCCTCGAACAGGGAAAAAATCTCTTTTTTATCTTCGCCTTTGATCCTGGCAAAGTATTCTCTGGCGATCTCTTTTACAGCTGCGGATTTTATGCCGTAAAATTTTACTTCCTCTTTGAATGAGCGCTGGGCGCTATACTTGGTCTTCTGATCAACTTGGCGGCTTAGATCTGCTCTTATAGCTGGGGGATTATATCGGATATTATTATCACACCGTGGTTCAGATCATTAAGGACCCTAATCACTGTACTGAGGCCTCATCAGATGCCTCATCAGACTTATTGGTATGCTCCACGTACTCGATCACCACGCCGTCAGGATGGCGGGCTCGCATACTTCTGCTGGTAAGAACCCACCTTTGGTTCCTCCAGGATATCGGCGCCGACCTCCCGAAGCATCTTCCTAAAGCTGTCTAAGGAATCCACCAGGATGGTGGCCAGAGTCTCCCTAATGGGCCTTAATCTTCCCTTCTTTCCTGCGATGAGCAACACCAATCCTACGCTTGCTAGTTCAAGCCCAGCTTCTTCATACTTAAAACGCATATCGCATTCCTGGCCAAAGAGGCTCTCGTAGAAGGCCACGGTCTTATCTAGGTCCTAAGTGGCCAGATAGATCCTCACCATTCCTCGAATTACCTTCGTGCTATTCTCCTCCGATTGATCCTTCTATCAGGAACGAAGGAGGTCAATACCGTCTTCATGGGCATTAACCCTCTGGATAAGTATCACTCCCTGGTTAAGGTGTATTACCAGTCGCTTTATGTGAAAGCCGAAAGCTGGGTGGTGTATGTAGACTTCAGCATCATATACCTCGTCCGGGTCATCGACGATGAGCCCAGGATCGTTGGGTATATCATCTGCGATGAGCAAACTTTATTGAAGGAGAATGGCCTCATATAAGATGCTTAGACTTCTGCTACCCAAAGATTCTACCAGGACTCCAAGGCCTTTCTTAAAACTAAGTTGATGCAATCTCTAGTAGGATGTGGGAATGGGGACCGCTTTCTAGGGCTTTTTTAGGGAGGGCTCCTTATAGCGGTCCCGGACAAAATCGCGTGGAAAGGAGGTGTTCCACAGAGGAACTAGATCACAGCTATAGGTCTTGCGCCACCAGGGCCTGCGCTGCTACCTCCTTGATCATATATCAGCTCCTAATCTAAGGTACTGATTAGACCTAATATGATACTATTACGGCCTATTATAAAAATTCTACCCTCAATCTGTTTAGAGTAATTATGGCTCTCGCGTCCCAGCTTCCAGGCATATTATTATCAACATCGATTCTTTGAACGCAATGGTGCAGCTTAAGAGCTTCATCTTTGTCGGGCTCTGCATCGGTAGCGTATAAAATATTATGGATGGACCCTGGAGTTTTCATCCCTGGCCAGGGCGCTATTGATGGTCCCCTTCAAGGCCAGTTGGCCAGACCAATCTTTGCCGCTTTCTTTGTGGCTTTGCTGACACCTGCACGGGGTCTTCCTTCATGAACGTCTTCCTGCTGGAGTATACAGATCACCCAATATCATACCCTCCTGATATTTGCTGAAGGCTACGCTTTTGAATATGGCAGAATTTACGCCGGAGAGATCCAGGAAGCTGGGATGTTCCCAGCATAGATAAGGCCCACATAGCTTATAGGGCTGGCATTGGAGAGCTGCCCTTGGGCCTGGCCATTGGTATTTTCCGCATATGACGACCGCTCTGCCACAAAGGGTGCTGATAAAGCTAAAGCAATCAATATAGCTCCGACTACTTGGTTAAACTTTCCTTTCATACAATTCCTCCTAGATCTGCTTCGCTCTGCGTTCTTCGGTTCCTGATGAAACGTAACCTAAGCACAATCCCTAGTATGGCTCTCCTAATCCCTCAATCCCACTTTCTCCTTACGGCAAATGACGATATACCTGACATATAGTACAAATTTTGTGGCCACATTTTAAAGCTGTGATCCCTTGCTGCTGCCCAACCCTTTAAACGGTATCCACTCATATCGTACCCTGAGGACCAATATAACCTGTAGATATGCTCCGGTCAGAGTTCGTTGATCCACGAGAGGTTTTCTCGACGAGCGATCCTCTCTGGAGAAAGGATTATCTTCTTTACAGAAGCTCTTCTCTGGGATGGACCGCAAGTTTCTGATGAAAGGAAAGGTCAAGGAGGCCTACGATCTTGGAGATAAGCTGGAGTTTTTCTTCACAGACCATATCTCCGTCTTTGACAAGGTCATACCGAGCCTCATCCCTTACAAGGGTGAGACCCTTTGCAGAGAGGGCGTGTACTGGTTCGACAGAGCCAGGAAGATGGGCATAGAGACCCACTTTCGTGAGTACCTTCCACCAAGCAGAATGGTGGTGGAGAAGGTAGACATAATCCAGCCCCAAAATATCACCTCCAAGACCATGCGCTACCTCATACCACTGGAGTTCATATGCAGGTGGTACGTCGCCGGATCCCTCTTCGATAGGGCCCAGGAGGGCAAGGTTTCCCCACAGGCCTTGGGATTTGCCAAGGATCACAAGGTAATTTATGGCGAACCCCTTCCAGAGCCTTTCCTGGAGGTATCCACCAAGCTGGAGAAGACCGATCGCCTCCTCAAGGAAGATGAGGCCTTGAAAATCGCAGGTCTGAATAAAAAGGAGCTCCAGGAGTTCAAAGAGGCTGTAATAAAAATAGATGAAGACCTGGGCAAATCGGTCGAGACGAGGGGCCTCATCCACGTGGATGGGAAGAAAGAGTTTGCCTTCGACTACAAGAGGAACGTCATGGTAGTGGATGTCTACGGGACCGCAGATGAGGACAGGTTCTGGGATAGGGCCAAGTACCTGGAAGGAGAGTTCGTCGATTTGAGCAAGGAGTACGTCAGGCAGTACTACCGAAAGACCGGCTACAAGGATCAGCTCTATGCAGCCAGGTCAGCGGGTGCTCCTGAGCCGGCCATACCGCCCCTGCCTGAGAATGTCATCAATAAGACCAGCCAGATCTACATCCAGCTCTATGAGATGATCACCGGAGAGAAGTTCGTGCCCTTAGGGCGGTCCTAAGTCTTAGAAATAAGTGAGCTTGGACTGGGGCTCTGAGGGTTAAACTGAAACAAATAGATTCCAAACTCAATCTGGGCCCAGACCAAGGGACTATATGCCATCAGGGATCATGAGGGTAAATGAAGAATAATAGAAGATTCCAGAAATTGGAGATGGATACTATGAAGAGATTATTATTGCCGGTATTAATAGGATCGATATTATTGGCAGTAGTCATTTCCGGCTGCTTTGAGAAGGGGAACGGTCCCAGCACCAGTGCACCTAACGTTAATTCTGAGCAGATCAAGGCCCTATCATTGAGCGCAGCCAAGAACGTGACGACCTACAAGTTCAGCATAGATACGACTCAGAACATGGAGATGATCAACAATACCTCCGGCCTCACCTCCAATGTCACCATGATCACGACTGCCCAGGGAGCCACTGATTTCAAGGCCAAGGCTGCCAGTGTTACCCAGACCTTGAAGGCCTACCAGGGCCAAGACACTAACTCCACATCGGTGGAGAGCTCCACCTATGTGATCAACGACACTATCTACGTGAAGTTCGGGAACAACTGGACCTCGGTTAAGATGCCTGATGCAGCCCAGTTCTGGGAGAGTCAGAACATGATACTGGCCCAAACCGACATGATCAACGCCTCCCAGGTGCAGATCGCAGGTACGGAGACCGTGGATGGAGTCAAATGCTACGGGCTCAAGGTCACTCCAAGCCTCCCAGTCTACGCCGCCATCCTCTACGAGCACGTAGGGTCGGTCCTGCCCGTGATGTACATGAACCTCACAGAGCTCTACAATAGCGGCACGTCCGACTGGGCCGCCTGGACCACCCAGGACACCCACCTGCTCAAGAAGAGCACCATGGATGTGGCCTTCACGGTGACCGCCAAGGTCCTCGGGGCAACTCCCACAGAGGTTGGCAACACCGAGATAAAGGTGAACCTGGCCTCAACCTCGGACTTCTCCGACTTCAATAGTCCTGTTCAGATAGCTCTGCCTCCTGCGGCCAAGTCAGCTACGGTGATGACAGCCACACCAGTGACCACCACACCGGTTAGTGCACCCTCAGCGGCATGAGCAGGGCGGAGCTGGAGGGCCTTTTCCTGAGGGAAAAGCCTGCTCTTGCTCTTCTGGCTGTGGCGGAAGGTGAACCGGCCTATCCCACGGCTGTGGCCAAAGCCATAGATTCTACCTTCCCCCACACCTGCGGCATCCTGGCCAAGCTGGAAGAGCACGGTCTCATCAATTCCAGGCCCGAGGGAAGGGTAAGGTACCTAGTCCTGACCGATAGAGGCAGGAAGATTGCCCTGGCCCTTAGAAACCTGAGGGTGGCCATGAAGGAGCCTGGACCCGGTTGGGGCAGGCTGGAGAGGCTTAAGCAGATGGCTTCAACAGCGGATGGCCCCCTGGGCCTCGGCCCACTGCGCAGGGATCTGGAGAAGCTGAAGGGATCGAAAGATGATTCTCTAACTAAGGCTGTGGAGGCACTGGAAAAAGAGATCCTGGACTCCATTAATCCAGGGTAAAGCCCGCGCAAAGTCAGCATAAAGCTAGCATAAAGATTGCATAGCCCTTACTTAACGCCTGCAACGCTCGTTTAATACCCGTATAACTCCTTGTATGTCGCCTGTATAAGCCGCAGAGGGGCCACAAAAGGTTCATAAGCCTCAAGCCCTATCCATTTTCAAATATTTTCGGAGGCGTGATGGCAAAAATATACCTCCCGCCTGTGGGTGTCGTGAATAACGACGTCATGGATTTTCTGGTAAGGAGGCTCTCTTTCATATGATCTCTGGAGGTAAGGCCTGCCGTAGCAGTGCCGGAGGGGCCATCCTTGTGGTCACAGAGGCTGACCTTTATGAAGAGGGCCTCAACTTCATCTTCGGCCTGGCGATGGGGAATAGGGAGGTCATATCCTTAAGGCGGCTCCACCCCGAGTTCTACGGCAGGACTCCGAGGGGTCTCAGGGTCTCTTAAACTCCAGGGCCTTGAAGGAGGCCATGCATGAGCTGGGCCACGTCTTTGGCCTTGGCCACTAGCCCCGATCCTGGATGCTTGGTGCAATTCTCCAACTCCATAGAAGATACCGATAGGAAGGACTGGAGGTACTGCAACTGGTGCGATGGATCTTCCAAAGGTATATCTAGACAATCCCCCAGGTAGATCATCATAAATAGGCATCAGTAACATAACTTCTCATTATTCTATGGTTGTTGAAGTAGTAAACCATCATGCTCATGGAGTTGCCATCATCCTCATTCAATCATCCCTCCTCTGATAGAAGAGGGGGATGATGATGTACTCCAGCTTATTGTAGAGGTCATCCCAGGCCCAGGCCCTGGCGGCCCTCCTCCTCCAAGACCTTATCGCTGGGATGGGGACCTATGGGCCAGTCGGTGATGCCATCTATGCAGCTTCTAGCCGCCAGCCGTCCAGGACGCTGAAGTTCACCACGCATGTGTGAGCGGCTTTCATGCCGCTAGTACCAGAGATCTCGAAGGGCGATAGAGGCGTGTTCAGCTAGACATCGAACCCGGAGACCATCCTGGCTGCCAGGTCCATGCTGTAATTCGCCGGGTAGGCGACCTTGATCTCATCATCAAGCTCCCTGGCGCAGCTAAAGACATCCACCAAAACCCTCTTTCCACCCAGATCACTGGGTGGGCCTTGCCTGTCCCGCTTGATTTTTCCCTTTCTTATTCGCACTCCTAAGCAGCCTCAAATCCGAGACAAGAAGGGAGGCCCCTCTTGTACTCAGTGGCCCTCCTGGCAAAGCCTAGGGTCAGAGTCGAGTGATCCATTCCCGCATCGGTCTTGGAGTTGATGTAATCTATGAGCTCCCTTTTGGCACCGGCATGGGCCTCCCTGATCTCCTCATCGAGGCTGGCATCAACCCTGACCAGCATCTTCGGCTCATTGGCCCATCCGGGTATATATCGGTTGAAGGTATTCTGGAAGCAGGGGTCGGTCTAGGTGTAAGAATAAACCCATTTGGTCGCAGAGCGTATCTTGTAGCCTGGAAAGAAGCTGGGCCGAGATCTCCATGTGCCTCTTGGCCACGCCGTTGACGTAGTTGAAGCGGTTCAAGGCAAACCTGGTCATAATTTTAGAAGGTCCTCTCCGCCAAACTTCCTTAAAGCCTCCACGTCCGCAACATTACCAATCATCTCCTCGACCAGGGAGTAGGGGAGCTTGTCGTGCCCTGCCTTCATGGGGGTGTGGGGTGATAAAGATGCAAAGCTCCTTTAACACCTACTGATCCATGTCGTATCCGCGAAGGAGCACCCGGGCCAGGAGACAGGAGTGCTCCTCGTTCGTGTGGTACTTCCTGGCATCGATCCCCAGGGCCATCTCCTGCTCCAGCTTGGTACCTATCGTCTCCACCGTAAAGTCTCCATCGTAAAGGTGAGTGGTAATACTCTGATCTTCCTCGGAGTTGGCATCTAGAAAAGGTATCCAAAAAGAGCACAGGGGCCTGTCTTCTATCTACATCCAATCTGCTCCCAACAAATATATATTTGAAGGAATCCCCTTTGCCTCAAGGCATAGTGTGATATCCTTCGCGCAAATATCTCAAGGAGGCGATGCCAATGATCCACCAGAAGATCCATCTCTCAAAAAAGCAGGCGGACGGTTACGTCACCCCACTTGGTCCTATCAACATGGTCAATGCCATGACCGATGTGGGCATGGTCTGCTGCGGTGTCTTCGATGTATGGGCCATGGAGAGGTTTGGTTATCCAGCAGTCAAGGTAACGGGATCATCGAGATCCATAGCGAACGTCGATGATCTGCTGAATGCTAAAGTAATAGAAGTCAATCCCTCTGCGGAGAAGCGCGGTGTGAAGGTTGGGATCACCGGCAGAGAGGCCCTGGAGCTTCTGCAGTAGTAAGGTATTACGAAATTAGGGGATTATAAGAAATTATAGAATTATAAGGGGAAGATCATCTTCTGGACAGGGGCACATACTCTACTCCAGGCCTATTCCTGCCTATCTCCATCCTGTAGAGCTTCATGAGCTCATAAACCTCCTCAGGCACCTCGGTCTTGACGCAGTCTCCCACAATGGCCCTTACTTCCTCTGCCATGAATGGCCTATCGTGGGTGTACTTGCCTGAGACGAACTCCTCCAGGATGGTGTTTAAATTTTCTTCGTCGAACTTCCCAGATAGGATCCTCTTTACCAGGGCGTACATCTGGTTCATGGCCTTGGCAGCCTCCTCAGCATAGACCAGGGTCTTGTCGTCGGTCTCATCCAGGGACTTCTTCTCCACCACCCTCAAGAGGGACGGGGCCGGATACACGCCTGTCTGATCTCCAAGCTGGGGGTCCACGGGGCCGAGGGCAGCGTGGAGGTCCATGAGGATCTCATCCGATGCAAAGGCGATCAGAGTTCCACCGCTCATGGCGTAGTGTGGCACTATGACCGTCTTTTTGGCTGGATGGGCCTTGAGGGCCACGGCGATCTGGGTCGCAGCCAGGGCTAGGCCTCCCGGGGTATGGAGGATCAGGTCTATGGGTACATCCTTCTGGGCGGTCCTTATGGCTCTCAGAATAACCTCTGAGTCCTCGATGTCTATATACCTGGCCAGAGGTATGCCTAGGAAGCTTATGGTCTCCTGGCGGTGAATCAGAGTTATGACCTGAGATCTCCTTTTCTTGCCAAGCCTTATCAGGACCCTCTTTCGCTCCATCTGAAGGACGTTCCTCTGTATCATGGGCACCAGGAAGAGCAAGATGAAGATGATCACCCAGAGGTTGTTTATTATACCTGTGTAGTCCGTTTGGGCTTGGAGGATTTCCATCAACTAACATGGCTCCCAGTTAATATTTAAAATTTTTCCGGGCTTTCTTTTAATTATTTTTCTTTGGTTTTTTAATTTTCTATCTATAAGAATATTGTGTAGCTATAGGTGTAATTGTCTGCATTGATGACTTTGGCTCCTACTTTGGCGTAAGATCCCTGGTCATTTGTGACAGGATTATTCTCCACCATATTTCCGTTGCCGTGGAAGGCATTGGAGAGGTCATCTCTTTCAAGAACTGAGCTGCTCGTCAAGGATTCTAAATCTCCGGCCTGGAGAGCGGCCATTAGATCCATACGGAGTGCTTCCGTCGCCTCCGCGAAAACTTGAGGTTATGGCTTGAGACCTTGAGGTCAGGGCTAGGATCAAACATCCTAAAATCCAAAACTTATATTTCATATCTATCATCCCCCTAGTTCTAATGATGTGATTGTAAACTCACGAGGCGATTGTAAAGTGAGATTGTTAGCGTTGATCTGTCCTCTTTATCACCTCGCCCCATCTATTACCCGAAATATGGGATAGTACTTAAAATGCCACATCATACATTGTCATATTTCTCCACAGCAATATAAACGTATATTCTTACATTTTTCGAAAATAGCTCTAGGGCCTTGCAAGTCATTCAATCATCGCAGGTTTCACTTGATGAATCATGAATGCTCTCAAACTGCAACCTTTCTTTATTTACCCTGGCCATTGTCCAAAAGATGTGTCTCAGCATGGTGTTGCCAAGCTATACTGCATATAGGACTAATGACAGAGGGGTTCAAAAAAATAAAATTGAAGCTCAAAGTCCAGTCCTTATAACATCAACCCCGGCCTTCAGAGCCTCCTCCAGCATCTCAGACTTCGGCCCTCCGCCCTGGGCCAGCTCCGGCTTCCCGCCTCCGCCGCCTCCCAGGAGCTTCGATGCCGCCTTTATCACATTGCCTGCCTTGATGCCTTTCTCAAGGCCGGTCTTGCCGACGGCCGCCACCAGCTTACCGCTCTCACTCCCCAGCAGAGCCACGTAATCCATCTCTGCCAGGAGAGATGCGACCTTGATGAGCTCATCGATGTCAGCTACGCCCATCCTCTTGGCTATGACCTTCAGATCATCTATGGCCACGGCCTCAGAGACTAGGGACTTCGCCTGGGTCTTGGCCAGGTCTTCTTTGAGCCTCTCGATCTCCTTCTGCTGGCCCTTCCACTCCTCGAAGAACCTATTGGCGGTCTTGGGCAGCCGATCCATGGGCACCCTCAGTATATCCGAGGACTCAATGAGCAGGCCTTCTCTTTCCTGGACGGCCCTGACAGCGGCCTCGCCTGCGGCGAACTCCAACCTCTCCACTCCATCTTGGACGCGCTCTGTCCTCAGGATCTTGATGGTGCCTATCATTCCTGTATTGGTGACGTGGGTACCTGCGCAGGCCTCTATGTCCGACCCGACTTTCACCACGCGTATCTGTTTGCCTGGGGGCACGCCGCCCTGGTACAGCTCAAAGCCGAAGACCTTCTCTGCCTCGGTCCTGGGCATGAATTTTGTATTTACAGGGATCATGTCCATGACCCTACGGTTGGCCTCCATCTCTATGGCCCTAAGCTCATAGTCGGTGATGCGCTTGTAGTGGGATATGTCAAGCCTGGCCCTCGTCTCTGTCTTCTGGGCGCCCGCCTGCCAGATGTGCTTACCTAGAACCCTCTTGGCCGAGTCGTGGACTAGATGGGTAGCAGTGTGGTGTCTGGCATGGGCCAGACGCCTCCTCATGTCTATGTGACCGGCAACATGGTCGCCTTTCTGGAAGGCCTTGGCTCCGTCGCCATCCATCGCGTGGAGAACCACGTCTCCGATCCTCTGGACATCCACGACCTTGAAGGTCAGGCCTCCTTTCTCCAGAATACCATGATCAGCAGGCTGGCCTCCGCCTTCTGGATAGAAAAGGGTCTTGTCTAAGATCACTGAGTTTCCAATGATATCTCTAACTTCAGCCTTGAAGGACTCATCGAAGGGGTGATCGTAGAAGGAAAGCTCAGTCTTGCCCTCAAGAATGACCTGGGGCGCAGCCTCCTCCTCCTTCTGGGCCTTGATGTGGGTCTTGGCCACCAGGGAGTAGAAGTTGTCAGGAAGCTCCACCTTCACCCCTGCCTCCTCGGCGGCATCCTTGGACATCTCGGGGGGAATGCCGTGGGTATCGTAGAGGGATATGATCTCCGTCAGGGGGAAAGCCTGGCCCTTCTTGCCGTAGCTCTGGGCGGTCTTCCTCACCAAGCGCATCCCCTTATCGAGGGTCTCGGCGTACTTCTCCTCTTCTTGAGCAAGAATCACCGAGATGGTCTCCATCCTCTCCTGCCAGTCAGGGTAGTCCAGCCTGGAGATCTGCTCCCTTACCAGGCCTTCCAGGGAGGGTTTCAGGCCAAGCTCCTTCATGATCCTAAGCGTCCTTCTTATGACCAACCTTGCCAGGTAGCCGGCTTTGATGTTGGAGGGGATGATACCATCACCTAGCATGTAGGCCAGGCAGCGAGTGTGATCCACCACGGCATAGACACGCTCCATGGGAGCGATGGCCTCCTCCAGCTTCTCGTAGCTGATTCCAAGCCTAGCTGCGATCATGGTGCGGAGTTCCTTCATGCTGTAGGCGTCTACATCAACCATGCCAGCCAGACGTGCGTTCTGGGCGAATATCTCGGCGTACTCGGAGTTGGACAGATCGTGCTCGACATCAGATAGGTCAGCCACCTTTCTAACCAGATCCGGGAAGATGGCATCATATATGGTTGGAGATCCCTTGGATGCCCAGACAAATCTCTCCAGGCCATAGCCCGTATCCACGATGTAGTTGTCCATCTTAGAGTAGCGCTCACCTTTGATCTCTATCGTCCCTGTGGGGGTGGCCTTCAGATCCATGAAGACCAAGGTTGCCAGCTCCAGGCCGCCTATCATTACCTCAACGCTGGGCCCAGCATTTCCGCCTCCTGCCCAGGGACTTTCTTTGTAAGTCACGGCCATGGGATCCATGCCCAGGCCCATCAGAAGCTCGTCACAGAGCTGTACCGTACTGTCCTTCCAGTAGATCTCCTTCTGCCTGGTGTTGAAGACGTGGTGGGCCATCATCTCGAAGGTCGTCAGGTGGCGGCCGCTCCTTCCCACCGAGTCCAGATCATCCAGGCGGATGCAAGGCTGGGATATGGTCAGAGGATTGGCAGGGGGAGGGACGAGCCCTGAGGTTACGAAGGGCTGGAAATCGGCAATGGATGCAATGGTGAGATAAATATCATCTCTCCAGCGTGCCACCACCGGGTACCGGGGGATCCTGGTATGGCCCCGGCCCTCAAAGAAGCTCAGGTAGTGCTCGCGCATCTCGTCTAAGCCATGCTCCTTCGAAAAGACAGGGTTGCCTATGAAGGTGTAAGGATCGCAAGGTGGATCGCCGCAGGTCTTCCTGGCTTCATTTCTGGTCCAGAAGAACTTCCCACAGCATTCACACTTCTTTCTGTGGAAGCCCTGGTCCCGGAAGTAGTCCAGGCCGTACTCCTCTTGAGAGAACATGGAAATCAGCCGGGGGTCCAGATCGCAGGACAACGCTAAAAGGCTTTCTGAGGCGTTGGATGGAAAATTCGTGAAATCAAGGGGAAAAAAGCCGCCCAAGCCCCCTGGCGGAGGGTTCAGGCTTCAAGATTGATACCCCTCGGTGTCTAATCGATCCGGAGGACCTTGAGCAGGGCCTTGACTGGCACCCCGCTGATCTCATCGGTGCCCTTTTTGTCCATGAGGACGGCTATGGCGTTGACCTTGGCACCGTGCTCATCCAGGTACTCCACGGTCTCCTCCAAGGTGTTGCCCGAGGTCACCACATCGTCTATGACCACGCACTCCTTGTCCTTGACCGTGGCGAAGTTGGCGCTCAGATTTCCACGGGCCTTTCCCTTGGACTCCTTGGAGAGCATCTGCTTGCTTGGGGTGTAGACTGCCAGATCAGCGCTCAGATCATTGGCGATCATGCTAGCCAGAGGTAGTCCACTTAGGGCTATGCCCACGACCACGTCCAGGCCGACGTCCTTGGAGACGATCTCCTCCTCGATAAGGTCTGAGAGGGCCTGGGATATGTAGCCCAGCCGGTAAGCGCTCTTTCCTATAGCTGACCAATCCACGGAGACATCTTTAGGTCCCTGAGCGGCTCCGGTCTTCTCGGCGTGGGTCAGAAGCCAGGTAACAGTATCGCTGGAGACGTTCAGCTCCTCAGAGATCTGGCCCTCCACTAGGCCCTCGGACTTAAGCTCAGTCGCCTTCTTCATCAATGTCTCAATATTTCTCATCTAATCCTCCGCTCCCTCCTTCTGGCAGGGGTTCCGCAGTCGGGACAGATCTCACCCTCAAAGGTCTCTCCGCAGCCCACGCACTTTTGGGCCCGCCTCATCTTCCTGCGGATCACCGGCTGGGCCACGGGCTTCACCTTCAGGCCGAGGTAAAATGCGACGTTTTGTATAGCGTAGTCATCTGTGGCCAGGATCGCCTCGCACTCAAGGGCCTTCGCCAGGACCTCGAGGTCTGCCTCAGAGAGGACTGTTATATCGCCCGTCTCCTGGGCGGCTTTTTTGGCCTTTTTTAGAGATTCGGCCGAGGGGCCCTCTATCCTGGCTCCGCTGATGTCCAGATGGGACTTGGAGCGCAGATCTTTCAGCTCCCTCTCCACCGCAGGAACGGTGATAAGCTCCCCCTCTAACCTCTTTCCCAGGATGAAGACCGAGGAATCCGCAACTATGCGGGCGTACATCAGGAAAATCATTTGGGTTATTACTACTTGGATCTTTTCCTGACCAAAAACTCCTACAAAACTCCGTACCAAAACTCTATTAACGTAAAGGGCTCACCAATTTCCGGATGGCCAAAAAGAGATCGCGCAAGGCGGATCAGGAGGCCGGGAGTCCAAAGAAGGTAGAGGACTCCAGGCAGAGGCAGGAAAAGCCCCCTGCAGCTAAAGCCGCATCCAAGCCCGCAGTGAAGATCAAGCCCAAGACCGATGCCGAGAGGAGGGAAATTCAAATCGAGAGCATAAAAAAGACCGTCTACGCCTCAGCCCTGGGCATCCTCCTAGGCTTCGTCTCCTACTATACCTTGGGCGTCGGCAATCAGAGGCCCATGCTCTGGCTCTCTGCGATATTCTTCGTGATTGCTATGACTTATTTTATCCAGAAGTTCACCTACCGCTTCATGGGCATCAACGCTGCCGAGTTCAAGAGCAAGGACTGGTTCTACGTGGAGTTCATGGCCGTGGACCTGTGGCTGGTGACCTGGACCCTTCTGCTCAATTGAGGTGCTGCCTTGAGGATAGCTGTCTTGAACAGAGACCGATGCCAGCCCAGGAAGTGCTCCAAGGAGTGCGAGTACTTCTGTCCGCCTGTAAGGACCGGCAATGAGACCATAGTCTTCGAGGATGGAAAACCGGTCATCACCGAGAGCCTCTGCGTGGGCTGCGGCATATGCATCCGCAAGTGCCCCTTCGGGGCCATAACCATAACCAATCTGCCTGAGGAGCTGGAGAGCCCCGTCCATCGGTACGGACAAAACGGCTTTGCCCTCTATGGCCTGCCCATCCCTTTGGATGGGAAGGTGGCGGGAATCCTGGGCCAAAACGGCATAGGAAAGAGCACGGCGGTCTCCATCTTATCCGGAATCTTAAGGCCGAATCTGGGCAGCAACGCCACCTGGGACCAGGTACTGGAGCGCTTTGCAGGCACGGCCCTGGGCGACTACCTGAAGAAGGTAGTGGATAAAGGCATCAAGACCGCCTACAAGCCCCAGTATGTGGACAGGATTCCCAAGAGCTACTCGGGCTCAGTTAAGGGCCTCTTGGAGAAGACCGATGAGCGAGGGGTTCTGGATGACCTGATAGAGACCCAGGGCTTATCCCGGATCTTGGACAGGGAGATTGGAAACTTAAGTGGTGGAGAGCTGCAGAGGGTAGCCATAGTAGCCACAGCTGCCAAAGATGCCGACTTCTATTTCTTCGATGAGATCAGCCCCTACCTGGACATATACCAGAGGATAAATTCAGCCAGGATTTTACGGGAGCTCTCCCGCGGCAAGGCGGTCATGGTGGTGGAGCATGACCTGGCTCTCCTGGATCTTTTAGCTGACAACATTCACCTGATCTACGGTACACCCGGTGCTTACGGTGTCATCACCAGGCCGAAGGGTGTCAGAGTCGGCATCAACCAGTACCTCAAGGGCAACCTGCCCGAAGAAAACGTTAGGATTAGGTCTGAGGCCATTGAGTTCGAGGTCCACGCCCCCAGGGAAAAGAAGGATGTGCCCACCATGGTGGAGTACGATGCCTTCAGCGTGGAGTACCCGTCCTTCACTCTCAGGGCCGAACCCGGCATCATTCGCAGCGGCGAGGTTGTAGGAATCCTGGGGCCCAATGGCATAGGCAAAAGTACCTACATCAAGGTCCTGGCAGGGGCCGAGAAGCCCACCAAAGGAAGCCTGGATATGAAGTTCAAGGTCTCCTACAAGCCCCAGTACCTCAAGGCTGACTCCGATGTCTCGGTCGAGCTTCTACTTGGAAGCGTGACCAAGGACTTTTACTCCAGCTACTACCAGGCAGAGATCCTTCATCCCATGGGCATAGAGCCCCTTCTCAACCAGAACCTCACAGAGCTTTCAGGAGGAGAGCTGCAGAGGGTGGCCATCACCGCCTGCCTCTCCAGAGACGCCGATCTCTACCTGCTGGACGAGCCCTCAGCTCACCTGGACGTGGAACAGAGGATGCTGGCGGCCAGGGTAATGCGCAGGTTTGCCGAGTCCTCGGAGAAGTCGGTCCTGGTTGTAGACCACGATATTTACCTCCTCGATCTGCTCTCTGAGCGACTGGTAGTCTTTGAGGGGGAGCCTGGAGTCCTGGGCATAGCCACCCCTCCCTACGACATGCGCAATGGCATGAACGCTTTCTTAAAGTGCATAGGCATAACCTTTAGGCGCGACGAAGAGACTCACAGGCCCAGGGTCAACAAGCCTGGATCAAGGCTTGACAGGATCCAGCGCGACCTCGGAGAGTACTATTACCAAGCAGAAGAGGCCTAAGATAATGGCTCAGGCTAAGGTTGGGGACATAGTCAAGGTTTTCTATATAGGTAGATTCGAGGATGGCACTATCGTCGACCACTCACCTGGCTCTGAGCCTTTTCAGTTCAAGATAGGGGATGGTGCCATGATCCAGGGATTTGAGGAGGCTCTAGTGGGCATGGGCCCGGGAGAAATGAAGACCATCGATATTCCTGCGGCCAAGGCCTATGGAGAGTGGATGGACGGCATGACCATGGAGTTATCCCGCAGCCGGGTAAAGAGCTTGGAGTCAGAGCTTGGCGACATCCTGGAGATCACCCTGCCCAGCGGCAGGAAGGCGAATATGGTGGTGGTAGAGGTGACTAAGAGCAAGGTCGTCCTGGATGCCAACCACCCCCTGGCCGGCAGGAACATCCTCTTCGACATAGAGATGGTAGCGATAGTCTCAGGATAGAGGTAACTTAGGAAACCGATCGCCCATGTACCCGCCCATCAAGGGACCCTTCGTAAGAGGTGCTGAGGGAGACAACCTCATGGAGATCTTCACGGTCATGGCCGTGGCCTCGGCTCTTAAAAACCCCTTCGGTGCCATTGATTACGTTCTAGTCCCCGAACAGGGGATCTATTTCAGGCTCAAAGAGAAGACCGGCTGAGTTCTACTGAAGCCTTGTATGTAGGTCCTGGTATCACCAATGCCTTGGTGGCCTTCTTCATCCTTCAGGCCTTTATCTATCCTGTTTTGGGTGTCCTGACCATCTGGGCTGAAACTGTATCGGTGCATTCCGGGCCTCATCTCTCGGACCTTGGGCTCCTGGCATCAATCGTGCTTGCAGCCGTCTTTGTCATGGCCGGAATCTATAGAATCGGGGAAGGACAGGCTCTCGGCTTTCGAGCACTTCAGAACCGCTATGTTGGCGTAGATACTGCTGGCTCAGGTACTTTGCTTTCTATAAAGGGCAGCTATCGGCTTTAGCCGAGCATTCCTTCAGCATATGCGTCCTTTTAGTCCTGAGGTATGCCATTAGCAGGGAGCTGATTATCTCGGTCCCTTTGCGATGCCCCAGCAGCCAACGCGGAGCAGGTTTTGCCCGCGACTTGAAGGCTGGATCCAAAGGCTAAAGACTGGGTCTAATGTGGATCTAAAGGTCAAGTCAAAAGGCAAGGCCCAGAGCTAATTAGTGGATCTTAAATACGTGAGATCTAACGCAAAGTTCATATAGAAGTTCAAACACCTGATAGTGCGTTACGTTTACAGTTGGAGGTAATTACATGGCTGGACAACTAGGTGGAACGCCAGTTCTCATCCTCAAGGAAGGCAGCCAGAGGACTGCCGGTCGAGAGGCTCAGAGGTCGAACATAATGGCTGCCAAGGCTGTGGCTGGCGCAGTCAGGACAACCCTGGGTCCCAAGGGCATGGATAAGATGCTGGTGGACACCCTGGGAGATGTAGTCATAACCAATGACGGTGTCACTATTCTTAAGGAGATGGATATCGAGCATCCTGCAGCGAAGATGATGGTGGAGATAGCCAAGACCCAGGATGCCGAGGTCGGCGACGGAACCACCACTGCCGTGGTCCTGGCCGGAGAGCTGCTCAAGCAAGCGGAAGGCCTTCTGGATCAGGAGATTCATCCGACAGTCATTGCCGCAGGCTACAGGGCTGCTGCTGAGAAGTCCATGGACATCCTGAAGGCCGTGGGCATCAAGGTCTCCGTAAATGACGAGGCCCTTCTGAGGAAGGTCGCCCTGACAGCAATGACTGGAAAGGGATCTGGAACCGCCCGGGAAGAGCTCACCGGCCTGGCAGTTCAGGCAGTCAAGGCCGTAGTTGATGAGGACGGCCACGTCGATATCGATAACATCACCGTGGAGAAGAAGGTTGGAGGAGGCATCTCCGACTCCCAGATCGTCCACGGCATGGTGATCGATAAGGAACGGCTCCATCCATCTATGCCCAAGAAGGTTGCCAACGCCAGGATCGCTCTCTTGAATGCAGCCATAGAGATAGAGAAGACCGAGGTCGATGCCAAGATTGAGATCACCTCCCCTGATCAGCTCCAGGCTTTCCTGGACCAGGAAGAGGTCATGCTCAAGGATATGGTCAAGAGAATCACCGATACCGGCGCCAACGTGGCCTTCTGCCAGAAGGGCATTGATGACCTGGCCCAGCACTTCCTGGCCAAGGCCAACATCTACACCGTCAGGCGCGTGAAGAAGAGCGATATGGAGAAGCTGGCCCGCGCTACCGGCGGAAGGGTTGTAACCAGCATCCATGACCTGACTGCCAACGACCTGGGCAAGGCAGGCCTGGTTGAGGAGCGGAAGATCGCAGGCGACGAGATGACCTTCGTCGAGCAGTGCGAGAATCCCAAGTCCGTGTCCATCATTCTGCGCGGTGGCACTGAGCACGTCGTAGATGAGCTGGACAGGGCCATGAACGATGCTCTGAGGGTGGTCGGTGTGGTAGTCGAGGACAAGATGCTCGTCCCAGGCGCAGGCGCACCCGAGATAGAGCTGGCCGCAAGGCTCAGGGAGTACGCTGCCACCGTCGGCGGAAGAGAGCAGCTGGCCATTGAGGCCTTCGCAGACGCCATGGAGATCATACCCAAGACTCTCGCTGAGAACGCAGGCATGGATCAGATCGATTCATTAGTCGCTCTCAGGTCCGAGCACGAGAAAGGTGCCAAGTTCGCTGGCCTAAACGTCGATACCGGCAAACCCGAGGATATGCTTCAGGCAGGCGTCGTGGAGCCACTGAGGGTCAAGACCCAGGCCATAAGCTCTGCAGCTGAGGCCGCTGTCATGATACTGAGGATCGACGACGTCATCGCCTCCAAATCCGGCGGACCAGGCGGAATGCCTGGCGGACCAGGCGGAATGCCCGGAGGCATGGGCGGAGAGGATTTCGAGTAAATCCTCAGCCCTAAACCTATTTTTTTAAAAATTCTATCTTGGAAAAAGGCCGACGCTGCGATCTTAAGGTAGGTTCATTTTGCTTTCCCTAAGTGAAACCTGCCATATAAACCTGAATACCTAGAGGTTTATACACTCCTTATCCTATTAATGTTAAATAAATGTTTAAATGTACCGATAAAATATCTGCATATACAGCATTGACGAAAAGAGGACCCTAAAACGAAACCTAACCAACCTAATTGCTACTTAGCGCTAATAGAGCCTTTCTGTGCTTCAGGCGCGTGTACCTTTAGCTTCCTTACACCATTGCCCGTCTTAGGTTCCATCCACGTTTCCTATCTGGCCGCAAACAGGATTCCCAGAACCGGAAAGCTCACAACCTCTGTCATTATGTTGGCGATGAAGAACCCTACGGGATAGCTCATGGAAGTAAAGACTACATACTGGTTGGCAATCCTGACATACTCCCAGGGCTAAAGCACCTGGGAAAGAAACATCTAGAGTAGACCATAGATCTCTCCGCTCTGGCCCTGGCCGAGTACCGCAGGATCTTTTTGCTTCCCTGGGAGACGCCCCTTTACGCCGACAGATCGGCCAGGGAGAAGGACATCCACGGCTGCCTACTGGGCAGCTGCAACCTGGCTTCCCGGGGTGCGCTCAGGTTCAAGGTCAGGCCATTCTTCGACTTCTCGGCCTGGAACCTGGTAATCGGAGATTCCAAAACGATTTATCTATTGGACTTTCCTAAGGCTGACTACGTCTCCACCCCTCACAGGGATCTGGGCAGGCTCAAGTTCATCCTGGATCTCATAAAGCAGTACTCTCCTCCAAGTTCCTGGGATGGGATGCCTTGGAGGTCCCCTATCATATATAGCCGACTCCTGGAGACCATAAACAAAGCGGGAGAGGACGGAAGGCAATTGAAAGTAACACGGAAGAAGGCGAACGATAATTAAATTAGGTAGATTGCAGATAATCATCGCTCTGATAATAACATGTACCCTTATCCAGAGCACGTACGGCTTCCCAATGGGCCGGCTAGTTATTGAATCTGATTCCCGACTTTACGAAAACCCGATCTACGGGTTCGGTGTAAGTTATCCAGAAGGCTGGACCATCAAGGAGGCGGCCCTTAATTCTCAAAATCTAGTGGCAAGTTTTCTGGCACCAGGAGAAGCTATCGGCAGTGCTAAAAACTATGTAACAGTACAGGTAGAATCGCTACCTTCTGACTATCCTTCTGACTCTAAGGTCGGCCTTGATCAATATACTAGCGCCGTTATTAGCAATCTACAAAAATTGGAAGACTTCAAGCTCATTTCCAACCGCGATATAACCCTATGGAACCTTCCTGGCAAGGAAATTCTCTATACCATGAATAACGGAGAGGTGCCTTATAAAATCCTCATTCAGTATACGATAAAGGAGAACAAGGCCTACGTTATCTCTTACTATGCCCAAGCGGATACTTATTCTAAATTTGAAAATAAAGTAAAGGACATTGCGATGTCTTTGAAGTCTAGTAGCACCGAAAACATCTATCACCCCACGACAGCTTCATCCATCTCCTTATACAACTCTACGTCTAGTTCAAGCAGCACCCCTAGCTTAAGCTATTCCAGTTCAAGCAGTGATGTAGTCAATGTAAGAGGATACTACAGAAAAGATGGTACCTATGTACATCCACACACACAGAGTAAACCTAGCAAGCACTAGTGTTAGTACACATAGACTGTGAGATACTAGAGTATCTCCATAAATCTTATCTACCAAGATATCTCAATAATTATCATGAAGAACGCGGGTAGTACTAGCTACTAAGTATAGAGAACCTAAGAACTCTAAATTAGTATGTATAACCTGTGGGATCCTAGGCGGTCTTCGCACCCCCTGGTAGCCCCCACGATATTTTTATAGATACCTTCCGATGCATCTCTTGCTATCGGTCAAAATTGTCAGACGCTACTGAAAAAGCCGATATAGAACTTGGAGCACCAAGATGTGGGTCTTGAGTTCAAATTTCATACCAAGGGTCTATGGAATGGTCAGGTAACCTAACCGCTAACCGTTGCAATTAGGAAAGCCTTCATTGGTTACTTGAGGATACTCAGCAGAAGCTGGATCAAAGGCACTTGAAGCTGGATGTTCTTGTTCTTTAGGATATCAGGGGCTTGGAATCGTTGCTCGGACCGGGCGTTACGTCATAGGGACTATCGCATATCCCGTCTCTATTGGAGTCCTCACAGCCATTGGCAGGGCTCTGGTAATCGCTGTAGTGATTGCCTTGCCACTCCCCCAGACCTAGGGCGTAGACCGTGATGTTATTGTCAGTGAGGTTGTTGCCCAGGAACTTGTTGCCCTTATAGTCGCTCTCGTATATGCCGTACTTGTTGTTGTGGATGACGTTTCCTATTACGGTGTCGTTATTGGCGAGCACCTTAACCCCCGCATTTCCGCAGCCACAGCGGCCGGAGCCCGTGATATTGAAGCCCTCCAGGGTTGCATTGTCGTTGTAGAAGGTCACCACGCTTCCAGAGCCGCCTGCATCTATCAGGGGCATGCCGCAGCCTGTATCATTTCCCTCAAGGCTCAGGCTCTTGTTTACAGCGACGTTCTCATGGTAAGTTCCACTTTGAACCTCGACTACATCTCCAGGCGCCGCAGCGTTAATGGCTGCCTGAACGGTGGTATAATCGCAGCCACTTGGGCAGACGGTTATGGTCATAGCCCAGGTAGGTCCCGCCAAGGCAAGAGCCAGAACTATAAGAAGCCACATCATTACTATCCTCCTTCCAGGGCCTCCGAGAACGCCTCGGATTCAAGGCTCAGCCACCCAACAAGCTTAGTAATAGATAAAAAGCTTGTGGATCTACTGGCGATCTCTTGGCCATAAAATTTTAAACTACGCTAAAAGGGTGACCCTTCTAGCCTGAAATACGATTCTCATACTCTTCCATGACATTTTTTTGTTAATTGGATCAATTTGGCATCGGATTTCGGTCACTTCCAATCTGGTCCTCGTCGGTTTTCCGCATGATTTGGGCTCATTCTCTTATAAGAGAATGGCTCTGAAAAGCCAAATCTGAGAAAATTAATCAACATCTGTTCGAATTAATAAAAACTGGTCTTTATAGTAGATTCTCGTTACCTTTTAAGCTGAGGACACTTCCTATCGGTTAGGACGCAAAAAAGGATCTTGGAGATGACTGCAAACGCCTGGAAGGCGATGAGTCTAGAAGTTGGGGGTACGAATGGAGATAAGGCTCGATAATAAGTCCTGTGGAGTTCAGCCTGGAAGATGAGCGCCCTGAAGATATGAGTGCTTATGAAGGCAATTACTTCGTGGCCGATATCTGGAGGCGTAGGATCGACCTTTTTGCCGTTTCCATAGGCGGACATGGGATGGAGAAGAGCTGCGCGATGGATCCGGGAATCTTCGGCATATTTATGGAGGAGCTAATAAGGGTGGTGCTGGATGCCTGGGAAAACTAGGGATCAATGGATCTTACCGGATATCCAAGGACATAGATGACAAGGTCAATGCCCAGATCAAAGGATGAGACGCCATAAAATTGGTTTTATGGGGAGAGGCCTTTAGTCTCTCTCCCTTGAGTTGAAGTAAAAAGCTCTGGATGGCTACTGGGGCTGCTGCCCTTCTTCCTCGGCCGTCTCAGCCTTAGGAGTTTCTTCCTTGGCAGGAGCTTCTTGCTTCTTGACTCCCAGCGTCTTGGACGGCCACCTTCCCATGGCCTGAAGGGATGCTTTGGCCTGGACCCTCACCAGGGGAGTCTCATCCTTGGCAGCCCTCTCAAGGGTCTCTATGGCCTTGGAAGCCTTGAGCTCGCCCAGAATCCAGGCAGCTCCGGCCCTTACCCCTGGATTGGGGTCGCTTA
>Ga0181520_10003288_pt1 | contig 28603 bp, 22 predicted proteins | sample PEATcosm2014_Bin_29_FD_132451 | JGI IMG/M metagenome (GOLD analysis project Ga0181520, IMG submission 132451) | Peatland microbial communities from MTU Mesocosm Facility, Houghton, MI, USA - PEATcosm2014_Bin02_30_metaG | ecosystem: Environmental > Terrestrial > Soil > Wetlands > Peat | place...
CTGCGAGAGCCGGGCCACGTTGGTAGAGGCGCAGTATACAGTGCCTGCGGAAGGCGCATCAAGCGCGCCCAGGATGTGCAAAAGCGTGCTCTTTCCCGCGCCCGATTGGCCCATAATGGCCAGCATGGCCCCGGTCTCGACCTCAAAATCCAACCCATGAAAAAGCGTCAGCGACCCGCGCGCGGTCTTGTAGGTCTTTTCCAGCCCTTGCACTTGAATGATGGGAGCCAGCGGCTCCGCTTCCCGCGCAGGGCGGGAAGATTGGGCAGCGACCGCTGGGGAAGGTTGGGTCATCCGGCTGCAACTATTTTATCGTGCCGAGGGCACCTGCGGTGCGGCAGACGCGGCTTCGCCGCCTTCGTTGCGTGCTGAAGGTGAAGGGTATGGGTTTCAGCCCGTACGTTCGCCCCGCAAAGCCACCTGTGGGCTTTAGCCTCTCAGGGGGCCTTGCCCAAAAACTTCGACTTCTTGGGCAAGACAAGGAGTTTTTGGGCAAGATTTTGGATTTTTTGGCAGGATGCTACTTTTTCGCGCCCTTGATTCACACCCCTTCTGCAAGGAGATGACTATTTGGTAATTTCCGGGTCGGCGACAAACCAGGCGTGACCTTCATCCTGGACCCTAGGGCGTTTGCCGGTCCCGATCCTCCATCTTGCATGTAAACCACGCTGGATGAGTGCACTGAAGCCGCCATTCGGGACAATACACGCAGAATGTGACCACCACCCCGATGCCTTTTCATAACGCATGCTTTGCATATCTCAAGGATTCAGTCACTTCACATGAAGAAGCGGAACTGGTATGGCGTAGTTCCCAGGACGTCCATACGTTTCACCACCTGTGCGAGGACCTTCGCGTACTCCAGCGTGACAGGAAGAGGATCGTAAAGAGCGTCATTATTCCAATCCATTTTGGTCAGGGAGAGGATGCCGGCCGCAGCATCATCCCACGTGCCATGCCCGGCGTGCCGCACAAGACGAATAGGCCGAGGGGTACTGCGTCCGCCTTGGAAATATCCGCGCCTGCCGATGCCGCCCACGTTTCCGTGCGTCCAGAGGAGGGCTTCATACGGACTTAGGTTTAGCAAAGAACCCCGCTGGACGGGGTATGCTCCTGGCTCTCCCTTTTTACTTTCAGGCTGGTGTTGAATCTGCGCAGCTCTCCATCCGACATCCTGCACCACCTGAATAAGATCAACTGCCTCGCAGATATTGAGGGAATCCATACATCCGTTGACCTCTTCGAACTTGAACTCTGTTGTCTTATGCACCATAATGCGCCGGGGGGATGCGCCCGCATGTCGTCTCCGATAGAGGGCTAGCGATCTCGTCATCACCCGAAACATTTCACCTCGCGAGAGGAACGGATTGTCTCGCGGCAGTTGAACCTCGTCTGTGTCGTAGGCGATGAACTCTGGCGCGCCGCCGTCAGCATCGAAGATCTGGCTGCAGCATGTGACGAAACGGGGTCGCGTCGAAGATACAGGTCGCACAGCATATGAGATCCCGATGTAGGCGGTTTCGGGGTCAGTATCAGCCAGCTTCCAGGGGACACCACCAGCCTTTGTATAGAGGGCTATACCGATACGCCACATCACGCTCGCTCGGTCCGGATACGCGAGCGCCTTGTCCTCCCGCACCAGTTGTACGGGAATCCTCTTCGCAGCGATAGTCGCTTTGATGTGATCGTGGAGATCGAAGTCGTCGTCTGGTCCGCCCGTGTAGCCGGGAGCCCATCGTTCCGGAATATAGATGAACAATACGTCGAACTCGGAACGGCGGCTTTCGAGCGCCTGAATCGCACGCACTATTCTGTCAGCCAACACGATGTGGGGAGACGGTGAATTGGTAAACTCTACCTCCAACGCTGAATTGAGCTCCATATGGCAACCGCCGCCTGCACCCCGCATATGCAAGCCAAAGAGTGGTTTGAATCCGGGCCAGTCAGGTAGATAGTCGACTCGTTCCCTTGGCTTCGCCGGCGAGTTTAACTCTTTCATGAATCCATAGAGGCGATTACTTTCGTTTGATGGCGCGATTGTGGCGACGCGGATCGGATCGGGTACCAAGCCACTTGAATACGGACCGTAGCGCAGCAGACCGAGCAACGGGTGGATATCCCTGTCGGTTGCTCGCTCTGGGTGGAACGCCAGTAGTGGTTCGGGGAGCACGATATGGGATGATAGTTGGCTTGTCACGACGATTTCCTCGAATACGCAGTATCGCTGCCCAATTTGAAAACAGCGTCGACTCCGTCGGCGATTCCAAACGCTCGAATCACATCTCCGGTGCCAGCGAGTGTACGGGACCAGAACTCAATTAAGCCGTTGAGGTTGCGGTTATAGCGTTTCACTGTACGCTCCCTGGCAAAATCCGCCGCAACACCCTTGTTGTCTTGGGTCGCGCCATCGAACACGGTACGGGGGTCTAGCAAAAGCCATAGTCTGTCATCAGCCCATTCAAGCCGTACTTCGAGGCCTTCGTACCACAGAAGCTCGTCTACACCCGGAACGCTGCCGGACAGGGAACCTACTTGCCGCCTTAGTTCTACCCACTGTGGTGCAGTCCGATCTGAAGGGTAGAGGAGGTCTGCGCTTCCTTTCGGGATTACTTCGAGTCCTCTGTGGCGGCTGATCGCGCGAACGAGAGCATCTTGCAAAAGTCCACGTTCCCCAGAGTCATAACGAAGCTTTTTGGTCTCGATTGTGCGGAGGTCAAAGCTAGATATGTTGTAACCGTCAAAGGCAGCATGCACATCTGCATCGGTACCAAACGCGAGAACACCGGCTTTCGACCGTGCGACTAGTACGGAGACTCCTGCGGCCTCAACAGCTCCTCGCGTCTCCGCGTACCCTCCAATATCGCAAACAAGGACTCTGCAAACGGTCGGAGACTCAATGAGCGGTATTGCATTCAGTCGAAGGATCGGCCAGCTACCTTGTACCGGCCTCCGTGGAACCGGACTTCTTCTTCTGCGCTCTAGAGAAAACTGATCTAGGATCTTCGTGTCGAGATCGCTCTGAACTCGGACGAGATCGCGCAACAGTTCGTCAAAGTTCTCCGTACGCACTAACGCAGCTTCAACACACTGAGCGTTCGCCTTGGAGATCAATCGACTTACGCTTTCATAGGGCTCGTCGTCGCCACGATGTAGCCAGAAGAGGCCCGCAGGATAAGCCCCTGGCTGCCCAAGAGCAGCGTCCAGAGTTTCCATTACGGACGAATCGCGACCACTATAGCCGACGACAATCAGTCCTGAGCGTCGACAGGAATCGACGAGAATTTGGCGGAGGCGTTCGTCCTGTAGGCGGAGTTCATCTGAAGTGTTCTTGAGGCGTCGGGAGCGAAAGTCTCCATGGATTTTTACTTCGACGGGCCAGCGATTCTCAGAGATGGCTTGTGCGGCGATATCAGGCTCACCAAGAGAAATGGTAGTCAGGTAGCCCGTTCCGTCATATACCTTCGCGCATGCATCGGCGATCAGGGTATCGAAGTTTGTTGTCCAGACTAGCCTAGTGAGGCCAGCCCGCATCAGTGTAGCGAGAGCCACATGCCCGTACGACGCTTTTCCGCCTTTCACTTTGGCGTCAATATATGTCCGCCGATCAGATTCTGCGGGAAACACTTTCTCAAAAAGGGTGGCATACTCATCGGCGGAGCCAGGGGCGGGAGAATCCTCAAGGGAATCAATGAAGGACTGGAGTTTAGATCGGATATTTGCATCTGAGAGGTCCGCTACACTTCGCGGCGCTGCCTTCCGCTGGGTCACGAATAGGCGTTGTTTGAAATCCCAGATCATATCGCCGGCTGTCGGAATTCCAGAGGATGCCGACGCTCCGGCCCCGAGCAGCCACATCAAATTGCTGGTCCGCATCGTAAAGCGTCGGACAAAGTCATCGGTCGCGATTTCGGGCGTGCCGTTGGACGGCGTCAAAGGCTCATCCCCTCATCTTGCGTAGAGGCGCTAAAAACAGCGGTTTGAATTCGAGAGCATAGGATAGCTCAGACGGGTGTCTCTTGGCACTTCTGATCAATTTGCCTTGATTGGTGCTAAATCGTCAACGCGCTCGTCGACGGCAGATAAGGAACGAAAAGTCGCCTTTCCGACTGTTTTCCGCGACTTTCGGATTCCGGATGATTGACCGGCAACTCGGCAGTTACCTTTCTGTCAATATTTGCTCAGGCCTCGATCCAAGGGCTGATTGCCCTGAACGGAGGTTGCAAGGCGACCGGAGTCGAAGGACCTGGGGTTCCATCTCGTAGCGATCAGCCCAGTTGCAGATCGATGCTGAGTATTCTTCATCGGTATGGCGGACACTCTCGAAACCGAATGTGGACGGGGTCATACCTGGAGAAACAAAAACAACCGCAGATCCCCTTCGGCTTCGCTCAGGGCAGGCTTTCGACTCACCACCCCCAAACTGAAGAACGTTTGGGGCCCCGTTCGCTCAGGATGACAGGGTTTTTACTTTCTCAATCCATTTGTGCGGTCCCCTGGTTTGGCCGGAAGCGCCGCAGGACTGAGTCTCGCAATGCGGCCATTGGGGCCAACGGCGAAGGGCAGCGAGAGCGCGTTCCAGTTGCCGTTGTCCAGCGCGGCCCAAGTCTTGCCGTCGTCGCGGCTGATGTCGCTGCCGTTAGTCCCCACCGTGATCCAGGCGCGAAGCGTCTCGCTCCATTGCACGGCGGAGCGGTAGCCATGGGGCATCTTGGCGGGCGCGGTCCAGTGTTCGCCGCCATCGGCGGACCACGCGGCAGTTCCGGCGCTTTCGTTGGGCTTGGTGTAATCGCCGCCCACGGCCATGAACCGTGCATTCTCTGAAAATGTGCATTCTTCGCAAATCCCCGTCATGACCGGGTAGCGATAGGCAATTGCAAACGCCCCTGCGCTCTCGTTTCCCGAGGCGATGGCAATCGGCGCAGTCTTCCACACGGGCTTCTTGCGCACGAGCTTGGTGATCAGCGCGGTTGGCTCGTCGTCGTCCGGATCGTCGACCCGGCTGTAAAAGACCGCTCCGTCCTTGCCTCCGGTGACAAAGCCTCGCGCAAATTCCCGGTTGCCACGGGCGATTGCGCTATTGCTGGCCGCAAAGGCCGCCAGCGAGCGCCCATTGAGCGCCAACCCAAGCAGCGGGTCGCGCTTCCAGGTCTTGCCGCCATTCGAGGTCTTGAAGAGCGCGAACTTGCCCCCCACCGGGTCGCCCAGCAGCAAGCCGCGCGGGCCGTTGAGCCAGAAGCTGTCAAAAAAGCCGCCCGGCGCGTCGGGATTCACAAAGAGCAGCTCCCAGCTCTTGCAGCCGTCCGTGGTCTCGTACAGGCGGCTCTTCTCGCCCGGCCCGGAGGACATCACCATAGCCGTCTTCGCGTCCCAGCCTTGTACGCCGCGAAAATCGAGGGTCGCACCGTCGGCCGCCGCATCGGGAACGGAGCACTTCTGCCAGTGCGCGCCGCCGTCGGTGGTCCTGAGCACCGTTCCGGCCGTCCCGCTGGCCCAGGCGATTGTCCCGTTTACCGAGTCGATGCCGCGCAGGCTGGCGGTTGTGCCGGAGTCCTGCATCTGCCAGGAGGGGACGGCTTGCGCCGGCGTTTGCGCGGCAGCGGTAGAAATTGCGGCGAGGAGCAGCGTAAAGCGGAAAACTTGCATGGCTCGCATTATATTGACCCAGCCCAGGCGTCCGCACGGGCTCGACAACTGTGAGACAGGTCACTTGGAATCGATTCCGGACCGGGTATAAATAATTCGAACTGTGAATAATATCCGCACCAATTCGCTGATGGCGCTGGCGGCCGTGCTGGCCGTTTGCGCTGGTTCGGCGCAAGCGCAGGATAGCGCCTACGAGCGGCTCCGCGCCCACAATGCCTCCATGACCGAGGTGCAGCCTACGTGGATGGGGCCGCTGATTCAGTCCGATTCCCGGCTGTCGCAATCGATTCGACTATCCGTTTCGAACTCCTACTCTCCGGGCGCGCAGCCGATTGTCTACGGCAACAACCACGGATTCACCGCGATCGCCGCGCGCCGCTTCCAGTTCGAGTTCGACCCGCCCTCCTTCTTCCGCAACCACTCTGCCACGCAGAAGGACGGCTTCGGCAACATCACTACCCAGGTGAAGATGCGCATCGCCTCGGGCAACGCCCAGCACGGCAACTATGCCGTTTCTGCGATTTTGAGCCGCAGCTACACACCGGGCAGCTACGAGAACGGCGGTTACACCGGCTCCTACGGTCCCAGAATCGCCGCCGGCCGGGCCTTTGGGCGATTCAACCTGCAAACCACCATCGGCGGCTCGCTGCCCACGGGCAAGGTTGCGCTGCAAGGGCAGGCCATCGAATGGAACACCACTGCGCAGGTGCATCCCGGCGCGCACCTGTATCTGAACATTGAGAACAACGCCACCTATATCAAGGGCAGCACCTCAGACGGGCAGATGCAGAACTTTATAACGCCCGCGGCATTCTTCGTCCTGCGGCGCAAGAGTTGGAGCCCCGCTCATGCCGTGGTGGTGCCGGGCGGAGGGATGCAGATCGCCACATCCAGTTTCCACTTTTACAATCACAATCTGATCGCGGAACTCCGGATACTCTATTAGGAAGGGCCAGAAAGACAGTGGAGAGTCCACAGGCGGGCGGATCGGACGCGAAGCATCCAATGGATGAAGGGAATTGAGCCGTTGATCGCTCGCCGCCTTTTCATTTCGACCTGCGATGGTTTTTCAGGAGGATATGACGATGCAAGTTAGGATGCGCGCAGCTTGGGTGCTGGCTTTGGTAGGGTCGATTCTCGGACTCTCAACTTCTGCTTACGCCGAATCCTTGAACGTCCATACGCAGCAGGGCATGGCCCGGGGCAAGTTGGTTAGCGATGGGGCCGTTAAGGCGTTCCTTGGGCTCCCTTATGCGGCGCCACCGCTCGGTGACCTGCGCTGGAAGGCGCCCGCGCCTCCCGCGGCGTGGAAGGGTGTGCGCGACGCAACCCAGTTCGCTCACCGCTGCGCTCAGTGGCAGATCTGGACCGATTATCTCTTTCTCGATCCGGGGCCGAGCGAGGACTGTCTTTATCTCAATGTGTATGTGCCCGCGGGCGCGAAGCCGGTAAGCAGCCTGCCCGTGATGTTGTGGATTCACGGGGGTGCGTATACCGCCGGCGCAAGCTCGGAACCGCGGTATGACGGCTCCGCGCTTGCGGCCAAGGGCGTCGTCCTGGTGACGATCAACTACAGGCTGGGAGTCTTCGGTTTTCTGGCTTCGGAGGAGTTGGCGAAAGAGGGCGGGGGCCACGCCGGTAACTACGCAATGATGGACATGGTGGCGGCGCTCCAGTGGGTGAAGCAGAACATCGCGGGCTTTGGCGGCGATGCGGGCAACGTGACCATCTTCGGCGAGAGTGCCGGATCGTTTGCCGTGAGCACCCTGCTGGCTGCGCCGGAGGCGCGCGGGCTCTTCCACAAGGTGATTGGCGAAAGCGGGGCGCCATTCACCAGCGTGCTGCCCATGTCGACGCTGGCTGAGCGTGGCCCGCGCGATCAGCAGTGGGCCGATTCGCTGGGAGTAAAGAGTCTGGCTGAATTGCGGGCGCTGCCCACGGAGAAGGTGATCGAAGCCGCATCGAAGAAGCCGGTCGGGTGGTTCTCGCCGGTCATCGACGGGCGGTTCTTGCCCGAGGGCGTGCCTGAAATCTATGCGGCGGGCAAGCAGGCGCATGTGCCGGCGATCATCGGCTGGAATCGCCACGAGAGGGCCGGCACGCTGTCAAAGGGCATGACTGCGGAAAAGTGGAAGGCCTTTGCCGCCGAGCACTACGGAAAACAGACGGAACAGTTTCTGACGGCGTTTCCAGGCAGCAGCGACGAGGAGGCGGTGCAGTCCGCCGATAGCTACACGACCGAACTGTTCATTGCACTTGGCGCGTGGAAGTGGGTGGAGGCGCAGTCCCGGACCGGCGAGGCTCCGGTTTACCGCTTCCGCTTCGATCTGCCCGCGACGCCCAGCGAGATGCACCCGGAAGGGAAGTATGCCTTCCACTCGGACGAACTCGAATATGTCTTTGGAACATTGGACGCCCGCCACGGCGCCACCTGGCGTCCCGAGGACCGCAAGCTCAGCGAGCAGATGATCGGCTACTGGACAAACTTTGCCCGCACCGGCGACCCGAACGGCAAGGGGCTTCCGCACTGGCCGCGCTATGACACCGACAAGCAACTGATCCACCTGGACAGCACCATCACTTCGGGTCCGGATGCGCTGCGCGCGCAGTTTGAGTTCTTGCAAAAATGAGGTTGCGCGCGCATCTCCTGCGTACGACTCCTGCCAGGAGATGCGCCGAACCTCGCGTGCTCGATCGATTTCCGAATCACTACGTTCAGCAGTGCTAGTGTCCTGTCTCCAAAGTCCCTGGCGCCAGTGCGGCTGTCGTTCTGAGTGAACGGTCCCTCAAACGCATTTCAGTCTGGGGGTGGTCGGGGAAGAATCTGCTTTTCTTCCGCCCTGATTTCCGATGCAAAGTTCAGAGACAGGACACTGGAATCTCGCCGATTCCAAATTGACTTTTGCCGGAGGCGTGCAATGAAGCTTGTTCGCGCGATTGCCTTGACAGCATTGGGATTCCTGAGCGTCACATCGGTGGTGGGCGCCATCCCCATGATTGTGAATCCACACGGAAAACCGTGGCAGATGCCGCAAAGCTTCCTTGTACATTCCCCCTTCAATTCCTTTCTCATACCGGGCATTATTCTGCTGTTGGCGAACGGCGTGCTAAGCCTCTTTGTGTTGGTTGAGACAGTGCGCCGGCGAAACGGATACGGTTGGTGGGTGGCGTTGCAGGGCTGCGTCTTGTGCGGATGGATCGGGGTCGAAGTGGCCATCTTGCGGATGGCAATCTGGCCGCACTATTTCTATGGCGCCATTGGACTGGCGCTCATTGTCGCGGGGTGCGCGCTGGCGCGAGCATGCCGGGTCGCTTGAACCCGGCGCGCTGCTAATACTCGATCTTGTTGGCCGAGGCAATCCAGGCAGCAAAGCTGTTCCGGGCTTCCTCGCCGAGCAACTGCGTCGCGGGAAGCGTGCGTTCGGCCTTTTCCTTGCGAAACTCTTCGTAGAGCAGAGCGTCGTCGAATCCGGCGCGGGCCGCGTCTGCCGCGCTGGCGCCATAGTAGACCGCATCGATCCGCGCCCAGTGCGCCGCCGCCAGGCACATGGGGCAGGGCTCGCAACTGGTGTAGAGCTGGCAGCCGGCCAGCGAGAATGTGCCGAGCGCCTTGCTGGCCGCGCGAATGGCATTGACCTCGCCGTGCGCGGTTGGATCGTTGCTGGCGGTCACTGTGTTGACGCCCTCGCCGACAATGCGCCCATCGCGCACGATCAGCGCCGCAAAGGGTCCGCCCGCGCCGGAGACGACGTTCTCCGTCGCCAAAGCAATGGCGCGGCGCAGGAACTCCGGATTGGCTTGGTCGTTCATGGCGACTTCTCTAGGGAACCTCTGATCAGGTGTCCGAGTTCCGAATCACGTTCCCTCAGGGGCTAAAGCCCGCCTTCATTTTGTGCTACTTACGGCACGACTAAAGTCGTGCCCTTTCAAAACAGCACCCATTCATCAAAACAGCACCATTCATCAAAACAGCACCATTCATCAAAACAGCACCATTCATCAAAACAGTACCCATTCATCAAACCAGCACCCATTCATCAAAACAGCACCCATTCAGAGGTTCCCTAGTGCCGGCGGTTCAGGGAAGGCCAGTGACAGTATGGCATACGGATCACGGCCAAATCGCCGCAAGGTGAGACTATTCAAGTGCGCCGAGGTCGGCCGGGCTGTCGATGTCGATCTCTCCGCCGGAGAAATCGATGGGGACCAGGGTGCACGGGGGGTGCACCAGCAACGAGCGAGCGCCCCTGTCGCCGCGGAGTGCCAATAAATCCGGGAAGATGCTGCGCGGAAATATGGCTGGAGTTCCCAACACACCGGCATACTTCGACGCCACGATGGTGTGCGCGGCCCGCGCGGTGAAGCACTCAAGCATCGTGCCCAGATGGGCGGCGGTGAGGCGCGGCTGATCGCAGCCCAGCAGCAGAATGCCTTGGGAACCGGGTGCACAGCCATCGAGAGCGCGTAAACCAGCGCAAATCGAACTGGCGATTCCCAGTTCCCATTGCTCGTTAAAGACGAGATGCGCGTCGCAGTTTTGCAGCGAAGCGGCGACCATCTCGCGCTGTGCGCCCAGCACGGCGAAAACCGGAGAGGCGCCGGCCTCGCCTGCCAGCCGAAGAACACGCGCCAGCAGTGTCTCATTGCCGAGCGTGAGAAGTTGTTTCGGCTGGCCCAGGCGGCGGCTGGCTCCGGCGGCAAGTACGATGGCGGCAACAGGCATCGGCATCAGTGTAGCCGTTCACTCCCGCTGGCGGGAGATGCCACCGGAATCGACAAGGAAAGTGAGAATTCGCTTGCAGGATGAACATCCAATTGTGACAAACGATGTGAAAAACCCGCACCAAACTTCCTTGATTCCAGTGCGACCTTTGGGGCTCGGTCAGTCCCTGAGCGCGGGCCCGCTCCGGAGGCCCACATGGCGGGATTTTCATGCCCTTTTTGCACATTCAGCCTCCGTTCTGCAACCGGAAAACCATGAATCCTCATAGGAAAATCACTCCGCAGCCGTTATCCTATAGGTACTCCGTTTTTCAGGCCAGACCAGATTCACCCGGCAAACAATGATCTCTGGAGTTGTGTTTATCCTCTTTTCGATCAACAAGATAGCCTTGAATCCTTACTTAGCCCAGGTTTTTTGAACAACTCAAAAGACACATGGGGAGATCCCTTTTCCGATGCCTTACCACTTGAGGAATGTGATGCGACCTTTTTCCTGTCTTCTTCCGCGGCTGCTGGTGTTTATGGCGGCCATTGCGCTGTGCTGTCCTCCCGTTGTTGCACAGCAAACACTTGGCGGAATTACCGGCGAGGTCACAGACTCCTCGGGCGGCGTGATTCCCAATGTGGCGGTTTCGCTGGTGGGAGAACAAACCTCTCTGACGCGCAACGCCAAGACCAACGGCTCGGGAGTTTATTCCTTTGTGAATTTGCCCATCGGCACCTACACGCTCACCTACACGGCGGATGGTTACGATGTGCAGAAGACGCAGCACATTAACGTGCAGGCCGACCGCACGGCCACGGTAAACGCCGCCCTCAAGGTGGGCAAGACCAGCGAAACCATCGAAGTGGAAGCTTCTCCGCTCATGAATGCGGTGGATACCACCAACGGCTATGTGCTGGATAATGCCCAGATCGATCTGGCGCCGCTGGCTACGGGCAGCTTTACCGGCCTGGCAATTCAATCCACCGGCGTGAGCGCCGAACTGACGGGCGGCACCGGCGTCAACTCCGGCCTGGGCAATGCCCCCATCTGGGCCAACGGACAGCGCGATACCTCCAATACCTTCCTTCTGAACGGCGTGGACGCTTCGAACCTGTTCAATGGCAAGAGCACCAGCCAGGTGGGTTCGGCGCGCGTTGTGTTGAATACCGGCGAAGGGAACTCGAGTGCCGGAGGCGTAATCCAGAGCAGCGCGTCGGTTTATCTCTCCATCGGCAACGCTATTCCCAGCCCGGCTCCCGAGACCATTCAGGAAGTCCGCGTAAATGCTTCGATGTACGATGCGCAGCAGGGCTCCACGGCCGGCGCACACCTCGACATCAGCACCAAGTCCGGCACCAATAAAGCCCATGGCAACGCGTATATCCATCGCGGCACCGATTGGCTGAACGCCGCGCCCTTCTTCTTCAACAACGACGACGACATTCCCGCTAACCAGAAGGTTCCTCAACTGCATCGTTATGTGGCGGGCGGAACGGTGGGCGGCCCGCTCATCAAGGACAGGCTCTTCGGCTTTGTTGGCTACCAGCATCTGCATGTTTCGGATCAGGAGATCGGCTACTCGCGCTTCTCCGTTCCGGTGGGACTCAGCGACGACCGCAGCGCCAGCGGCTTGGCCAGCGTGGCCAATGCCGGATGGGGAACGTCGCTGACCTCGGCCGATGTCAATAACAATTCTGTGAATCCCGGCAGCAGCGTTGCCTACAACCTCTTCAACCAACCCGCGGTTTCAGGCGAGCCAGGAAAGTGGCTGATTCCCAATCCCACCGGCACTGCCACTGTCACCCATCCTTATAACGTTTCTCTCCCGGGCACGGCCTACTTCATCGGCGATCAAGTGGTGAGCGATATCGATTGGATTGCAAGCGCCAAGGACACGTTTGCGCTGAAGTACTACTTCCAGCACGATCCCACCGTTGCCCCCTACGCATATTCCAACGTGCCGGGCTTCGACCAGCATCTCGATGCTGGCAGCCACGTTTTCACCATGAATAACGTGAATCTCCTCCGCTCGAATCTCAGCGTCACCGAGACGATAGGCTTTATCCGCGAGAAGATTTACTCCACCAATGTGCAGCCCTTCGGCGCCAGCGCCGTGGGAGTGAACGACCTTGGTTCCTCGTATTACCCCGGCATCACCATCGTCGACATTCTGGGCTCCAACACGCCCACTTCGCTGCAAATGCTCAATATCGGCCCCGGCTCGAATCAGGGATCGCTGACAGGCGTCTTTCAGAATCGCTGGATGCCCTCGGGCAATGCCATCTGGACCTTGGGCAACCACACCTTTGCCTTTGGCGGAAGTTGGTCGCACTCGCAGTTGAACACCCGCGACGAGCGCCCGGGCAAGGCGGGAACCATCTCCTCGGCGGACTTCGGGCAGTTCGTTCAGGGACTGGTCACCACCAACGATCTCGACCAGACCACTACCTTCCTGCAAGGCAACGCCAACCGCTACTATCGCGCCAACCAGACCGGCCTCTATCTCCAGGATAAGTATCAAATCCGCCCCAACCTGAGCATCACCGCTGGCATCCGCTACGACCTGACTGGCGCCTTCAGCGAGAAGTATGCCCGCATGTACAACTTCGATCCCACTCAGTTCAGCGCTGGAACGGCCGGCGATCCCAGCAATCCCAACGGGGCGCTCAGCAACACCGGATTCCTGGTCGCCCAGAACGCCAACGACACAACGCTGACCGGCCGCCAGTGGGGCATCGCTCCGCGTCTTGGTTTTGCCTGGTCACCTGCCCGCTTCAACAGCAAGGTTGTGGTCCGCGGTGGCACCGGCATCTACTATGACCGCGGCGAACTATTCACTTACTTCTCTCCCGGCTACGCGGATGGCGAGGTCACTGGCGGACCCTTCGGCGTCAGCCAGTCTCTGCCCTTCGTGAACGCCCAGCTCTGCCCCGCAGCCAACGAATCCTATTACAACGGCTACATTCCCACTTGCGCTCCCACCGATGCCAATTTGTCCATGCCGTGGGGCGCTTCGCTTGGACCGGCGCCCACCGGAAAGGCCTCCGATATCACGAATTATCTGCCCAACGCCAATGCCATCGTGGGCGGTGCGCAGCCTTACACCATGGGCATTTACGACCGCAGGAACACCTTGCCCTACTCCATCAATTACACGCTCGATCTGCAATGGCAGCCGCGCAGCGATATCGCGGTCGAAATGGGCTACGTGGGCAACCTGGGACGTCACCAGGTGATCCCCACGCCCTTCAACCAGGCGCAGATCGCAACCCCGGTCAACAAGATCAACGGTCAGCAGTACACCTATGGATACACGGTCAGCCAGCCGAACTACGGCCCGCCCATCAACCTGCCGGACGGCACCCCTTATCTCACCAACTTCGAAGGCGGCAACGTGGATCTGCGCGTTCCCTACATCGGCTACTCTTCGGAGTCCATCGACTATCGCGCAGCCGGCATCTCCGAATACAACGCCGCGCAAATCCATGTGGACAAACGCATGAGCCACGGCGTCCAGGTCGGCGCTTCCTATACCTTCTCGCATACCACCGATGAGCAGAGCGCCCTGGGCCTCTTCTACAACGGCGACAACCCGACCAACCTGCGCACCGGCTACGGCCTGGCGGACTTCGACCGCAAGCACGTTCTCAACTTCAGCTATACCTATCAACTGCCTAAGCTCAGCGCGGACGACTCGCTCAAGGGCAGGTTTACCAACGGCTGGAGCCTGGACGGCGTGACGATTCTGCAAAGCGGGCAGCCGTTCAGCGTGATCGACTACTCCGGCTCGGTGGGCAGCATTTACTACAGCGTCTTCGATGGCATCAACAACCCCATCGTGCCGTTGGCTTCAGGATGCACGCCCAAGAGCGCGGCCACCGGCGCTTCCGGCGCATGGGGCAACGCGGCGCTGAAGGCGAACTGCTTCACCATTCCGCTGCTCAATCCCGGCGATCTCAACGGCGGCATCCCCTCCAACGATCCTTTCGAGACCAATTTCATCTCTCACGGTCAGCGCAACATCTTCCGCCAGGCTCCGCAGAAGCGCGCGGATATTTCTCTGGTGAAGCTTACGCAAGTTCGTGAAGACATCAAGGCGCGCTTTACCCTGGACGTCTTTAACCTGACCAATACCACCAGCTTCGATGTGACCGGCGACAACGTCGCGCAAAACGTGAATTACAACAACTTCCCCTCGCAGGGGCTGACCCCCTTGCCCACGGGATGCACGGCGTCTGGCGCGCAGTCGAATACGTCGTTCTACAACTGCCCTTCCGGCCTGGGTGTCACGCTGCACACCATCGGCAGCCCGAGGCAAATTCAGATGTCGCTGCGGCTGGACTTCTAAGCCAGATCGAATCCGGCAAAATGGGCGGTTCAAACGGGCTGCCCTTTTTGCATGGAGACAGTCGCACCGACTCACTGTTCCCTGAGATTCGCATCAGAAATCGGGGCGGGAGAAAAGCAGATTCTTCGCTCACCACCCCCGAACTCCACCCCAAAGAGCAAAGACCGCTCTTTGGGGACCCCGGAACTGAAATACGTTCGGGGCCCCGTTCGCTCAGAATGACAGCCGCAGTTTTGCAAGGAATTCTGAATTCAGGTCCCTACTCCCTACCCCCTATTCCCTTAGTCCCTTAGTCCCTATTCCCTTAGTCCCTATTCCATGTCCTCTCCCATGGCTTTCCGCTGCCTGCTGCGCAACAATATCCACATGACCGATCTGGAACGCATCCTGCCCTTATGGCGCGAATTGGAGTCTTCCGGCGCGGACTATGTGCTGGCAACGGTTGTTGCGGTCCAGGGCCCCAGCTATCGCAAACCCGGCGCGCGGATGCTGCTGGCCCAGGATGGCCGTCGCGCGGGCACAGTGAGCGGCGGCTGCCTGGAAGCCGAAGTGGCTCGCCGTGCCTGGTGGCTCACATCGCACGGGCCGGTGGTCGAGCGCTACTCCACAGCAGAAGACGACGGCGACCGTCCCTATGGTTCCGGTTGCGGCGGCGTGGTTTTTATTCTTCTGGAGCGGCGCGAGACCGCCGGGCCGTTGTTGGCCGTTCTGGAGCCCGCATTCGACGCGCGCACGCCGCTAGCCATCGCCACGGTTCTCGATGGTCCCCGTATTGCGCTAAGAGCCTTCGCCGGTCCAGAGAATTTGCAGCCGGAGGACCCGCAAACCCTCCGAACCTTCATTGACTGTCATCCCGAGCGAGCGCGCAGAGTCGAAGGACCCGCGGTTCGGCTCCCCATCGCTCTCCCGCAGGATCAAGTACCCGAGTCTGCCGACCGAGAACTTCAGGACTTGGCGAATCTGGCTCTCGCGCATCGCACTTCAATGGAGGGAGTCCTTTCCATCGACAGCGCCCCAACCCGTGCCTGGGCCGACTACCGCCGCGCCCGGCCCGGTTTGTGGGTCTTCAGCGCGGGCGACGACGCCAAGCCGTTGGTCCGCATGGCGCGCGAACTGGGATGGTTTGTTGCCGTGAGCGACGGGCGTTCGCATCTGGCCACCCCGCAACGATTTCCCGAAGCGGATCTGGTGCGCGTCCTGCCAGTTGCCAGTTCCCCGCACGGGGATGCGGCCGTCTCCGGTATCAAATCCACCGATGCGGCCGTGGTGATGGCGCACAGCTTCGATCAGGATGCGCGAGTCCTGGCCGCGCTACTGGCGCTCGACTCGCGTCCTGACTATCTGGGTGTGCTTGGCACCCAGCGCCGCACCCGCGAGCTGCTGACTGAGGCCGCCCAACTGCTTGGCGTTGCAGCTCCTGAAGCCTGGCTTGAACGCTGTATCGAAGAGATCCACGCGCCCATGGGCCTGGAACTGGGCGCGGACACACCGGCCTCCATTGCGCTTTCGATACTCGTCGAAATTCAGCTGGCGCTGACCGGTGCATCTGGACTGCCGCTACGCAGAGTTCGCGCCACCAAAACCGCCCGTCGGTGACGGCTCTGTTGACTGCTCGGATGCCGTAGAATCTCGCCATGACAAAGCGTCCTTCCCCGTCCGAGGCGCTCGACGCGCTGAACGCCCGCATCGTCGCTTGCGAGCGTTGCCCGCGCCTGCGCGCGCACTGCCAAGAGGTGGCCTGCACGCGCCGCCGTGCCTATGCGGAGTTCGAATACTGGGGCATGCCTGTGCCCTCCTTCGGCGATCCAAAGGCACGCGTGCTGGTTCTGGGTCTGGCGCCTGGCGCGCACGGCTCCAACCGCACAGGCCGCATGTTCACCGGCGACGGCTCGGGCGATTTTCTCTTTCCGGTCTTGCACGATGCGGGCTTTGCCTCGCTGCCCAAGGCGGTCGATCGCAACGACGGCATGAAGCTGAACGATCTGTGGATCGCCGCCGTGGTTCGCTGTGCGCCGCCGGGCAACAAACCCACGCCCGAGGAGCAGCGCACCTGCGCGCCCTGGCTCGACGAGGAGGTGCCTCTGCTGACCGGGCTGCGCGTAGTGGTGTGTCTGGGCCGTATCGCCTTCGAAGGCCTGCTGGCCCACGCACGGCGCTCCGCACAACCGGGGGAGATGCCGCCTCACTCGGCATTTCCCTTCAGCCATGGCGCGGAGTTCATGCTGCCCGGCGGGCTGCACGCCCTTGCCAGCTATCATCCATCGCTGCAAAACACCAATACCGGCAAGCTCACCCGGTCCATGTTTCTCGACATCTTCAAGCGCGCCAGGGCACTTGCGGGCTTGAACTAGTGTCCTGCCTACAGAATTCCTGGCAAAACTGCGGTTGTTATTCTGAGCAATCGGGCCCCGAACGCATTTCAGTTCGGGGGTGGGGAACGAAGAACCTGCTTCTTCTCCTGCTCTGGTTTTTGATGCGATCTTCCCAGACGGGCCCTAAACCGGCTCGAATCCGATGCGTTGTGCTTCTTGCACCATACACGGAAAGGATGGGCACCCGGCGGAATTGAGCTTCGCCGGCGCACCGCCATAAACTGGAATCAAGAGGAACCAATGGACAAGTTCTCGATGGATATGTTGAAGCAACTGCTCCCCGAGGAGAAGGAAGTCAAGGTCCCGGCGCCCAAGCCGCGCGGCCCGCAGTTGGATCACTGGTCCCCGGCGATTTTGCTGGAGCGCGGGGCCTACCTGCGCAAGATGGCCAAGCTGGGCGACGGCTCGGCAGGCGAGACGCTGAAAGAGTATCCGCAGCACTTCACCATGCTCTCGTTCCGCAGCCGCAATGGCGAAGCCGAGGTGCACGAGCGGTTCGCCGACATGTTTTACGTCCTTGAAGGCCACGCCACGCTGGTGACCGGCGGAACCGTAACCGGCGCAAGAACAGTGGGGCAGGGTGAGATCCGCGGCGATGCAGTGGAGGGCGGGGCGCGCCAGGAGTTGCGAGCCGGCGACGTGGCCCACGTTCCGGCTGGGCTGCCCCATCAGATGCTGGTGGCTGCCGAAAAGACCTTCACCGCCTTCGTCATTAAGATTCAGGAGATCCCATAAATATTGAAGGGTGAGGGAAGTGTTGGGATGCGGTTCTTGCCTGCAAGGAAGGATTCCGCCTGCGGCGGTGTCTCTCTAAACCTCTGATTGAATGGAGCGGGAGACCGGGATCGAACCGGCGACATTCAGCTTGGGAAGCTGACGTTCTGCCACTGAACTACTCCCGCAACCAATCGGAAACGGCCACAACGGCGACACCGCCAAACCCACCAGCAGCGCTTGATCCAGTTGCGCGTTCCGTCGCTATTATACGGCGGGAACAGCGTAAACCAAAACTCCACTCCGAATCAAGGAGTGCCTTAAGCCGAAAGCCCTCCCGGACTACCGGGTTGCGGCCTTTGCGTGGGCAGTCCTGTCCGCGGACAGACCCGGTCCAATTTCCCGCTATTCCGACGCAATCTCTTTCGGCTATATTGTCTACACGTTGCATCGGGAGGAGTTCGATTGCGCCTCGGACGTTCCCCGTCCCGGCAACGCAAGCGTCCGGCTGGTCACGGATGCATCGCGGTACATGGGCGCGATTACTCTGGAGGTTCGATGAACACGTCCGACACGATTCGATTGCTGCTGAAGAACAAGGAAACAAACAGCGTCCTGTCGATAGCGCCTGGGCAGTCGGTTTACGAAGCGCTCGAAATCATGGCTAAACACGATATCGGCGCCTTGCTGGTCCTCTCCAACCAGCGCCTGGTCGGCATCCTGTCGGAGCGCGATTATGCGCGCAAAGGCGTGCTGGCCGGTCATGCCTCCAAGGAAACCAAGGTCCACCAGATCATGACCAGCCCGGTTTTCTTCGTGGGTCCGGAGAAAACTGTGGATGAATGCATGGCCGTGATGACCAATCACCACTTCCGCCATCTCCCGGTTTTGGAGAACGAAGCTGTGGTGGGACTTGTCTCCATCGGCGACCTGGTGAAATGGGTGATCTCCGGCCAGGCCAAGACCATTCAGGAACTGGAGGGCTACATCACCGGTACCTATCCAGCCTAGTGTTCTGAGTCTGAAGTGCGCCAAACGAAGTTGAAAGACCTGCAACTCGGCCAGCCAAGGACTGCCAAGAACTTCTCACTCCTGAGACTCGCTTCAGTAACAAGAAATCTGCCTGGCGCCTTTGGCTGCTTACATTCCGGGGTGCGATGCCTGGTTCGCGTGCGGAACTAAATCCAGGTAAAGGTTGCGAGGCAGGTTGGTCTGCCAGTGTCCGGTTGTCTTGGCAAAAAGCACGATCCCGAAGAGGATGCACGCCAGAATGGCAGCAACTGAGCGCGGAGTGACCGTCCGCCGCCGCCATCTCTCCACGGGCGAGGGACCACGCCGGGGCGGCAGGGAGAATTGCAAGGCGTCCTGCGCCGAGCAGGCCGCGACGCACGCCATGCAGGCGGTGCACTCCACTGAGCGGATTTGCACCAGGCGATCCACTGGCAGGGCAGCCGGGCAGGCGCGCGCGCACTTGCCGCAATCGATGCAGGCCTCGGCGTCGCGGCGAATCTTCACCGGGCTCAACAGCGACGCGATGCCCATCAATGCGCCGTAGGGGCAGAGATAGCGGCACCAGAAATTCTCGACCAGAGTGGAGAGCAAGACCAGCACTCCGATAACGATCATGGCGGTCTGGCCCATGCCGCGAAAGAAGTTCAGCATCTTGACATCGGCCACCAGGCCGTAAGGGGTGCTCATGAAATCCTGTAACGTTTCCGCCGACATGGCGCCGATGACGAAGATGAAAAAGCCGAGCAGGAGGTACTTCAGGCCGCGCAGCGGAATATCCGCCCAGCGCGGCAGGCGCAGATTGCGGCCAAAGATCTTGCTGCCCAGTTTCCAAAGGTACTCGCTGAAGGTTCCCACCGGGCACAGCCAGGAACAGAAGGCCTTCTTCAGCAACAGGCTCATCAGCAGGAAGGCGAGAAAGAGGAACATGGCCGCCGGGTGGATTCGCGGCACGGTGCCGGTCAGCAGGAAGTACCTGAAGTTCATCAGGCCGGCAATGGGTAGCCAGCCTTCCGCACCTGCGGGACGCGGCACATAGAGGCCTGTGCCGCCGCGCTCGAAGTAGCGGACCCACAGATAAAACTGCGCTCCCAACCAGCAATTCAGGGCCGCGAAAGAGATCTGAACGATCTGCCTGATGCGTTGCGAGCCGTCCGGCGCGACGCGGCGAATCAGCTTCTTCTTCTCTCCCGGCGCGGGATTCCTCTCTTGTGCGCCCATATTCTTCGCTTCCTTCCATCTTCGAGACTAGGGCCGCGCTCCGCTGTCGACAATGACTTTCATCACAGGTAGCCGAAAGTCCAGCTTTGCCTGCGAGGTCCACGCGATGATTTGCTGCTCGGAACGCCGCGTCAATCCTGTGCCACGGAACGCCGTCTATCATGGCAAGGAAAGGCAAGGTGCATCATGCGCACAATCGATCGCCGTGGATTCCTCGCCGGTGCGGCAGGCTTGGCTGCTCTGGCCGCCGTTCCGGTCCCAGCAGCTTCCGCGCCTGCAACCGTCACTCGCGAACCGGGAGTCAAGCTCAAGTTGGGGCTCAATGCCTACTCTTTCGACGCGCCCCTTCGCCAGGGCTCCATGACCCTCGCGGACGCCGTCCATTTCTGCGCTCAGCAAGGGGTCGATGCGCTGGATGCTACCGGGTACTATTTCCCCGGTTATCCCAACGCCCCCAGCGATGAGTACATCTACAACCTGAAGCGGACCGCTTTCGTCAACGGAGTGGCCATCAGCGGAACCGGGGTGCGCAACGACTTCGCGGTTGCCGACCCGACGGCGCGCAAGGCCGACGTGCAGATGGTGAAGGACTGGATTGTCGCAGCGAGCAAGCTGGGCGCTCCCGTGATTCGCGTCTTTTCCGGCAAGGTCCGGCCCAGCGGGTACACCTTCGATCAGGCGCTCGAATGGATGGTGGCCGACTTCAAGCAGTGCGCCGCATTCGGCAGGGAACACGGCGTGGTGGTCGCACTTCAGCAGCATAACGACTTTCTCAAGACGGCCAGCGAGGCGATCCGCGTGATTGAAGCCGTGGACTCCGAGTGGTTCGGCTGCATCCTCGACATCGGCAGCCTGCGCTCCGGCGATCCCTACGCGGAGATTCAGAAGCTGGTGCCCTACGCGGTCTCCTGGCAGATCAAGGAGAATGTCGGCCGCGACGGCAAGGACGAAGCCACGGACTTGAAGAAGATCAAAGAGATCGTTGACCGGTCAGGCTATCGCGGATACCTTCCGTTTGAGGCGCTGGGCTCGGGCGACCCGCGGGCCAAGGTGACTGCGTTCCTTCAGAAGATTCGCGCGGCCTTTACGCTGTAACGCACTCTGGCCGAGTTTGTGAAACCCAAGGTGGGCTTGCCGGGCGCTATGCCCGCCGGTTGTCGTAAAATGGCACCGTCTCCGGAATACGCTTTCTGGCGCCGCGGAATCCGCCTCGCCACGAGCCTCTTGCGGAAAATCCGATTGCACTTCCAGGGATGGACCGAAATGAAGAAAACTCTGTGCGCACTTGCCCTGCTCCCATTCACCCTGCCGGTCGTGCTGGCTGGCCAGAACAACAGCATCAATGGAGCCCCGTCCATGATCGAGATCGGCGGCCAGAAGGTCGTCACCCTTACCCGCAAAGCCGTCAGCAAGACCAACCCGGAGTTCACCAGCGTCACCGTCCTGCCCGGCCGCGGCATGGAGGTCTTGCAAATTACCGCCAACTTCCCCGGCAAGGGCAATGTGGATGTGCTGATGCCGACAACCCTGGATGAAGCCAAGAAGACGCTGGACGTGGACGACGACGAAAACGGCGATCTGGCCTACCGCCTCGGCTCGGCCTTCCTGGTTCCTTACCCCAACCGCATTCGCGGCAAGCTCTCGGCTGACGGCAAGACCCTGACCGCCGAGTGGAAGGGCCACTCCGTTACCCTGCCGGCCAACAACATCGGCCACCTGCCCACGGCCGAGCGCCATGCGATGCACGGACTCATCCTTCGCTCCAAGACCGACAGCGTTGAGGTCGAGGATGTGAAGGGCGGCCAGCAGGTTTCCGGCGTGATCCATGCCGGGGACTTTGGCGGCCATTGGTTCTCGAAGACCCAATTGGTCATCACGGTCAAACTCACCGCCGAGGCCGTCGATGCAACCGTCGAGGCGCGCAATGTGGGGCAGGAAGACGAGCCGATCGCCATCGCCTGGCATCCCTACTTCAACCTGCCCTCCGGCGACCGCACCCAGGTGAGGGTCAGCATTCCGGCTTCCACCATTGCCGAGGTCGACGGTTACGACAACGTCTTCCCAACCGGCAAGGTCCTGCCGGTCGAGGGTACCCGCTACGATCTGCGCGGAGTGGCCGGCGTTGCCCTCGGAACCAACTTCTTTGACGACAACTGGAACCACCTCGATTGGCAAAACAAGGCTGCGACCGTGCGCGTTCTCGACCCGGCTGCACACTACGGCGTGGACATCGTTGGACTCACGCCCGAGATCAAGGCTATCCAGATGTACGCTCCGCCCACCAAACAATTTGTTGCCATCGAGCACCAATACAACTTCGGCGATCCCTTCGGCAAGGAGTGGGGCTCAACCGATACCGGTATGGTGACTCTGAAGCCGGGCCAAACCACCAAGTGGCATGTCAGACTGCATGTGTTTGTGCCTTAAGGAGCAGCCCGAGCCGGCCCAGTAGTGTTACGACCAGAATGAACCGGCTGGTCCGCCCCAAAAGCTGGGTGCCCCCGGTCTCGACTTTGAGACCGGGGAGGGCACTACTCTCAACCAACTCATCTTTTTTCAATTAGCGCAGCTCTGATCTCCGCAATTGAGCGCCGCTTTGAGCAGGTTGGCCAGCCGCGCGCCTGCCAAAGCGATCCTCTCTTTGGCGATCTTCTGTGCATTGGCGGTATACGCCGCGTCCATGGTGTACGGACCAAGCCCCGGACCCACCGGTGTCACATATACGCTGCTCTTGGCCAGGTTGAAGCTCTCAGTGGCCCAGTCTTGTTCCTTCTGATCGCCAACCAGCGCGGGGTCGGCTTGCGGCAAGCTCTGGCCAACCTTCACGGCCACCATGAAGTTCTTGGTGTCGCCCGTCCCCACGGCGCCGTCCCAGAAAGCATGAAGCTCCTTGAATGCCCCGGTAACCACCACGGAGTTTCCGCCTTCGTCCCCCTTGGGCGATGTCTTGGTGACGCGCGTAGCGCAATGCAGCGGCTGATGCACGTCGCCGACCAGGTGCAACATCCACACCAAATCGTAGGATTTCAGCAAATCCGGTTCGGTGGCCGCCAGAGCCTGCCGGAATGCGCCGATCTTGTCTACCGCCGTTGGCCCGCCAATGGGCGGCAATGCGGTGCCGTCGGGACTGAATGGCAGGTCGATAAAGTGCCAGTATTTGTGCAGCTTTTTGGCGCCGTAGCCGTCATTCAGCCCCGCCGCTTCGCCCTTGGGAGGGGCGTCGGTGCCGGAGTAACCGCTCCCCATGGCTTTGATTTCGTCCGGCCACGTGGCGGCCATCATAAAGACATACAAGTCCCGGTCGGCGTCCGCGGTTCCAGCTGGAACATAGGTCAGCCATTCGGAGTAAAGAGGATTGAGTTTCAGCAGCGCACCCACTCTGGCTTTTTCCACCGGAGTCAGTTGCCGATAAGCGGCATAAGCCACTGTCATGTGGCCCACGCTGTTCCATGCAAACGCCTGCGCACAGGCAAGCATCAGTATGAGAACGGTTACTGCGGCAAAGCACTTTCTGCATTTCATTTCAGACCTCACCTTGTGGGGGTAGGTGCGCACGGGGCGCACTGTCGATTGTTCGCGGTTGCCGTGTTGGGAGCAGACCTTTGGGAGGTCTCACGGCGGTTTGGCGCAAGCATACCCGATTACGGAATTGGAAAGCTACTCAATTCGCAAGGCGGGCCTGGTTTGGATACAGGCCGCAAATCGAACTTATTCTTCCAGTTTCTTTAGCTGCACCGTTTTGCCCGTGCGCGCCGATTCGCGTGCTGCGTCCAGGATTCGCATGACCACGACATTGGTATCCAGCGCGGTAAGGTCGCCTTTGGGAGCTAACTCCCCGCGCAGCACCGCGGCCAGATAACTCAGCGAGTCAGTTTGCGGCGGAGTGAGCGGCGCAGCTGTCTCCAGATGCTCTTCCGCGTCGTGCTCATGACGCAGGCGCACCTTGTCCGGTCCCACCGTAATGGCGTAACCCGTGGCCCCATAGACCTCCATATCCTTGCGGCTGAAGGGCCAGTTCCACGAAGCCTGAATCACCGCCTGCGCGTGAGGATAGGCCAGAACAACGGTTGCGTCGTCGTCCACATTGGGATAGATCGATGGCTTGTCGTGGTTCACCACCGCGGTGACGGTGAGCGGAGCCTCGCCGTGCATCAGCCAGGTCATCAGGTCCACTCCGTAGCAGCCAAAGTCGTAGAGAGCGCCAGCCCCATTTTGAGCGGGATCGGTTAGCCAGCCGAGAAACTCCGGCGGCACGCCGATCTCCTTCGGACCCTGGTGCCCGTCGTGAACGACCACGCGCCTGATTTCGCCCAGACGGCCTTGTTCCACCTCGTCATAGGCGGCCTTGTTGCTGGCATACCAGGTGGTTTCGTAGTTGACCAGCACGTGAATGCGGTGCTCGCGGGCCGTCTTGCGGATGGCCAGGGCATCGTCGAGCGAGAGCGTAAGCGGCTTCTCGACCATCGCCGAGACGCCGTATCGCGCCGCGGTTTCAATCGTTTTTCGATGGTCCCCAATCGAGGTGTAGACCAGCACGGCCTGGGGATGGCGGGCCTCAATCAGGCCGGTGAGGGAATGGAAAAATAGCGAATCGGGAAGGCCGTACTTGACCCGGTACTTCGCAACCAGGATGGGATCTTCCTCGGCAATGCCGACCAGTTCAACATCAGGGTGCTTGGGCAGGGCAGCCAGAAAGCCCTCGACGTGGCCGTGCTCAAGCCCCACGATGGCCACCCGTAACGGTGGGGCCGGAGCTTGCGCCGGCGTCACGCAAGGCGCGGCGGCAGCCAGTCCGAAAAGCGTCACGCTCGTCAAGAGCCTGTGGATCGAAGCGGTTCGGCAGAGGCGAGAGGCGAAGCAGGCACAAGAACGATTCATAGCGCGAAGATTATCTCCTGGCCCGTGATTCTACTCCGCGCTGCTTGGTGCATGGCCAGCGGGGGAGTATTTCCAAGAGCAACAGCCTGGAGCCTTTTGCAGCAGATTGCGGTCAAAGTTCGTAGTAGGATACAGCCATCACGGAGGCCACAATGCGTACTTGCTGCCGGTTTGCGGCTGTTTTGCTTATGATTCCCTGCGCCTTGGCGCTGCTTTTTTCTCCGATTGCGGCTTATGCCGCCGGCCCCAAGGGGGATGTGTACCTGGGCTACAGCCGTCTCGGCACCGATGTTTACTACCCCAACGTAGGGGGCCTGAATGGATGGGAGGGCGCCCTCCATGTGAAAGTGAAGTCTTTAGCCGGCCTTGAGGGCGACCTGTCTCAATATGGTTTGGGAGCGGATTCGAGCATTCCCCGCACCACAGCCTTCATGGGCGGGCCTCGTATCACAGTGGGCGCATTGGGCTTCAGGGCCTTTGTCCACGCGCTCGGCGGCATTGAGCACTCCGCCAACTCCAGCGGTGTCCCCATCTCCGGCAACGCCGTCTCCTATGCCCTGGGCGGGGGCGTCGAGACGCGCATCTTGCCGTTCTTCGCGTGGAGAGTGGCCGGCGATTACCTGGGTGCGCCTACGTTGAACCCATCCACGAGCGCGCACTACCGGGTCAGCACCGGACTGGTGTTCAGGTTTTGAAGGGCAGCTTTTAGCCGCTCGTTTTCGACTATCTGCTTCAGGTCTTCCGTTGATTTGGCCGGGCAGCACGGGTCTGCGGCCTTAGCGAGGGGTGGGAAATAGAAGCCAAGAGCAAGAAGCCAAAAGCTGAAAGCTGCCGTTCCACGTAAACCCGCGCGCGCAGATTCTCGTCCATCCTTCAGAGGGCGCCAATGGGAGCTGTGGAGGTAGTTGTGGGGGTTCGCTTTCGCTGCCCTTGTTGTGGGTTCAAGACGCTTGAGGCGCCGGGCACCATGGCGCTGTGCCCCGTTTGCTGGTGGGAAGACGACGGCCAGGAAGACGAAGACGCCGATGAGATTCGCCAGACCGTGAACGGCGACTTGAGCTTGCATGAAGCCCGCGAGCACTTTGCTCATTGCGGCGCTTCCCATCCCCGCTTTCTGCGTTACGTCCGTAAGCCCGAAGCTGCCGAAAAGTAACGCGAATTCCGCCGTATCCTCCCTTGGGTCTCTCGGATTTGTGGCCAATCGCACTTTCCACGGGTGAAATGCGGCTTGCTTACTCGATGCAAACGTGAAGCCACATTCCGGCGCAATCCCGAGTCTGACGCTTTGGTGGCGTTCCTTTCCGGGTCCCCCTCGTGAAAACCATTGACAGCGCGGTTTGACCCTGCCAGCAAACCCTCTTACCATGTGATGAGGTATACCCCGGCCCGAGGGCGCAGTAGCGCCCTGTGTGCAGCCCGGAATCGAAGTCTGCTCGGCGCGGCCCATTTGCGCCTGGAAGGTAAAACGTTGAGTTCTAGCACCGATATCCTCGAAAACGATCCCCAACCCGAAACGCCTGAGGCCGCGCACGGCCACGACCACTCGCACGAAGGCCACGATCACCAGCACGATCATGATCATGATCACCAGCATGGCCCGGTTTTGAACCCCGAATGTACCCGCGAAGTGGTGTTGGACATTCCCGCCGAAGAAGTTTCCAAGGCTTATGCGAACGTAGTCCGAAACTATAAGAAATATGCCAAGATTCCCGGTTTTCGCGCCGGCAAGGTGCCGGAGTCGGTCATCAAGCGCCGGTTCGCCGACGAGATTCGTAAGGACGTCATCGACGGTTTGTTGCCAGAGCGCTTCAATAATGCGGTGCTTGAATTGGGAGTAAAGCCAGTCGGGCAGCCCCACGTGACCGAGTTGACCGTTGACGACCAACAACCGCTGCACGTGAAGGCGGTTTTTGAATTCGTTCCCGAATTCTCTATCGAAGGTTACCAAAGTGTAACTGTGGAGAAACCTTCGGTCGAGGTTACCGAAGAGGAGTTTGCCCACGAGATCGAGCAGTTGCGCGACTCCCGCGCCACCATCGAGCCGGTTGAGGAAGACCGCGCCCTGGTGGACGGCGACTGGGCGGAGATCACCTACAAGGGCCAGATTGCCGACGAAGCAGATGCCGCCCCGATCTCCGGCGAAAACACCCTGGTGGAAATCGGCGGCAAGGATACGGTGGAGGCCTTCAGTGGCGCTCTGCGCGGCGCCAAGCCAGGACAGGAGCTGAAAGCCGAGGTCATTTACCCGGCCGATTACGCCGAGGCCAAGCTAGCTGGCAAGACCGTGGCCTACGACGTGGAAGTGAAGGCCATCAAGAAGCGCACCGTACCCGAGCTGAACGACGATTTCGCCAAGGAACTGGGCTCGTACGAAAGCATGGCCGAGCTGGAAAACCGCATGCGCGAGCACTTAGCCAACCGCAAGCGCCGCAGCGTGGAAGGCGAAACCAAAGACCGGCTCTTTGCAGCCCTCACCGAGCGTTTCCAGTTCCCGGTGCCCGAGACCATGGTGCAGGAGCAGATTGAAACCCGTCTGGAGCGCGGTCTGCGCGCCCTGGCCGCCCAGGGGATGAACTCCGAGCAGATGCGCAAGCTCGATTTTGCCCGCCTGCGGGTCGCCCAGCGCGACGGCGCAGTGGCCGAAGTGAAGACTTCGATCCTGCTCGACCGGATCGCCGACGCCGAGAACGTTACCGTTGGCGACGAAGAATTGGATCGCGAGCTGCAACTCGCTGCCTTGCAGTCAAGAGAGCCGATAGATACATTGCGCGCTCGTTTGACTGAAGACGGCGGACTGGCTAGAATCCGGGTGCAACTGCGCCACGAGAAAACCGCCAATCTGCTGTACGAACGCCTGCCTGCTTAGGGCGGCAACGGTGGAATCCGCCGCGCGGGCTTGAATCTAAGGCCGCGCGGAGACAAAAAAGCGGGGAGCAAGCGCCCCCAACGAGGAAACGAGAGAAGCATCCAATGGCATTGGTTCCCATGGTGGTTGAACAGACGAGCCGGGGCGAGCGCGCCTACGACATCTATTCCCGTCTGTTACGCGACAACATCATCTTTCTTGGCACGCCGATCGACGACCAGGTAGCCAACCTCATCGTGGCTCAAATGCTCTTCCTCTCCGGCGAAGATCCGGAGAAGGACGTGCAGTTGTACATCAACTCGCCGGGCGGTTCAATTACCGCCGGGCTGGCCATCTACGACACCATGCAGTTCATTAAAAACAATGTGGTCACTTACTGCATCGGCCAGGCAGCCAGCATGGGTGCGTTTTTGCTGTTGGCTGGCACCAAAGGCAAGCGGTTTGCACTGCCCAACTCGCGCATTCTCATCCATCAGCCTTCGATGGGCGGATTGAGCGGGCAGGCAACGGACATCGACATTCATGCGCGCGAGATCCTGCGCATCCGTGAGATCACCAATACCCTGATGGCCAAGCACACCGGGCAGCCCCTGGACCGCATCGAGCGCGACGTCGAGCGGGATTTCATCATGAACTCGCAGCAAGCCAAGGAATATGGCATCATCGACGAGATTATCGACCGGCCCCGCACCTAAGTCGCCGGCCCGCAAGTGGTGGAGTAGAAACCGAAGTTATCGTCCAGAGGGAGTTTTATGATGAAGACGCGCACGGGACCGGAAGAGGCACTGCGGTGCTCGTTCTGCCATAAATCGCAGGACGCCGTAGGCAAGCTGATCTCGTCCCCC
>Ga0181520_10003289_pt1 | contig 28602 bp, 20 predicted proteins | sample PEATcosm2014_Bin_29_FD_132451 | JGI IMG/M metagenome (GOLD analysis project Ga0181520, IMG submission 132451) | Peatland microbial communities from MTU Mesocosm Facility, Houghton, MI, USA - PEATcosm2014_Bin02_30_metaG | ecosystem: Environmental > Terrestrial > Soil > Wetlands > Peat | place...
CGGATTATCCAACGCGCTCGCCAGCCATGCGCTCTACCGCGGCCTGCTCTGGTCGCTCCTTATCATCATTGGCACGCTCTTTCTCGGCCGGTTCTTCTGTGGCTGGATCTGTCCGATGGGTTCCATCCATCACTTTTTTGGCAATCTGCAGTCGGAGAACAAGCGCGGCAAGCAACTCATAGAATCCAACCGATACAAGCGCTGGCAGGCCACCAAATACTATCTTCTCTTCGCGCTGCTGGCAGCATCGGCCTTTGGTTCGGGACTGGTTGGCTGGATTGATCCGTTTTCGTTCCTGGTGCGTTCATTAGGGCTCTCTATCCTGCCCGGATTGAACTATGCCATGAACTCCGGATTCCATTGGCTGGAACATAGCGGCTTTGCGCCACTTCAGTTTGCCGGAGGAGCACTGCACTTTGTTTTCGGTGCTACGCTGTTGAACTTCAAACAGCCTTACTTCCGGCAAGGAATCTTTCTTGGCGTCATCTTTGTGTTCATTCTCACCCTTAATCTGCGCGTGACGCGTTTCTGGTGCCGCGCGATCTGCCCGCTGGGAGCGCTGCTCGGGATACTGTCGCGCTGGTCAGTGCTTGGGTTGCAAAAGGACGCGAAGAGTTGCAATGACTGCAACCGTTGCCTGATGCGTTGCCAGGGCGGCGACGATCCGGTTGGCACTGCTCCGTGGCGTAAAGCGGAGTGCGTGATGTGTCTGAACTGCGTCGACGCATGCCCGGAACATAGTCTTGCCTTCCGGTTTTTTCCGAGAGGACGAAAGCCAGTAGAGGCGCCGGATTTGCAACGGCGTAAAGCCCTCACCGGGATTGCGGCAGGTGTGGCGGTTATTCCGCTGCTGCGAAGCACGGCCGGGCTTACCGCGGGACGCGATGAGCACCTGATGCGGCCACCCGGATCCTTGCGTGAGAGCGATTTTCTGCGGCGTTGCATTCGCTGCGGCGAGTGTATGAAGGTCTGTCCAAACAACGCGCTGCATCCGGCCCTCACCGAAGCCGGCCTGGAGGGGCTCTGGACGCCGGTCGTGGTCCCGCACATCGGTTACTGCGAACCAAGTTGCGTGCTCTGTTCGCAGGTGTGTCCTACGGGGGCAATCTGGGAGATCACAGCCAGGGAAAAAGGTTGGGTGGTTGGTGTGGGCTCAACCGATGCAAAGCCAATTCGCATTGGCACGGCGTTCTATGATCGAGGACGCTGCCTGCCATGGGCCATGGCGACCGACTGTATCGTCTGCGAGGAATGGTGCCCGACCTCTCCGAAGTCAATTTACCTTCGGGAGGCTCAGGTCATTGACGCGAACGGAAAAGCAAAGACCATTAAGCAGCCATGGGTCAATCCTGAGAAATGCATTGGCTGCGGGGCGTGCGAATACGCCTGCGTCTTGCCCGACCACGCGGCGATTTCTGTCACCAGCGTAGGCGAGAGCCGCTCGCCTGATAACCAGATACTGCTGAATAGAACAAAGGGAAGGTCAAGGATATGAGCACGGGGATTCGACTGGTGGCAATCGTGGCGGTGGCGCTGGTTGTGATCGCGAGTGGATGCAAGAAGCAATCTGCGGTAGAGCCGATGCCAGCTTCGAATGAGGCCGCGGGTTGGGAGAAAACTGGCGAGACTCAAACTTACACGGCGGCGACCTTGTCGAACTACATTGACGGCGGAGCCGAGCAGTATCTGAAGGCCGGATTCAAAGGCGCATCCACGTCGGATTACAAATTCCAGGGCAGGATCGAAGCCGTCGCAGATGTCTATCTGATGACCAATGCTAACGCAGCCCGAACGATCTTTGAGACCGGTCCTGCGGGCGACGCTAAGGCGGTTCAGCTTGGTGATGCAGCCCGGACGTACAGCCAGAGCTTAATCTTTCGCAAAGGCCCATTTCTGGTACGGATTGTCGCCTATCAGGAGACGCCGGAGACCCCGCAGGCTTTGCTGCAACTCGGGAAGGGCATCGAGAAGAGACTATCGAAGTAAGGATTGGTGTACGTTCGCAAGTTTTTGAAGGAAGCACACATGAGCAGGAAGCAAGGTACGAGTCGCCGCGATTTCTTGAAAGTTGGTGTCGCCGGAGCAGTTGCATTCGGCGCTACCGATGTATTGGCGTTTGCCAACGGCCTGCAACAGGGTGGATCGAAGTCTAAGGTTGTGATCGCGAAAGACGCGATGCTGCGGAGCTCAGCTTCCGCGATTGACTCCACGCGCATGAGTGCGTTACTGGATCGCGCGATGCAGACATGGTTTGGCTCCAAGGATGCGCTGGCTCCCTGGAGACAACTCGTCCGGCCCGGCCAGGTTGTGGGCCTCAAGGTAAACACCATTGCTGGCCGTGGGCTCTCGACAAATACGGCCTTGGTTCAGGCCATCACTGAGCGGCTCCAGAACGCTGGTATCAAGCCCTATGACATTGTTGTGTGGGACACCACGGGGCGCGAATTGGAACGCGCCGGATTCCACCTCTCGTCGGGAGCTGGAAAAATCCGCTGCATGGGTACGGATGCAGTGGGGTATGAAGACATGCCGGAAGCGTATGGAAGCGTCCGTTGCCGCCTGTCCAGAATTCTCACCCGCATTTGTGACGTTGTTATCAATGTCCCCTTGCTGAAGGATCACAGCGAGGCTGGCGTGACCCTGAGCATGAAGAACATGTATGGCGTCATCCACAATCCGTATGAATGTCACAACGGTGGCTGCAATCCTGCGGTTGCGGATGTCAATATGCTACCCACGATTCGTAAGAAAGTCCGCTTCACCATTGGCGATGCCACCACCGCCTGCTATCACGGCGGCCCGGGCTACAGCCCCGAATACGCTTGGCGACCCGATAGCCTCATCGTCGGCATTGACCCCGTCGCGCTAGACTTCACGGCGTGGAAGATTATCGAACGCAAGCGCGCGGAGAAGGGTCTTAAGACACTTGAAGCCGAAGGCCGTCCACCCCGCTACATCGCCACCGCTGCAGATGCGCGCCATCAACTTGGAACGAACGATCCCAAGCGGATTTCGCTCATCGAGGTATAGGTCAATTCCATGAATGCTTCAAACGACACATCATCCAACACTCAAGGCATCAGCCGCCGGGAAGCGCTGGCAAAGGTGTTGCGCCTCGGTTCCCTTGGGATCGGCGTCGCGGCGTTGGGTACGTGGCTCAGCGGACGAAGCCAGCGGCCGGTGGAAGCCGTTGTAACCAACGCCAAGCGCAGCCACACCGTAGCACTAGACGCAAGATACCCTGACATGGTGATCGCGGAAGGTGGCGAGCCAACTGAATTGGTACGGGCAGCACTAGGAGAACTCGGAGGCATCCAGCGTTTCATATCCCGCAGTGATGTTGTCCTAGTAAAGCCGAACATCGGTTGGGATCGCACTCCGGAGCAGGCCGCCAACACAAATCCCGAGAGCGTTGCCGAGGTGGTTCGCCAGTGCTTGAGCGCGGGCGCGAAAAAAGTCATCGTTACTGATGTGAGTTGCAATGATGCGCGCCGCTGCTTTCAACGCTCAGGCATTGCCGAGGCTGCGCGCAACGCAGGCGCACAGGTCTTGCTGCCCGATCCAGCCCAGTTCAAGGAAGTGGACCTGGAGGGCGAAGTGTTGCGGACTTGGCAGATCTTTCAGCCATTTCTTTCCGCCGACAAGATCATCAACATTCCGATTGCGAAACACCATAGCCTCAGCGGCGCAACCATCGGAATGAAAAACTGGTTTGGAATGTTGGGCGGTATGAGAGCCGAGTTACACCAGAACATCCACGAGAGCCTGGTGGATTTAGCTGATTTTGTGCGCCCCACGTTGACTATGGTGGATTGCTATCGAGTGCTGATGCGCAACGGTCCTACGGGCGGAAGCCTGGAAGATGTCGAGTTGCACAAGACGCTGGTGGCTGGAACCGATCCGGTTGCAATTGACGCTTATGTTGCGAAGAAGTATTGGAATCTCGATATGAACGCGATGCCATATCTCAAGATGGCCAGCCAGCGCGGGCTCGGCTCGTATGAGTTTGATAAAGTAACGTCCAAGCTGGTGAAGCTGAGTTAGTGCACATCCGTGCCAGCGGTCTGCATCCGAAATCAGAGGAACCCGCTCATCGACTTCTCTTGCCGTTATGGCAGTACCTTCAGCAAATAAGGGAGCCCCACCCCGAGAAGGACAACGAGGTAGAATGCCCCGAAGATCAGACCCAACCTCCAGAAGTCTTTCGTAGGTATGTAGCCGCTACCGAAGAAGATCGGAGCGGGACCTATGGCGTATGGCGTAATAACGCCCATCAATCCCATTGAGTAAAGCAATAAGAGCGAGAGCGGTCGCACCGGTACTCCGGGGATTAACACCGCAGCTGCCAAGAACACCGGCAATAATGCCGCGGTTTGGGCCGCCCCGCTGGCGAAGGCGTAGTGAACAACAAAAAACACTACGACCATTGCGATCATCGCCGTGGTTACGGAGACATGGGTTGTCAAACCTGCTGAGGATTTGGCAAACCATGTGAGAAACCCAACAGTATTCAAGCCCTCAGCCATGGCTACCAAAGTAGCGAACCAAACCAGGATGTTCCACGCCTGTTTGCTGCCGAGCATGTCATTCCAGGAAATGACATTTGTAAGCAGCATAAGCGAAACCGCTGCTAGCGCGACGATGGTTGGTGCAACCCATTTTGCAGCACCAATCCAAGCAACAAGAGAGGCACCGGCTAGCGCGGCCATCATCAGTTCGCGCTTCGTAATCTTACCTAGAGTCCGGAGTTCTGAAGCTGCCCAGTCTGCGACTTCTACGCTTTTCTTTGTGGTTGGGGGAATCAGGAAATAGCTGAGCAACGGCGTAAGAATGAAGAGAATCATTCCAACCGGTAATATGCCAATGGCCCAGGTCCTCCAAGAAATATCAATATGCGCCACTTTGCGAACGATTTCTGCCGAAAGTGGATTCGGCGCAAACGATGTTAAGAAGAGGGAACTGGTAACACAGCAAGTGGCGAACGACGTCCACATTAAATATGAGCCGATCTTTCGAGGGTTATCGTCGGGATACGACCCGAAAATCGGAGGAATGCTCTTGACCAAGGGATAGATGGTACCGCCGCTACGAGCAGTCACCGAGGGCATGAATGGCGCGAGGACCAGATCGGACAGCGCGATGGCGTACCCGAGCCCAAGAGTACTCCTTCCGAGCCGTTTGACTAAAAGTAGACCCAGGCGGCGTCCGAATCCAGTTACCTCGTAACCCACGGCAAACATGTTGGCTGCAAAGATGATCCATACAGTATCGTTGGAGAAGCCGGAAAGCGCCCACTTCATTGCGCCAGCTGGGGTCTGGCCCACTAACAAAAAGACGCAGGCCGTAGAAATCCCGACGATTCCGACTGCAGCTCCGGGAATAGGTTCGGTGATCAATGCCGCAATCACAGCTACGAATAGTGCAAAATAGTGCCATGCGATTAGGGTTAGGCCAGCGGGATGTGGGAAGATGCAGATCAGAATGCCTAATGCGAAGGGTATGAGCCACTTTACCAATTGAGAGCGGGATGACTTAACTTCCGAGCCTTCGACCCGCCCAGAACCAACTGCGGATGCAGCCATAAGTTCTCCTAACCCAAATCGTCCGATAACCAGAACGATCAAACGGCGCGCCCTCTTCGCGACTACATACGACGAAAGGACCGCCAATAGCTAAAAGTTTGCGAACGCGACCAAGTGTACCGCAATCGATCCGAATTGAGGATCTATTCCGCTGGCTATCACACCTTATTCAAGCAAGGCATCCGCAAGGTCGATTCTTCAGTTGCCATCGCTGCCTCTGATGCAGGCATAGCCAAAGTGTCTCCACAGGCTACTTTTGCTCGCAACTGCTTCCACTCCCACTCAAGGTTGCGCTGGATAGCATTGACTTGCTCCTCAGATAGGTGGCGGAAACGGCCCTGCAGGTTCAGGTACTCGTTAACCTGGACAAAGGCTGGCTCGTGATTGATGCGGTATTGAAATCCATTCTCCACTTCATAGAGGGGGAAAACACCGGTTTCGACGGCTAAACGAGCAATCTTAATTGCATGGCGTTCTTCTGACTTGTGCCCGGTCGGGCAGGAGACCCAGAGGTGAATGAATTTGGTGCCCTTTATAGAAATCGCTTTCTGAATCTTCTCCGCGAAATCTTCAGGGAATGCGATTGAGGCGGTAGCGGCATAGGGGATATTGTGTGCTGCCAGAATTTCCACTACATTTTTCTTGGGTTCTGACTTCAAGCCGCCCGCTGGCGTGGTCATGGTCCAGGCTCCGTAGGGGGTGGCTGACGAGCGTTGAATGCCGGTGTTCATATAGGCTTCGTTGTCGTAGCAAACGTAGAGAATATTTTCGTTTCGCTCTGCGGCCGCCGAGAGACCACCGAAACCGATGTCGAAGGTACCGCCATCTCCGGCCCAGGCAACCACGTTCACATCCTGCTGTCGCTGAGCGTCCAGTCCGGCGCGTACCCCGGCAGCCGATATTGCGGCAGTTGCAAAACCAACCTGCAGAACCGGCACCTTGAGCGAGCTATATGGATAGGGACCATTGGTTACCGCCAGGCAACAGGCTGGAATGACCATGACGGTCTTCTCGCCCAAGACCTTGAGAGCTAAACGTAGTCCCAGAGCGGCTCCGCAACCAGGGCAGGCCAAGTGGCCGGGATGCATTAGTTCCTGCTGGGGAAGATGCAGGTTTCGCGGATCATAATCCGGTTGTGCAGGGTGCATGATTCTTAGCCTCGTTCAAAACACTAGCGATTGATAGTTTCCGGCAGCGTTTTCCACCAAGTCACTGCCTCCGATAGCTTGTCTTGCCAAGCCAGGAGAAGCATCTCCTCCAGATCTTCAGCGGTTATGTCACGGCCTCCGATGCCTGCAATGATGCCTTTCACATCCGGTTGTTCCGCCGCCGGCAGTTCGTAAAGAGCGGACTTGATCTCCTGATGGAATGCTCCATGATGTCCATACGAACAACTGCGATCCAGCACGACAACCTTTTTCCTGTTCCTCAGAGCGTGGCGCAAGGCGGCGGCAGGAAAGGGACGAAAGACGCGCAACCGCAGAAGGCCTGCAGGGATACCCTGGTCGCGAAGACCATCTACCACCGCTCGGGCAGTCGAGGCGGGAGTCGCCGTGGCTACCAGAACCAGCTCCGCGCCTTGCATTCGATATTCTTCCAGCAGACCGTAGCTTCGACCGGTGAGGGCGTTCCATTCGACATCCACCGCCGTCCATACATCCAATGCTTGTTGATGCGCCAGATCGATCTTCTTGCGAAACTCCATGTAGCGGTCGGGAGATACCATGCTGCCCAACGTAGCCGGTTTCTGGAGGTCAATCTTATGAGGCAGACATATTGGGTGTAGAAAGCTATCGATCAGGCTGGGCTCGGGCAGATCCATATCCTCATACGTATGAGAAAGGAAGAAGCCGTCCAGCATGACCATGGAAGGGAGCAGCACGCGTTGGGATACCTCGAAGGCCTGAATGACGGTGTCGAATACTTCCTGGCAAGACTGGCAGTAGACCTGCATCCAGCCTGTGTCCCTCTGGGCTAACGAGTCCGATTGATCGGCCCACAGCGACCAGCCAGGTCCTAAGCCGCGATTGACATTGACCATCACAATCGGCAACCGTGCCCCGGCGGCCCAATGAAGCATTTCGTGCATGAGCGCCAGCCCTTGCGATGAAGTCGCGGTGAATGTGCGCGCGCCGGTAGAAGCTGCGCCAATACAACCGGCCATGGAGGAGTGCTCCGATTCTACCTTGATAAAACGCGAGTCCAGATGTCCGCTGGCGACCATCTCGGCCAGTTCTTCCACAATGGAAGTCTGTGGGGTAATCGGGTAGGCGCAAATTACCTGAGTCCGTGCCATCTGCACCGCCTTGGCCACGGCTCCATTGCCTTTAAGTACGGTTTTCATCAACCCACCTCTGCCATGGCCATTGCGCCGCGTGGGCATTCTTCCACACAGATTCCGCAGCCCTTGCAATGCTCCAGGTCAATTTTGAGGGCGGCACTTGCCGAACTGACTTGAATGGCCACATCGGGACACCAGTGGTAGCAGTTCAAACATCCGTTGCATGTGCCGCACCCGAGACAACGGCGAGCCTCATTCACAGCCCATTCGGTGCTGGAGGCTTGTGAAGGCTCGGGAAGTGGACAGCTTACCTCCGGCAAAAAGTATGCAGGATTGAGCAATTGCGCGTCAGCCACCTGAGCATGGTTTAGAGCACGTGGCCAAAGACTGGGTAGCACTGGGTTCTCGGTGAGCGGTTGCTCTCCGCGCAGATACCGGTCAACCGTTGCCGCCACCTGGCGTCCTGACCCTACTGCCGCCGCTACCGTGCCGCTATTTGTGGCCACGTCTCCAGCCACAAACACACCGCGAAAATCCCCATCGAGCACACTCTGGGTAGCAAAGCCGCCGTGATTGCGCAGGTCTTCGGGAAGGAATTCCAGGTCGGCCGTTTCGCCGATGGCGGCGACAACTGCGGAGACCGGAAGACGGAACTCCGGGGCGGGGAGAGGCACCGGAGCGCGCCGTCCGGAGGCATCGGGTTCGCCGAGGCGCATCCTTTGACATTCGAGGGCGACGATCTTACCGCCTTCAACCACAATTCTGCTTGGCGCCGCCAGAAAGTGGAAAGCCACACCTTCTGCCTTTGCCTCTTCGATCTCCGAAGGAATCGCGGGCATCTCCGCTTCTGTCCGGCGATAGACAATGACTGGTGTACTACCAGCCCGGAGCAGCGAACGGGCCACATCGATCGCGGTATTGCCTCCTCCCAAGACTGCCACAACTCCAGGAATCGACAGACTCTCTTGCGTCTGCATGCGCTCCAACACGTCGATGCCATGGTAGACGTGAGCCTGTCCGTTGTCTGAAATCTTCAAAGGGCGAGACGCATGCAAGCCAGCGGCGACAATGACGACAGCAAAACGGCTCTTAAGATCTTCGAAAGTGAGGTCTCGTCCCACCCGGATGTTCTGGTGAAATTGCACTCCTACGGATTCAACCAGGGCAATCTCTTGGTCCAATATCTCCTTTGGCAGACGGAACGCGGGGATGCCAGTGCGCAAGAATCCTCCCGGCTTGGGCTTGTCGTCAAAGATGTGGACTTCGTGCCCCGCCTGCGCCAGTAAGTACGCGGAGGTAATGCCTGCAGGCCCCGCGCCAATCACAGCCACCTTCTGGCCGGTAGGCGGTTGCAATTGCGGAGAATACTGCAGGGATTGGTCGCCCAAGAAACGTTCCAGCCGATGAATGGCGAGCGCCCCGCCCAGCGAATCGCGATTGCAGGATTGCTGACAAGAATGGGGGCAGACTCGACCGAGGGTTGCCGCCAAGGGGTTACCGGCGCGCAGCCATTTCCCGGCCCCCTTTAGGTCTCCACAGGCCAGGAGTGCCAGAATCTTAGAGATGTCGTTGCCGGCAGGACAGGCATGCGCGCAAGGAGGAAGCTTGTCTTCATAGCGCGGCTGCAGATATTTCCACGTACCGGTCCGCATCGAGAGGGTGGGATGATCCGAATACGAGGTGACGGGAACTTCTTCTAAAACCGTGGGCTCAAGCACAACCATGGGCGTATCTCCCCGCGCAGTTTTGCTCGATCTTGTGGACCGCGCTTACCCCCTCCAGAGCAGCAGCCACGTTCGCCTCCAGTTTGACGGGTACGCTATGGCGGATGGCGGACGCCAAGCTGTCCATGTTGGTGATACCTACCAGTTCGCTTGCAGCCCCAACGATCACGGTATTCACAATCGGGGCAGTAGCGGTGCCGAGGTGGTGATTTCGTGCGATGCCTGAGGCATCCACCGTGGCCACCGAAAATGCTTCCAGACCTGGAAACTCCGCCGGTGCTTTGGAGGTGTTGATCAGAATCCAGCCCCCAGGTTTGAGCCCGGCGAAGACATTGACCAAGTTCAGCGAAATAAAGCCCTGATCGAGAACAATGACTCCATCCGGCCTATATACCTCCGAGCGCACCAGGATAGGAGATCTGTCGAGGCGCAAGAAAGCAGTGACTGGCGCGCCCCTACGCTCCGAACCAAATGATGGAAAGGCCTGCACATGCATACCTTCCAGAAAGGCAGCCTCGGCCAGAATCTGTGAGGCAATGACCGCCCCTTGGCCTCCGCGCCCGTGAATACGAACTTCGATCATCTCGCACCTTCTCGGCGCTGCGTCCGATCCACGCCGGGCCAGGCTCCGGACGAGACCCGACCCCAGATCCCTCGCGCCTCTGCTGTTGAACAGAGCATGGTACACCCCAAAGCAAATTTTGAGATGTGATCTATCTCGATCATTCCCAAATCAGTAAGGCAGTATGTTTTGGATGAATCACAGGGGGGATGCCGGGCAAGTGCGGATATGTGATTGATTCCGAGAGGCAGGGGATCGGCGGAAAATCCAAGCAGCTCGTCCACTAGGAGTTATGTTGCCCAAAGTTATAGGCCCATCGAGGCAATGGGCCTATGACCCGCTATCCGACGAAATCATGCTGTTTTACTTGCTCCTTCCACCTTCTGCTCCAAGGCAATCCAATCGCTCGCATCCAGTTGCAGCCGAACCGCGCCAACATTCTCTTCGAGATGCTGAACCGACGAGGTACCCGGGGATCGGCAGGATTACCTTGGTAGACTACTTCTTCTGCTCGACCGTAAGCACCTCGTGAGTCGCGGTTTCCGAGAAGATGCCCGGCATGCCGTCCGACTGGAAGCTGCCGCCCACGGCGTGCAGTTTATTATCTACGAACGCCATCGCGAAGCCGTGACGCGTGATCTGCATATGAGGCAAGACCTCCCATGTGTTCGTGGCGGGGTTGTACGCCTCGACGGCCCAGAACGCCATCTTGCGATTCGAATCCTGGAACTCGCCGCCCGCCACGTAGATCTTGCCGTTCAGTACTGCCCCGGACACGTCGCCCCGGTTCGTGGGCGCGCGGCTCACGAGTTTCCATCTGTCCGTCGCAGGGTCGTACTCTTCAACCACGTCAGTGATGCCAGCCATGGTCACGAATACTGCGCCGATGCGGCCGTCGATCGCGTAGATCTTGCCTCCTGACTCGGCGGCGAGGAAGTGGTTTCGAGGCGTGGGCATATCCGCCTTCCGCTTCCAGGTATTCGTCGCCGGGTCATACTCATCGACGAAGCCGACGACAGTCTGGCCCGGGCCCTTGGGTACTATGGGGCTCGATGTCTTTCCTTCGGGGTCAGAGCAGGCGCCGCCGACGACGTAGATCTTGTCGCCCACCGTAACGGCCTGTCCCGCGCCGCGCGGCCGCGGGAGCGGCGCGAGTGCCTTCCAGGTGTCTGTCGCAGGGTCGTACTGCCAGGCTGCGGATGTCGGCTGCCATGACTTAAGGTCGGGAGGGCGGGTAAAACCGCCAAATACATAGACCTTGCCTCCGTAGGCCGTCGCCATGATGTGATGCGCGGGAAGAGGCATGTTTTGGAGTGTCGTCCACTTCTCGGAGTCCGCGTCGTAACGATAGACCGCACCGTAGGGCACGAATCTCTCGTCGTCCAGCCCGGCGAATACAAACATGCCATGGCCGATTGTGACCCCGACGATCTCGCCCATAGCCTTAGGCATTGGCGTGCTAAAGGCCCAGTTCGATTGGGCGTAGGAAAGGGAAGCGGTGGCGACGAGGACGGTCGCCATGATCGCAACGGACAGATGCCGGAACGCCCGGCGGATCACGCCATCCCCGACTAGAGACGAACCTCGCCAACGCCGAAGAGGCTTTTCCGGCTTCCAATCAAAGATGCCGACAGTGATCTTCATTTCGCTCTCCTTCGCCACACCGATCGCGTGTCGAAGGGTCTGATTCAAAGCACGAAGCCGCGGTTGTTCGTACCTCAAACCCGCGTTAGCGAGGGGTAACTAATTCCGGCCACTCTTTTGATATCTTCAAGCGGCAAGGTAAACGACTTACGTTGGGAGTCCGAGAGAGGGACGCAATCCGCTTCCGACCCACGTTTATAGCTTCTGCCAGTGAACCATGGGCAGGCCAGAGATGGGGACGCGAAAACTGGGAATGCGTTTCTCTTTAAGCGCTCCAAGGTAAACGGTGCGCAGATCAGAACCGCCGAAGGTAACGCTTGCCATCCAGGGAGCGATGCCCTGGCCGGTGGCAAACAAGACTTCTTCAGTTACCCGGCCTGCGAAGAACTGCTCTTCAAGCGCCGCGACTTTCTGAGGGTCACCTTCGTCGAGCAGAATCTTTAATTCGCCTTCAGGGGTGAGCACGAAAAGCTTGTCAGAATACACCATGGTTCCCCAAAGGTTGCCATAGCTGTCGAACGCAATGCCGTCGGGCCATGCGCCTTTGCCGAGATTCGATGGCCCGAATACTTCCCGGCCAGACAGCTGCCCTGCCGCATCAATCCGCAATCTGCTGATGCATCCGCCTGTCGTTTCGACGACGTATAGCCATTCTTCCTTCGCGTCGAAGCGAATTTCGTTCGTAAAGCGAAAGCCATCAGCAACGATGTGAAACTTGCCATCAATGTAGCGCGCGATATAACCGTCTGGAAGGTCGGTACGTAAGGCCTGCATCCAATTCTTGATTCGCGTAGTAATGGTAATCCAGATTCGATCCTGCGAATCGCGGAGCACAAAGTTCACCTTTCCAATAGGCTCTCCGTCAATACTGTCGGCGAGCACGCGGGTTGAGCCATCGCGAGACATGATTTCCAGACAATCAGTTCCAAAGTTCGAGATCAGGATGTCGCCATTTTTTGCGAAGGCGAGACCGTTGGGTAGCGTTCCGGTGAGATACTGGGTGGCTTCGTCCGCAGCCTTTCCAAAGCTTGCCGAATGCTTCTGCGTAATGATTGTCTGCGTACCATTTGCTTGGATTTTAGCGACTCCGCCACGCGCATCAGCCGCCCACAGCGTTCCGTCCGGCTCGGCAAGAATGCACTCCGGGCGTTGGAGATCGTGACCAACATATTGAATCTTGGACTTGTCAATTTCGAAATCAAGGATAGGATTGCGATTCATGAGTTCGTTTACATCCTTTGCGCTGGACTCGTTCTGCGCGCATCGCGCGTAATTATGGCTTACACAGAGGCCAGACGGGCAAGCCGCTCCCGCTGCTCTGCAATAACCAGAATCTTACCATCCCGCTTATTCCAGACACGCTTCGAGGACGTCTCTCACAAGTTCGGCATTGCGGGCGCGATCTTAATTACGCCGTCATTCTGTTTGTGTTGATTCGCTGGGATCAATCGTGCTGGCAGTGACAACGATAGGCGTGCCTGATGGGCCTTCGCCAGTGGTCAGCAATTTCTCCAGAACCGGAATATTCGCGCGTTGAGTTTCGACGAAGTCCACTCCCTCAGCCGTTATCGTGAACTCTGAGTTGTCCGCTCGGGTGATATATCCCTTGGTTCGGAGATACCATGCCGTGAAAACCAAATAGTCACGCGGAAATCCGAGGCGCTTTTCGATATCGCGAAATGAAACTTCCGGCTTGTTCGGGTTTGTGCGACGCTGAAAATACAATACCGTAAGCACCGCCACCCGCCGGTTCAACTCACCCTGCATGCTGTCCATGAAATCAACCCACGTCGACAGGGGGACCGGCTGAGATTCCTGGCGAGTCGCATCGTATGCAGCACGGCGCTCCGGGTTGGACAAGACGTCATAGGCCTGCGTCAACAGAGAGAATCTCCCGGCGTCGCCGGTGTCACGATTATCTGGGTGAAAGCGGGCAGCCAGATATCTATAGATGCGGTGGATTGTATCAGCTTCTGCACTCGGGCTAATCTGAAGAAACTCGTAATAATCTGGAACTTCCATCACACCTCTTCGCGTGTACAAAATAGCTCAGCACTACACGGACGTAACCCGCAGGCCAAAATTCTAGCGCAATCATTATTGCTTTGCTATATCGAAATTATTGCTATTGGATACGTTGACTTCCCGTTTATGTGCGGAGGGCGAGCAGTGCAGCTTTAACACGGTCGGCTGTGAATGGCACTTCCCGCAGGCGGACGCCAGTCGCATCAAAGAGCGCGTTTCCGATTGCCGCGGGAACCAGCGTAATTGCAGTTTCGCCCGCTCCGGTTGCACTTACACCAGTGGGATTCATGAGGGTTATGTCAATCGTGGGAATCTCTAATCCGAGGTAAAGGCTGTTGTAGCTGGCCCAATCCGTTGACGTAACTCTCTTGGCATCCCACGTGACTTCTTCCACAAGGGCACGGCTCATGCCCTGCAGGATGCCGCCCTCAATTTGATTTCGCAGACCATCTGGATTCGAGACAGGACCGCAATCCTGGGCCACAATAAACCTTCTGGGTTGGACACGTCCGCTTGCTTGATCAACGTCCACTTCAGCGATCAATGCGGCGTAGCCATTGTGGCCCTCGTAGGCTACGCAGGCGATTCCACGTCCGCCGACGGTTCCGGTTCGCGCATGGTTTGTTTTTGGCGACGGACGCCTTTCCCATTTGCCGGCGTCCACTGCCGATTTCAGGACGTTTATGATTCGCAGATCATGGAGATGCTGCAGCCTAAAGGCGGCGGGGTCCGCCTTCGCATGAGCACTGAGTTCGTCCATAAAACACTCATGCGCGAAAGTATTTTGGATGCGCAACGGCGAGCGCAGTGGACCTGTGAAGAACGGCGATGGCACGGTATGCGACAGGACACGCTCACTCCGAACCGTTCCTCCGCCGCCACACTTGCCGTTGACACAGCCGGCTACATAGGACGGAACGGCATTGCTATTGTTGTGAAGCTCACCCGTTGGTTCCACAGCCGCGCGTGGTGTTACGATTTCCGTCTCGTATCCGGCCAACTCGCCGGTAATCACGTTCCCGGGATGTTCGTAGCCGGGCCTGCCTCCTCGCGATGCTTCCCAGTTTTCGCAATCCCATGCAACGATGGCTCCGCTATGGTCTATGCCCGCGCGCTGTTCGATAACGCAAGCAGCGCCGAAGTTCTCCCATGCCATTTCGTCTTGACGCGAAAGTTGAAGGCGAACCGGTTTACCAACCGCATGTGAGAGCAGTGCTGCATCGAAGGAGGCAGCATCGGCGCCATTGAGTCCATAGCATCCGGAGCCTCGAACAAAGATGACGCGCACGTTGTCCAACGGTAACCCCAGCAGCTTTGCAACAATGCTCCGAGTTGGATAAACCGACTGTGTTGCCGACCATACTGTTGCACGGCCCGGCTTGACGTCAGCTACAGCGCAGGATGCCCCGACTGATCCGTGCAGTTGATAAGGATAAGCGTATGTTGCACGCACTACGGCATCGGCCCCCGCGAGCTTCTGTTCCACATCTTTCGAATTGACGAGCAGAACGTCGCGTGAAGGTTGCTTGCGCAGGCTGTCGTAGAAAGTATTCTGCGGCGGCAGCCCCGTGCCGCGGTTCCACTTCACTTTGAGCTGCTGCGCGGCTTGGGCTGCTTGCGATTGCTTCTCAGCAACTACTCCGACGAAGTTGTTTCGCACCACTACCTTCACAAGTCCTGAGATCTGTCGCACCGAGTTTTCGTCTACGCTTGCGATCGTTGCACCCACCTCAGGTGGCCGCACGACACGGCCATGAAGCATTCCCGGTACGCGTACGTTATGCAGAAATTCAAATCGGCCCGTCATGAGGGCTACCCTATCCAGCGAGGGAACGGGCCTACCTAGAACAGTCCACTGCGAGGGCAATCGACGCTTGGCGGCCGGATTCAGCGAAATATCAAATCGGTTGTTTCCGATGAGTTCCGCGTAGGTCACACGACGGCCTGTTTTCGCAGTAACAACGCCGCCAGCAACCGTGAGTTGATCGGGCCGTTCCGCCAATCGCTTTGCAGCCATGTTTATGAGCTCCTCTCGCGCGGTCGCCGCCGCCAGAGCGAGATTTGCTTCGTTGAAATTTGTAGGCGTGGATTGGCTCCCAGAAGTCGTCCCTTGATCTGGAGTAACGGATGTGTCGCACTGGATCAGCTTGACGCGAGTAATCGGCACGCACAGTTCCTCTGCGACCAACTGCGTTTGAGCAGTGTACATGCCTTGCCCAAAGTCACATTTGCCCGTACATGCTGTGACAGTGCCGTCGGCTTCAACTGCGATCCATGAATCGAGTTTCATGGGATCAACATGTGAGGGATGTGTATCAAATGGACCTTGGGCAATGGCGAACGGCCCCAGCAGCGACTGAGTACTGAAACCCACGATCAAAGCGCCAGAGCTCTTGAGGAAATCGCGACGGGAAACATTCATACTTTTCTCGTCTCAGCATACTTTCGAATCGCGCGCAGCATGCGAACGTGAGCAAAGCAGCGGCACAACACGCCTCCAAGAGCCTCGCGAATCTCCTGGTCAGAGGCATTCGGCTTCTCGTCGAGAAAGGCCTTGGCCGTGAGGATCACGCCACTGAGGCAAAAGCCACATTGAGCAGCCCCTTCGCCGATAAAAGCCTGCTGAATCGGGTGAGGATTCTCCGGCGCGCCGAGGCCTTCCAGCGTCGTGACCTCGTCCTCGCCAACCTCGTTAGCCGCCACCACGCAAGAGCGCACTGCATGGCCACCCAGGATAACCGTACAGGCCCCGCACTGAGCCATTCCGCACCCGAATTTCGGACCGCGTAATCCAAGCTCGTCGCTCAAAACGAACAGCAGAGGTGTTGTCGGGTCGACTTCGAGAGTATGCAGGTGGCCATTCACCTTGAGAGAGATCGTGCCCATGATGCCTCGCGCGCAATTTGAAGCTCACCGCAAGCTTTGCAGTTTTCGATGCGATAACCCGGGTTCCAGTTGGGCACAGGGAGCAGTCAGGCAGTCAATTGTCGAGCCATGCGTGAGTTACGCGTCTTTACGAACTTGTGGAGGAATGGTACTTCGTTCGGCTATCACTTCTGCGGTTTCTTTTTTCCCCCGAACAGTCCGCCTAATCCGCTCACTACGTTCTGTGGCGCACTTCCATTCTGCTGCTGGTTGCTGGCTGCCGCTCCCGGAAGCGTCTTTCCCGTCAGTGCTCCCATCGCTCCGCTTGCGCCAGTTTCTGCCAGCACTCCCTGCGTTCGCATCTTCGCCATTTCGTTTACGTCGGGTTCCACCTTCGGGTTTGGAATTGTCCCAGTCACAAGCACCGGCATCACGATCTCGCCATTCTTATTCGCCATCGCTGCCGGCAACATCCCGCCGATGCCTCCTCCGCCAACCTGCTGTGAGCTCTGTTTTGAAAGCACCGCCGTCGCCTTCATATCCAGTTGCTGATCCACCAGCGAAGCCGTTCCCGTGGCTGCGATCGTTCCCGCGTCGGTCATCGCCTTCAGGTTGTCGGTCGAGGCAACGCCATTCTTCAGATTGAAGTCTCCCGTAAGTGACGAAACGTTTGTTGCTCCCTGGCCTGCCTTACTTACCCCAGTGAGCTTTCCAATCTCGCCCAGCCTTTGCGACATGTCCACGCCTGTCAGCTTGCCGTTCGTCATGTTTACTGACACTCTGCCCGTCAGCGTCTGCACTAGCTGCTCTCCCGGAGGAGCCATATTCAGCGTTACCAGCAGGTTGTTCGCCTCCACCCCACTCACCTTAAAGTTCGCCGCCTTCAGCGTACCGGCCACCGCCGGGGCACTCAGCGGACCCCTCGCCGTCAGGTCTACGCCCAACTGGCCGCTCGGCTGCGACTTCGGATTTAATTGCACTCCGCCCGCCTGGGCCAGCTTCACCAGGTCCGCCAGCGATGCATTCTGCGCATTCAGCGTCAAATCCGCCAACGCCGGAGAACTTTTTCCATTCACTGTCCCATTGATTACAAACGTCGATCCGCCGATCTTCAATTGCGTGTTGCTCATTGTGATCACTTCGGCTTTCAAGTCGTCGCTCGCGTTGTAATCCAGCTCAATCGGGAATCCGAGTGTCGTTCCATGCGCCACCACGTTCTCTATTTTGACTGTACCCGTGGCTGAAACCGTGCCTGCATTGTTTTTGAACTTCACGTTGCCTCCGACCACTCCGGCGATTCCTTCCAGAGCCTTCGAATGCAAGTACTGTTGAGCGCCGCTCAACTCCACCTGATCCAGTTGTAGCGAGCCTTCAAACGGAGTGCTCACCAGTGTTGCATCCTCAATTGGACCAGCCTGCCCGTTGAACTTTACAACCTGCTTGTTGGTCCCCGGCAGGGTCGCGCTCAGCGCAATATCAAACTGCTTGCCTGGAGCGTAATTTTTCAGGGTCAGGTTAATATCCTTGTATTCCATCCGCGGCTGCTGATTCATTTCATCTGTAATTGCCACCGCTCCGTCTACAATCTCAAAGCGGTCCAGTTGCAGCGGAGGATTTGTTCCGGAAGGCTGCTCTTCTTTCGTTTGCGGCTTGTTGTGAGTTCCAATCGTCGAGAAATTCCAAGCCCCATCTGTTCCGCGAATCAGCTCCACCTGTGGGTGTAACATTTGCAAGCTCTCCACCTGCACCTGTTTGTGAAGCAGCGGCCCCAGCTTCACTCGTATATTTAGCCCCGCCGTTTGCGCAAATGGTATTCCGGAGGCATACTTCGGATCTTCTCCTATCACCGCGTTTTGCACCTTGAACGTTGGGGGGAGTAACCCCAGGCTCATCTGCCCCAGTTGCACTTGCCGCCCCAGGTTCTGCTGCAACTCCGCCTGAATGCCGTCGTGATAGCGATTCACATCCAGAAGGCGCGGCAGCAGTACCCCCGCCGCAACCACCACAACCACCAAACCGCCGAGCACCATCAGTAGCTTTTTCATATCAGCCCTCAGATTTGAAAGAGACCGCACTTTGTGAAAACTAGGATGCAGCTCCTGCAAATAGGGTGAAGCTCTGCTCAGTGCTGCTGTACAGCGTGCGACGGTGGCGAACTTCCGCCGAACACCAGGCAGCGAGACAGACCGAAGCCGCTGACAAGAAGCCGAGGTATGTCTCCGGCCTTGTAAAACCTTCTGTGAGTGTTAACATACGAGTTATCCAGAACTCATAAGGTATTCGATATATGTCATCTGCAGTACACGCCGCAGTAACGGCGCCTGACCGGTCAGCCGCATATCGTTTGAACATCATTGCCCTGCTGACTGCATCGCAAGTCCTCGCCTACATCGACCGGGTGAATTTGTCTGTGGCTGCGCCGGTGCTCATCAAGCAGTTCCACTACACGCCGGCCACCCTGGGCATACTCTTTTCAGTCTTGAATTGGGTCTTCACGTTCTCGTTAATACCCTCCGGCCCATTTGTTGACAAGGTGCGCGCGCGCATCGGCTATCTCGTTGGTGTCTCAACATGGTCCATCGGTACCGCACTTTGCGGAACCACGGTCGCGCTCCTGCCACTAGCGCTGTACCGCGGACTGGTGGGCGCCGGTGAAGGACCGATGATTCCTGCTGGACAGCGCGTTATCTTCGAAACCTTTCCGAAGACACAGCGCGCGTCGATGATTGGAACGTTCTTTGCCGGAAACAAAATCGGACTGGCTCTTGGCATTCCATTTGCCGCGATACTGCTTCACTCGATGGGCTTGGCGTCGATGTTCTACATTACGGGAGCACTTGGTCTGGTCTGGATCGTGTGGTTTCTGCTTTCTTATCGCGGCACGGGAGCTTCAGCCAACGTGGTCAAGAGCAACATCCGGTGGCGCACGCTGCTACGCTACAAGACGGTATGGGGCATCATGCTAGGGCAGGCAGGATACCTGTATACCTACTATGTCTTTGCCACCTGGCTTCCTGGTTATCTTGTTCTGCAGCGCAAAATGTCGGTACTGAATAGCGGCCTCATAGGCATGTTGCCGTTCGTCATCGGTGTTTTTGTGACCATGGCTGGCGGTTGGGTATCTGATCGTATGGTCAAGAGCGGCATTAGAGTTACAATCGCGCGCAAGACGCTTGCCGTGGGCGGCTTGATGGCGGCTTCTATCTTTACGATGCTTGGGGCTTACACCAATGGCGTGTGGCTCGCCGTGACCTTCCTGACGCTTGCGATCGCTGGCTTCAGCTTCGCTACCGCCTCGATCCAATCCATGGCGGTCGATATCGCGCCACCGCATATCGTCTCGTCCCTGGTGTCACTGCAGAATTTTGGCGGTAACATCGGGGGATCGTTTGCACCGATGGTCACAGGCCTGCTGATCTCAGCCAGCGGAAATTTCCAGGTTCCGCTTCTGGTGACTGCTGCCATTGCGCTGGTCTTCGGCTGCGGTGGTTATGGATTGATCGTGGGGAGCCTGGACGAGCAACTGGCATAGTTACGCTGCGCGGCCCAGTGCCGCGCAGCGAACCAACTACTTGGTGAGTGCTGCTCCAAAGATCTTCTCCAGGTTTATTTCATCCAAGCCTTCGGAATAGCTGATCTTTCTCGATTCGACACCAGCCGGCTTGGTGGCGTCGATTCCTATCTTTGTTACCATGCCATCCCTGGCCGTTGGATCAATCGGACTTCCTTTTGCCTTATTGATCATGAAGCAGTTTTCCGGCCGCATGTACAAACTGATTGCCCGTATCACTTCACTTTCGTCGAAGACGTTGACATCGTGATCGACGATGACCGCGTGCCGGATGTATGGGTCAGCGGAAAAAACTGCGGCAGCGGCATTTGCCGGTTCGCCTTCAACCATCTTCTTCATGGAAACATAGCAAGCATTGCGGCCGAAAGCCGACAGTGGCAGGTAAACGTCTTTCACTCCAGGCGCAGCAACCTTCACCTGATTGAAAATTTGCCCGATGCGGGGCAACGACCCTAGCTGCTGATGTTCCGCGGTTCCGGAGCAAACATCCATGTAAATGGGATTCTTGCGCATGGTGATAGCTGTGATCTTGAAGACGGTGTTAGGCATCGGCCCACCGTAAAGAGTCGGAAACTCACCAAAGGGACCTTCAGGCGTTCTTTCTTCCCGGTCAACATATCCTTCCAGACAGATTTCTCCGTGAGCCGGCACCTCAAGGTCAATCGTCTGGCATTTCACTATCTCTAAAGACTTCTCAAGCAGACCGCCCATCACGTCATACTCATCGACGTCAATGCTCTGAGCGCTGAGACTCCCAAGATAGACAGCGGGCGCTGCTCCGATCGTCAGGGCAATCGGCATATGCTTGCCGAGCGCACAATACTGTCTGTAGATGTAGTAAATATGACTGGATTCCGCCAAGTGAATCGCTGTTTTGTTCTTGCCCAGAACCTGCAGCCGATACATTCCAACGTTACGGATGCCTGAATTAGGTTCCTTAGTCGTGCCCATCGCAGCCGTAATGTAGGGGCCACCGTCTTCCGTGTTGTGAGTCACAACCGGCAGGCTGGTGACGTCGATATCGTCTCCCTTGAAAATGACCTCCTGGACCGGCCCTTTAGCCACCAGCGTTGGCTTAATGTAGTTTCTTTCACGGGTACGGTAGACCTGATTGAGATCTGCTTCCGAACAACCCAGGCCGATAGCCATCCTTTTACGAGTGCGGAATAAATTACTCAGAACCGGGATCCTATTGCCGTCGACATTCGTATACAGGACCGCCGGTGTTCGGTTCTCCTGTGCCAGTTTGTAGATCGCTCTCGTCAACTCCAGCTTCGGACTGACGGGTCCGTTCGCCGTGAGAAGTTCGCCAGGAAATTCAGATAACTTCTCTATAAATGCGCGAAGATCATTCATTGTACTTAGCTCCTCTTTCTATTGTTACTTTAGCCCGGCCAAACTGAGCAAGTGGAAAAAGATAGCGCGGAGTGAAGCGTTGCGCAGGTCAATGAAGCCGGAGATTCGGAAATTAGCCGCCGATCTGGTTCATCGCGGATTCGCTGTCCATCTTAGCGGGAGAATGCTTGCCCGCCATGTAGGCATGGAACGCCAGTTCCGCGGCCTGGTCGCCTGAAAGACGCAGTAACGTGGCCAGATCGAAGGTTTTCGCGTCCATCAGGCAACGCCGCACACGGCCGCGCGAGTCCACCCGCAGGCGCTCGCAGGAGCCGCAGAAGGGATTGGAGCGGGGAGGAATCCAGCCAACCTTCAAATGTGAACCTTTCCATAGCACGGACGTTTGGCGCGCGGGAAGCGCCAGAGGCGTAGAGACTTCAGCCATCTCTAACCGCAGCCCCGTCTTCACTTCTTCGACGGAGACAAACTCGGACTCACACCAGCTGCGTTCGGTGCCGGTGCGCATCAGCTCGATAAAGCGGATCTCCGCGCCGCGCTCGGCCGCGAAATCGAGCAACTGTGGAACGTCGCGCTTCCAGGTGGAGCGCTGCAAGACCGTGTTCAACTTAAGAGGAAGCAAACCGGCTGCAATGGCTGCGTCTATGCCTTTAAGGGTGTGCTCCAGGTGCGCGCCACGCGAGAGTTGTGCAAAGCGCTCCGGATCAAGAGAGTCCAGCGAAACGTTCACACGGGCCAACCCGGCTGACTTCAGAGCCGCTGCCCGTTTGGAAAGCAGGGATCCATTCGTGGTCATCGAAATCTCGCGGACGCCATTGATTCGCGCGAGTCGGGAGATCAACTCCTCGAGACCAGGATGCATTAGAGGTTCGCCGCCGGTAAGCTTGATTCTGTCGATGGGGGCGTGCCGCATGAGCCAGCCGACGATCTCGGCGAGTTGACCGAGCGGAAGCGACTCGCCATCCCGGCTGAATGGCGAATGTGGCCCAATAGGTGACCGATCAGTCGCTAAAGATGCGGTCCGCTGATTTCCTTGTTCGGGCATGCAATAACGGCAACGAAAGTTGCAGCTGTCAGTTACCGATATGCGCAGCAGACGCATCATTGCTTCAGGCTGCGGCACGGCGAACGGGGCGCGAGCAGCCACCAATGGACTAGTCACCCGATCTCCTTTCCAACTGGGAGGCAACGCCGTTTCCCGCGCGACCCTTGGGCCCAATTCCGTGGAGCGGAACTGGCCACCGCCGGAACACTCATCGGTGCGTGCGCACCCTTAGAAAGCCCCGGTCAGAGATGAAAAATGAATAACTACGATCTCTGAATAAGCTTACACAAAGAACAGACGCCGCGCCATATATCCGCCCGCCAGCACCCCTAACTGTTGATTGGAAGGGCGGGTACGAGCCTCTCCGCCCCGGCGTAGATCACAAAGCGCCGTCCGCGCAGGAATCCAACGAGAGTCATTCCAAACTCCCGCGCCAGGCTTACCGCCAAGTCCGAGGGCGCCGATACCGATGCGAGTACCGGAAGCCCAGCCACCAGCGCTTTTTGCACGATTTCGAAACCACTGCGGCCGCTCACCATCAGCATGGAGCTACTCAGCGGCACAAGATTGCTCGCGAGCGCCCAGCCGATCACTTTGTCCACTGCGTTGTGCCGGCCTACATCCTCTCGAAGCACGCGCAGCTCACCGCCCAGACTGAACAGTGCGGCGGCATGAAGTGCTCCGGTTCGTTCAAAAACCTGCTGCGCCGCCCGGAGCTGATCCGGCAGTCGGCAGAGCACCTCGGGATTGACGGCGCACTGTGTCGTGAGAGGCTCCAGGGAACGTACGCGAACTGCCTCGATGGAAGCTTTGCCGCAAACACCGCAGCTGGAGGTGGTGTAGAAATTGCGCCGGGCGGCCTCCGCGTCAAGTTCGGCGCCGGGAACCAGATCGACGCGCACCCGATTCGCTCCGTTCTGCCTGCCATCGGCTTCATGTTTCACCGACGCGACCTGGGATCCGCTTGAGATCAGACCTTCGGTGAAGAGAAAGCCGGTTGCGAGTTCGGAGTCGTGACCGGGAGTTCGCATGGTGACACTGATGGCCGCGTCGCCGACTCGGATCTCAAGCGGCTCTTCACCAGCGAGATAGTCATCCAGAGACCGGAGCTCGCCCTCATGCCATTCCTTGACTCCGGTTACAGACACCATGCGCGGAATCACAGTTCACCCCCGCCGCGCGCAATATCTTCGTCACGCGGACTTAGAGGATACACCAACACCAATTCAGCCAAGCGAAACGGCAGGGAACCTGTCGCTTGCATCGCCATCTCTACGCGGCGCGCAGCACGTGCAGTTGACTTGCACGAAAGTACAGGCTTGCAAGTATGCTTGGGATTGCGTGTTATTCTTCGGCAAGATTGCACTGAAGGCGATCGAGTGACTGGCCCCGATTCCAATACGCACGAAGATACCGCCCCGCCTGCTTTCTGCGAAGCGGGCTCGGCGCCGCGCTGCTCAAAAGTTCTTGCCATGCTTCCCGCCCGGGCGGCTTCCGAACTGCCAGGGCTGCTTGCCTGCTCTGCCAACCCGGACCAAGCCGTGCTGCAGATGGAAGCGCTGTTGCAGCGGCATCCCTCCGAAGCCATGGCGGCGTTTGAGTCGAGTGCGCTCGCGCTACGTGCCTGTGTGACCTTATTTGCCGCCAGCCAATGGTTGGGACAGACGTTGCTGCAGAATCCTGACTTGCTGCAGCTTTTCGCCCGTCCCATGGGACTGGCGCCCGAGCGCTCCCTTGAGGATTTCCGGGAACAGTTTGCCCGTTTCCGCCTGCGCTCCCATGACACAGCACTGCCAGTGCTGCTGGCGCGCTTTAAGCGGCGCGAATACGTTCGAATTTTTGCCCGGGAATTACTCGGAATGGCCTCGCTGTCTGAGATCACCGCAGAGATCTCCGCACTATCGGATGTGATGATCGAGCGGGCGCTTTCCCTCTGCGAGAGCGAAATGCGGCGGCGCTATCAGGGCTGGCCACAACTTCGCTCCAACCGGGGACGCGTCTATCCAGCTCGCTTTGCCGTGCTGTCGCTGGGCAAGCTGGGTGGCAATGAGCTGAACTACAGCTCGGATATCGACCTGCTTTATCTCTATGACGACGCCGAGGACGCCCATGCCATCGGGATCTCCGCGCGGGAGTTCTTCACCCGTTTGGCCCAGGAGCTGACCGCCGTTCTTTCCACTGTCAGTGCAGATGGACAGGTGTTCAGGGTTGATCTACGCCTTCGCCCGCAAGGGGCCAGTGGAGAGATGGTAGCAGGCCGCGCGCAGGCATTGCGCTACTACCGGACAGTGGCTCATGACTGGGAGTTGCAATCCTTGCTGAAGCTTCGCCCTAGTGCTGGCGATCAAACGCTCGGGCGGGAGTTTGTGAAACAGGTGCAGGAGTTGATCTACTGCGAAGAGCTCAGCCTGTCGGCCATTCAGACTGCGGCTCGCTCGCTGGAGCGCATTCAGCGTGGTGTTGTCCGCCGTGGAGCAGCTGATCTGGACGTGAAAAACGGTGTGGGCGGGCTACGCGAGATTGAATTTGTTGCCCAGTGCCTGCAGCGGGTGCATGGCAGAGGAGAGCCCTGGCTGCGCGCCAGCGGAACCTTGTTTGCGCTGCAGAAGTTGCATGACAAGGGGCATATCGGAGATGTGGAATTTCGCAAGCTGGGCGCAGCCTATGTTTTGCTGCGCACCATCGAGCACCGTTTGCAGTGCCGCCAAGGGGCGCAAGCGCATCGCTTGCCGGAGGCGGAACAGGAACAGGGCGCACTGTTGCGCTCACTCGGGGCCCCAGAGGTTGGCAGCGTGGCGGACCTCAAGGGGATCATGAAGTCTGCCAGCAATCTGTGCGCGCGTGTGCTCAGCCTTGGCTCGGGGGATGGGGCAGCCGAGATCACGGCGCTCTCGTTGAGCTTAGGTGCTCCGGGGGCCGCGCGCCTGACGCAAGAGCTGGCAGCGCGCTCAGAGTTACTGAGCCGCGCGTTGGCTGCCGACGTGGGCAATCCTACGCTGCGCAACCTGCGGCGCTTTCTGGCTGCCGCCTCCACAGGTGAGCAACGCATTCGCACCTCCCTTGAAAATGTGGGGTGGATTGAAGGCGCGCTTCCAGTGTTTGAGCACAGTGCGCTGGCCACCAACATTCTGGCATGTCACCCAGAGGATATTGTTTCGCTTTTTGGCAAATGCGAGCGCGAAGTTGTGGGCTCGATCTCCGATCACCTGCGCATCGAGTCGCGCCGCTGTACGCTACGCTTGCTAGGCCGCTCGTTTTTGGAAGAGATTCCAGTTTGGGAGATTCTGAGCGAGTTTTCCCAGAGTTTCGACCGGATTCTGCGTCAGGCTCTGACTGCGGCGGAGGCGCCGGAGGGCTTCGCGCTCTTCGCGGTGGGGCGGCTGGGGACCTGCGAGCTGGACGTGATCTCCGATGCGGACCTAGTCTTTCTGCGGAGTGCCGAGTGCGATGCGGGAGCAGCAGAGCGTTGTGCGCGTGCCTTGGTCGCGATGCTGTCCGGATACACGCGCGAAGGATCGGTGATTGTGGTGGATACCCGGCTCCGTCCACACGGGAGCGATGGCGAGCTAGTGGCGTCGGCACGGCAGCTTGCACAGTATTTTGAGAGCGACGCGAAAGCCTGGGAGACTCTGGCTTTCGGCAAACTCCGCTGGATCGCTGGAGATTCGCGACTTGCCGCTGAGGCCGATGGTTCTGTGCTGGGGCTGCGCCGTCGCTTTGCCGCCTCGTCTGGGTTCATTCCTGAACTGCGCGCCATGCGCCGGCGAATTGCGGATTCCGGCGGAGCAGATAACTTCCGAACCGGCCCCGGAGGGCTCTACGACGTTGATTTTCTCGTGGGAATGCTGGAGGCGCGGACTCTGCTACCGGCTGCCGGAAAGCAGCTGCCCCATCGGCTGGAGGCACTACGCGAAAGGGAACTGCTCTCAGCAGAGCAGGCTTGCAGTCTGCTGCACGCCGCTGAACTGTTTCGCCGCGTAGATCACGCCATCCGAGTTGTGGAAGGCCGTTCGCGAAAGTGGCTGCCTGAGAGCGACGCCTCGCGGGCAAGCGTGCAGAGACTTGTGGGTGCGTCCGCTTTGGACGCCGCACTGCGCTCCGAGATGCGCGGTGTACGCACGATCTTCGATTTCTTTTTCGATGATTGAAGATCGGACGCTGTCAATGATAGTCTGCTTCGTACTAATATTCTTGCAGGAAACTGAGCACTGTTGCACTGATTGCATTCTCGTGGGGAGGCTGCGGTCAGGGTTGTCTGGCGCTTCGCCCCAAGAACGAAAGACGGCGGTGATTTCATGCCACTCCCACATAAATCTCGCAGGAGGATCGAATGGCAGCTGCTTCCTATAATGGCGTTCCGCTTCCGGCCAATGGCCGCGCGGTTGAATTCAAAAACGGAAAGTTCGTAGTTCCCGATAACCCTATCATTCCGTATATCGAGGGCGATGGCACGGGCCGCGATATCTGGAAAGCGTCTGTGCGAGTGGTTGACGCGGCAGTGGAGAGCGCCTACCTCGGAAAGCGGCGCATTGCTTGGTTCGAGGTCTTCGCTGGTGAGAAGGCAAAAGAACTTTTCGGTACATGGCTTCCAGATCAGACGGTCGACGCCTTCCGCGATCTGCGAATTGGGATCAAAGGGCCGCTCACTACACCGGTTGGCGGTGGTTTCCGGTCACTGAACGTCGCATTGCGCCAGATTCTCGATCTGTACTCCTGTGTGCGGCCGGTGAAGTATTACCGCGGCATTCCGTCGCCGGTAAAACATCCGGAGCGGATGGATATCGTAATCTTCCGCGAAAACACCGAGGACGTCTACGCCGGAATCGAATGGAGAGAGGGAACTCCTGAGGTCAAGAAGCTCATCGACTTCCTCAATAACGTTATGCTGGCCGGCGGCAAGAAGCAGATCCGCTTAGACTCAGGCGTCGGCATCAAGCCGATATCGATTACGGGCACCAAGCGCTTGGTGCGCATGGCCATTGAGTTTGCGCTGAAGCACCACCGTCGCAGCGTAACCCTTGTGCACAAGGGAAACATTCAGAAGTACACCGAAGGCGCATTTCGCGAGTGGGGCTATGAAGTTGCAACCCAGGAGTTCCGTGCCGAATCCGTGACCGAGCGCGAGAGCTGGATTTTAGGCAACAAGGACGACAATCCCGCGCTGACCGTAGAGCAGAACGCGGCGCTGATTGAGCCCGGCATGGAGTTTGCTCCAGAGGATTTCCGGCAGGGTATCTACGCCGAGGTGCGGAGTGTACTGGATGCGATCTATGCCACCCACGGCAAGGGGCAGTGGAAGAAGAAGTTGCTGGTCAATGACCGTATTGCCGATTCGATTTTCCAGCAGGTAGTGACGCGCGCCGACGAGTATTCAGTGCTGGCTGCGCCCAACCTGAACGGAGACTACATCTCTGACGCATGCGCGGCACAGGTGGGAGGCCTTGGCATCGCTCCCGGCGCCAATATCGGCGCCGAGCACGCCATCTTTGAAGCAACCCACGGCACCGCTCCCAAGTATGCCGACAAGGATGTGATCAACCCCGGATCTGTGATCCTCTCAGCGGTAATGATGCTGGACTTCATGGGCTGGTCCGAAGCCGCGAGGCTGGTTGAAAACAGTATGGAACAGACCATCGAGCAAAAGCGCGTGACCTACGATTTCGAGCGATTGATGGAGGGTGCAACCAAACTTCACACCAGTGAGTTTGCCTCGGCAATCATCGAGAATATGGCAGCAACCCACGCAAGTGCGCGATAATCCGTACGCCGCCGGGAGCCGATGATCGGCTTCCGGCAATATCTCTTTACTGCACTTGGAGACTTCATGCCCTTAGTGGCTGAAAGGAACGAAATGCGCAAGAAAGTTTCGATTGTTGGAGCTGGAAATGTGGGAGCCACCGCGGCCCATTGGATCGCCGCAAAGGAACTGGCCGACGTTGTCCTGATCGAC
>Ga0181520_10003290_pt1 | contig 28600 bp, 24 predicted proteins | sample PEATcosm2014_Bin_29_FD_132451 | JGI IMG/M metagenome (GOLD analysis project Ga0181520, IMG submission 132451) | Peatland microbial communities from MTU Mesocosm Facility, Houghton, MI, USA - PEATcosm2014_Bin02_30_metaG | ecosystem: Environmental > Terrestrial > Soil > Wetlands > Peat | place...
GGGCGGCCACCAGCTTGCGCTTGCGACGGACCGAGGGCTTCTCGTAGTGCTCGCGGCGCCGGACCTCCGAGAGGATGCCGTTCTGCTTGATCTTCTTGTTGAAGCGCCGCAGCGCGCTCTCGAAGGTCTCGCCTTCGCGGACCTTGACCTCCGACACGGTTGGGGGATCACCTCCTCGGCGCCGCCACCGGCGGCCTGACTGATGGGGAAACCGCTCGTCCACCGAAGCGACGGGGGACGCGGCGGCGTGGCCGTCGCGCTCGCCGCGGGCTCCAGCCCTGGCCGAACGGAGGCATCACTGTAGCAGGGTGCGGAAGCGCCCCCGACGATCCTGCCGCACCCTCCCGGCAGCATCCGGCCGAGCGCGCTGGCGACCGCAAACAGATGTACGAACCATCGGGTATCATCGGCGGATGCTCGATTTCCCGCCGGAGGCGGCCGGCACCGCCGCGGTGGAGCTGGACGATGCGCAGCGGCGGGCCGTCGACCACGGGGCCGGACCATGCCTGGTGCTGGCCGGACCGGGCTCCGGCAAGACGCGGGTCATCGTCGAACGGTTTCTCCGCCTGATCCGCGAGGGCACTCCGGCGGATCGCCTGCTGGTGCTCACCTACACCCGCAAGGCGGCAGCCGAGATGCGCGACCGGGTCGAGCGCGCCCACGGACCCTTCGAGGGCGAGCCGCCCCTCCTCAACTACCACTCCTTCGCTCAGCGGGTGCTGCGCCACTGGGGCTGGCGGCTCGGGATCTCGCCGGCGTTCCGGATCGCCGACGAGGCGGAGCGGTGGCTGGTGGTCGACAGCATCCTCGGCGAGCTGCGGCCGACCACCCTCTACAACCCGCTGCGCTCCCACGACCTGGTCGACGCCATCCTCGACGTCATCGAGAAGGCCAAGCAGGAGCTGGTCTCACCCGAGGACTACGCGGAGTGGGCCGAGTCCACGCTGGCCACCGCCGGGCCAGGGCCCAGCCTGGAGCGCGAGCTGCTGACCCGCCATCGGGAGTGCGCCGAGGTGTACCGGCGGCTGGAGGCGACCTTCATGGAGCGGGCCGTCCTCGACCACGACGACACCATCCTCTACGCGCAACGCCTGCTCCGCGAGCACGCGGACGTCCGCGAGGCGGTCGCCGGGGCCATCGACCATGTGATGGTGGACGAGTACCAGGACACCAACTACGCGCAGGCCCGCCTGGTCGAGGTGCTGGCCGGGGAGCGCGGCAACATCATGGTGGTCGCCGACGACGACCAGTCCATCTACAAGTTCCGGGGCGCGTCGCTCGCCAACCTCGACCGCTTCGCCCGCATCTACCCGACCCACGAGCGGGTGGTGCTGGACCGCAACTACCGATCCCACCAGGAGATCGTCGAGGCGAGCCGGGCCATCATCGGCGCGGCGCCCCCGGGCTCGCGCATCGAGAAGCGCCTGGTCGCGGATCGGGGCACCGGCGGTCAGGTGGAGGTGTGGCGAGCGGCCGACGAGCGCGGCGAGGTGGTGGAGGTGGCCGCCGAGTGCCGGCGTCTCGTCGACGCCGGTACCGACCCGGCCGGCATCGCCTGGCTGTTCCGGCGCCACGAGGACATGCAGGCCGCGACCCGCGCCCTGCAGGAGGCGGGGGTGGCCTACGTGGTCCACGGAGGCCGGGGTTTCTTCCAGCGGCGCGAGATCAAGGACCTGATGGGACTGCTGGGCGCCGTCAACGACCCCGGCGACTCCCAGGTGGTCCTGCGCTGCCTGCACCTGCCCTCCTTCGCGGTGACCAACGCCGGCCGGCTCGCGCTCGGCCAGGCCGCCCGCGATCGCGACCTCTCGCTGGCCGCGGTGATCGCCGGGGAGCTCCCCGAGCTCGGCGCGGAGGACCTGGCCACCGCCCGCCGGCTGACCGGCCTCCTCGTCGATCTCCACGCGCAGGCCGCCCGCGACGATGTCCGCGACGTGTTCTACGCCGCCCTGGAGGGCAGCGAGTTCCTCGGGATCCTGGATGGTGCAGAGCCAATGGCGCGGGCCCAGATCGGAGCCAACCTCAACAAGTTCGGCGAGCTGCTGGAGGGATTCGCCGATTGGAGTGACGACCGCAGCCTGGCCCTGGCGCTGCGCTACCTCGAGATCCTGCGCAGCAGCCATGCGGCCGACGAGATCGCGGCCGTCGAGGCGACGACGGTGGGGATCAGCCTGCTCACCGCGCACGCGGCCAAGGGCCTGGAGTGGCCGGTCGTCTTCCTCGCACGCTGCACCGAGGAGCGCTGGCCGGGGGTGGGGGGCTTCCCCGCGCGTCTGGCCCTCCCCGACGAGCTGGTTCCCGAGCCCGCCCCTGAGGGTGAGGCGAGCCGGGACGAGGAGCGCCGCCTCTTCTACGTGGCGGCGACCCGGGCCCGTGACCGGCTCGTCCTGGTCCACGCCCGGCGCTACCCGCACTCCTTCCGCGACGAGCGTCCCAGCCCCTTCCTGACCGCGCTCGACGGAGACGGCGGGGTGACCCGGCGAGCCATCGAGGGCAGCCGGCCGCCCGCTCGACGCCAGCCCGCGGCCGCGAGCGGCCTGCCCACCGCGACGATCCGAGCATCCGTCTCCGACCTGGCCGCCTTCAAGGAGTGCGCCCGCCGTTACGCCTATCGCAGCGTCTACCGCCTCCCGGTGCCGGCCTCGCCCCAGCGTTGGTACGGGACCCTGATCCACACGGTCCTCCAGGCCCTCGCGGCGCTGCGCCAGACCGGCGCCGAAGCCGGGCCCGACGAGGCGGCCCGGCTGTGGGCCGAGGCGTGGGAGGCGTCGCGCGGCCCCAAGGGAGCGCACGCCGAGCTGCGCAGCCTGGGCGATAGCCAGCTGCGGCGCTATGCCGCGTCACCGGGATGGCGCGACGCCGAGCCGCTGATGGTCGAGCAGCCGTTCACCCTCGCGGTGGGAGCCGGCGACGTGACCGGGCGATTCGACCGCATCGACGCCGGACCGGGCGGGGTGCAGGTGGTGGTCGACTACAAGACCGGCCCGCCCCGCGAGGAGGAGTCGCTGTACCGGGACCTCCAGGTTCGCGCCTACGCGGTGGCGCTCGCCCGGGAGCAGCACAGCGACGAGGCGACGGTCGCGCTGCACTGGCTGCAGACCGCCGAGGTCAGCACGATGACGTTCGACTCCGTCGCCCTGGGGCGGTTCCACTTCCAGGTGGAGAGCACCGCCCGCGAGCTGGCCGAGGCCCGCCGCGCCCACGACTTCCCGCCCCGGCCGAGCAGCTGGCGGTGCGGCCACTGCGAGTTTCGAATGGTGTGCGACGAGGGGCGTGAGCAGTAGGGCGCCGGCTCAGGATCGGGTGAAGAGACGAGCCGCGATCAGGACGAGGCTGTCGGATCCTTGACGCCCGGGCGGCCCGCGTCCTTCGGCTCCCCATCGTCGAGCCAGGCCAGGGGGCAGCGGGGACCCTCGCCCTCGTCCACCAGGAAGGGCAGACCGTTGGCCGACGTCTGGCGGATCGGGACCACCCGGAATCCCGCACAGGTGAGGGGCTGGCCGGCGAGGTAGGCGGGGCAGTCACCGGACGCGGTCGGACCCGTGCAGATGTCGGCCACCCGCCGGGTGTGCGGGTCGAGCAGGAGGAAGAGCCGGTCCGCCGGAGTCGACATACCTGTCTCAGTGCCTATCTCGCTACGTCTTCACCAATCCCCCAGACCATGGTCCGCCGGGACCGCGGCCGTGGCCATGGCCATAGGTCCTAGCTGGTTTAACGACTTTAGTCACATGACACTGTGATCTTTGGCCCATAACTTGTAAGGTCAGAGAGACGGTTTCAGGGGCCTCCCCTGGCCGGTGCCTCAGTCGACCCTCCGGAGGTTCCCATGAACGGCCCGGCGCCGTACCTGCACTGGGGATTCATCCTCATCTCGCTGCCCAACCTGATCCTGATCGCGGTGATGGTGCTGCTCTTCGTGGTCGCGCTCATCGCCCCGTTCCCCCACAACCGCGCCAAGCACCGGGACGACGACGATGAGTGAGGCGAGCGGTCTGGGATCGAGCCGGGAAGTTCCCCGGCCTGCCGGCCCCGCGCCCGGCACCTCGCGGACGGATTCCCCAGGGGTGGACGACCGGGGATGGACCGCCGCGGTGCGACGCCGCCTGGACGGCCGCCTACCCCTCGAGGAGGTGCTGCCCACCCGCCAGCCGGCCTTCGTCGGCTCCTGGGTGTACGTCTTCGGCGTGGTGACCATCGCGGCCCTGGTCTGGGTGCTGGTGAGCGGGTGCGTCCTCGCCTTCATGGGCTCGGCGTGGTGGCACACCTCCAGCCTCGGCCACTTCTTCAACAGCATCCATTTCTGGTCGGTGCAGATGTTCTTCATCTTCATGGTGCTGCACCTCTGGGGCCAGTACTGGGGCGCCGGCTGGCGCGACGGACGGGCCAAGACCTGGATGGTCGGCGTGGTGCTCTTCCTCATCAGCATCGTCACCGCCTTCACCGGCTATCTCATCCAGCAGAACTTCGACTCCCAGTGGATCGCCCTCAACGCCAAGGACGCGGTCAACTCCACGGGGTTGGGGGGCATCTTCAACGTCCTCAACTTCGGCCAGATGTACGGCATCCACGTGATGCTCTTCCCGATCGCGCTCACCCTCCTGGTGGTGCTCCACATCGTGCAGGTGAGGAGCCGCGGGGTGGTGCGCCCGATCGGTGACCCCTACGTCCCCGATAGCGGGGAGAGCGTCTCAACGGGAGGTCCCCGGTGAGCGCCCGCCGGCCCGGGATCGACAAGGCCGACTACTACCGGGGGATCCGGATGACCCCCTACGACCTGATCAAGGAGATCGCCATCGCCACGGTGGGCATCCTGGTCGTGGTGCTGATCCTGTCGGCGGTCCTCTCCTCCCCGGACGTCCCCTCGGCGACCATCCAGGCCTGGGCCAAGGCGGACCCGGTGGACTTCGTCACCACGGCGGCCAGCGAGCTCTCCGGCCAGAGCACCACCGCCCAGTACGGGCCGCCCTACACCTCCGGCAGCGGTTCGACTCAGAGCATCGGCCCGATCGAGCCAGAGGTGTGGGCCGGTGTCCACATCCCGGTCGACGCGCCCCTCGACTTCGTGCTCCAGCCCCTCTCCCAGGCCACGGTGGGCGATCAGACGCTCGCCTCGGCGCTCAACACCTTCAACGATGCGAGCGCCGGCCAGCAGGCGAAGTGGCTCAACGCCTACACCAACGCCCTGGGCAGCGCGACGCTGGTCGACAACGAGGTGTCGGTGCCGAGCGGTTCCTACGGCCCGGTGCCGATCCTGATGAGCCGGCTGCTCAGCCTCGCCCGGAGCGGAGGCCTGGATGCGCTGCTGCTCACCAGCGACCACTTCTACCAGACCGACTACACCAAGCCTCTGCTCTTCATGAACGACGGCGGCTACTTCGTGGGGCTCGCCCAGGCGCAGGATCTGACCGGCAGCCAGTGGGGAATGATGAACGAGACCGGGCGCTATCCCGGCCAGGCGTGGCTCTGGCTCTACACCCTCTGGTACCAGATCCCGCCCTTCAACACGGCGAGCAACGGCGACCTGCTGGTGGTCGTGGTCATGACCATCCTCAGCCTCGGGCTCCTGCTCGTCCCCTTCATCCCCGGGGTGCGCGACATCCCGCGCTGGATCCCCGTCCACAAGCTGATCTGGCGCGAGCACTACCGGAGCATGACGAAGTGAGGAACGAGCGCCTGTGGGCGTTCGTTCCGAGCGCAGGACGCTCCGGCACGCGCAGCGAATACCGGAGCATGAGCCGGAGCATGAGAGGGTGAGCAGCAAGGTGGCTGACTGGCGCGAGACCAGGCTGGCGCAGCTCCGGGCTCTGATCGCGCGGGCCGACCCCGAGATGGTGGAGGAGGCGAAGTGGAAGAAGCCCTCTCAGCCCGACGGGGTTCCGGTCTGGTCCCACCACGGCCCGGTCTGCACCGGCGAGACCTACAAGAGCGTCGTGAAGCTCACGTTCTTCAAGGGGGCTGCCCTGAAGGACCCCTCGAGACTTTTCAACTCGAGCCTCGAGGGCAACGCCCGGCGCGCCGTCGACTTCCACGAGGAGGACGAAATCCCGGAGAAGGCCCTCGCGGCTCTGGTTCGAGCCGCCGTCCGCCTCAACGAGTCAGCCGCCCGCGGTTAGGCCGGCGGGGTGGATAGCCGGCCCGCTGGCGCTGCCGGCCTCAGGGCCACTCGCTGGGCTGGCTCTCCTTGCGCCGGGCGACGAAGGCGGCCACCTCGGCGCGCCGCTCCAGGCCCAGCTTCATCAGGATGTTGGAGACGTAATTCTTGACGGTCTTGTCGGCGAGGTGCACCCGCTCGGCGATCTGCCGGTTGGTCAGCCCCTCGGCGACCAGGGCCAGGATCTTGCGCTCCTGGGGGGTGAGGTCATTGATGATGTCCCCGGGGGTGACGACCTCGCCGCGCAGGCGGGCCAGCACGCGCTCGGTGACCTGGGGGTCGAGCAGCGAATGCCCGCCGGCGACCTGACGGATGGCCCCGACCAGATCGCCACCGTGGATCTGCTTGAGGATGTAGCCCGAGGCCCCGGCCATGATCGAGGTGAAGAGCGCCTCGTCGTCCGCGAACGAGGTGAGCATGAGGACATGGGTCTCGGGGTGGGCCGAGCGGATCTCCCGGCAGGCCTCGATCCCGGAGCGGCCCGGCATGCGGACATCCATCACGACCACCTGGGGGTGCAGCCGGGCGACGGCTTCGAGAGCCGCGTCCGCGTCCCCGGCCTCGCCGATCACGTCCAGGTCGGCCTCGGTCTCGAGGAGCCGCCGGAGGCCCAGCCGGACCAGCTCATGGTCGTCACAGAGCAAGACGCGAATGGTGTCTCTGGATTCCATGGCCCTGAAGTCTACGCTCATAGCTGCTCAACCTTGCCCTGAAGGGACCCCATCTGCGGGTCCTCGGTCACCAGGACCTGGGTCCGCGAGGCCCGCCGGGGGTCGGGCCGCGCGGATCGAGGCGGCCCCGAGCGGAGGCCGCGGCCCGGCTGATCAGCCTCCGGACCCTCCGGTTCTGCCCCGGCGCCGCGCGGGATCGGCGAGCGCCACGAGGCAGAGGACGGCCGCCACGAGGGCCAGCGTCCCCGCCACCCAGAGGCAGGCCAGACCCCATTGCTGCAGCGACATCAGCGCTGCCCTCTCATCGCAGGACGGTGGTTGGCTTCCCGGAACATCCTCGGGCGGCTCACGGCGTGGCGGCTGGGCGGGCCGATAGTCCCCCTCGGGCACCGCGCCCCGGAAGGGCCAGACGACCCCGCTGGTCCGGGACCGTGGCCACCGCGGCCCAGCAGACCTGAGACCATCACGGCTGCCTGGCCCCACCAGAGTAGTGACCTTTTCCCCTAGTCTCGAGAGTGGCGCGCTGGAATGCTCCGAGCGTGGGTCCTGGAACCGTGGTTCCTGGGCCTGACCGTTACGACCCGTCCGAGCTCCCTGCGACTCCAGGCGCCGATGGTGTGGGCTCTCCCCGGCGCTTCCGGTGGCCGCAGGGAGCGAGGCGGGATCGCATTCCGCCCCGTGGCGGAGGCGCACCCGGAGGAGCGGCGCCGCCCCGGAGATCGAGGCCCATCGTCTCGGTGACCATCGGCCCACGACATCGGGCGGCCCATTTCCGTACGCTGGGGCCGTGACAACCGATACCGCACCCCCGCCTCCGATCTCGCTCAGCTGGAGCGCCGACGCCGCCCTCATCGATGGGGCGGCCATCACCATCCGCCCGCTCAAGGCCGACGACGTCGAGCTGCTGCGGAGCTTCTTCACCGCCCTCTCGCCCGAGAGCATGCGGCTCCGCTACTTCTCGGCCAGCCACCAGCTGACCGACGAGGAGCTGACCCGGCTCACCACGAGCGACGCCGCGTCCCACACGCACCTCGGGGCCTTCCACGCCGGAGCGGTGGTGGGCGTGGGCGACTTCAGCGTCTCCGCGCCGGGCGAGGCCGAGGTGGCCTTCGTGACCAGCGACGAGTTCCACGGACGGGGGGTCGCCTCGCTGCTCCTCGAGTACCTGGCCGAGGTCGGCCGGGCGGTGGGGATCACCCGCTTCCGCGCCGAGACGATGGCCGAGAACCTGCCCATGCTCGAGGTGTTCCGCCACGCTGGGTTCATCGAGCGGGTGGGGACGCCAGAGCAGGGCGTGGTCGGGGTCAGCCTCGACATCACCGACATCCGGGGCGTCCGGGCGGCCAGCGGCGAGCGTGAGCGGCTCGCCTCGGTGGCGGCGTTGCGCGGGGTACTCGAGCCCAAGAGCGTCGCCGTCATCGGCGCGGGACGTGCCCCGGGTGGGATCGGCCACGCGATCCTCCGCAACCTCATCCAGGGCCCGTTCAACGGCCGCGTGTACCCTGTCAACAAGAGCGCGGACAACGTCTCGGGGGTGCCGGCCTGGCCTTCCATCGGCGCCATCCCCGGCAAGGTGGACCTGGCGGTCATCGCCGTCCCCGTCGGAGCGGTGCTCAGCGCGGTCCACGAGTGCGGCGCCGCGGGCGTCGGCTCCCTGGTGATCATCAGCTCGGGCTTCGGTGAGACCGGCTCGGACGGTGCGGCCAAGGAGCGGGAGCTGCTCGACGTCGCCCGCAGCTACGGCATGCGCCTGGTCGGGCCCAACTGCATGGGCGTCATCAACACCGACCCCGCGATCAGGCTCAACACGACCTTCGCCCCCAGCCAGCCGCCCCCCGGGAACATGGCGTTCTTCACCCAGTCGGGAGCGCTCGGGGTCGCGGTGATCGACGAGGCGGGCCGGCTCGGCATCGGCCTCTCGGGCTTCGTCTCGGCCGGCAACAAGATCGACATCTCGGGCAACGACCTGCTCCAGTACTGGGAGCAGGACGACCGCACCGACGTGATCCTCCTCTACCTCGAATCCTTCGGCAACCCGCGCAAGTTCGCAGAGATCGCCCGCCGGGTGTCGCGGCGCAAGCCGATCATCGCGGTGAAGGGAGGCCGGAGCACGGCGGGGGCGCGCGCCGCCGCCTCGCACACCGCGGCGCTGGCCTCGCCGGACGTGTCGGTCGACGCCCTCTTCCGCCAGTCGGGCGTGATCCGGGTGGCCTCGCTGGAGCAGCTCTTCGACGTCGCACGGGTGGTGGCCACGGCGCCCCTGCCCGCCGGCCACCGTGTTGGCGTGGTCGGCAACGCGGGCGGCGCCGGCATCCTCACCGCGGACGCCTGCGAGTCGGCCGGGCTGACCCTGCCCGAGCTGAGCGCAGCGACGACCCAACGCCTCCGCGAGATCCTCAACCCCGCCGCGGCCATCGGGAACCCCATCGACATGACCGCGATGGGCGGCCCCGAGGAGTACCGCGGCGCTCTCCAGGCGGTGCTCGCCGACCCGGCCGTCGACTCCGTGATCACCATCTTCACCCCGCTCCACACCGATGCCGTCGGTATCGCCGAAGCGATCCGGTCGGTGGCCCGCGAGGCCACCAAACCCGTCCTCGCCGCGGTCTTCGGAGAGGCCGAGGAGCGCCTGCGCGCGAGCCGGGACATGCCCGTCTTCACCTTCCCCGAGGCCGCCGCCTACGCGCTGGGCGCGGTCGCCGACTATGCCGCCTGGCGGCGGCGCGACCCCGGTACCGTGGTGGTGCCGGCGGACATCGACCTGGGGGCGGCCCGCGAGATCGTCCAGAAGGCACTCGCTGCGAATCCGGACGGCTGCCAGCTCGGGCCCCTGGACGCCGCGGCGCTGATGCGCGCCGTGGCGGTGCCGGTGGCGATGACCACGCGGGCCGACACCGCCGACGAGGCCGTCGCCGTCGCCGAGGCGATGGGCTACCCGGTCGTGCTCAAGGCGGCCGCTCCGGACATGGTCCACAAGACCGAGCGCGGTGGGGTGCTCACCGACATCGCGTCGGCCAAGGCCCTGCGGACGGCGTTCGACACGATGCAGGCCCGGCTCGGCGACGAGATGGGCGGCGCGATCGTGCAGCCGATGCTGGGCGTCGGCGTCGAGACCATCGTCGGGGTCGTCCGGGACAGCCACTTCGGGCCACTGCTGGTCTTCGGCTCCGGGGGGACGGCCGTCGGGCTGACCCACGACCAGGCCTTCCGGGCGGTCCCGCTCACCGACCGCGACGTCACCGAGCTGATCCGGGAGCCCCGGGGCTCGGCGCTCCTCTTCGGGTACCGGGGGACGTCCCCCTGCGACACCGAGGCGCTTGGCGGGATCATCCAGAGGATCAGCGCCCTGGTCACCGCGCTGCCCGAGATCGCCGAGATGGACCTCAACCCGGTGATCGTCAGCCCCACGGGGGCGGTCGCGGTCGACGTCAAGGTCCGGGTGGAGGCGGTCCCGCACGACCCGGTCGTCGGGGCGCGACACCTGCGCAGGCCAAGCTCGGCCAAGCACTAGGCGAAACCCTCCGGCGAGAATCTCAGGCGGACCCTGAGTACCTCCTACCCCGGGAGTGAGGACCTCCGGCCCTGGCCGCGGTTCTCACCGCTCGGGAGAATCGGCGGCGCATGGCCCTCGATCTCGCCCGCTGGCAGTTCGCGATCGTCACCGTCTTCCACTTCTTCTTCGTGCCGATGACGATCGGGCTGGCCTTCCTGGTGGCCGTGATGCAGACCCTCGCGCTGGTCCGGAAGGACGAGACGTGGGACCGGCTGAGCCGCTTCTTCGGCCGGATCTTTCTCATCAGCCTGGCCGTCGGCGTCGTCTCCGGGATCGTGCTCGAGTTTGAATTCGGCCTGAACTGGTCGGCGTTCTCGATCTTCGTGGGCAACATCTTCGGCGCCCCCCTCGCCATCGAGGGTCTGCTCGCGTTCTTCATCGAGTCGACGTTCATCGGCCTCTGGATCTTCGGGAGGGGCCGCCTCTCCCCGGGCGTGCACCTCGCGACCATCTGGATGGTCAGCGTCGGCACCGTGCTCTCGGCCTTCTTCATCCTCGCCGCCAACGCCTGGATGCAGCACCCGGTCGGTTACACCGTCGAGGGCGGCCAGGCGGTGCTCACCAACTTCTGGGCCGTGCTCGGCAACTCCACCCTCTGGGCGTCCTTTGTCCACACCGTGGCCGCCGCCCTCGCCACGGGCGGGGCGCTGGTGCTGGGCATCAGCATCTGGCGTGCACGCCGCGCCCCCGACGACGGGGAGCGCGCGGCCTACCGGCGGGCCACCGCACTCGCCTGCGCGGTGGTGCTGCTGACGGTGGTGGTGACCGCGATCTCCGGCGATCTGCAGGCCCGGCTCATGGATGTCCAGCAGCCGATGAAGATGGCGGCCGCCGAGGCCCTCTACAACACCCAGAACGGGGCCAGCTTCTCGCTGCTCACGATCGGCAACCTGAGCGGTCAGCCGGTGTTCCAGATCCGCGTGCCCCACCTGCTGTCGCTGATCGCCGACCTGAGCTGGAACGGACAGGTGGTCGGGATCAACCAGATGCAGGCCGCCGAGGCCGCTCGGTACGGAGCCGGCAACTACGCTCCCGTCCTCTGGCTGACCTACTGGTCGTTCCGGGCGATGGTGGGCGCCGGCATCTTGATGATCGGGATCTCAGCGTGGGGCGTCTGGCTCTGGTGGCGGAAGCGGCTCACCGCCAGCCGTTGGTTTCTCCGGGTCGGAGTGGCCGGCGTCCTGCTGCCGATCGTCGCCAACGCCTCCGGCTGGATCTTCACCGAAGCGGGGCGGCAGCCGTGGATCGTCTACGGCCTGATGCAGACGGCCAGGGGTGTCTCCACGATCGGTGTGGGGGACGTGGCCCTGACCACCGCCGCCTTCGTCGCCGTCTACACCGTGCTCGCCGTGCTCGCCGTGGTGCTGGTCCTGCACGCGGCCCGGCACCCCCTGGACGAGATCGGGGAACCGCCCGAGGACTCTGATCTCGCCTCCGCCACGGCACTGGTCTACTGAGGAGCCTGACGTGGCCACGTACACCGGGCTGAGCGCGTTCTGGTTCTCCCTCATCGGGCTGCTGTGGGCCGGCTACTTCTTCCTCGAGGGCTTCGACTTCGGGGTCGGCATGGTGAGCCCGCTGGTCAGCCGGGACGACACCGACCGCCGGATGTGCATGAACGCGGTCGGGCCGGTGTGGGACGGCAACGAGGTGTGGCTGCTGGTCGCCGGTGGCGCGACCTTCGCCGCCTTTCCGCTCTGGTACGGGCTGCTCTTCCAGGGCGCCTACCTCGCCCTCTTCGTGGTGCTCCTCGCCCTGATCGCCCGGGGCATCTCCTTCGAGTTCCGGGGCAAGTTCGACGATCCCCGCTGGCGGCGGGTCTGGGACGTCGCCCACTTCGCCGGCAGCCTGGTCGCCGCCCTCATCTGGGGCGTCGCGTTCACCAACTTCGCCCACGGGCTCCCGCTGTCGGCGGCCGGGTACACGGGCGGTCTGATCGGACTGCTCAACCCCCTGGCGCTGCTGGGCGGGCTGGCCGCGGTCGCCGTCTTCGCCTTCCACGGCTCCGTCTTCCTCGCGCTCAAGACGAGCGGCGCGCTGATGCAGCGAGCGGAGCGTCTGGCCCGGGTGGCCGGTGGTATCGCCGCCGTCCTCCTCGCCGCCGCCGTCGCCGGGGTGGCGGCGAGTGGCCGGCCATGGCAGACGCTCGCCGGAGCGCTCCCGGGCGCCATCCCGCTGATCCTCGGCGTGCTCGCGGTCATCGCGGTCGGGTCCGCCGTCCTGCTCGTCATCCGCGGCCGGGACGGGCTCGCGTTCGCCGGCACCGGCGCCGCCATCCTGCTCGCCATGGGGGCGATCTTCGGGTCGATGTACCCGGCGGTGATCCCGGCGAGCAACGGGGCGTCCCTCGCGCTCACCGTCGGGGCCGCGGCCTCCCACCCCTACACCCTGGAGGTCATGACCGTGGTCGCCGCGATCTTCACCCCCTTTGTCCTCTGCTACCAGGGCTGGACCTACTGGGTGTTCCGGCGGCGTCTCCAGCGGCCGGTCGCGGCCGCGGCTCCCGGCGCCAGCGGAGGCTGAGGGCATGCCCGCCGTCGCCGGCATCGCCCGGAGAGCGGCGGGGAGCGCAACGGGACCGGTGGAGCGCCGCCTGCTGCGGCAGCCGGCGGTGCGCCAGTCGGTGGCGGTTGCCGTCGGGATCGGCCTCGTGTCGGCGGCGAGCGTCGCCGTGCAGGCCCTGGCCCTCGCCGGCCTGCTCGCCGGCGCGATGGGATCCGCCAGTGAGCCGGTCATGCCGGCCATCCTCTGGCTGGCCGGGGCGATCGCCGTCCGCGGCCTCTGCGCCCTCGCGGGCGAGCTGCTCGCCGGGCGTGGCGCCGAGGTGGCCAAGGCGGAGCTCCGGCGGCAGCTGGTCGACGCGGCGCTGCGCCGGGCATCCGGTGGTGGCACGGCCGGCGGCGGGGTGGGCGCCGGCGACGCGGCGACCCTCGCCGGTCGTGGCATCGATGCCCTCGAGACCTACGTCGGCCGCTGCCTCCCCGACCTGGTCCTGGCCGCCGCCGTGCCGCTCGCCCTGGTCGCGGTGATCGGGGCCCTGGACTGGGTGTCCGCGATCATCGTGGTGACGGCCCTCTGCCTCTTCCCGGTGTTCGGCATCCTGGCCGGAGAATCGAGCGGCCGGCTGGCCGCGCGGCGCTGGAGTCAGGTGGAGGCCTTCGGCCGGCAGATCGCCGACGTCTTCGAGGGGCTGCCGGTGCTCAAGGCGTATGGGCGCACCGCCCGCCAGCGAGAGCGGATCGCGGACACCGCCGAGGGGCTCCGCCTGGCCAGCCTCTCCAGCCTCCGGGTCGCCTTCCTCTCCGCGCTGGTGCTCGACACCCTCGCCTCGGTCTCGGTCGCCCTGGTGGCGGTCCCGCTCGGGCTGCGACTCCTCTCCGGATCCATCCGGCTCGCGCCGGCCCTGGCGGTGCTGATCGTGGCCCCCGAGGTCTTCCTGCCCCTGCGCCGCGCCAGCGCCGAGTTTCACGACAGCACCGAGGGCCTCGCCGCCGCGCGCCGGGCGATGGATGTCGTGGAGGCGGGCGGGCCGGGCTCGGAGCGAGGTGGGGCGGCGCGGTCCGGGGGCGTCGCGACCCCGGCGCTCGGCGAGCCTGGCGATCCGGCGCGCGTGGCGGTGGCGCTGCACCGGGTACGGGTGGAGCCGGGAGGGTCAGCGGCGGTGCTGGACGGTGCGTCGCTCACCATCTCGCCAGGAGAGACGGTGGTCCTGGTCGGGCCCAACGGCGCCGGGAAGTCGACGACCCTCTCCCTCCTGCTCGGGTTCATCCGTCCCTCGAGTGGGTCGGTCACGGTCGGAGGCGCAGACCTGCGCGAGCTGGATCCCGCGGCGTGGCGGCGCCGGCTCAGCTACCTCTCGGAGCGCCCCACCCTCATCGCCGGCTCCCTGGCCGACAACCTGCGGCTCGCCGATCCCGCCGCCGGGGACGCCCGGCTCCGTGAGGTGCTCGGCGAGATGGGAGCGGGCGATCTGCTGGCGAGCCTGCCCGACGGGCTCGGCACTCAGCTCGGGGAGGGCGGTCGCCCGGTGTCCGCCGGGGAACGCCAGCGGATCGCGCTGGCCCGGGCGGTCCTCCGCGAGGCCTCGCTCCACCTGCTCGACGAGCCGACCGCCCACCTGGACGATGAGACGGAGGCGCGCGTGGTCAAGGCGCTCGGCCGGGCACTCTCCGGGCGCAGCGCGCTGATCGTCACCCATCGGCCGGCGGTCCTGAAGCTGGCCGACCGCGTGGTCACGCTGCAGGAGGGGCGCTTCGTGGCCGCGCCCCACACCCCGGTCGGCACCGCCACGGGCGCCACCCCTGCGAGGCCGAGCCGATGAGGCGGGCCGAGCACGAGAGGGTGAGCGCACTGCGCCTCAGCCGGCCGGCCGCGACGCCGGCACGCCGTGACCTGGGGACGGCCGCCGGGGCGGGGGCGCTCTCCGCGGCGTGCGCCGTCGGTCTGCTCGCCACCTCGGGCTGGCTGCTCACCCGCGCCTCTCAACGGCCGCCGCTGTTCGTCCTGGCCGTCGCCATCGGCGCGGTGCAGGCATTTGCCCTCGGACGCGGGGTCACCCGCTACGTGGAGCGGCTGGCTGTTCACGGCCTGGCGCTGGGGACGCTCTCCCGGCTCCGCCTGTGGCTGTATGACACCGTCCTGCCGCTCGTCCCGGACGGCCTGCGCCCGGCGGAGGCCGGACCGCCCGCCGCCGCCTCCACGACCGCTGGCTCGCTGCTCAGCGCATTCCTCGCCGACACCGAGGACGTGACCGAGGCCCTGGCCAGGACCACGACCATCGCCATCGACCTCGGTGCCAGCGTCATCCTGGGGGCCGCCGTCGCCGCGCTCATCGACCCCGTGGCCGGAGCCATCCTGCTGGCCGGCGCGGCGGTCATGGTCGCGGTCTCGACGGTCGGCGCTCAGCTGGGACGGTCCGCCGCCGGCAGGGCGGCCGCCATCCGCGCCGAGCTGGCCGGCCAGGTGGTGGAGACGGTGCGGTCGGCACCCGAGCTCGTGGCCTTCGGTCGCGAGGATGTGATCGGCGCCCGGCTCGAGGGCGTCCGGCGCCGCGCCCGCGCCGCGGCGCTGCGGCAGGCACTCGGCGGGGGCATCGCCCGGGCGCTGGTCACCTGGGCTGCCGGTGCCGGGCTCATCGGGGTCGTGCTCGCGGGCCTGGCCGCCCATCGCGCCGGCCAGCTCTCCGGGATCATGCTCACGGTCCTGGTGCTCGTCTGCCTCGCAGCCCTCGACCAGGGCACCCTGCTCCCGCGGGCGCTCGCCGGGCGGACCGCCGGGAGCGCGGCCGCCGCCCGGCTCGCGGAGCTCGCCGCCCTCGAGCCGCCGGTCCGGGAGCCGCTCGCCGATGCGAGCCCGCCCGGCCGGGGAGGGGGCGCCGTGCTCGACCACGTCGAGGTGCCGGCCGCGGCCGCCCGGCGGTCCGCCTCGCGGCCGATCAAGGGGCTGGCCGCGTCCCCCATCCGGGCCGCCCCCATCCTTCAGGACGTCTCGTTCAGGGTGGCGCCGGGGCGGCGCGTCGCGCTGATCGGCCGCAGCGGGGCGGGCAAATCGAGCGCGCTCCACGTCCTCCTCCACTTCCTGGAGGCCTCCTCCGGCCGCGCCAGCATCGGAGGCGTCGACGTGCGGCTGATCACCCGCAGCGGCATGGCCACCCAGGTGGCGTGGCTGGCCGAGGAGACCCACCTCTTCGCAGCGTCCCTGGCGGGCAACCTGCGACTGGCCCGTCCGGAGGCGACCGACGAGGAGCTGGTTGCCGCCCTCGATCAGGTCGGCCTGATGGGGTGGTACCGCTCCCTGCCCGACGGCCCACGGACGCTGCTCGGGTCCGGCGGGCGGGATCTCAGCGCCGGCGAGCGTCAGCGTCTCGGCATGGCGCGAGCCCTCCTGTCCGGTGCTGACCTGCTGCTCCTGGACGAGCCGACGGCGCACCTCGACCCCTGGTCATCGGGTCAGGTGCTGGCCGAGCTGCTCGGCTCAGCCGGCTCCCGGTCCGTCCTGGTGGTGAGCCACGAGCCGGGCATCGCCGGTCAGGTCGACACGGTCGTCACCCTGGAGAAGGGGCGGGTGGTGGCCGTGGAGCCTGCAGCCTGACCGGTCCCACCCAGTCGGGGCGCTTCGACCCTGGCGTGCAGGGCCGCAACGCTGCGATGGTGGGGCCGGCCCACCATACGGGTCGTCTTATGCCCCAGAACGACCTCCTCCTCCACATCCACGATCGGCTCCGCGGCGGGGTCTCCCTGGTCTCGCAGCTCGAGGATCTTCTCCGCGAGCGGGGCAATCAAGAAGCCAAGCTGGCGGCATTCGCACGGGTGTCCGACTACCTCCAGGACGTGGTGCTGCCCCATCTGCGGGCAGAGCAGGCGGCCGTCTATCCCGAGGCCGAGCGCCTGACCGGGATCGATCCGGAGCTGGTGGTCCGCCTCAACGACAACTGCGAGGAGCTGGAGCGCCAGGCGGCTCGGATTCTGCACGACCACGCCCGCTTCCGCGGCGGCGTGCACGACAACGTGGGCAGCCGGCGGCACATCACAACCCTGGTCCGCCTCCTTCGACGCCACCTGCAGGCGGTGGAGGGCGAGCTCGTGCCCCTGCTCGAGCGCCAGCTGGCCGGCGACGGCCTCTACCGGATGTACGAGCGGGTCCAGGAGGTGAGCTTCGAGGAGGAGATCGCCGGCCGTATACCCGCCGGAGCGGAGGCCGCCGTGGCGGCGGCGCAGCGGCTGCGCGACAGCCAGGGGATCGATGCCGAGCTCTTCTTCCTGGGTGAGTACGTCAGCGATCCCCAGCTCGTCGAGCGCGCTGTCGCCAGCACCATCGAGGCCTGTCACCTCCTCGGCTCAGCCGGTCTGGCCGCGAATCTCTCGATCGATCCGACCGCCCTCGGGCTCCTCTCGGACGCCGCAGCCTGCCGCCGCCACGTCGAGCTGATCGCCCGCTCGGTCGCCGAGCAGCGACCGGGTCGCCTCAACCTGGTGATGCTCGACATGGAGGACCTGACCATCGTCGAGCCCACCCTGCGCCTCCACCGCGAGCTGCTGGCGCTGGGCCTGCCCGCCGGCATCACGCTGCAGGCGAGGCTGCGCCGGACGGCTGACGACCTCGAGCCGCTGCTCCGCCTGCCGACCGCGGTGCGCCTGGTCAAGGGGGCGTATCCGCTGGGTGCCGAGCACGACCACCAGGGCGGGCGTGCGGTCAGCGCCGCCTATCTGGCCCTGGCCACCCGGATGCTGGCGCCCGCGGCGCGCGAGGCGGGCCTGCGGCCCGTCTTCGCCACCCATGACGCGACGCTCGTCGGCCGCATCGCCGACCTGGCGCGGAGCGCGGGGTGGGGGTCGGACCAGTTCGAGTTCGAGATGCTGCTGGGCGTCCGGGTGGACCTCCAGCGCCGGCTTCGCGGCGAGGGCTTCACGGTGCGTGCCCACCTGCCCTTCACCACCGCCGGACAGGCGTCCGCACTCCAGGGAGGCGGCGAGCACCCGGCCGAAGCCCTGCACCTGGGGGAGGCCTAGCTCCGACCCCATCCCGGAGGGCGCTCCCTCGGCAACCCGCCCCGCCGGGAGGTCGTGCACGGCCGGACCAAATGCGGTTTCCGCGATCTTGTGCGGCGGGTCCAATGCCGCCACGGTCGCGCCCGCCGAGAATCTCCCCATGGAGGCTCGCGTGCTCTCGATCCGGGCGGTCAGATGCGTCGACTGCGGCGACGCCGAGAGGCTGATCACGGTGACCGCCGACGCGGTCGTCAGCCGCTGCTACGTCTGCGGTGACGTCGCGATGCGGCGGCGCGGGCCGCACGCCACGGGGTCGCCGCGGGTGGCGGCATCCCCGGCCGGAGCAGCCGGCTGATCCGAGGGGTACCCCGTCGGGGGTGGGGGTCCACGCGACCATGGGTCCTTCGGCCCTGCCGGAGAGGGGTCGCGGACCGTAGCATGGAGCCATGGACGGAGTGAACCAGGAAGGCGCGGCTGCCGATCCGGCTGCGCCTGGCTGCCACGACGAGGTGTGCATCACCTGCTCGGACCAGGCGGTTCCGAGCCGGGTGCTCGAGCTGGGCGACCTGGGCACCGCCCTGGTCGACACCGGGACGTCCCGCGAGCTGATCAGCGTCGCCCTGGTCGATGCCGCGCCCGGTGACACCGTGCTGGTGCACGCCGGCGAGGCGATCGCCGTGGTCGGGAGGGTCTAGCCATGTGCCTGGGCATCCCCGGTGAGGTGGTCACCCTCGACGCCGACCGGCCCGGCATGGCGACCGTCGACGTGGGCGGCGCACGCCGTCAGGTCAACGTGATGCTGATCGAGGAGGACGGCGTCGGGCCCGGCGACTGGGTGCTCATCCATGTCGGGTTCGCGCTCGCCAAGATCGACGAGGAGGAGGCACGGCTCACCCTCTCCCACCTCGAGGAGATGGGTCAGGCGTACCGCGACGAGCTGCAGGCGATCGCCGCGTCGCGGATCGACTGATGAGCCCGGAAGGGATGCGCTTCGTCGACGAGTACCGCGATCGCGAGAAGGCGCAGGCCCTGGCGGCCAACATCGCGACGCTCGTGGAACCGGGGCGCCGCTACGGCCTGATGGAGATCTGCGGCGGGCACACCCACACCATCTACAAGCACGGCATCGAGGACTACCTCCCCGAGGAGGTGCAGCTCGTGCACGGACCGGGCTGCCCGGTGTGCGTGATCCCCATGGGCCGGGTCGACGACGCCATCTGGATCGCCGAGCAGGACGGCGTCATCATGACGTCGTTCGGTGACCTGCTCCGGGTCCCCGGTGCGCGCGGCTCCTTCCTGGACGCCAAGGCCCGTGGGGCCGACATCCAGATGGTCTACTCGCCGCTCGACTCGCTGAGGATCGCCCGTCAGAATCCGGGGCGTCGGGTGGTGTTCATGGCGATCGGCTTTGAGACCACCACGCCGTCGACCGCGATGACCGTGCTCCGCGCCGCGGCGGAGGGCCTCGAGAACTTCTCGGTCTTCTGCAACCACGTCACCATCATCCCGGCGCTCGAGGCGATCCTCGCCTCGCCGGACCTGCACATCGACGGTTTCATCGGCCCCGGTCACGTCTCCACCGTGATCGGCTGCGAGCCGTACCGCTTCATCGCCGAGAAGCATGGACGTCCCTTCGTGGTGGCGGGCTTCGAGCCACTCGACATCCTCCAGGCCATCCAGATGCTCCTCCTCCAGCTCCGCGACGGCCGCTCCGAGGTCGAGAACCAGTACACCCGGGTCGTCCCCTGGGACGGCAACCAGAGGGCGCTGCAGGCGATCGACGAGGTGATGGAGCCGCGCCCCACCTTCGAGTGGCGGGGCCTCGGCTGGATCCCGGATTCGGCGATGCGCATCCGCGAGAAGTACGCGCGCTTCGACGCGGAGAGGGTCTTCGACGTTCCCGCCACGCGGGTGGCCGACCCCCCGGCGTGCCAGTGCGGAGAGGTGCTCCGGGGCACGATCAAACCATGGGAGTGCGAGGTGTTCGGCACCGCCTGCACCCCGGAGACGCCGATCGGGACGTGCATGGTCTCCTCGGAGGGGGCCTGCGCCGCCTACTACAACTTCGGGCGGTTCACCCGGCTTCGGGTCCGGCAGGCGGGCTCGGTGTGACCCAGCGGACCGAGCAGGAGGTCCTGGACCGGATCGAGAGGGTCCGCCGCCGCCGGCCGAGGATCACCGATGAGCGGATCACGCTCTCGCACGGCTCCGGCGGCAGGGCGACCCACACGCTGATCGACGCGATCTTCCTGGAAGCGTTCCGCAACCCGCTCCTCGAACCGCTGGAGGACCAGGCCGTCTTCTCCGTGGGAGCGGAATGTCTCGCCTTCACGACGGACACCTACGTGGTCTCCCCGCTCTTCTTCCCCGGCGGCGACATTGGGGACCTGGCCGTGAACGGCACCGTCAACGACCTCGCGGTGTCGGGGGCGAGGCCTCTGCACCTCTCGGCGGGGTTCGTCCTGGAGGAGGGATTCCCCATCGCCGATCTGCGCCGCATCGTCGCCTCGATGGCGAGGGCCGCTGAGCGAGCCGGGGTGCAGATCGTCACCGGGGACACCAAGGTCGTCCAGCGCGGCAAGGCGGACGGCTGCTTCGTCAACACGGCGGGGATCGGGGTGCTGGAGCGGCCGGCGCGGCTCTCGGCGGCGGCGGCGCGACCCGGCGACGCCGTCCTCGTCTCCGGGCCGATCGGTGATCACGGGATCACCATCATGCTGGCGCGCGGGGAGCTCGGCATCGAGTCCGACCTCCGCTCCGACACCGCACCGCTCACCGCGCTGATCGGGCTCCTCCTCGACGCGGCCCCGCAGACGCGATTCATCCGCGACGCGACCCGGGGTGGCGTCGCGACCATCTGCAACGAGCTGGCGCTGGCCTCAGGTGTCGCCGTCGTCCTCGACGAGCAGTCGATCCCGGTGCGCCCCGAGGTGCGCGGAGCCTCGGAGATCCTCGGCATCGACCCCCTCTACGTGGCCTGCGAGGGACGCTTCGTTGCCGTCGTCCCCGGGGAGGAGGCCGACGCCGCCCTGGCCGCGCTGCGCTCCCACCCCGAGGGTGCGGCCGCCGCCGTGATCGGACGGATCGCCGTCGACCCGCCCGGGCTGGTCCTGGTGACGACGGGCTTCGGCGGGATGCGCATCGTCGACATGCTGGTCGGCGACCCGCTGCCCCGCATCTGCTGAGGCCGGGGGCCGAGCCACCGCCGTCCATGTGGGGCTACGATGGCGCGCCGTGAGCTACATCGACATCGCCTGCGTCGTCATCCTCGCGCTCGCCCTGCTGCACGGCCTGCTCAAGGGCCTCTTCCGGCCGCTGATCACCTGGGCCTTCATCATCGCCGGGGTCGCGGTCGGCTTCGGCCATCCGGGCGTCGCCGCCAGCTTCGCCCCGAGCGCCGGGTGGCGGCCGATCATGGGCCTGGTCGTCGTCGTGGTGTTCGCCGTGGTCGGCTTCCTGGTGGCGCACCTGATCGCGCCCCGCATCTACCACCTCATTCCCGGGATGGGCCTCCTCGACCGTCTGGGCGGCGCGGTGCTGAGCCTGGTGCTGGCCTTCGTGGTGCTCTTCCTTCTCCTCAACGGTCTGGTCACGGTTGATCGGGCGACGGCGCCCATCGACGGGAGCGCCGCCGTCTCCGTGCCGGAGATCCAGCAGATCCAGAACCTCGTCGCCAGCAATCCCGCCGCCTCGATCGCGCTCAGCCAGTCGCAGCTCGAGGCGCTGAAGGGAGAGGTGGGATCAGGATCGTCCGCGACGCCGGCCGCGGACATCGGTCAGCTCTCCACGGTCCTCGGCGTGCTCCGCAACGTCCACATCCAGATGGTGCAGAGCGAGGTCGCGCCGGTCATCTTCAGGATCGGCGAGAGCCTCCCCTTCCTGGGCAACGGGCAGACCTGGCCGGCCAGCTGACGGGGACGGGAAGGCCGGTCAGAGCAGGCCGGCGGCGTCCCGCCCTCCGGCCACCGCCGCCTGGCCGAGGCTGATGCCACCGTCGTTGGACGGTACCCGGGAGTGGGTGAGCACGCGGAATCCGCCGCCCAGGAGGCCGGCACGCACGCGCTCGCTGAGCAGCACGTTCTGGAAGACGCCGCCGGAGAGCGCGACCACCTCCAGCCCGGTCGCCTGGCGCACGCGCAGGCAGGCGGCGACCGCGGCGTCGGCGAGGCCGTTGTGGAAGCGGGCGGCGATCGCCGCACCGGCCACCCCCGCCCGGACGTCGGCGACCACGGCGCGCACCAGGCCGGCCGTCCCGATCTGGAACGGCTCCCCCTCGTCGATCGTCACCGGGTAGGCCGACGTCTCCGCCGGGTCGGCGAGCTGCTCCAGCTCCACGGCCGCCTGCCCCTCGTAATTGATCCGGTCGCGGACGCCGACCAGCGCCGCGACGGCGTCGAAGAGGCGGCCGGCGCTGGTCGTGCTCGGGCTGGCGGTCCCGGTGCGCGCCAGGGCGATCACCGCCTCCCAGCGATCGGCGTGGTCGCGCACGACGGCCAGGTCGCGCGGCGGGTCGTCGCCGTACGCGACGGCGAGATGCGCCGCGGCCATCCGCCACGGCTCCCTGATCGCCATCACCCCGCCGGGCATGGCGACCGGCGCGAGGTGGCCGGCGCGCCGGAAGGAGATCAGGTCGGCGACCAGGATCTCCCCGCCCCACATCGCGCCGTCGCTGCCGAAGCCCAGGCCGTCGAAGGCGACGCCGATCACAGGTCCCGCCTCCCCGTTGTCGGCGAGGCACGATGCGATGTGGGCGTGGTGGTGCTGCACCCCCACCCGGTCCACGCCGTCGAGGTCGAGGGCGAACTTGGTCGAGAGGTACTCGGGGTGCAGATCGTGTGCGACCACCTCGGGGTGGATGTCGAAGAGACGCATGAAGTGCTCGATCCCCTCGACGTACGACTGCAGCGTCTCGTAGTTCTCGAGATCGCCGATGTGATGGGAGACGAAGGCGTGGCGTCCCTTGGCGACGCAGAAGGTGTTCTTCAGCTCCGCACCGCAGCCGAGCACCGGCCGGGGGAAGGCGCGGGCGACGGTGACGGGCTGGGGGACGAATCCGCGGGAACGGCGCAGCGGGGTCTCCCTCCCTCCCATCACGCGGATGACGGAGTCGTCGGTGCGCATGTGGATGGGACGGTCGTGAGTCAGGAACGCGTCGGCGATGCCGCGCAGCCGGGGCAGCGCCTCCTCGTCGCGGTAGGCGATGGGCTCGTCCGAGACGTTGCCGCTGGTCAGGACGAAGGCGGCGTGCAGATCGCGCGCCAGCAGATGATGGAGCGGGCTGTAGGGCAGCATCACCCCGAGCGAACGGTTGCCGGGAGCCACCGCACCGGCCACCGGAGCAGCGGGATCCCGGTGCAGCAGCACGATGGGGCGCCGCGGCGAGGTCAGGGCTCGCGCCTCCGCGGCGCCGATCATCCCGAGCGCGCGGGCGCCCTCCAGGTCGGCGACCATCACCGCGAACGGCTTGTCCTCGCGATGCTTGCGCGAGCGCAGCGCGGTGACCGCGGGCTCCGACCGCGCCAGCGCGGCCAGGTGATAGCCGCCCACCCCCTTGACGGCGAGCACGCCGCCGGCGGTCAGCAGCCGGACAGCGGCGGCGACCGGGTCGCCCACGATCGGCACGCCGTCGCGATCGATCAGGCGCAGCGTCGGGCCACACGCCGGACAGCAGACCGGCTGAGCGTGGAATCGGCGATCCCCGGGGTCCTCATACTCGCGCCGGCAATCGACGCACATCGCGAAGCCGGACATGGTGGTGAGCGGCCGGTCGTAAGGGACGTCGCGGATGATGCTGAACCGCGGCCCGCAGTTGGTGCAGTTGATGAACGGATGGCGGAAGCGACGATCCCCCGGGTCGAACAGCTCCGCAAGGCAGGCTTCGCAGGTGGCGGTGTCGGGAGAGATCAGGGTCTGACGCTCCCCGCCCGGGTCGCTCTCGACGATCAGGAAACCGGCGCTCCCGGTCGGGTCGATGGCCGCGGTCTCGACGCGATCGATGACCGCGAGCGGGGGAGCATCGGCCTGCAGCGCCGCCAGGAACCAATCCAGCTCCCCGGGGTCCCCCTCGACCTCGATGAAGACCCCTGCGGTGTCATTGCCCACCAGACCGGAGAGACCGCGCGCCGCTGCGAGACCGTGGACAAACGGGCGGAACCCGACGCCCTGCACCACCCCCTCCACGCGGATGCGGTAGCGGCTGACGGGGGCGGTTGATGGCGGCTGCCAATCCATCGGACCTCACCATATCGGCCCGGGGCGGGCCGCGGGGCGGCTGCCCACGTCGCGAGGCCTTTCGGCCACCGAAGGTCCTGTCGAGACTGGGGGCCGCGGACCCTGGTGAGGGCCAGACAACGAACGCCAGAGTGAGGAATCGACATGACGGCGGCCGCCGCTGAGAGCCTCACCCCCCCGCCTCACGGTGGTCGCCTGGCGGCGGAGCGCCTCCGCGCCCATGGTGTGGAGGCGCTCTTCACCCTGGCGGGCGGCCACATCGTCGAGCTGCTGGACGGCTGCATCGACGCCGACGTCCGGGTCATCGGGTTTCGTCACGAGTGCGCCGTCACCATGGCGGCCGAGGGATTCGCGCTGGCCACCGGTCGCACCGGGGTGGCCGCGGTGACCGCGGGCCCGGGTTTCACCAACACGGTGACCGGGTTCGCCGACGCCGCCGTCGGGAACGTGCCTCTGATCCTGATCGGCGGTCGCACCGCGCTCAAGCGACGCGGCCGCGGAGCGGTGCAGGACATCGACCAGGAGGGGATGCTCGCACCGATCGCGAAGTGGCATGCGGTCGCCTACAACGCCCAGACCCTCCAGCGGCTCACCGACGAGGCCTTTCACCAGGCGGCGAGCGGGCGCCCCGGAGCGGTCTACCTCGAGGTGCCTCACGACGTCTTCATGTCCCGGCAGGAGCCGGCCGCGGGGCACTGGGGCTTCCCGGCGCCGCGGACCCGGCCGGCCGCCTCCCCGGGTGAGCTGGAGCGCGCGCTGGAGGCGCTCAGGGCCGCCTCCCGTCCGGTCGTGCTGGCCGGCAGCGGCAGCTTCTGGTCGGGCGCGGGCGAGGAGATCGCCGCCTTCTGCGCCGCCGCCGAGATCCCGGTGACGACGACGAGCGCCGCCCGCGGCCTGGTCGCCGACTCGCACCCCTGGTGCCTCGGCTCCCTGGTCCACGCCGGCACCGCGGTGGTCTCGGCCGACTGTGTGCTGGTGCTCGGCAGCGCCTTCAACGGCAACCTGGTGTACGGCGGCCCCCCGCTCTTCAACGACGAGCAGCTGCTCATCCAGGTCGACATCGCGGGCGACCAGATGGGCGGCAACCGTCGCGCGGACATCGCCGTCCAGGGCGACGTCCGCGAGGTGATGTCTCAGCTGCGCCAGAGCGGTCTGCGCAGCCGCTCCGAGCGCGCATGGCTGGAGCAGAGCCGCGAGCTGGTGGAGATCTCACGCCAGATGTGGGACCAGCAGATCGACGACTACCAGGGAGAGCTGGTGCACCCCGGTGCGCTGGCGCGCGTGGTCAGCGCGTTCGCGCGCGAGGCTTGGGGCGGCGCGTCCACGCTGGTGGCGGACGGCGGCGACACCCTGACCTGGGCGCTCGCCTACGCGGACGCGGAGGGCCCGGGACGGCTGCTCTCCACCACCACGGCACTCGGAACCCTCGGTGTCGGCCTTCCCTTCGCCCTGGCCGCCAAGGTGGCCCGGCCGGAGGAGCCGGTGGTGCTGGTCACCGGCGACGGCGCCTTCGGGCTGAGCGCGATGGAGATGGACACGGCCGCACGTCATCACCTGCCGGTGATCGTGGTGGTCGCCAACAACAGCGGTTGGGGGGACGTCCGGCACCACCAGCGCGAGATGTACCACCGCGAGATCGCGAGCGCCCTGGCCGACACGCGGTACGACCGGCTCGCCGAGGCGCTCGGCTGCCACGGGGAGCGCGTCGAGAAGCTCGCGGACCTGCGTCCCGCCCTGGAGCGTGCGGCGAGCGCCGGCGGCCCGGCACTGATCGACGTGCGCACCGACCCCGACGTGCTCTCCAACCTGCTCCGGGCGATGATGATGGTGGGGATCATGTAAGTACCTTTACCTTCTGGCTGGAACGGTAAAGGTATGAGCAAGGTCTCCCGCAAGGACCAGATCACCATCCCCGCGCGGGTTCTGCCCTCTCCCTGGCCACCGCCTTGATCTGGGGCGCCGAGCTTCTGACCCTCGACACTGCCTTGCAGCGCATTGCCGAGCGCGAGAGCAACGGCTGAGCCTCCGCCGGCGACGGCCTGGCCCGGGGGCACCAATGGCCGCGCGGATCGTGGGTGACCGACCTTCGCTTGTCGCCGACGAAAACCGCCCCTAGCGGTGCGCCACCCCGGCGAGCCGGTGGTCGGTCACCCGGTGCAGGCTGAGGACCTCTCCGCAGCGGGGGGCGTGCACGACCATCACCGGGACCGGGCTGCGGTGCAGCACACTGGTGCTGACGCTGCCGAGGAGCAGGGAGCGCAGGCTGCCGCGCCCCCGGGAACCCATGACGACCAGGTCGTGCCCGCCACGCTCGACCTCCCCGATGATCGCGTCCGCGGGCCGCTCGCAGACCACAGCGGTGTCGACCTCGATCTCCTCGGGAACCCGGTTGCGCGCGGCCTCGGCGATGCGCCGCGTCTCCGCCTCCACGTCGGATTCCAGCTGCTCCACGTCCACCCCCACCGGAGCGACCGCGCCCCCATACCAGACGAACGGGCGCCAGGCGCAGAGGAGGGTTATCCGGGCTCGCTGGCAGCGCGCCAGGTCCACCGCCTGGGCGAGAGCGGCGTCGGCGTGTGCCGACCCATCAACGGGAACCAAGATGCTGTGGAACATCGGATGGTCTCTGGCGGTCCGACCGGATCGGAGCGGGCCGGAGGGATGTCCTCCGGCACCCCCAGTCAATCGCGTCCCGCCTCCCCGCGATAGGGTCGATAGGGTGGCCGATGACAGGCCCAAAGGTCATGAGTCGCCGCTTAGGGCATCCGCTCGAGCTGACGTTCCAATCTGATCGCCACCTCGGCGCGGCGGCCGGCCTCGCCCACCGCCTCCACCCAAACCTCCGAGATGGGCAGCCTGCGCGTGCTCAGATAGCGCTCGAGCGTCTCCCGCTCCTCGCGCTCCGCGATGCGGGTCGCTGGGTCCACTGGCCAGTGCATCTCCGGCCTCCTCGTCTCGTGGCGGTGTGCTGAGGTCCAGTCAACCCTCATCGACGGACCGGCAATAGGGTCGATGGACAGCAAGTGCCCGGGCCGAAGGTCCGCAGATGGCGTGTCAGAAGGCACGATTGCACCCGCCGGATGACGGGCGGAAGCATCCGCCAGACGCCCGGCCGGGGCAGCGGCGAAGCCGGCACGCAGCCCGCCATACTGGAGGCGAAGTACCGATGGGAGGAGCTCCATGACCCAGACGTCCAGCGACGTGGCTGCCGCAGGCCCCCTCTCCGACCACGATCTCGCGCTCATCGACGCCTACTGGCGGGCGGCGAACTACCTCTCGGTCGGACAGATCTACCTGCTCGACAACCCGCTGCTCCGGCAGCGGCTGCGCCCGGAGCACGTCAAGTCCCGGCTGCTCGGACACTGGGGGACGACCCCCGGGCTCAACTTCATCTACGCCCACATGAACCGGGTGATCCGCAACTGGGACCTCGACGCCATCTACGTCATGGGGCCCGGGCACGGCGGCCCCGCCGCGGTGGCCAACGCGTATCTCGAGGGCACCTACAGCGAGGTCTATCCGCACGTCACCGAGGACGAGGACGGGCTGCGCGCCCTCTTCCGCCAGTTCTCGTTCCCGGGCGGCATCCCTTCCCACGTGGCCCCGGAGACTCCCGGCTCCATCCACGAGGGCGGTGAGCTCGGCTACGCGCTCTCCCACGCCTACGGCGCGGCCTTCGACAACCCCGATCTGCTCGTCGCCTGCGTCGTCGGGGACGGTGAGGCGGAGACCGGTCCGCTCGCCACCGGGTGGCATTCCAACAAGTTCCTGGACCCGGCGACCGATGGGGCGGTGCTGCCGATCCTGCACCTCAACGGCTACAAGATCGCCAACCCCACGGTGCTGGCGCGCATCCCCGAGGCGGAGCTCACCTCGCTGCTCGAGGGCTACGGGCACAAGGTGCACTGGGTCTCCGGCGACGACCCCTCCACCATGCACCAGCTGATGGCCAAGACCCTGGACACGGTGATCGCCGAGATCACCTCCATCCAGAAGCACGCGCGCGAGACCGGTGACACCAAGAGGCCCGCCTGGCCGATGATCGTCTTCAAGAGCCCCAAGGGATGGACCGGGCCCAAGATGGTCGACGGGCTGCCCACCGAGGGCACCTGGCGCTCGCACCAGGTCCCGATGGCCGAGGTGCGGACCAACCCCGATCATCTCGCCCTGCTCGAGACCTGGCTCAAGAGCTACCGTCCCGACGAGCTGTTCGACGAGAACGGGACCCTGGTCGCCGAGTTGAAGGCCCTGCCGCCCAAGAGCTACCGGCGGATGAGCGCCAATCCTCATGCCAACGGCGGGCTCCTGCTCCAGGACCTGGTGCTGCCCGACTTCCGCAACTACGCGGTCGAGGTGGCCCGCCCCGGGACGACCTTCTCAGAGGCCACCAAGGTGCTCGGCTCGTACCTCCGCGACGTGACCCGGGCCAACACCAAGCGATTCCGCATCTTCGGTCCCGACGAGACCAGCTCCAACCGGCTGCAGAACGTCTTCGAGGTCACCAACC
>Ga0181520_10003291_pt1 | contig 28599 bp, 26 predicted proteins | sample PEATcosm2014_Bin_29_FD_132451 | JGI IMG/M metagenome (GOLD analysis project Ga0181520, IMG submission 132451) | Peatland microbial communities from MTU Mesocosm Facility, Houghton, MI, USA - PEATcosm2014_Bin02_30_metaG | ecosystem: Environmental > Terrestrial > Soil > Wetlands > Peat | place...
CGCCAAATACTTCCGCCGAATTTGTGTGGTGACTTCCGTGCCAAACATCCCGCAATCATCGCATAAACCATCAAACTAGCCAATGTCAATTTGTACAAGTAATTTTGACGCACACGCTAAACTTTCGCCGGGAAGATACTCTTGAGGTACTTCGCGTCGGTCGTGTAGTCGGGGATCAGCCCATGCGGCTGGGCGGCTTCCAGTTGGAGCCAGCCGCTGTATTCCACGTCGTCCATGGCGCTGCGGACCTTGCGGAAATCGATGCGTCCCTTGCCGAGCATATACTGGCCGTCCTTGGCATGGAACTCGCAAATGAGTTTGCCCAGAGCGCGGATTTCCTTGGCCACGTCGCGGCCCTTATCGGTCGAATTGCCCACGTCGTAATAGACCTTGACCATGGGCGACTCGACACGGTCGATGATCTTGCGGTTGTCGTCGGCGCTGAGGTAGTTTTCCAGGCCGATGATGATGTTGAGCTTCTGGGCCTTGGGGGCTACGTCGCGGAGGACCTGGACAAAGTGGTCGATTTCCTGCGTATGCGACATGTCGAGATCGCCGCGGCCGAACGACGCCGTCATCACCAGCGGCAGGCCCATCGTGTGGCAGACGTCCAGGCTCTGGTCAAGCCACTTCGCGGCGCGGGGATCGCTCTTCAAGGGCACGTCGTTCATCTCGCACAGGGCCAGCGAGGAAACCACGAGGCCCGTCTTTTTCATTGCCTCACGGTAGGCGGCCTGGTGCTCGGGCGTCCGCAGCCGCATGTTGTTTGCGGCGGTGCCGAAATCGATCTGCACGCCGTCCAGTCCGATCTCGCGGGCAACCTCGAGGGCCTTCGGATCGCCGCGTTTTCCCAGCGACCAGTCGCAGGCCCCGATTTTGAATCCCCGGCTTGTCGGTGCAGCCAACAGGGGGGCGAAGGCGGAACAACCCAGGGTGAACGCGGCCGCTTCGGCCGTATGCCGCAGCAGGGCGCGGCGAGTCAACTTGGCAAGTGTGGCAGGCATGGCGGAATCCTCGGTAGGGTCAGAAGGAAAGGAATCGAACGTATGATCTAGCGCCTAGTCTACCCTCCCCGCAGTCGCTTGCCAACTCGTCGAAACGGAAGGCCGCCGGCCGCGGGCGATCCAATAGTTCTTCCATGGCTCGATCGCAACGTCGTCGAACCACTCCGGCATGTACTGGGCATACCACTCGGGCTGCTTGGTGACGACAAAGATCCGCCCCCCGCGGCGCAGGGCCGCATGCCCTGTCGCCAGGAAGAAACGGGCAATGCGCAGGCCAGCATAATACGGTGGGTTCGCCACAACGACGTCGACGGCCTCCGGCCCACAACTAGGCCCGCAATGGCTGTGCTCGACGTCGACGTTTGGCAGCTCGTTGAGGCGGGCGCCCAGGAGCGTAGACTCCACGGCCCTGGCGTGCGAATCGACCGCCAACACGCTAACGCCTTCCGCCCGCAGGGCCGCCGCCAAGGACACCGTGCCGCTGCCGCAACCCATGTCTAGGACGCGGTCTCCGGGTTGAATCCCCATGGCAGCCATGAGTTGCCTAGCCCCCGGGTCCACTTCGCGGTGCGAGAAGACGCCCGGCCGGCTGACGGCGCGAATCAAACGGCCGCGATCGCGGAAGACGAACTCGCAGCGGAAGTTCTTCAGGCGTTTCAGCGGCCGATCTCGCCGCGCGATATAGAGCGCGCCCTGAGGCGACTCACGGCGGCTCACGGCGGCAAACAGTTTCCGCATCTCGCCGTGCAACCAGCGATCGCGCGGGTTGTCGGTGCTGGCCAGCAAGACGCCGCCGGGCTCCAAACGCTGGCACGCCTCTTGCAACCATTCCCGGGCCAATTCCGCCTCGCCCTGCGCGCTCAAAGGCAGTGCGGCCAGATCGATCACCGCGGGCGGGAAGTCCGGCGAACAGCCGAGGGTGAGATTTGCCAGGCTGTTGCCGACGTGCCGCCGCGCCAACTCGGCGCGATAAAGATCCAAGTAATGGCAGTAGACCGTCGCGCCCGGCCATCGCCTCGCGGCCGCGGCAGCCAACTGGGCTACGCCTTGCGACGTACTGAGCATGCGGCCTGGCGTGAAGGTATCCAGCGCGTCGATAAGAAGCTGTTCCTGCGGGCGGACTTCTAGTTCGGCGAGATCGGCAGGAAGGTCGGACATGCGAGATGCGCGGATTACAGCACGACCGAGCCTGGGGACTTGGGCCGCTGGGCAGGAGCCGCGGGATTTTCGAAAAGATTACGGTCGGGCCAGTCGTGCGTGGCATCGATCGCCTGGCGGATCCGGTCGCCGATCTCGCCGGCGGCGGGCGGCCGGTCTTGCGATTGACCTTCGGAGTTCAGCATCAGGACCCAATCGACCCCGTCGGCCCGGTGCTCGATCAAGAGGCGCACGCCGGCTGCCGAGCCGGTCTTGTGAAACTGGATGCCGTCGAGGCCGTCCGTAACCGAGTCCCAGCCCAAACCGAGGTGCGAGCCGTTGTGCCGCGGCAGGAGCGGGGCCGGAGGAACGGCGAGCATTTGCCGCCGCGCGTTGGAACTGAGGAATGCCTTGCCGCGAGTACTACTCACGCCGGTGAGAAAGCGGGCCAGATCGACGACCGAGGCCAGCCAGTTGCCCGCCGGAGCGGCGATCGGCTCACGACCGCCAGCAAGTTCGCGGCCGCCGGCGCCGTAGCGACGTGCTTCGCGGGCTGCGTAGGCCGGCGCCAGTTGCTCCATCCGCATTTCGCCGATGCCCATCGGCCGCAGGACCTGCTGCCGCACGTAGGTCTCATAGGGCTCACGCGCGGCTGCCTCGGCAGCCATCTTGACGAGGAAGTAGCCGAAGTTAGAGAAATGGCTCTCCGTGCCGGGGGCGAAATCCAACGGCTGGCCCAGTCCATAGCGCATCACGGTCTTGGCCGAGAGGGGCAATTTCTCTCCAGAGGAGCGAGATATCTTGTGCGTCTGACGAAGCACGTCGCTATGATACCTCGAATTCCAGCCGCCGGCATGCAACAACAGTTGCCTAACCGTTATTTTTTGCACCTGGGGATCGATGACGGCCCGGCCCAAGGAACGCGGCTTGCCCAGCAGCGAATAGATGGGGTCGTCCAGCGATAGCTTTCCCTGGTCCATCAGGTGTAGCACCGCCACGGCCGTGATCGTCTTCGTGACGCTGGCAGTGGAGAAGAGCGTGTCGAGCGTCACCGGCTCGCGCGTTTGCAGATTGGCAAGGCCGTAGCCGCGGGCAACAAGCAGCTTGCCGTCTTTAGCGATCGCCAGGGCGCCGCCCGGAATGCCGCGGACTCTCAGGGCCTCGTTCATGATGTCGTCGAAGATCGGCATCCCCTGGCCAACCGGCAGGGGGCGCGGATTGGCCGCCGGGGTCTGCGCGGGCGTGGAACCGCCGCCGGGTCGAGAAGTGGACGGACCGCCCCGCGGTGCAACGGCCAGCGAAAGGCCGGGCGACTGTTCCTTGGCTCGGCTTGGCGCAATGGCCAACCCCAGGAGCAACAAAGCCACCGGCACAAAGAAGATGCGCGTCAGAATAGGAAGCCGACTTCGATCCATGAGGTTCGCTTGCATTGTGACCGAAATCTTACCTGAAACGAGCGAGGGAATCAAGCCGGCTCGCTACATCACGGCCGCGCCCGTGTCGAAGTTGACGGGGTCGAGGGCCGGCAGGCGGTGATCGACAAAGGCAGCCAACTTGCGCGTGGGGCCGGGATACTGGAGCTTGCGAATGGCCTCGGCCTCGATCTGCCGCACTCGTTCCCGCGTGACGGAGAAAATGCGGCCGATCTCCTGCAGCGTATAAGCGTAGCCATCGGCCAGGCCATAGCGCAACCGCAGGATCTCCCGCTCCCGATAGTCGAGCGTCTGCAAGACGTCGGCGATGCTGGAACGGAGCATGGCGGCGTTCATGCCGGCCAAGGGATCGTTCTCGCGATGATCGTAGAGCAGGTCGCCTAGGAAATTCTCTTCCTGATGGCCCACCGGCTGGTCCAAGGAAAGCGGCTGCCGGCTCATCTTCATGGCCCGCTGCGCATCGTCGACCGACAGCCCGCTGAGTTCGGCCACTTCTTCCACGGTCGGCTCGCGGCCTTCGACATGCACCAGGTCGCGATTGATGTCGCGGACCTTGCCCATTTTTTCGATCATGTGCACGGGCACACGAATGGTGCGGCTCTGGTCGGCGATAGCGCGGCTGATCGCCTGGCGGATCCACCAGGTGGCATAGGTCGAAAAGCGGAAACCACGGGCGCACTCGAATTTGTCCACCGCTCGCATCAAGCCCGTATTACCCTCCTGGATCAAGTCCAGGAAGCTCATGCCGCGGTTACGGTAGCGTTTGGCGATGGAAACCACGAGGCGGAGGTTGCCGGAGACCAGGTCGCGACGGGCGGCCTCGTGTGCGCGGCTCAACTGCGTGATGTGCGCCAGCCGGCGTTGGAGCTTGCGGGGCGTTTCCAAGGTCATGCGCACCAGGCTGTGCAGATTTCCTAGCGATTCATCGGGCGGCGGCGACTTTGCCGGCGCGGTGTAGGCCAACAAGGGGTTGTTAAGGGCTTGCGAGGAATCGCGGCTGAGAGCCGCCATTTGCTTGCTCATTTCGCACACGGCGTGGTGGCTAGTTTGCAAAAGCTGCAACCGCAAGCCGACCTCGTCCACGAGTTGTGCAGCCCGGCGACGGCGGAAGGCCAAGCAGCGGCGGAACCGCTGCCGCTCGTCAGGCGGCCGCTGCCGATTCATGGCGGCCCGAAAGTCTCGCTGGTTCCGGTCCAAGAGATGCTCCAGCGTCCGCCGGTTGGCTTCGATCCGTCGTAAGAGACCTCCGGCCATGCTGGGATCGGTAAGCGAAACGTCGACGGCCTGCTCCAACCGCATGCGGCCGGTGAGCACCTCGTCCATCACGCCCAGGGCCGCTCGCAAGACGTAATCGCTTTCCAGGATCGCGCGCCGCAACTTCCGCCGCGCCCGCTCGATACGCTTCGCCGTGGCAACTTCCTCACGACGGCTGAGCAGGGGGATGTCGCCCATCTGCATCAAGTAGGTGCGAATAGAACCAGGCTCATATTCTTCCATTGCTGCCTCCTTGGGACGCGCCAGGAAATCGCGGAGAGCAAGGCCACACGGGCCAGCCCCGGATTCCGCAGGGCGTCCTTCGAAAACGACCTCCGTGGCGGAAGTTCACGGTTGACCGACTGTTCCTGCCCGCCACGCATTTTGCCGAAATGATAAGACCGGCAACTCACAACGCCTGCCCTTGCGACGCTTAGCGGACGTATTTGCTACGCACAATGGCCCAATATTGTTCACTAGGGCCTACATTATTATGCCCGTTACCGGGCGAGAAGAAAACCCCCGCCGTTTTGTGTTCGCGGTCCAAGTATTGGTGGTCTCTTGGAAATGCGCGGAATTTGCATCTTTTTTTCGAATTATTGGGGGAATACAGTTATCGCGCATCACCGGAGGGGGGCCAACGCAAACCGTTGGCCGAACTCGTGTTTTTCCCGGATAAACGGGCAACTTGGGCTTGAACTCTTATGTATGAACCATACTAAAGAGGGGAATGCAAGCCAGCCGCCGCCACGCCGCCCGCCACACACCCCCTTGACGAATCGATTTTGGCGGATAAAAGGTAGAGACCAAAAGTACGAGCGCACGGTGGATTCGGAGGTCCCCTGGTTGCAAACTTTGACGGTCAAGATAGCCGGCAAGTCGCCGCCGAGACGCGGATCGATGGGCTTGAACCGCACAATCGCTGTGCGTTGCGCGGCAGGCATATCGGTCGCCTTGCCAAGGCAGTCAAAGTTCGACGCCGTGCCAGACCGATCTCATGGTGAGTCGGTTGTGTACGAACGGTAATTCACAATTGCGAAGGAGTTTTGCGATGAAGAAGTTGGTTGCGTGTTTGTTGTTGGTGTGCCTGTTTGTGGTTGGCTGCGGTCCGGATGTCAAGCCCGCCCCGAAGACTTCGGGGGCGACCCCGTCGACCTCGAAGTAAGCCTACTCTTTGGCGATTCGTTCCCTTGGAGCGGTTTCGCCAGGCGAAATGAATCAATTGGAATCGATGGCTGGGGCGCTGCATCTGCAACCCCCAGCCATTTTCGTTAGCCCACGTATCCGGCACGCTCCGCGTGCCGTTGCCAAGCGGCACACGGAGTGTGCCGGATACAGTCAATTCCCTACAGGAAATGATCCAGGATGCGCCGGCTAGCGCCGTCAAGGGCCCGCACACTCAAGATCAGGTAGCGGATGCCGTGTACGTCGACGATCGAGGCCTGATCGGGCCCCAGACGTCGCACGTCGTCCTCGCTGTTGAGTTGGAAAGTTGTCCGGCCGCGGTCCGTCTCCACAAACCATTCCGAAGGCTCGTGATGCGTGGCGGAGAGGATCTTGTGAATCACGGGCGTGAATTCGCGCTGCGAGAGTTCCAACTCGATCGTTCTGCGCAGTTCCAGCGACAAGTCGTGGATGTCGTCGATGCGGAGGATCTCCTGCCCATGCGGGTCGCAGATCGAGATCCAGTGATCGGGATCGCTGACGGGAAAGGCCCGCACCGGCGCGACGCCGGAGAATTGCTGCCCATCGTCGGTCTCCATGAGGAGCCGGTCCCAGGGATCGCGTTCCAGGCGAACGGGGCGCAGGCCTGCGGCTGGCAGCGGCGTCATAGCTGGCGGTCCTCCGGCGATTCCGACTGGGCCCGATAGAGCCGGGCGTACAGGCCGTTACGGTCGAGCAATTCCTGGTGCGGACCGACCTCCACGATCTGGCCGCGCTCCATGACGACCAGGCGATTGGCGCGGCTCAGCGTGCTCAGGCGGTGGGCGATAGCGATCGTCGTGCGGCCGCAAATCAGGTTGTCCAGGGCCAACTGGATCTCGCGCTCGGTCTCCGTATCGACCGACGACGTGGCTTCGTCGAGGATCAGGATGCGGGGATCGATCAACAGCGCCCGGGCGATGCTGACCCGCTGCCGCTCGCCGCCGGAAAGCGATTGCCCCCGCTCGCCGACCAGCGAATCGTAGCCGTCCGGCAGGCGAAGGATGAACTCGTGCGCGCGGGCGGCCTTGGCGGCGGCTATGATTTCTTCCCGCCGAGCTTCCGGGCGGCCGTAGGCGATGTTCTCGGCGATGGTGCCGTAGAACAGGAACGGCTCCTGCAAAACCAGGCCGATATGCTTGCGAAATTCCTCGATGACGAACGAGCGGACGTCGGTACTGTCTACGAGGATGGCCCCTTCGGCCACGTCATAGAAGCGGCAGGCAAGATTCACCATGGTCGTCTTGCCCGACCCGCTCGGCCCGACCAGCCCGATCATTTCGCCCGGTTCGATCGTGAGGTTGATGCCTTCCACGACAGGCCGCGTACCGTAACGGAAAGCGACGTCGCGGAACTCGATCCGCCCGCGAAGCCGGCCGGGATGCACTGGGTGGACCGGCTCGGCCACGGTCGCCTCGCGATCCATGACGCCGAAGACCCGCTGCGCCGAGGCGGCCGCCCGCTGTGTGGCGGAGAGCATGCGGCTCATGGAATCCAGGCGCATGTAGAAGCGGTTGATGTAGGCCAGGAACACCGTCAGCGTGCCGATCTTGAGGTTGTTGTTGTAGATTTGCCAAACGCCTACGATCCAGACGATAAGCAAGCCACCGTCGGTCAACAAGGTGATCATCGGCCCGAAGAACGACCAGAGGCGGTTGACGCGGTCGTTGGCGTGCAACACGCGGTCGTTGGCATGGCGAAAGCGATCGACTTCGCGGTGCTCCTGGGCGAAGGCCTTGACCACGCGGATGCCGGGGATGGTGTCGGCCAAGACGCTGGTCATGTCGGCCCAGGCCCGGCTGCCCAACTGAAAGCCGTTCCGCAAGCGGCTGCGGACCTCGTGGACGAGGTACGTGATCACTGGCAAGGGCACCAGGGTCGCCAGTGCCAGACGCACGTCGGTCCAAAGCAAGAAGGCCGCGATCATCACGATCATCAACACGTCGTTGACAAAATCCAGCAGGTTGACCGAGAGGAAGTAGCAAATGCGGTCCGTATCGGTGCTCACCCGCGAGATCAGGTCGCCCGTGCGCTTTCCGCCAAAGAACTCCAGCGAGAGCTTCTGCAAGTGGGCATAGGTCTGATTGCGCAGATCGGAGGCGATCCGTTCGCTGACCCAGGCCACCACGTAAGTCCTCGCCCAACTCAATATCCAGGACAAGACGGACGCCACGGCAAGCCCGCCCAGCAGCCAGGGAATGAGATATAACTTGGCGCCCTCGTGTTGCGGGCTTTGGTAGGGGATCAGCACGTCGTCCAGCATAGGCTTCGTCAGATACGGCGGCACCAAACTGGCCGCCGTGCCGGCGACAGTCAAGACGATGCCTAACGTGACTACGCCAGCGCGTTTGCGGGCAAAACGCAGCAATCGCAACAGCGATCCCACCGGCTTGGTGGCCGGAAGCGAGGCGCAGACCTCGCAAAAACCTTGTTCCCCCTTGATCGGCGACCCGCAACTAGGGCAGAGCGCTTCGCTCGATTCAAGCAGTCCCGTGTCCACCGGCTGACCGCTGCGAAGTAGCTTCCAACGGTCGACAAAATGGTGCGCGGCCTTGCTGCGGGCGTGAGTATGTCGCCATTGCGCCAACAGTCCCCGACCGCCGGCCAGTTGCAAGGCGGAGGCGCCACCCTTCTCCTTCGCAGCCAACGTCGTCTCCGCGGAATGAGGCCACGCCTTGCCGGTCGATTGGCCGTTGTTGCCGGGAGCCGATTCCAGCTCTTGATCACTCTCCGCCAAACTGACGATGCGCCTGTCGGTGAGGAGCAGCAGCCCCTGGGAGAAATTCAGTTGGGCATCCAAGTCAGGCTCGAACCAGGCCAGAAGCGTCTCGTTGGCGTCGAGCACGGATTCGGCCTTGGCACGCAAGCGCAGGGGGAGTTCCTGGCGTACATCGAGGATCTCAGGGGAACAAGCAGACACAGGAACTTCAGGTCAGGCAGGAGCGGGAAGCGGGTTTGACCGCTTGCGATGGTAAGGTTGCACGGGCGACGTAAATTGTAACATCGGCTAATCGGTTCGTGGAAGGCCGCATAAAAGTCCCATTGGCAGTCTTGCACGGTTCTAGGAGTTGTAAAGGCCGGCGGACGTATACCGCCCGCGGTTGAGACCGACACTAACCCGAAGCGCCAGCGAGAGCCTAAGTCGTTTTCTCGCTGGCGCTTCGGGTTGGTATTGACTTGGACGATCCCAACCGCCAGCAGTATGGAATCCGCCGGCTTCCGCTCTCTTTTCCCGTAAAGTGTCGTAAAATTGAGCTATTCATGCGCATGACGAGCATTATTTGGAAAACAAGAAGCGGGTCGCCGGAAGTCTTTTGTTCAAAAAGGTTTAGAGAGAAATTGCGAAGATGGTGGCGAATGGGAAAATTAGGCAATATCCAGAAAACTGCATGATTCCCCCTTGCTTTTCCTACTCCATGAGGCTTCAATCAATGGGATTGGGAAGCTTGAAGATCAACGGAACGTTCTCCAAGTCCTTTCCTCCAGAAGGCCTTTTGCTAAACTTCCTGCCTGAACGGTGACCACAAAGGTAATATCTGCGTCATTGTGGTCGCCGTAGCGAAGGTCCGGAGAGTGTATGTCGGCATTGCCCTAAAAGCTCATCGCAAAAGCCTGCTGTTGGTGTAAGAAAAAGCAGGCACGGAACCGGTTTTGGGACAAGTACCCAGGCACAACCTAGTATTGAAGAGGTGATTCGGCACGCTTGTGACGGGGCGGCGATCATCGGCATCCAACAATTCTGCAACAAAGACCGACAACAATGGCATAGATTCCTCTCAATCTCGTTTCCAATCGCCCTACGCCGCGTGTGGTAAAGAAATGTCAACGGCGGGAGCTGATCGAAGACCGAAATTGGAGGGGTACTCAAGATTTTTGCGAATGCCGATGAAACCTTTACGCCGCTAGCGGCGTAAGACAAGGAATCTTTTGAAGGCTGCGGCTCTTGTCAACAGCGACGCCTTCATTTCCCTGCGGTAAGAATGAATTATTATGGAATTTCGTAAAGTGCTGGCCTTGCGGGGTCCGAACATCTGGACCAACGCTCCTGTGATCGAAGCCTGGGTGGATCTAAAGGATCTTGACCATCCCTCCACGGACTTCCCCGGGTTCGTCGATCGCCTGATAAGCTGGATGCCCACGATGATCGAGCACCGCTGTAGCATCGGCGAGCGGGGCGGGTTTTTCCAGAGGCTGCGGACCGGCACGTATCCCGGGCACATTCTCGAACACGTTACGCTGGAATTGCAGTCGCTTACCGGCCGGGAGGTCGGGTTCGGGCGCGCCCGCGAGACCTCGGAGCCAGGTGTCTATCGCGTAGTCATCGCCTATCACGAGGAGCAATTGGCCCTGGCCTGCCTGCATACGGCGCGGGAACTTGTGCTGGCGGCGATTCACGATCGGCCCTTCGACGTCAGGGGCGAGATCGAGCGTTTGCGAGATTTTTCCCAGGAGGCCTGCCTGGGCCCCAGCACCAGCGCGATTGTCGACGCGGCCAAGGCCCGCAACATTCCCATGCGGCGTTTGAACGCCCACAGCATGGTGCAGTTCGGTTACAGCGCGAAACTTCGCCGCATCCAGGCTGCCGAGACCGACCGCAGCAGCGCCATCGCGGAGACGATCGCCCAGGACAAGGAGTTGACACGCATCTTGCTGAAGGCTGTCGGCGTGCCGGTGCCGGAAGGCCGGCCGGTGAGCGATGCGGACGATGCCTGGGCGGCGGCCTGCGATATCGGCGTGCCCGTGGTCGTCAAGCCGCGCGACGGCAACCAGGGCCGCGGCGTGGCAACCAATCTTACCACGCGCGAGCAGATCGTGGCCGCCTATCAAGCGGCCCTGGCCGAGAGCAAGCAAGTGGTCGTGGAACGCTTTGCCCCCGGGCACGATTATCGCGTATTGATCGTGGGCGGCAAGGTCGTGGCCGCCGCCCGCCGCGAGCCGGCCCAGGTGCTGGGCGACGGCATCCGCACGATTCGTGAACTGGTCGATCTCGTCAATCTCGACCCGCGCCGCGGCGAGCACCACGCCACGGTGCTGAGCAAGATCAAGCTCGACCCCGTGGCCCTGGGCGTGCTGGGCGATCAAGGCTACACGGCGGATTCGGTTCCGCCCGCCGGCACCGTCGTCCTTATTCGCCGCAACGGCAACCTGAGCACCGGTGGCACGGCGATCGACGTGACCGAGCGGGTCCATCCCCAAGTGGCGGCCCGGGCCGTGGAGGCCGTGCAGGTCATCGGCCTGGACATCGCCGGCGTGGACGTCGTGGCCACGGACATCAGCGCGCCGCTGGAAGAGCAGGGCGGAGTGATCGTGGAAATCAACGCCGCCCCGGGGTTGCGGATGCACTTGCAGCCCTCGGTAGGCATTTCCCGACCCGTGGGCGAAGCGATCGTCGCCACGCTTTTCCCCGACGGCGACGACGGGCGGATCCCCATCGCCGCGGTGACGGGAACCAACGGCAAGACCACTACTACACGTTTCATCGCGCATATTCTCCGCGGCAAGGGGCTGCGGGTCGGCATGACCTGCACCGACGGTATTTACGTCGATAGCCGCCGCATCGACACGGGCGACTGTTCCGGTCCGCGGAGCGCCGGCGCGGTGCTCATGAACCCTGCGGTCGAGGCCGCCGTGTTCGAAACGGCGCGCGGTGGCGTCCTCCGCGAGGGCCTGGCCTTCGACGCCTGCGACGTGGCGGTCGTGACCAATATCGGCGAGGGCGACCACCTTGGTTTGAATGAAATACATACGGCCGAGGCCCTGGCCAAGGTGAAACGCTGTATCGTCGACGTGGTGCCGCCCAACGGCACTTCCGTTTTGAACGCCAACGATCCACACTGCGTGGCCATGGCGCCTTATTCGGCCGGCAAGATCCGCTACTTCGCCTTGGACGGAAATCATCCGGTGATTGTGCGGCACCGCAACGTGGGGGGACAGGCGATCTTTGTTCGCGACAATACGATCATTGTGGCTGAAGGTCCGCGGGAAGAGGCATTCATGTCCTTGAACCGTGTGCCGTTGACTCGCGGCGGGACGGTTTCTTTCCATGTGGAGAACACGCTGGCCGCGATTGCCGCCGCCCTGGCCCTGAAGGTGCCGGCCGACGTGATCCGGGCCCGCGCCGAATCGTTCGCTGCCGACATGGACAAGGTGCCGGCCCGCTTCAACGTGCTGGAGATCCAGGGGGCGACGGTGATCGTCGACTACGGCCATAACGCCGACGCTTTGGCAGCCCTGATCCCCGTGATGGACAAGTTCCCGCACCAGCGGCGGACGTGCGTCTACAGCACGGCGGGCGACCGCCGCGACGCCGACATGACGCGGCAGGGCGAGTTGCTGGGCAATGCCTTCGACCAGGTAATCCTGTACGAGGACCACTATCTTCGCGGCCGCGCCGAGGGCGAGATCATCCGCCTTTTCCGCGAAGGCGTGGAGAAGGGCCAGCGGGTGCAGCAAATCGACGAGATTCGCGGCGCCGATGCGGCCGTCGCGTTTGCCCTCCGTGGGGCCAAGCCGGGCGACCTGCTGCTAGTTCAGGCCGACACGGTCGACGAGACCGTGCAGTTCATTCGCCGCTATCTGGAAGCGATCGCGCCGGAGCCGGTCTTGGAAGAGCCGATGGGCGCTCCCACCGCCCCGCCTGCCGACGCCGCTGCCAAGCCAGTTGCCGTGGTCAAGGCCGTTTCCACCGTCGCCAAGGTCTGAGTGAGTAGGCCGGAACAAGCGCAGCGCAGTTCCGGCAATACTGGCCACTTGCCCTAACCAGGGCTCGGAACTTGTGGCATTCGGCAGGCAGTCTTGGTATAATTCGTATGGGGCAGAGAAACTAACCTCTTCTCATTTCGCGTAGCGAGTTGCCATGTCTGTCCAGATCCGGCGTTTCCAATTTTCTCGAAACGATTTTGCCCGCATGCGCCAGTCGGGTATCTTTGGCGAGGACGATCGTGTGGAGTTGATCGATGGAGAGGTCGTTCAGATGAGTGCGGTCGGTTCGCGCCATGTCGCCATTGTTAATCGCCTTACTGCCCTGTTGACGAGCCAGCTCTCGGATCGGGTCATTGTCAGCGTGCAGAATCGGGTCGTTCTCAATGACTTTACCGAGCCGCAGCCGGATTTGGTCGTTCTGCGGCCGCGAGACGACTTTTACGCGGACTCCCTCGCAGGACCGGAGGACAGCTTGCTGGTGATCGAGGTGGCCGATTCGAGCCTGGAATACGACCGCGATGAGAAAATCCCCAGATATGGCCAAATGCGGATTCCCGAGGCATGGTTTGTCGATATCAATGGGCAAGCAGTCGTCCGCTACTCCGAGCCTGCCGAGGCTGGCTATCAGGAGGTACGGGAATTCGTAACAGGCACGGAGTTGCAGTCCGTCGCGATCGGGTCGCTACGAATCGCGATTGACACGCTCTTTCATATTGCCGGTTCCAGTTCGCGCGGTTGAATACGGTACGCGATCGGGGGCGCGGCGTTTGTGGAGCGGACCGAGGCCCGCATCGAACAAGGCCGTGGCGGGCGTGTCCGGGACGAAGACCTGGACCTGCCGTGGTGGACGGTGAGGCTGAAGGAGATTGACGGCGCGGTGGCCCGGCATTACGGCATCGAACCGGCCGCCTTGGTGGCGCACGGCCATCGTGCCGGAGCGGTGAAGGCCGTGGCCGTGGAGTTGGCCTGCCGGCTGGCCGACTCAAACGGCCGCGGGATCGGGGAACACGATGGCGTGGGCGCGGGGGCAGTCAGCGCTATGCATCGCAAAGTGGCAAATGGCTGGCAGGGAGTTTTGCCGGTGGTGGACACACTCGCGTCGCCGCTCCGACGGAAGCGCAGCCGGAATAATTGATATTTCAAGCCAGACCCCACTCCGACCCCACTCCGACCCCACTCCGACCCCGCTCCCGACCCCGGACCCCGCTCCCGACCGACCCCGCTCCCGACCCGCTCCGCAGGGTGAAGGTCTTCTCGGCAACGAACGATTCTTCGGCTACAATAGTCATAGACCCGACATGCTTCCCGAAGAACTTATTTCAAAACCTCTTGCCGGCACGAGGAAAAGCCGGCTCGAAACCGGTTTTGAGATAAGTTCTAGTTTGTGGCCAGCGGTCACGCCGGCAACCTCGCATCTTTCTCCCTATGAACAGAATTCGGCTCAACGACTACAGCCTCGTAGGCGAAGACACCAAATTGGCCATTGAAAAAGGCTTGGCCGAAGCCACATGGTATGCCTCGCCAATACCTAGACACAAAATCCGCGAGCTTCTCGAACGGAGGGACGGTCCTGCCATCCGTGACACGCTCCTTTGGTTCGCGCTGATCGTCGGCTCCGGGGTCTGCGGTTTTATGCTCTGGGGCACTTGGTGGGCTATCCTCCCCTTCATGGCGTACGGAGTCCTCTACGCCTCAACCTCCGACTCCCGCTGGCACGAACCGGGACACGGCACGGCGTTCAAGACGGACTGGATGAACAACGCCCTCTACGAGATCGCCTCCTTCATGGTCCTCCGGGAATCCACCCGTTGGCGTTGGAGCCACGCCCGCCACCATAGCGATACGATTATTGTCGGACGCGACCCGGAGATCGCCGTCACCCGACCGCCGAATTTCTTCGCCCTGTTCTTGAGATTCTTCGGCATCAATACCACGCTCATGTTCTTTCGCAATGTCCTCCTCCATAGCACCGGATGGCTTAGCCCGGAAGAAAAGACCTTCATTCCGGAATCGGAGTATGACAAAGTCGTCATCCGGGCCCGCATCTACATCGCCATCTACGCGAGCGTCGTCGGTCTTTCGCTCTACACAGGCAGCATCCTTCCGTTGATGTACATCGGGCTGCCGGCCCTTTACGGCAGTTGGCTTCAGTTCATCTACGGCCATACCCAGCACGCGGGTCTTGCCGAGAACGTACTCGACCATCGTCTCGACAGCCGGACGATCTATATGAACGCCATTCACCGCTACCTCTACTGGAACATGAACTACCACGTGGAGCACCACATGTTCCCGATGGTCCCCTACCACAACCTGGCGAAACTCCACGAGCTGGTCAAAGCGGACATGCCCAAGCCGTACAACGGTCTGCTCGAAGCGTGGCGCGAAATCATTTCGGCCGTTCTGCGGCAGGCAAAGGACCCCACCTATTATATCAAACGGGAACTGCCCACGCCGACCCTCCGCGCCGGCGCCCTGCCCGCTTCGCACGTCTTCACCGCCAAGGGGAAGCCCGTTAACGGCTGGGTCGAGATCTGTGCCAGCAGCTTCCTGCGGAAAGAAGACGTACTCCGCTTCGACCACGCAGACAAGACCTACGCCATCTGCCGCGCCGCCGACGGCAATCTTTACGCCACCGACGGCATTTGCACCCACGGTAACGCCCATTTGGCCGATGGTTTTGTTTCGGGCACGCTCCTCGAATGTGCCAAGCACAACGGGCGATTCGATGTCACCGACGGTTCGCCCCGGCGTCAACCAGTCTGTGTCGGCCTCAAGACTTACAAGACCCGCGAACACGACGGGAAGATTTTCCTCGACCTCGCTTCCGCGGGCGGTTGCGGCCTCACGCAACTCGCCACCACCTACCAATTCCGTGTCGTCAGCAACGACAACGTCGCCACCTTCATCAAGGAACTCGTCCTGGAACCCGAGCCTGGCTCGCCGTCGCCCGATTACCAGCCGGGCGACTACCTTCAGTTCGAGATCCCCGCCTACGACGAAATATCGTTCCACGAAATCTCGGTGAACGCACCCTTCGCCGAGATCTGGAAGGCAGGAGGCATTTTCGACTTTCATGCCGAAAACGCGCTGCCCATCCGCCGCAACTTCTCAATGGCCACCAACCCCGCTGCAGGCCGGCAGTTGCGATTCAACGTCCGCATCAGCACGCCCCCGCGCGGCTTGGAATGCAGTGCCGGAGCCGGCTCCACCTACCTCCACCGTCTCAAACCGGGCGACGGAATCACCGCCGTCGGCCCGTTTGGCGTTTTCCACATCAAGCCTACCGACAAAGAAATGGTGTATCTTGGCGGCGGGGCCGGCATGGCCCCCCTCCGTTCGCACCTCGCCCATCTCTTTGAAAGCGAAAGGACCGCACGCCGCGTCAGCTTCTGGTATGGCGCCCGCTCGTTGCGGGAGAGTTTCTACCAGGACTACTTCGAGAGTTTGGCCCGGCAATTCCCCAACTTCAGCTTCCGCCTCGCGCTCTCCGAGCCCGCGCCCGAGGACAACTGGCAATCCTACACCGGCTTCATTCACGAGGTTTTGCGAGAAAACTATCTCGCCCAGCATCCCGATCCCGCCGGCATCGAATACTACCTCTGCGGTCCGCCTGCCATGGTCCAAGCCGCCCTCAAGATGCTGGCCGGCCTCGACGTGGACAGGAGCCTGATCGCCTTTGACGAGTTCTGAACGGCCCGGCAAGCTTCCGGGGTCGCCTATCGGCCCTGGCCGATAGGCCTCGCTGCGCGGCCAATGGCCACCGGCGGCGGCCGCGGATACGGGATGCCTGTGACCGCTACACGTACAATACTTCTGCCGGTTCCATCTCAGGGCGATACCGTCCCTGGCGGGCCAGACCGTTGCACTTGGCCCAGTAATAAAGGGCCTCTTGGGCAGGGCCGATGTTCCGCTCGTCGCCTTTCCAAAGGTCCAAGGCCGGCTGCTGGATGGCGCGGGAAAAGGAAAACGTCAACACCCAAGGCATTCGTGTTTCCCAGCGCACGTGCATGGCATTCAAGTGGGCCGCAGCCTGCTCCGGGTCTTGGCCGCCGGAAAGAAATACGATGCCGGGAACTGCCGCCGGCACCGCCCGCAGCAGGCAGCGCAGGGTGGCGTCCGCCACCTCTTCCACGGCTGACTGCACGGGACATTCTTTGCCGGGCAGCACCATGTTGGGCTTCAAGATCAGGAACTCCAGCACCACCCCTTGCCGATCGAGTTGGCTGAACACGACATGCAAAGCCGCTTCCGTGACTTCCGCGCAACGTTCCAGAGTGTGGCTGCCATCCATGAGCACTTCCGGCTCGACGATGGGAACCAGCCCTGCCTCCTGACAAAGGGCCGCGTATAGCGCCAGGGCGTGGGCGTTGGCCTCCAGGCAGGCACGGCTGGGAATGTGCGGGCCGATGGCGATGACCGCCCGCCACTTCGCAAAGCGGGCGCCCATCTGTCGATATTCCACCAGTCGCTGCCGTAGGCCGCCCAGGCCTTCGGTCACTTTTTCTCCGGGATACCCGGCCAGGTCGATAGCGCCGGCGTCCACTTTGATGCCCGGGACAATTTCAGCCTCCTTCAGGACTTGCACGAAGGGGACGCCGCCGCTTGTGGACTGGCGGATGGTTTCATCGAAGAGAATCGCGCCACTGATGAATTCGCCCAAGCGGGGCGTGGTGACGATCAACTCGCGCCACGCCCTGCGGGCTTCCACCGTTTGCGGGATTCCCAGTTTGGCAAACCGCCGGTTGCAGGTCGGGTTGCTCTCGTCCATGGCCAGCAGCCCCTTGCCGGGCTGCAGCATGGCTTCAATTGTCGCGACAAACTCTGGCGTTTCCATGGGAAGACATCCTCAAACAAGGGCTCAACGATATTGCGACGGTACCTTCTCCGCCGGCGGCATGCCCAGCGATCCGATCTCGGCGATCGGCAGGTCCAGGCTGCGGAGCAGTTGCCGGGCCTCCTGAGTCGGAAGATCCTTCTGCGAGTGAATCGCCTTGTGGATCTCTTCACGGCTGCCGTCGAAGGTCTTGTGATCGATCGTGCCCTGCTTGTTCAGGTAGTCGATCTCCACGTGGAAACGGTCCTTGCCGAGCTTCTTGAGGGTCATGGAATCGAAGCTTTCCCAATCGCTGGGCATTGAAAGACCGCGTTCCTGATCCGCCGACTGGCGCGGAAGCTGCCCTTGGGGCTTCATCTCCCCGCCGACACGACCACCGGGCCGCGCCGCGAGGGTCACCTTTACCGTTTCCGGCTTGCCCCCGTGTACGACGTTCAGGTCGACCTCATGTCCGGCCTTGTCCTGCCGAACGAGACCGATCAACTGCCGAGGCGAGAAGAGTTTCTGGTCGCCGTAATTCATCAGGATGTCGTGAACCTTCAGCCCCGCCTTTTCCGCAGGGGAACCTTTCAAGACTCCGATTACCAGCAGTCCTTGTCCGTTGGATGACGCCTCGGGCAAGTGGCTCATCAGTGCCGGATTGATCAACCCTACCGCAATGCCCAAAAAAGGACGTTCCATCGTTTGGGCGGTGGGCGCCGATTTCTCGCTGCCTTGACTGGCGGCCGGTTTTTCCGCTCCTGGATTTGGCGCCGGTTTGTCGTCTCCGCGAGCGACTGCCGCCAGACTACCCAAGCCCAAACAAAACATCAATATCGTTGCGGCGCGAGCCGCGTTTGTTCCATGTGCTTTCATAACTCTCTTCCTTGTACAAGACAACAGATTTTTTTCCTGCCGGGCCGGCAGGGTTCGTCCTTCCCTTGCGTCGGACGCTACAAGGAATTCTTTCCCGCAATCGCGGCGAAGGGAACTGAGGAAAATACTATTTTCTTTTGAGCAATGCCCCGATTTGCTCATTGGACGCGGGGCGCAGGCCGCTAGAATTCATAAGGAATGAGTTTCCAGACGCGTCAGCGGCTAACGACAAAAGCCGCCGCACAAGTCGTTTTTGAAACCAGTTCCTGGAAGAGACGGCGCATGGTTTGCGTTGTCCAGCGGCGCGATTTCAATAATCAATCATGCTGCCGCCGCTGTTTCGCGCAGAGGCGGGCGGCAGTCTTCAGAAGGTAGAGTGATCATGGTCACTTCAGATACGAATCGGGCGCAAGTGACGGCCATACCGCCGTATGAGCGCCCTGTGCAAGGACTTCCGTCTGGGGCAGAGTCCGTGGCGGAACAGGCACAGGTTGAAGAGCGGTCTGCAGGCTCACCGATTTCCATACGCGAGCCATTTTGGTTCCTGAGCCTGGTCGTGGCGGGAGCGACGATCGGCTCGACGTGGGGACTTGCGACGTCGGTCCTGGCAATTTTGGGACTTGCGGGCGTTTACGCGGCATACGTATTGCCCGTGGCCGCCATTACGCTCGGCTTGAGTTTCGTAGCGGTCGGCGCGGTCGGCGCATGCTGGGCGCGCACGCTGCGATTTACGGAACAGGAGAATTCCCGGGAACGGGCCATTTTTTCCGTCGGCGTGGCGGCGATGGTAATTGCGGGACTCGCCGCCATCGTCTTGGGCCTTTTGACCTTCGTCTTCCTGAGCGACACGCGGTTTGGGGCCATAGCGGTGATCGCCCTGGGACTCGGCCTGCTCTGCCACAGCGGCGTGATGCGGGGCGTTAGCCAGTTCACGCATTGCGTTACCTACCAGGGCAGAGGAGGGCAACGGCCCAGCGGGCCCTTTGCCATCAACGCGCTCTCCCTGGCGCCGCCGCGCGACTTCGTCGTGGGGCTGGGCAGCGTGGTCCTGGGGATCCTGGCGATGATGCACGTCGTTCCGGCGATTCTGGAGCTTGTCGCACTGTTAGTCCTCGGCTGCGCGGTGGCCGCTACGGTCTCGACACTTTGCGGTGCCTCGCTGGCCGCCTTGAAAGCAATCTACGCCAAGGGTTAGGAGCCGTAAGAAAATAAGTTAAACGATCATTTTTGCCCGACACCGTCGGCCGCGGGCAGATACGTCGGCGGTCGCTGCGCACAATGTACCAGGCCCACTGATTCACCTATCCCGTACCCTTCCTCACCGTCTGGCATCAAGGCTCATCGGACCCGGCCCGTTGGCGACGATAAAGAGCATTGCCCCCATGATCGACAGATTCGTAACCAGATAGGCAACATGTTCATGCCGGGCCTGACTGTTTACGGTATTCCAGAACGTGAAGCCGTGGAACAGATAGGTCACCAGCACGAGGAACAGCAGAAGGGCCATTGCCCCGAAGCGGGCCTTGTAGCCAACGACGACCGATACGCTGCCGACCGCCAGAAGGATGATGGCGGCCATCAGTACCCACATCGGGGCCACTGCGGCCTTCGCTCCAATCGTCAGGGCCAGACCATTGACATCGGGGGCCGCGTATCCCACCGCCGAAGCCACAAAAACGGTGCAGAGCAAGATCCTGCCCAAGACCCCCAGCACGCCGACCAAGATTCGTATGGGTTTTTTCATCGTCCCTCCGCGAAGGATTGCCGTAAATTCGATATTACAAAGATACCCTACAATTCAGGCCGAAGAGGACAAGAGGAGTTAAGGACCGGCGAATCAATAAATGTCGTGTTGTAGGGGTGAATTTAGTCGTCCTCTTCGGCTATAGGGCGACTAAAGTCACCCCTACGGCGTCGACGTGCGACAGTTATTGATTCGTAGGTCCTATTGTCTCCTTACCCCGCCACCCATCGATACACGATATAGAGCACCAGTAATGCTCCGATGACGATCCACCATGGCTTGCGGCTCGGAACGGTATCCTCGTCCGAGATGTAGTTGCCGCAATAGGGGCAGCGTTGCGACTCCTCGTGGATTTGGCGTCGGCAATAGGGACAAGGAATTGTCGGTTCCTCGCCCTCCTCATCGTCATCCCAATCGTCCTCGTCCACGACTTGGCCCTACCAACTTGCAGATTCACGGAACAAATTCCGTGCTACGTAGACTGAGGCTTCTGACTGGCGAATCGTCGTTCAACGCAGCAGTTCGATGGCTTCCTTCTCATACTGCTCGGCCTGCTGACAGAACTTACAGATCTTGGTCTTGTCACGGGGACGGCGCGCGGTTTCTGCGGCGTGACTAGGGATTTCCTTGCCGCAGAAGGTCTTTTGGCGGTTCGACGTGATGTGAACCTTGGGCAAAACTCCGCACGACCACTGAACGAATGGCATTATATGGCCCTTTCACCAGCAAATTCCGTAAGGAAGCATCTCAACAGTTCGCGGCCACCCCCCCGCTTGGTACAGGGCAACCCGTGGCACGTTTCGATGAGTATTCAACTAACCTTATTCAATTCTACTTCGCGTCTGTGGGTTTCAGCAATAGGGCGGAAAGTGGGCATGGGTCAATTCCAAGCCCGAAAATTGAACGCTGGTTTAGCATGGTGAAGCTGTCCTTGCACAATCATTTTACCGGTCTGAGGCTACTGTCGGCGAGCGCAAGTTTTTTTCGTCCGGCCGACGAAGCAAAATCGATCGTCGCCGTCCGCTGGCTGCCGCTGCCGCCGATTGCCACAACTTTGCCGATACCATGCTCCGGGTGCAAGACAACCATCCCCTGGCGGAAGACATCGGGGTCGATACCCTGCGGCCGCAGCCCGGCGCCGAGCATGTCCGCCGCCGTCCGCAGCGCGGCGCCGAACTTCGCAGGCGGGGCCTCGCGCGGCTCGTCGTGACGGAAGACCGGCTCGTGGTCCTCGGGCGGCAAGTCGTCGATTTCCACCACGCGCGCCCTTTCTGGACTTTCGACCGCCATTTCGCCGCGCGGCAACTCCATGAGAAAGGAACTCGGAACCACCGGCTTCCGCTCGCCGCGGAAATCGCGATATTCGGCCAGGCTGATCTGCATGCGCTGCTGCGCCCGGGTGATGCCCACGAACATCAGCCTCCGTTCCTCCTCCAATTGCTCGGCCCGGCCCTGGCTGCGCTGGTGTGGGAGCAGCCCTTCTTCCACGGCGACCAGGTAAACGCAGGGAAACTCCAGGCCCTTGGATGCGTGCAACGTCATCAGCGTGACGCGATCGAGCTGCGTCTCCCACTCGTCCGTGTCGTTCACCAGCGCCGTCTCTTCAAGAAAGGCCTCGAGATTTCCGCCCGGGGGCAATTCGCCGGCGCCGGGATGCCGTTCGTCGAACTCGCGGGCGACTGTCAACAGTTCCTGGATGTTGGCCAGCCGCTCTTCGTCCTCTTCATCGCCAGATGCCTTGAGCATCGCCTGATAACCGCTCTCGTTCAACACCAGGCCCAGCAATTCCTCGATCGGCCCTTGGGCGGCGGCGATCAGGCGATCGACGATCCGCACGAAAGCGACGACCAACTTGGCCGCCCTGGCCGATACCGTCTCTACGCCGCGGACGCCACGGGCAGCATCCAGCAGGGATATGCCGCGCTGGCCGGCATGATTCGAAAGCCGTTCGATCGTGGTCTTGCCGATACCCCGCGGCGGCGTGTTGATCACGCGCAACAAGGCCACCTCGTCGTGTGGATTGTTGACAAGTTGCAGAAACGCCAGGACGTCTTTGATCTCCTTTCGCTGGAAGAACTCGACGCCGTTGACCATCTGATACGGCACACCCGCCTCGCGGAGCGCCAACTCGAAGGAGCGGCTGAGGGCGTTGGTGCGGTAGAAGATGGCGAAATCGCGTGCTCGGCGGCGGCCGGCGGCGATCTCGCCCGCGATCTCGGCGGCGATGGAATCGGCCTCCTCCTTGTGGGTGCGATACGTCACGAGGCGGACAGGTTCGCCCGCGTCGTTCTCAGTGAAAAGGGCCTTCTTCTTCCGCCGTAGATTGTGCGAAATCAGTTCGTCGGCCACCCGCAGGATGCGCTTCGTGCTGCGATAGTTCTGTTCTAAACGAACGACGCGGACCGCGGGGAAATCCTTCTCGAAGTCCAGAATGTTGCTGAGGTTGGCCCCCCGCCAACCGTAAATCGACTGGTCCGGATCGCCCGTCACGGCCAGATTCGGATAGTCGTTCGACATCGCCCGCACGATGGCATATTGAGCCAGGTTCGTGTCCTGGTACTCGTCGACGAGGATATAGCGATAGCGCTGGTCGAGGCCCGCCCGCAGGTCGGGGTTTTGTCGCAGCATCGTGGCCACGTGCAAGAGCAGATCGTCGAAATCCACGGCGTTGGAACTCGTCAACTTCGCCTGATAAGCGGCGTAGATCGGCGGTACGACGCCGCTCAAAGGATTGCCGGAGTTGGGCGGGTACTGATCGGGCGTAATGAGGTTATTCTTGGCCCAGCTTATGGCTCGGGCGACCGACTCGGGGGACGCGAAGGCAGCGTCGATCTGCAACTGGCTCATGGCGCGGCGGAGGGCCTGGGCGCTATCGCCCGTATCGTAAATCGTATAGTTCTCTTCAAGGCCCACGATCGGCGCATATTTTCGCAACAAGCGCGCGCAAAAACGGTGGAAGGTGCCGAGCCAGACCTGGCTGCCGGGGGCAAGCCGCTCGATGCGGAGGCGCATCTCGTCGGCCGCCTTGTTCGTAAACGTCAAGGCCAGGATCTGCTGGCCGGGAACGCCGTCGGCCAGCAGCCGCGCAATACGATGGGTAACCACCCGCGTCTTGCCGCTGCCCGGACCGGCAAGAATCAAGAGCGGCCCATCGTGATGCAACACGGCCTCGCGCTGGGCTTCCGTCAAGTCTTTCAACAGATGTTCCAAAATGCCTTCCTAATAGGGTGAGACTACAGCGCCAGCCAACTAATAGAATATAGCAATTCCGGCAGTTTCCGGGAGAGGCCAAGGGAGTCGCAAAGGACCGAACCATAAATAACTTCCTTGTTTCTGCGAGCCTTAAGGCATGCCACCCAAATCCGGAAGTTATTCGTCGGTCGCCCCCAAAGCCGGCTGGGGCGATGATTGTTGAACGCTGGCAATATTGGTATACTCTTACGATCGAAACGCCCAACTGTCTGGAAGACTCGGAAAAAACGCTTGTGGCTCGGAACTTTCGTTATTACGAAAAAAAACGGGGGAACCGGCGTACCGGATCGCGGCTGTTCGGCAGCCTGGGCGAGGCCATTTTTTTCGCCGCTCTGCTCTTGGCCGGCTGCGTGGCGATCATTCTGGGCATCGTTTGGCTGATCGTTCCCGAATGGCGAGTCAACCACGGTTTTGTCGAGAATACCTGCAAGGTCGTGGAAAAGCGGGTGGTCGAGGTCAAGAGTGAAAAAGGCGTCTTTTTCCGGCCTGAGGTCAAGATCGACTACGAAGTTCAAGGGGTTACCTACTCTCCCTACGTCTACGACATTCATCACCTGACGCGAAGCACTCGCGAGGAAGCCCAGGCCGCCATTGAGCGCTTTGCCGAGCAACAGGCCTGTCCCTGCTGGTACGATCCGGTCGACCCCAACAGCGCCGTGCTGGTGCGCGGCTATCAGTGGTGGATCTGGCCGGCGCTGTTGATTCCGGCTTCGTTCGTCGTCATCGGCGCGGGCGGACTGGTCTACACGGCTCTGCATTGGGGCAAGTCGGCCGAGCGCCGCGCCGCCACGGTGCAGAGCGTGTCTGCTGCGGAATTGTTCGACCGTCCCGCGGCCACCGATGCCAAGTACCCCTACATCCCCGACGGCGCCGAGATCACCAGTAGTCCGGGCACGCGACTGGCCTATCGCTTGCCGCTGACTCACTCGCCCGGCTGGACGTTGTTCGGTCTGCTGGCGGCTTGTATCGCCTGGAACGGTGCAGTATCGGTGTTTGTGGTGACGGTCGTGCGCTGTTTCTTGGCGGGAACTCCCGACTGGCCCATGACGTTGTTCGTTCTGCCTTTCCTTGCCGTGGGCATCGCCCTGGTGGTCGTCTTTGCGCGGCTGCTGCGGCGCGCGGCCGGCATCGGGCCGACGCTGGTCGAGATCAGCGATCATCCCTTGTTGCCCGGCAATCGCTATCGCCTCTTCTTGTCGCAGTCGGGGAATTTGACGCTCAAGTCCATCGAGGTCTTGCTCATTTGCGAGGAGGAGGCGGTTTTTCTGCAGGGGACGAACGCTCGTACCGAGAGTCGTGGCGTCTTTTGGCAACCGCTGCACGTCGGCGGCGGTACGATCATCCGCCCGGGTGAGCCGCTGGAAGCCGAGTGTGATCTACCGATTCCGGCCGAGGCCATGCACTCCTTCCGTGCGCGCCACAACCAGGTGGAGTGGAAGCTGATCGTGCGCGGCGAGATCGTCGGCTGGCCGAGTTTCCAACGATCGTTCCCGGTCGTCGTCCGGCCGGCGACCGTTGCTCACGCTGGCGGGGGCGCGGCGCCATGAACAATCCGGAAATCACTATCCGCCTGGACGACAATGGCCGCACGTACTGGCCCGGGGCAACTCTTTCCGGCGAGTATCGCATCGACGCCTTGGAAAGCCAGAAGCTGCAAGCCATCGAGGTCTCGGTCCTGTGGTATAGCGAAGGCAAGGGCGACGAAGACTTGGGCGTCCACGAGTTCTGGCGGAAGGATGCCGAGTCCCGCGAGTTGGGCGATCTGCGCCGTCCCGATCGTTTCAGCACGGTCCTGCCGCAAAGTCCCCTGAGCTACGACGGCCAGATTGTGAAGATTCGCTGGTGCGTGCGCGTGCGCGTGATTTTCAGACGCGGCCGCGATCTCGTCTGTCAAAAGCTCTTTCGGCTGGGAAACGTCGCGCCGCCCAAACCGCCGCGACCTAACCAGCCTGAGCGAACGGGTTGAACGGAGTCGCCCATGCGCGTACAGCCCAATCTCGACAAGAGCAATCCTTTTTGTGCCGCGCGGTTACGGCCCGGCACGATCGACTTCGTGTTCGAGCAGGGCAAGAGCCTCGAACAACTTGTCGATTCCCTGGCGGCCAACGGCTGGCGCGGCCAGATCACCGGCGGCCACGGTACGGGCAAGTCGACTCTTCTGGCGGCCTTGACGCCGGCCATCGAGGGACGCGGCCGGCTGGTCCTATCGATCACCTTGGCGGCCGGGCATCGGCATCTGCCGCGGCGGTTCCTCCGCTCACTGGCGCGGGCTGCCGGCCTGGGGGTCGCGGCAATCGACGGTGTCGAACAACTCCATGTCTGGAATCGCCTGCTCCTGAAACGACTCTCCCAGACACGCCGCGTGGGCCTCGTTGTAGCATCGCATCGTTCGGCGCGTTTGCCGCGACTTTACGAAACGGCCATGGATGATTCCAGGGCCTGGAGCGTCGTGCAACGCCTGCAAGACGGCTTTCCACCCCATGTCCGCAGCGACGACCTCGTCGAGCGCCTGGCCCGGCATGCGGGCAATCTCCGCGAAGCGCTATTCGATCTTTACGACCTTTACGAAGAGCGATCGCGAACCGGCTGCGTTTCGCCAACGTAACAGGAACACGGCGTGTGCCTGCTGCAATCTTGCCCTGAATTGTTAAAGATTTTCTCCTCCCGCGGCGCAAATCGTAGTCTACATTTGCACTAGGTGACGTTGCGCACCGGGATTCCAACACGATCCCGGCCGGCCAGATTGCGCAGGCGCAACAACCGCTACGATCGTTACCAAGAAACGGAACCAAACGCGCGGCCCATCGCGGCCGTACCTTGACGCTTTCCCTAAAAGCGGATTTGATGAAGTGGCGGACACAATTTTCAACCGCCGAAGGAGATGAAAACATGAGCCGGATCAGTATTTGCCGAGTGATGACGATCTGTTGCGCAGCGGCCCTCTTGCTGGCCGCGCCAGGCCAAATCCGCGCTGAGTGCGCCTTGACCGACTGGCTCTTCGGCCACGGCCAGACGACCTACGCTCCACCTTACTGCCCGCCCACGGTTTCCGCGCCAGCATGCGGATGCGCTCCGGCCGCCCCAGCGTGCGGGTGTGCCCCCGCCGCACCAGCCTGCGGCTGTGCTCCTGCCCGCTGTACACCAACGGCCACTTATCGTATTTCCTACCGTCCCGTGCCTACCGTGGCCTATATGCCGGTCGTGGGCGTTGATCCTTGCAGTGGCTGTTCTGTGACCAGCTATCGTCCAGTCCAGACCTGGAGCTACCAGGCCTCGTTGCAGCCGTCGCCGGCCTATTACCGCGTCGGCTACTACGCGCCCGCTGCCGCTACTGTTGGCTACGCCGGCGGTTGTGGCTGCGCTCCGTGCAGCGGCTATTCGAGTTCCTGCGGTTGCTCGACCTGTGGGGCCAGTTACGGCGGATGTTCGTCGTGTGGTACGACCTACTCTGGCTGCTCGTCGTGCAATGCTGGTGTGTCGGGCGCTTATGTGCCGTCCAGCGGTTGCTCGTCCTGCAATGCGGGCGCGTCCAACACCTATGTGCCGCCCAGCGGCTGCTCGTCGTGCGCGGCCGGCAGCGCCCCACTGGCCGGTACGGCCTTGCCCGGCCCTGCCGACATGAGCCGGTCGCCGCTCATGCCATCGACCACGATCACTCAACCAGCGCCTGTAACAATCGGCGCGCCGACGGCGCCGCCCGCAATTCCCGCTATCTCCCCGCTGCCGGCCAAGACTTTCGCCCCCAGCGCCACCCCCGTTCCCATCCCGCCCAACTCTAGCGGCGGCGCCTCGGGCACGTCCTATCGTCCACCGACTACTATGGACGGGGGCAACGGCAGCACCGAGCCGGTGAAGATCCAGAATATGCCGCCCCTTCCCAGCGGTCCGCAACTAGGCCCCACGCCCAGCACGCGTCCGGAAAACGAGCGTACAACCTCGCGAGCGATCTTGCAGGCTTCGTACTTCCAACTCTTGCCGTCGTCGCCGCCCTCGGTTCCGGCGCAAACCATCTCCGCACCGGTTCACAGGCCGCGCGTAATGGACGGCGCCTGGCAGCATGTCGATAATTGACCCAGGACGTTTTAGGACGCTATCTTAACGTCCTTAACCGTCACTTCCTTGTACTCTTTGCCATCCTTGTCTTTCTTGGAGGCAGGCTTGCCCTCGTACGTGGCGGTCATGGTCTTGCCACCGTGCCGGGCGGCAAAGGCTGCCTTGACGCTCTTGGATTCGCCGCGGAGGATCCAACGTCCACCGTCGGTATCGGTCAGCATCAGGCAGCAACCCTCCACCACGCCCGAACAGCCGCCGCAACTTGCCTTGCCGCTGACCGTGACTGCCGCGTCACCGGCCCAAACAGACTGGGCTCCAAGGGTTACCACCAACGCCACGACCAAGCCAAGAACAGATAGCTTCGCAAAGTTCATCGAATTTCTCCTACTTGATTTCCGCACGATCCGGAGGGCGGCGACCACAATGGCCGATCCGTCTCAATTTCCGCCAGACCGACAGAACCACGAGATATCGTATTACCGCATCAGCCGCCGGGCAAGCACCATATAGCAAGAATCGGGGCAAATTTCCGCCGCCGTTTTCCCTTTCCCCCCACCGTTGTAGCATACCTTACCATCCCAAGTTGTTTACCAATGGCCAACTTCGCTGGGATGTTCTGATAGACCTTGCGGCGGACGTGCAGGAAGCCGACCCCGGCGTACAGGATTTCGCACAGCCCGCCGCCTCTGCCAGACCCAGATTGGCTGTGCCGGGCAGGGTCTGGCTGCCCACAAGGCCCGCGCGCCGTTGCGGGCGTAGTTGTGCTAGCGGGCTTCACATCGCGAAACGCTGAAGTTCTGCCGTGGCCATCAGGCGGGGTCGGGGGACAGGTCCGGCATTGGCAGTGGAGAAAATAATCCAAGAGTTGCCACAGAGGGCACAGAGTTCACAGAGGAAGGGAAGATAGGAACAGGCTAGGGAATCGACATGAACCGAACCACGATCTCTCGGTGACCTCTGTGCTCTCTGTGGCAATCTTACTTTCTTTGTAGGATGCATGGTCGAATGGCACTAGCTTAAGCAGAGGTGTCGGGCGAGGGCCTCGTTATCATTCCACCAACTCGCTTATCTTGACATTTGGGGGTTTGGGTGACAATCGACACAGCCGAAGTGCGTCGGCCTGAC
>Ga0181520_10003292_pt1 | contig 28596 bp, 22 predicted proteins | sample PEATcosm2014_Bin_29_FD_132451 | JGI IMG/M metagenome (GOLD analysis project Ga0181520, IMG submission 132451) | Peatland microbial communities from MTU Mesocosm Facility, Houghton, MI, USA - PEATcosm2014_Bin02_30_metaG | ecosystem: Environmental > Terrestrial > Soil > Wetlands > Peat | place...
CTCGCCGCACCGGCCGTCCGGTCCACACGCACGAAGTCGCGGAGGATATTCCCGTCACGCCGCGGATGTATCAGAAGCTTGCCGCACGCATCGAGGGTACACCGGAGGAGCGGATTCTGAGCTACCTGATGCTGCGCTCGCTGCGTCAGGCGCGCTATTCGGAGACGAACGAAGGCCACTTTGCGCTGGCCGCGCCCACCTACACGCACTTCACCTCGCCGATCCGCCGCTACCCGGATTTGATTGTCCATCGCATTGTGAAGGCGTTGCTGCGGAGGGGCGTGAGCGGCGAAGGGGTGGTTGCCGAGGGCCGGCATAGCTCGCCATGGACGCATCCCAACGAGGGCTATCAGCGATCTCCGCGCCTTTTTTCTGGCGCGGACCAGCCGAAGGCCACCGGCCGCACCGCAGGTGCCGAACCACCCATCCCCGAAGCCGAGCTGGCCCAGATTGCCGAAGAGACCAGCCAGACCGAGCGGCGCGCCGCCGAGGCCGAGCGCGAGCTGGTGGAGTGGAAGAAGGTCCGCTTCATGCAGGACAGGGTCGGCGAGGAGTTTAACGCGCTGGTGCTGAATCCGTCCAAGTACGGCCTTTTTGTCGAGCTGACGGAGCTTTTTGTCGAGGGGTTGGTGCCGATTGATAGCCTGCGCGACGACCGCTACACCTGGCGCGAAAACACGCACGAGATCATCGGCGAGCGGAATGGCCGCCGCTACAGGGCGGGCGACCCGGTGCAGGTGATTCTGGATCGCATACTGGCGCAGGAGCGCAAACTTCAATTCTCGATTGTCACCGAAGGAATCCAACTGACCGGCAAGAAGCCCGCCCCGCCCAAGCTCCGGAAGAGCAAGCGCAAGGACGCGCCACGCCCCAAATTCAAGCCGCCGAAAAAACTGGGCAGAAAAGCCAAGCGGCGTTGAGGCCCACAGTCCTCAACGCCACAAGCAACAAACGATTGCCAGCCTGACGTAGCGAGCGGCAAGCAGTCCAGTGGACGGCAGATGGATGCATGCGCCGCGCCTTGCAAACCAGAGGTTGAAATTGGCCTCCGCGCGGGGCTGTGTTCGCGCTTGATCGTGGCCTCAGCGCTACTCGCCGCTCTGCCGTTCGGCAAGGGTGCCGAGGAACAGGAACTTGAAACGGGTGCCATTGAGGGCTTTGATGGCGCCAAAAGACCAAACAAGCACCCAGAGAAGCACGAAGATCCAGAAGGAGGAGGCAGCAAAGAAAGCCTTGGTCGGTTTGAGCGATCCGGCAAGGAAACCCAGCGCATAGTACACAACCACCGCCAAAAGGTTCAAATAAACTGATTGCCATGCGTGGAAGCGGACATACGCGCTTTTCCTGTAAGGAAGCAGAACCAGGAAGGCGATGGCAGGGAAGACGGTGATGTAGGCAAGAGCGCCTGCTGCATTGTCAGAGAAGAAATTTTTTTTCGGTTCGGACATGAAAATTCCTTTCGTTTGCGAGATTGGAATGCTAAAACGTGTGCTCCGCGCCTTGGCCAGACTCAGCACATCCGGTGGGAACCGAATAGGCCTGTGTGGAAGGCAGATTCTAGAGACGGGATAAGAAGATAGCTTGCGAGAGGAATTGTCAAGAGGAATTTTACAGTGGGGCATGGTTCGTTACCCAGAGCAGGAATATCATGCCCGGGCGGTGAATCGGTGGGCGGCTTACCTGCGGGTGCGGCCTGTGCGTTTATCGTGTTTGCGAAAGCTGCCTTTCCGGTTTCCAGCGGAGGCGCGCAATCCAATACAATCAGTTCAGGAGCATATGCAATGGCACACACGGTATTTTGCGTTCGCTACAAGAAGGAAATGGAAGGGCTTGAGGAGCCACCATTCGACTCGGAGTTTGGCCAGAAGATCTACAAGAATGTTTCGCAAGCGGCTTGGAGCGAGTGGGTTGACCGGCAGAAGATGCTGCTGAATGAGTACCGCCTTCAGCCCTGGACCCCGCAGGCGCAAAACTTTCTTTGCGAGCAGATGGAGCAGTTCTTTTTTGGCGAGGGCTTGGGCATGCCGGCGCAGTTTGTTCCGCCGGCACAGTAAAACGGGGAATCAGCCTGCTGAGATAAGGGATCAGGCGCGGAGGGTTGGAAATTCCGAGAACTGCGCCAGCACACCATGCCTCTCTCGTGTAAACTTAGGAAGACCCCAATGCCGGCCCCAAGTGGGTTGGCTCAATTGTGTCGGGACGTGGCTCAGCCTGGTAGAGCACTCGCTTGGGGTGCGAGGGGTCGGCAGTTCGAATCTGCCCGTCCCGACCATTCAGTGATCCTTTGTAGTTGACGCCGGCGTTGCTCGCCGGCGTTTATTTTTAGGCCTCGAATTCCTATTTGGCAAATGGGGCATGATTGCTCCACGGTTTGGTTCAAAGTTGCCGGTCGCTGAAAAGACAGGAAGCGGCTCGAGTTCAGGGTTCGCCGGCGGGCCATTACAATCAATTCATGAGCAAACAAACTATCGCAACCGACAAAGCTCCCGCGGCGATCGGCCCTTACTCTCAAGCTGTGCGGGTGGGAAATCTGCTGTTTACCGCTGGTCAGATTGGGGTAGATCCGGCGACCCAGCAGGTGGTCACCGGCGGGATTACCGAGCAGACACGGCGCGTATTTGAGAACTTGAAGGCGATTCTGGAAGAGGGCGGAACGAGTCTTGCAAGTGTGGTGAAGACGACGGTTTTCCTGAAGAATATGAATGATTTTGCAGCCATGAACACGGTCTACAGCAGCTTTTTTTCGCTTCAGGAGGACACGCCGCTTCCTGCCCGCAGCACCGTCGAGGTCGCCCGTTTGCCCAAGGATGTGCTGGTGGAGATCGAGTTGGTGGCAGAGGTGTGACGGGCAGAGCATTTCTTTGGTTGATGCATTGGCATCCCATACTTCGCATCCTTGGGAGTCATGCATTTGTCCAATGATTCCTTTCGCGGGCTGAAAGCATCCAATGGGCGGAAGTTGAGGAGGCTGCTTTGAGCGAGAGGCCGGAGAAGGTTGTGCGGAGTGAGGCGGATTGGCGCGCATTGCTCACCCCTGAGCAGTACCTGATTCTGCGCCAGAAGGCTACGGAGCGTCCATTTACTGGGGCGCTGACCGAGAACAGCGAGACGGGGAATTACCACTGCGCGGGGTGTGGGGCGCTGCTTTTTTTGAGCGGGGCAAAGTTTGATTCCGGCTGCGGCTGGCCCAGTTTCATGCTGCCGGCCGACGCACAGGCGATCACCGAGGTGGAAGATTTCAGCTTTGGAATGCGGCGGGTTGAGGTCACTTGCGCCCACTGTGACGGCCATTTAGGCCACGTCTTTCCGGACGGACCCGCTCCCACTGGACTGCGCTACTGCATTAACTCGGCTTCTCTCACCTTCAAGCGGACTTAGAGCTTATCCGTAAATTGAGCTTATTCTCTTTCTGGTTTCAAGCCTGTTTGAATGGAGCGATGGCTCCAGAGTGTTTCTATATTGTTTGAGAGTCAACGTGGACCAGGAGGTCCACGTTACAGCCGGTCTGGAGACCGGCGCTACAAATCAAAGTTAGGCCGGAGCTACAAATTACTGTTAGGCCGGAGCTACAATTCACGGATAAGCTCTGAATTGATGTGGCCGGCACGTAGTTCTTTTCACGGCTTTTCCAACTACTTCTCCTCCTTGATGGTCACGTTGGTTCCGTAGGGCTTGTAATCGCGAAACTCCATTTGCTTCATTGTCGTCTGGTGCTCGCCGGTCTTCACGCGCACCTCTTCGGCGACCGGCAACAGATAACTTTGGCCACCGATGACCACCGAGTCGTAGTCCAGGATCATTGTGGACGGACGAACCGCGGGGTCCTTGCCAAGATTGCTGATGGTAAGCGTCACGCGGCGAATGGCATGGGTGGAAGCTTCAATGAAAACCTGCCCGTAAAAACCGACTGGAACTTTGGCGCCCGCCGCGCCTTCGACCCGATAATCGGAGTTCTCGATCCCAACTTTATAGTTGAAGACATGAACCGTCTGGTTGCCGAGCTGTTGAGCTTCCTTCCACTTGAAATCGGCCTTCGAGGAAGGCTGAAAGATCGCTTTGAGAACCTCGCCAAACTCGCCTTCTGATTGCGAAGCTCCTTCCGCGTTACCCATGGCCCCCTTGCCGGAGGCTGACTGTCCGTCTGCTTGCAACGGCGCCCACTCCTCAGTCTTTTCGTGATAACGCAGCCCCTCGGTGATGGAATCCTTGTGCTTCCATTCGTTGTTGTTTTTTGCGTCCACCGATCGATCCGTCACTTTTACACAGAGAAAGTCGGGCAATGAGTCGCGGTAGGCAAGCGCGTGCTGGCCGGCGTCGGCGAGGATGCTGTCGAACTCCTGCCAGGATGGAGGAGGCGGTGGCGCATCCGGAACTGTGAAAGCCAACTGCCGGTTCTGGCGTGGCAGCATCTGCTGCCGCTGCGCCGCATCCCCCTCGGCCAGCGCCACGCCTGGCGTGTTCTCGGCTGGAATGCTGAAGGAGATTGTGCTTTCTGCCGTCTTGGCTCCCTGGGTCATGCGCGCGGTGATGTCATAAAACCCTGGCTTGAGCGACTGGGTTGGAAGAACGGCCAAAAAAGGGATCGCTCCGGCCGCCGGTTTGTAGTTGAGCGGCGCGTGCCCGGCGTGGCTGCCATCGCGCAGAATGTCCATCTCCAGCTTGGGCGCCTCGGAGATTTTTGGATCAGGATGCAATACAAAGAAGAGCAGGACGGAATCCTCATCCAGCGTGGCTTTGCCGGTCAGATTCGGCGTCACCTTGGCGCCTTCATAGAGGAGCGGCTCCTGCTGATCCGCTTGGGCGTTGAGCCTGCTCATCTTGCGCACCAGCACTCCATCGCTCAGCGCCGGACCCTTCGGCGGCTCGATGATTTTGAAGGGAATGCGCTGCGCACCTGCCTTGCCGCTGTTGCGGTCCAACACGGCTGCCTCCAGCGTGTAATCGCCCGGAATGGCAACAAACGGCCACTGAAGGGTCACAAACTCCGACATCGCATCCTGCATGGTATTTAGAGCGCCATGGCGCGGGATGTCCTCGGCGAAGTGATCCACCACCGTGCCGTAGTGATCTTTGATCTGGGCCACAATTGAAACGTGTGCGGAGTACAACTGAGCGGATGTGTCTTCGCGCATCTGGACGCCGGAGAGCGGCAACTCGACAACCGCGGAATTGGTGTTGCCGATGGCCATCTCTCCCAACCGAAGCACCGTTGCCTTGAAGCTCAGTTCGGTGGGCAACTGCGGTTCCGACAGGATCTTCATCAGCGGCGTCTCAAAGGGTCGAATGCCAAAGGCGCCTCCCGAAGCCAGAGCGAAGTATCCCGCATTGGCATGCACAAAGACTCCCTTACGCAGCGACTTGACGCTGATGGGACGGAAGCTGCCATCGTATTCCTGCGCCGGGGGCACATAGGATGCCTGATAGTAGGTTGTCATATCTTGCAGCATCTGTTCCAGCGGCTTCTTGACGCTGTCCTGGCCGTCAATATAGGCGGCTCCGGTGAGCGCCGCCAGCGCCGCCAGCGGACTCGAATTGGCCACCCCATCGCCAATGCCCTGTCCCTCCATGGCCATCGTATTGGTGGCGACCATAATTCCCCCGCCCGCCCCGAACGGGTCCGAGGTTTGGACTTTTGGCGCCTGTAGCGCCTGTACCCCGGTCAGCAACCCTGCCATCGGCGAGGTGGTTGGGGCCTCCGGATTCTTGCCCGCGACCGGCGCAATAGCCCCCATGGTCATCAACTGATCATGGGCCGTCGACCCTACACCGGTCATGTCTACCGTGTAAATGCCCACGTTGGCCCGCTCGGCCGCCGCCAGAATGGTCTTGACCATCGAACTGGCGTCCACATCCAGTTGTCCGTTGCGCGAGAAGTAGATGATGGTCTTGCGCTCCTCCAATTCTTGCTCTGCGCGCGCCAAAGCCAGCAACCCGGCCAGCGAAGGCAGGGCATGCTCGTCCTGCACAATGCGCTGCGAGCCCTCCATCGCGGTCAGTTGCACCTGGGCCAGCGCCCGGTCACGGATGCTGATCATTCTGCCGGAAGGTTCCACGCCGGTCTTCACCACTGCCAACAGACTCGCTTCGGTAGCCGTAACAACCTTATTTTGCTGCTTCTCGCTGAACTGGGTGGCCACTTCCACAGCGTCGCTGACCGCCTTGGCGTCGCTTGTAAATCCCTGCACCAGGTACAAACGGCTGCCCGCCAGATAGACAGAGGTCTCGAATCCCGTCTTGGGCAGCATGGCAATGACTTTGTTGGCAATATCGGCCGCGTTGTGCGCCGCCGCATCCGTCATCGGATCGAAGACAAAAGTGAGCAGATGGCCCTTGGCCGCCTCTCCGGAGACCAGATGAAGATTGATCAGCTTGACCGGCGTGCCGTTATCCACTACCGAGAGGTCGTCCGGCTTGAGATCCGTGATCGAGTGATGCTGCTTGTCGTGCACCACCAGATCGATCGAGACCTCTTGGACATCCAGTCTGAGGGTGGCGTCCTTGCTCTTGGCGCCAGTCTCTTCCGCCGGAGCAGGCGCCTGACCCCAGGCAAAAGGAACAAGAATTAGAATCATCATTCCCAGCAATTGGAAGGCAACACTTCTGTGCATCCGCGGCGCTAGACTGTACACTCCATGCTTATCCATGCGATTCATTCCACCTCTTGACTTTGATGGCCGAGTCGTGCGGCGGTGATCCCAAACCTCGACGTTGAGGCCTGCGATTCCACGGCAATACCATACTACTCTTTGCTGGTACGATTCCGCGCGGGATCGGGTTCGTGTACTCCGGCTGTCTGGATCTTTAGAGCTGGGGAGCTTTGCAAGGCGGAGTTGGAGAGAACGAAAGGCGGGCGGTTGGGGTTCGTGGTTCCCACCCTTCGCTAGAAAAAAGCGAAGGATGGGCCACCCAGCTTTATGGTTTAGACTTGGGTCCGCCAGCCTATGCTACCCGTTCGTAGGGGCGGTGGTAAAGGCGAATCAACTCCTCGGAATGCAAGGCAGCCATGGCGTAGGCCCGACCTTGATCGTCACAGAATTCGACCTCGGCCACGGAGGGAGCAAGCAATTCGACGACGGTTCCTACCTGGCCGCGCACAAGTCCCTTCTCGGGCAAATCCTGCAACACGGCGACTTCGGAAAGAAGTTCCATCTCACCCACCTCCTCATCTCACAGAATATAGCATGTGATAAATCGCGGAGATATTTCGCTCGTCAAAACAATCCAGCAACTTCGAATTCTGGCCGCTCTGCCGTCTCGCCTCAATGTAAAGTCGATGGTATACCGAATTCCGTACTGATCGGAAGCTCCGGCTACGGCTTCCTCGTCCAAGGCCGCACTGATCAACGCCGCGCGAAGCTCTTCCGCATGAGCGGCGGTCATCCCTAGCAGAGACTGAAAGACGCGCGCTTTATGCCGGCCGCGAGGATGCACCAAACTCAGGCAATAATCCCGCAGCTTCTCTATCTCGACAATCGCTGCCTCGGGGTTCGGTAGCCTCATGGTTTCCTCAGCTCTCTGAAAACGAGTTTACTCCTGGAGATGCGCCAGTAGTCTGGGTTTTCAGAGCTGGGAAACTTTGGAGGCCGGAGTTGGGGAGAACGAAAAGCGGACGGTTGAGGTTCGTGGTTCCCACCCTTCGCTGGAAAAAAGCGAAGGATGGGCCACCCAACTTTATGGTTTGGTCAAGGGGTGCGCCACCCGCCAATCGAAGAGGCTCAGGCACGGATCGATGGTGGTTGAATCGAGGGCGTAAACCGTGGCATCAAGCTCGTCCAGTCCACGTTCGTCGGCATAGAGAACGCGTGCGTGTGCGATTATGCGCAGGGCGAGAGCGTGAAAGATACGCCAATCGCGGCTGTTAAGCGCATCAGAAAGCGTAGAGCGGGCCGGTGCAGAGCGCAGTCCCATGTGGAAGAGCTTCGGCGTGTTGGCCCCATGGCAGGCCTCAATGTCGCGCAAGCTCTCGCGCCATGTCAGTTGCGAGAAAGCGAGAATGCGAAATAGCTTAGCCGATGAAAGAGTGCGTGTTCCCGCATCGCCGTTGTGTCGGGCCACGATGCGCGAAAAGGTCTTTCAGGGAACGAACTCCATGACCTGGGCGAAGAGCGTCTTGCCCGTGTTCATCCTGCCTCACTGCTGGCAGGGTAAAAGACGAGGCACAATTCAAATCGTGGACAGGTAAAAAACGCCACAACTTATGCGGAAACATAGAGATGCGAAAAGTGAAGCGCAAATATACCGGGCAGTAGTGTGTTAACTAGATAATTAACAGAAGGGTTTTGAAAATATAAAAAGGGGGGGAGGGGGGGCTCTCTCCGCATTGCGAACCGGCCCCTCGAACAGACATCCGGACGTCAGTGTAGCAGAATGACGAAAATGATCTGCAAATAACGGTGGACAGTTTCAATTCTTTGAAAAACACCTGTGGTTTAGGTTCGTGGTCTTCCAGCCTTCGCTAGAAAAAAGAGATGATGGGCCAGCTGACTTTTATGGGCAAAGACGGGCCACCCACCTACCGATAGAACCGCCCTGATCAGAGGGGAACCCATACTTGTGCAAGAAACTCGTAGTCGACACCATCGACTTCAGCCACCGTGCCTTCCGTTGCTTTACCGCCCCGAGCAGACGTGGACACAATCTCACCCTTCTTGAACACAACCCGATATGGGCCAACTTTGACTATTCCCCTAAACTGAAACTCTCCTTCACTCACATACCACTTCCCACCGCTGTCTGGGCTACCAGCGAATATAAAATGACCGTCTCCACTTGGGGACCAAACTCCCTTCACGTTCACATCATCATGCTTGACTTCCATGCGCTTCCATTCGATATTTACATGGAATGGAGCCGTATAGCCATCCGCCACAGTAAGATCAGGCGCTACGAGCCGCAGACGCGCGGGATGCTGTTCGCCAACGAAAAAAGTTGATTCGTTTTTTGAGACAAATTCGATACCAGCACCATAACTTGCCATCTCTCCATTGGCTGAGACCGAGACCTGCGTCGTCCCTCCTTTGCCGGTTGAAAAAGCTTGGATTCCTCTTGGCACTTGATTCTCCAGTTTGCGGACGTTTTCACTTCCAAGCTCCACTGAAGCCAAATTAATTAGTTCGGCAGCAGCTAGAGTTTCATGATGCTGCAGCAACTCAGCCACCTCCTGGTGGCCGTTCTTATTTGCTAAAACCGAAAGTTTTACTCCATCACTGGATTTGGCGAATATGTCGGCACCAGAAGCCAACAGCAGTTCAACTACATCCTTATTTCCGCTTTTTGCTGCGGCGTATAAAGGCGTCTCTCCGTTTTGCTCCCTGACAAACACAAGATCGGGGTTCGTGTCTATCAGTGCCTTGACCTTCAGAACATCGCCATTCCTGGCTGCTTCGTGAATCTCCCGGCACGATGGAAGATACTGGCGAAGTAGTTGCATAAAATCTTCCTGAAACTCTATCGAACGCAATGGCGTCACGCCTTGATCATCCTTTGCGTTGATATCCGCACCGTGGACGAGAAGAAACTCCGCAACTTCCTTATCTCCTTGCCATACTGCGGCGTGGAGTGGCGTCACACCTCGATCATCCTTTGCGTTTACGTCGGCACCGTGGTCAAGCAGGAGTTTTGCCATGTCAATCTTGCTATGTTCCGCGGCAACTTGAAGAAGCGTAGCGCCCGAATTGTCTCTGTGATGAGCCAAATCAGGGTTGTCGGCGAGCAGCACGCCAATCGCAGCAGTATCCCCACTTCCGACCAGCGCCGTCAGTGTGCTTTCGACGACTGCGTCTGGATCTTTGATTGCTTCTGCGATCGACGTGGTCCCGGATGACCCAATAGAACACCAATGCAAAATTCCGATGGAAGAATGTATTTCCCCCCAGTGATCTTGGGGAACATAGAGGAATTTGCTGCTTGGCTTCCCCAAGTGCAGATATGGACATGGAAGCCCATCTACATCGGTCTCCACATAGTGGATGTCTGCCCTGAGAAGATCAAATCCTTCATTCGATTTTCCCTTTGGTTCCACTTCCTCATAGCGAACCTGTGCACGCGTGATTGTCAACCAGCCATAGCTTATGCTCTTGACCGTGAAGCCAGAGGCATACATCACGGGATATCGCAATTCGGGATCAGTGATAGAGTGCTCGATTTGTGGCAGCCAGTTACTGACGCTTGCGTTGCTCTCATCTTTCTTTGATTTTTTCCCATTTTCCGTTGCACCAGCCGTTGAAGTGATGCATACCATCAACAGAAGAAGAATCAGAGTGCACTTTCCACACACTTTTCCGAAGTAGAGTTTCCCCATCATCGTATACCCTTCCAGAATGTGAATCTATATTTGCAAGACCAGTATAATCGCGTGCCCTTGTCTCGATGATTTAGACCTGGATGCCACGATCACTGAAAAGAAACCGTAGAACCTACGACTCTTTGCGCTCGCTCAGGATGACAGATTTGAGGTGGTGATGGCGAGTTTGTGGTGGTTCAGCGTGTTGATACTGAACCACCACGACACTCATGCGAGCGGAGAGCGAGCGTCTGCTGCATGCAATGCTTACTCTTCTTCTTCGTCGATGGGGCGTTTGGCGTTGGCGAGGATTTTGTCGGCGACTAGTTGGGGGACGATGTCGTAGTGGTCGACTTCCATGCGGTAACTGCCTTTGCCCTGGGTCATGCTGGTTAGCTGGGTTCCGTAGGTGAGCATTTCGGCCATGGGAACCTGGGCGTTGATCAAGGTTGTGCGGCCCTTGGAGTCGGTTCCCTGGACGCGGCCACGGCGGCTGCTGAGATCGCCCATGAGGGTTCCGGCAAACTCGTCGGGGGCTTCGATTTCGACCTTCATGATGGGCTCAAGGAGGCAGGGTTTGCAGGATTCCATGGCCTTTTTGAAGGCCAGGCGGCCAGCGGTTTTGAAGGACATTTCGTTGGAGTCGACGTCGTGGTAGCTGCCGTCGTAGACGGTGGCCTTGAAGTCGACGACCGGGTAGCCGGCGAGGAAGCCGCGGGCGGCCGACTCGACGATGCCCTTCTCGATGGCCGGAATGAAGTTGCGGGGGATGGCTCCGCCGAAGACTTCGTTGCCGAACTCGAAGCCGCCGCCGCGGGGCAGTGGCTCCATGCGGATTTTGCAGTCGCCGAATTGGCCGTGGCCGCCGGATTGCTTCTTGTGTCGCCCCTGCGCCTCAGCCTTGGCGCGGATGGTTTCGAGGTAGGGCACCTTGGGCGATTTGAGGGTGACTTCGGCGTGGTAGCGCTTTTTGAGGCGGCTGACGATGGCCTCGATGTGCGGCTGGCCTGCGCCGGCGATGAGGAATTCGTTGGTTTGCGGGTCGCGGAAGAAGCGGATGAGCAGATCCTCTTCCATGAGTTTGTGGATGGCGGGGGCGAGCTTGTCTTCGTCGGCGCGGGATTTGGGCTCGATGGCGTAGGTCATGGCCGGCTCGGGCAGCGGGAAGAGGTCGATCTGGACCTCGGCGCCTTTTTGGCCGAGGGTGTCGCCGGTGAGGGTTTCGCGGAGCTTGGCTACGGCGCCGAAGTCGCCGGCGTGCAGCTCGGCCACTTCAGTGGGCTTGCGGCCCTGCATGATCGACAGGTGGGAGAGACGCTCCTGGGTGCGGCGGGTGTAGTTCTCGACGGTGGCGTCGTTTTTGACTACGCCGCTGATGACTTTGAAGAAGCTGATGCGGCCGGCGAAGGGATCGGTCATGGTCTTGAAGACCATCAGGGCGAGGGGTTCCGAGTCGGCGATTTTGCGGTCGGCCATGGGAGAGGAGTCGGCGCCGGCATCGACGGTGGGCACGCGGACGGCGATGGCGCCGCGCTCGACGGGCGAGGGACAGTAGACCTTGATGAAGTCGAGCAGGTGATCGTTGGCGATGTTGGCCAGTCCGCTGGAGAAGAGCACGGGGAAGATGCGGTCTTCGCGGATGGCTTCATGGAGGGCGGCAACAAGATGCTCTTTGGTGAGCGTGCCGGTCTCGAAGTACTCTTCCATCAACTCATCTTTGCCTTCGGCAACCAGCTCGACGAGAGCCTCGTGGCGGGTTTTGGCATCGGCGGTGAGGTTGGCGGGGATCTCGGTGGTCATTTTGCCGCGGCCATCGCCGCCGGAGGTGTAATAAAAGGCCTCCATGGTGACCAGATCGACGACGCCGTGGAAGCCCTCGGCACCGGTGATAGGCAACTGGACGGGAACACAGTTGCGGCCCCAGCGCTCGACGAGGTCGTCGATGAGGGCGCTCAAGCCGCCGCCGCCGCCGGCCTTGGGGTGGTCCATTTGATTGACGAGGACGACGCGGGGGACGCCGGCTTCGTCGGCGTAGCGCCAGACGCGCTCGGTGACCGGCTCGATGCCGTTCTGGGCGTTGACCACGACGAGCGCCGCTTCGGCGGGCAGCAGGGCGGCGCGGGCTTCGTGGGTAAACATATGAAAGCCGGGAGTATCGACAAAATTGATTTTGACGCCTTGCCACTCGGCATAGGCGACGGCGTTCTGCATGGTTGCGCCGCGGGCAACTTCTTCTTCGTCGTAGGCGGTGACGGCCGTGCCATCTTCCACGCGGCCCTGGGTTGGGGTCATTTTGGCGGCATGCAGCAGAGCGGCGATGAGGGTGGTTTTGCCACTGTGCGCATGCCCCACTACAGCTACGTTGCGGATCTCACTTCCCTGGTAAGTTTTCATTTGCTTCTCCACCTCCGGTGGGTCCGGCGGCCTTCGGCTGGTCCGCGCCAGAAAAAAAGGCGCGGAGGTTGAATGGATGGGAGCGAAGGCAAAGGCAGGTCCTTTGACTCGCTTTGCTCGCTCCGGATGAGAACATCATTGGGAGTGCTTTGTTTTGAATGGGGGTACGGCAGGGACAGGGAAGCCGTAAGGACGCCTCGGTGGGCGTTCCTGTGGCCGGGTTGGAGGGCCACGTGTCCCGGTCTGCCGTCTGCCTCGTCCATAAGGTTTGGACCTGGAGGGTCTGGTGCCGGCGCCGCGCGGATGAGATATGGAAGAGGCCGCGGAGCGTCTTGCTAAGAAAATGGGATGCTATCACACGCGGAGTATGAATGTCCTGTGACACGGCGCACCAACCCGACAAAGGCCAGTTGACAGGCCTTTTCAGCGATTGAGATACGGGTTGCAGGATTTTTTTGGCGAGACGCCTGGGGCCTGCAAAGGAGGCCAAACGCGAGAAGCGCCACTCGAATCGAGTGGCGCTTCGGAAGTTCCGCGCTAGTCACTGGCCTCCAAATGACTTGTGGACAGTGGTGATTTCCACTGTACCATTGCAGATGTTCCCGGCCGGTATTCCCTTTTGAGGGCCGCTTCGTTGGCGGTGGCTCTTGCCGGGGTCTGCTCTTCTTTGGGCGGGTCAATCTCTACAGCGCCCGTACATCACTGGCACCTTTCTATTAGCAATTGCTGGGCCATTTTATGCAATTATTATTTTCAATGAGTTGCGAATCCTCTAAAACGATAAACCTATAAGATTTGAGACTTTCAGTGATTCATCTCCAGAATTTCATAGAAGACGGTTTTTATCGCTGGCATTGCGGACAATAATGAGTTCCTCGGCCGGCCAGCAGAATGCGGCGAATCGGCGTCTGGCAGAGGCGGCAGGGCAGATCGGCGCGCTGGTAAACGCAATGCTCCAACTGAAAGAAGCCGCGCTCGCCGTCGGCGTCCACATAATCGCTGACCGAAGAGCCGCCTAGCTGGATGGCGTGCTGCAGAACCTGGCGCAAGGCCAGGCGCAGGGCTTCCAGCTCGGCGCGGGTCAGCCGCGCGCAAAGGCGGCGTGGGCGAATCCTAGCGTGGAAGAGGCTTTCATCGGCGTAGATGTTGCCCACGCCGCTGAGCAGATTTTGGTTGAGCAGAGCGGCCTTGATGCTGAGCCTGCGAGTGCGAAAGATCCGGGGAAACTCAGCCGCCGTCACGGTGAGTGGATCGGCTCCGGCGGCGCTGAAAGCTGGGCTTCGGCCGAGATCGCGCAGGTCAAGCCGGCCAAAGCGGCGCGGATCGACGAAGCGCAACTCGCGTCCACTGGCCAGCGAGAGGCGCGCATGAGTGTGCGGCGCAACCGGAGCCTCCGGGGTGGTGACAAGCAGACGTCCTGTCATGCCAAGATGCACAATCCATTGCACTTCACTTTCAGCCAAGGGGCTGCAGGCGGCTGATCCAAGTTCGCAGACGATGTGCTTTCCGGTGCGATGAACGGAGAGAATCGTGCGCCCTTCCAGGCTTTTGGCCTGGCGCGGCGCGGGCGTTTTGAATAGCTTTGGATAGCTGCCGAACCAGGCTTCCAGGATGCGGTCGCCGCGCAGGCGCAGGTTGACGCCGCGGGCGATCGTTTCGACCTCAGGCAGTTCAGGCATCTGTTGATTGTAAGAGACGGAAGAGGCTGAGGCTAGCGGCCCTCGCCGGGCGCGCGAATGCGGCTAACCTCAAAGCTGACAATCTTCCACACACCTTGCGCGTTGCGCACATAGACGCGGGTGTAGCGGTAGCTTCCTGAGATGTCGGCCCCGCTATGAGTGCCGCTCATGATTGCCTTGCACGTAACCAGCGCGGTGGTTCCGTAAAAGCGCACCTTGCGGTCGGAGACGGTAATGGCCGTGAAGTGGGTAGCACCGCTGCGCAGACTGTCCAGCGTTTGCTCTTTGGATTGCAGGGCGCCGTCGGAGGTGATGGCCGTGTAATCGTCGGCCAGCAAAGCGTCAAGGGCGGGGATGTCTGCCTTCAGCACGGCGTTCCGCCAAGCCTCTTCCAGTTGGAATATCTCGTGGTGGCTCTCGTGCCGCTCGGTGCGGGGCATTCCGCTGTGCTGGAAGGCGGCGCAAGGGAGGAGCGCCAGAACGGCGCATACGATGGCGAGCGCCAAAGCACGCAACCAACGGCGGTGAAGGGGTTTGAAAGAATTCATCTTGGCAAAATGCATAACCGTATCGGATGTTAGCCCCGCGAAGCTGCACCGGTCAAACGAATTCGGCAGCGTTTTTTTTCGTGCCTGTCAGGGCGTTCCGTTATTGCCTCTCCGCATCATAGGCCACACGGCCTTCACATATTGCCCAGCGAACTTTACCCTGCATCGTCCAACCGTCGAAGGGGGTGTTGCGGGATTTCGATTTGCCTTCGCGCGCGTGGTAGGTCCACTCAGCCTTGGGATCAAAGACCACCACGTCAGCGAAGCTGCCCACGGCGAGGGTGCCGCGGCCCTTCAATCCCAGCAGCGCGGCGGGTTGAGCGCTTAGGAGATTCAAAACCCGGCCCAGCGGCATCTTCCACTCTTTGTGCAGCCAGCGGAGCGAGAGGCCGAGAGCGGTTTCGAGGCCGATAATGCCATTCGGCGCGCGGTCGAACTCGACTTCTTTTTCGTGAACGGCGTGCGGGGCGTGGTCGGTGGCGATGGCGTCGATGACGCCGTCGAGCAGCGCTTCGATCAGCGCGTCGCGGTCGGCGGTTGAGCGTAGCGGCGGGCACATTTTGGCGTTGGTGTGGTAGTCGCCGACGTGCTCGTCGGTGAGCAGAAAGTGATGCGGAGCGACCTCGCAAGTTACGCGCAGCCCGTTGCGGCGGGCTTGACGAACGGCAGCCACGGCGGCAGCAGTCGAGATGTGCGCCACGTGCAGGTGGGCGCGGGCCTCGCGCAGCTCGCTGACCAGGCGGATGTCGCGCTCGACGATGCCCGACTCGGCTTCATTCGGCCAGCCGCGCAGGCCCAGTTTGAATGCGACGGGGCCGGCGTTCATCGCGGCCACTTTGTCGCCGATGTGCGTGAGGCGCGTGTCCTCGGCGTGCTGGATGACGGTGAGTCCCACGCGCGCCGCGGCGGCCAGCGCCTCGCGCATGACATTGTCTTTGAGGATCGGCAGACCGTCGTCGCTGACGGCCACGGCTCCGGCGGCCTTCAGCGCCGCATAGTCGTTGATCGCTTCACCCTTCGAGCCGCGCGTGGCGGCGGCAATCGGGAAGACGCGGACGGCGGCATTGCGCTCAGGCGCCTGCATCCAGCGCGTGGTCTCGGGCGAATCGTTTACCGGGTTGGTGTTGGGCATTGCAGCAACCGAGGTAAATCCGCCCGCCGCAGCCGCAGCCGTGCCGGTGGCGATGGTCTCTTTGTGGCCCTGCCCCGGCTCGCGCAGATGGACGTGCATGTCGATCAGGCCGGGCGCGACGGTGAGTCCGGACGCGTCGAGTACGTCAGCGCCGTTGGCGGATTTCAGCTTGCCCGGTCCAGCGATCTCGGCGACGCGTCCGTCCTTGAGCAGAATGTCTTTGAGCGCGTCCACGCCGGCCGCCGGATCAACCAGATGGCCGCCTCGAATGATTAGTGCCGTCATGCGCGGCCTCCTGAATCCATCTTATCTTGAGATGAATCAATTTCAGAACCAGTGTAAGTTCGTTTGATAAACAGACAATAGACCACACCGCAAAGGAACAGGAAAGCAATAGGCATCGCTGCATTTACCAATTTTCCATCCGGATAATAAGCGCGATAAATAAAACAGGACACAATGCCAACTAAATTGATACAAACCCATAAGAATCGAATATCCTCGACTTTAAGGATTTGATATTGCTCTTCCAATAATTCCTTTGACTTCTGGCGTTTATTCCAAAGCAAACCTTGAAACATAAACGAGAAGAGAAATAGATTCAAAGAATCAGTTGTAAGCCTTCTTTCTACCAAAAGATCGGCAATTAATACAGTTACTCCAAACGCGAAAAAAAACACGGCGAAATATGAAATATTTCGCCGCCAAAATTCTTGAATCCACAAAAGAGGAAGGATAAGTAGCTCTACGGCGAGTGAAGTTACAAGAAATTTATAGAAACCTGGATTTCCACGAAGAATGAAAATCGAAGCAGTCTCCCCACATACTAGCGCGAGCAAAATCGGAATACGGATTTTGGTGATGGATGCGAGCTTCATCTTTCACGCCTTCTATGCTGGCCGGGTTTTGGCCGCTTGCTCAGGATAGCAACTCTTTGCGGCCTTGCACAATTCGCTGCCGATTGCGGAAATGGTGTTGTTCGGATTGCGCGCCTCCTGGAGGGAGGAGACGAGAACAGCCCAGGGTGAAACCCTGGGAAAGTGTCAGGTGGAGAGATTGCCGCCCCGGAGGGGCGGTGCGAAACCTGCGATTGACGCGGTTAGAAGCATGGTTCTTATCGGTGTATACGGCGTGGACCGGGAGGTCCACGCAACAGCCGACCAGGAGGTCGGCGCTACTTGTTCTTTGTGGTCCCCTTCCGTCTTGAGTCGAACTCCATTCGAACAAACGAAATCGAAAGGGGCATTCGATTCGCCCCTCCGGGGCGAAGGGCCTTTCTCGACATCGAACCCAGGGTTCCGCTACGCTCACCCTGCCACCCCACAGACGAAAGCCTGTCCGTGGGGACCCCGGCCCTGGGCTATTCTCGTTCTATCCCTCCGGGATGTGTGCCAACGGTTGGGCGCCTCATCCTTTCGCAGTTTTGTCACGAAGGGTGGGAAACCATGCCCCCAAGAGAGCAACTTTCACTCAGGCGGCGCTTGCAATCTTCGCCGTCAGTTGGACGCCCAGCGCGTTCATCACGGCTAGGGTCGTCTTCAGGGTCGGGTTGCCTTTTTCGCTGAAGGAGCGGTAAAGTTGCTCGCGGGACAATCCCGTTTGGCCAGCAATCTGCGCCATCCCCTTGGCGCGTGCAATGACGCCGAGAGCATGCGCAATGTAGCCAGAATCGTTGGTCTGAAATGCCTCGGCCATGAAAATGGCGATGGCTTCGTCTGAGCTGAGATCCTCGGCGGGATCGTAAGTTGTCAGTTTTTCTGATTTGGTTTTCTCAGCCATTTTCTTCGCTCCAAGCGGCCGCCAGCCGATCCAGACGAGAAGCGATCAAAGCCCGCATCCGTACGTCCTTGATGCGGACACGCCACTTCCGGAAGCTCTCGGTCTGTTTGAGCTCGATCATCGCAGATTCTGTAGTTTATAGACTACCACAAAAGACAAGTGTGGGATGTTTCGTCAAGCCGCGTTCGGCCTCTTTGCCGTGAGGGCGCGCTCGACGACGGCCATGCGGATGGCGACGCCGTGGCGGACCTGTTCGAGGATTGCCGATTGCGGCCCGTCGGCTACATCGGCGGTAATCTCCAGGCCGCGAATGATCGGTCCGGGATGGAGGACCAAAGCTTTCGGCGCAAAAGTGGCAAGACGGCGACCATCCAGCTGATAGTTGGCCTTGTACTCGTCGAGATCGAGTTGCAGTCCGGCCAGCCGCTCGGCCTGAATGCGTAGCATCATCACGACCTGCGCCTGGGCGAGCGCTACCTCAAAGTTACGTTCGACGGTGATGCCAGGTCCGGCCTGCGCGGCCAGATCGGGCAGCAGAGCCTTGGGGCCACAGAGAACGACGCGCGCGCCGAGGCGCGGCAGCAGCAGCATATTCGAGCGGGCGACGCGACTGTGCAGAATGTCGCCGGTGATGGCGACTGTGATGCCGGAGAGGGTTTCGGAGGTGACTTGATGGATGGGGTGAGAGGCAACCGCAGGTCCTTCGACTCCCTTCGCTTCGCTCCGGTCGCTCAGGATGACAGCGCTATTATTATTCGCTTCGCTTTGGTCGCTCAGGATGACAGAGTTTTTATTTTGTGATGCCGTTTGAACCGCGGGTCCTTCGACTCGCTGCGCTCGCTCAGGATGACAGTCCTTGGTAATGGGGTCGAGGTGGGCGAGCATGGTGCGCAGGTCGAGCAGCGCCTGGGTGGGATGCTCGTGCATTCCGTCGCCGCCGTTGAGGACGGGCAGGCGGGTTTCGGCTTCGAGCAGCCAGGCAGCGCCGGAGTTGGGATGGCGCAGAATGATGGCCTCGGCGCCGAGGGCGCGTAGCGTCAGGCCGGTGTCTTTGAGCGTCTCGCCTTTCTCGATGCTGGACGAGAGGCTGGAGACAAGCGTGGTATCCGCGCCGAGTCCTTTGGCGGCCAGCTCGAAGCTGGTGCGGGTGCGCGTGGAGGACTCGTAGAAGAGCAGAGCGATGCGGCGCTTGGCCAGGATGCGGGCGCGGGTGAGCGGGTCTTGATTTTCGAGTGCCGTGGCGCGGGCGAGGATGCGGCTCAACTCTTCCAGGCTGAAATCCAGGACCGAGAGCATCGAGCCGGGATGATGCGGGAACGGCGATGCGGCGACGGGAGGAGTGTGCAGCGGGCGGCGGGATTTAGTTTCGGTCGGAGTCATGTTTTCAGTTCTCAGTTCACAGTTTTCAGTTCTCAGTTGTCAGTTCCTGGCTTATAACTGAAAACTGACAACTGACAACTGACAACTGCGTATTCAGTCTACCCGCTCGACCAGCAGCACCTGCTCGTCGTTATCGACTTCGTTAAACTTGACTTCAATAATTTCGCGGCTGCTTGTGGGCACGCGCCGCCCAACGTAGGCCGCTTCGATGGGCAGCTCGCGGTGGCCGCGGTCGATCAGAACAGCCAATTGCACGCGGCGCGGGCGTCCGTGGGCGAAGAGGGCGTCCAGCGCGGCGCGGATCGTCCTGCCAGTGTAGAGCACATCATCGCAGAGCACCACGTCGCGGCCATCGACGTTGAAGCCGACCGAGCCGGGCGTAACGACCGGGCGCACGCCGGTGGTGGAGAGATCGTCGCGGTAAAACTGAATATCCAGGACGCCGGTGTCGATGGAGCGCTTCTCGATGCCGCCGATCAGCTTGCCCAGGCGCTCGGCCAGCGGGACGCCGCGGCGCTTGATGCCGACCAAAGCCAGATCAGGGCTGCCGTTGCTCTTTTCGACGATCTCGTGCGCCAGGCGCACCAGGGTGCGCTCAATCTCGGAGGCGGACATCAACCGGCCTTTGACGCGCAGAGCGGGATTGGTTGAATCTTCGATCATGATTCCTCGCGTGGCTTATCTAATGCAGGATAGAAGGGTTTGGGCTTGCGGGCAAGTTGTGGAGAAACGGACCGCATTCGCAAGGGCGGAATCAAAGTTCGGGCTGGCGCGAACGGCCCAGCATCCGCGCCCCCAGCGCGCCTCCGGCGACGGCAAAGGCAATCATAAAGACGGCATACATAAAAAGTCGGAAGGTCAAATAGCCGGCATGACCTTCCGGAGTCAGCATGGAAGCTGTCTGACTCTGTATTTGGGCGGCATTTGAAAAGCCCATTCTCGCGGTAAGCTGTTGACTCTCCTCAATCATCTCTTTCCAACTGGCGTCTATCTGGCTGGATTGATGGAGGAGATACCGGCGCGCAAAAAGAAGACCGCCGTTTGCGGCAAAGGCCAGCCATCCACCCAATAAACCGGTCACCAGTCCGATGCGAGCCCCAGCTCCAACGGTGATCCAGGCAGGCTTTTGGCTGCGCAGATAAAGCGATACCGTCCAAGTGGCGGCTGCCGCCATCCAGAACAATCCTGACATACCCAGCGGAGAGAGCAAGGTGCAGAGAACTCCGACCGGGATCGCCAGCTTGAGAGACGCGCTCATGGCGGGCTTCCAGTGGATGCTGCTGGCGTCGCGCACCACCCCGTCCCATGGTTCGGAGAGCGCTTGCCCTGCCGAACTGTCGGTTGCGCAGACCAGTTGCGGCAATCCGCAAGAGGGGCAGTAGCAATTCTCAGCGAGAACGGTTTGGTGGCAGCGGTGGCAGGTGGTTTCCATACATCTATGAGCCTATCGTATTTGGGCGTGGCATGGAATTGCGCAGGGACGGCCAGGCATCATTGCGATGCTATTCCGGGAGGCGCTTCCTGAGCTTGTCGCGCAGTTTGAGGTAGTAAGGGAGTGGAGCAAAGGTGCGTTCTTCGCAGGTCAGGCAACGAACCGGCAAACGCAGCGTGAGCAACCGCCTAAGATCAGACGCACGAAATCGTAGGTGCGAAGGACGAAAGTTTTCCAATCCACAAAAACGGCAATAAACTACCATATGAACTCCTAGGATGATGATGGTTAAAAATGCGGGAAGAATGGGAAACTCATGAACAATTCAGTTGATTGTGGACAGGGAAGTCAACCAGCTGATTTACCCGTATTATTGCATATGCAGAATTAAGACGCATAAGGATGCGAAATTTTTCATTACGAGGGCTGCCTGGTTCTTTTTTTGAAATTGTCCGGTGGAAAATCTTCCGGCGGCCTTGGCGGCGATTCGCTTGGATGGGTGCAGAGATGGGCAGGGGCGCATGGGGACGCCCGCATTCCAGCGGATGGGAAGCCGGCGGCACTTTTCTTAGGCCAGCAGTGCGAGTTTCCTGGCCACAATCGCTTCGGCAGCCGAGAGAACCTCATCCAGCGTCAGATGGGTTGAATTCAGCAGGATGGCGTCGGGAGCCGACCGGAGCGGCGAATCGGCGCGATTGCGGTCGCGTTCGTCGCGGGCTCTCAGGTCGCGGATCACCTCATCCGGCTGGACGGACGGAGCCGGGCCTAGCTGATCGTATCGGCGCAAGCCGCGCACTTCGGGATCGGCATCCAAAAAGATCTTTACCTTCGCCTGCGGGAAGACGACGGTGCCGATGTCGCGGCCTTCCATGACGACTCCGCCAGCCGCACCCATCTGCTGCTGCAAGCGCACCATCCAAGCGCGAATGGCCGGCCAAACGCTGACCCGGGAGGCAGCGTCGGTGATGGTTTGATTGCGGAGCAAGCCAGTCACGTCCTCGCCGTCGAGCAGGACGCGGTTGCCCTCAGGTGAGGCTTCCAGTCGAATGCTGGTCTGGGCGGCGAGCTTTTCCAGCCCTTCGGATTCTTCCAGGGAAACTGCCATACGCTGAGCTTTGAGAGCAAAGGCGCGGTACATGGCGCCTGTCTCCAGATTCAGCAGGCCGAAGCGCCGAGCCAAATGCCGGGCGATGGTACTCTTTCCTGCTCCCGCGGGACCGTCAATCGCAACGATCATTTGGCGGGCGAGATCAGGCTGCCTTGGGTGAACGTCGGAAATCACGAAAGCCATCCCTCAGGGGCTAAAGCCCATCGTCTATATTGTTCGATGTATGGCACGGCTAAACAGGCTGCGGAAAAAGGGCTGAATTCGGGTGAAAACCCAGAAAGACATCCCGCAGGGGCTAAAGCCCCGTTGATTCTATGGGCTTTATCGGCACAACTGAAGTGGTGCCCTTGAACCAAGACCTGCCCGAATTGAGTTTTTCCGCAGCCTGTAAAATCGTGCCCTGTCAAAGCAGAGCATTTCAACCGGTACCATGGGTTGTGATCAAACTCATATTCACGCTCATCCGCGCTTTTTGGTCTCCTGCTTGGAGCGCGTTGCAAAGCCGAAGCGCTTGCCGATTGCGGCTTTTGCGCCCACGGCGACGAGCGGCTTCCGGCCGTTTCGAGAGGCGCTGGACGGACGAGAGGAAGAGCTGCCGCTGCGCGCGCTTGCGCCGGATTTTCCGGCGGCTTGTGTGCTGCCGGAGTGGCCGTTCGCTTTGCGCCCAGCCCAGGAGGGCGAAGACGGCTTGCTGGAACGCGCTCCAGGCCTTGCATCTGCCTTTGAGCCATTTCCATTGCTACGGCTGCCGTTGCTTGCGGAAGAGGCCGCATGCGCGCCATTGCGCTTGGCTTTGGAGTCGGCGGCGGCTTTCGGGCTCCATCGCGCCGAAGAGGCGGAGCGTGCCGCACTGGACGCGCGGGCATCCGCCGGGCGGGAATCGGAGACGGCGCGACGCGCCGGGCGGCTGGCCGACGAGGATTGCGCCGGTTTGCGATCGCGAGAATGGGTGGCCAGGCGGCTGAAATGCGGGCGCGCGGCGGCTGATTTTTGTGTAGGAGCCGGCTTGCGAACGGGGGTGGTTTTATTGGAGCGCGCTTTGCCGGCTTGCTGTGGACTGGCGGAGACAGACGGTTCGGGAAGAACCTCCTCAGCAGCAGCGATCTCCAGCAACTCCTCTTCTTCTCTGTCGCGCAGGAAATAAGCCGAAGCCGGAATTGCCGAACTGGCATAGAGCGTGGGAGCGACCGCGAACTCTGGAAGCGTGCCCGCTACATAATAAAGAGGCGCCTGGCCCATGGAAAGGGTGTGGACCTGGCGGGTTGCAACCAGGCCGCGAAGGACCTCGCGCACTTTGCTGCGCGCGGTGAGCGGCGCAAGGAAGATTTCGACCTCTTCCATGCCGGCGACGATAACCGCCTGGAGATAGATGGAGGCAAGCACGGAGATGGCCGTCACCTGCGAGGTGGAGGCACCTTCAGCAATGGCTTTTTGAAAGCGTGTGCGGAGCAACTGCCACTGCGCGGATTCACCTGGCGCGGAGACAACTGGAATGATGCGCAACTGCTGCCAAAGCTCGGTGATGGCGCGCAAGACGGCGGCTTCCGTCACCTCCCGGCCCAGCGCGTGCGTCAGCTTGGCCAGGGTGGTGTCGCCGATCTCAAGCAGTTTGTAGGCCTCGATGGCCAACTGCGAAACCTGTCGCGAGCCGGTCAGTTGCGGGGTGCGGCGCCAGTCGCGATCGCCGCGCAGGGCGTAGACATAGGGCAGGACCCAACTGGCCACGACGAAATCCGGCGCTTCGCCGGGAAGCCCGAGGAGATTCAGACGCACTGCCACACCGTCTGTTTCCAGGCGCACCAGCAAATCTTCAGCTAAAGCGATATGTTCCGGGGTGGTGTTGCGAGAGCCCGCAACAGCCTCAACAAACGACGGCGCAACGGCGGAGGAGAACTGCCGCTTGGGCAGGAAGAGGCACAATCCGGTCTCTTCAATCCAGGTGCGGGCATCCTCTAGTGTGAGTACCCCGCGTCCGTCCAGGCGCATCCTTTCGGCGCGCGATGCTTCCAATTGTTCCGATGTCAAAGAAAAACCTCATTTCCAGGCTGGCGTTGGCGCCGGGCAACCCCGTCCCCTAAGGGGAGAGCTGCCACCTTCCACCCATTTCATATTCGCTGGAAGGCCCGTTGGATCTCCTTCCAAGAATACAGCAACGCTATTGGACGTCCATGCGGGCAATTGGTTGGGTGACTGGTCTTTGCTAGTTCCAATAGTAACCATTCCATGCGAGTTGTGTCAAGGGGTGTATTGACCTTGATGGCGGAGTGACAGGCGATGGAGGCGGCAATGCGCGTACGAATCTCCGTAAGATCATGATTATGATTGTCTTGCTGGAATTCATCGCTTGATTGTTCGATCACTTCAGCCAACATCCGCTCCAAGGCCGCTCCCTCCAGTCCAATCGGCGCGGCTTTCACGGCAAGTGTTTGAGGGCCAAAGGGTTCCACCTCGAACCCATTGTGTTCAAGCTCCCGGGCGATTTTGGCGAAGGTAATCATCTGAGATGCCTTTAGTTCTACTATGATCGGCATAAGTAATCTTTGACGCATTACCTTTTCAACTTGACGATCCTTTAAAATTTTTTCAAAAAGAATGCGTTCGTGTGCCACATGCTGGTCAATGATCCATAATCCATCTTCGCCAGTGGCCAATATGAAGGAGTCGCGCAACTGCCCGAGCGGGCGCAGGCCGGCCAAGTGGTTCAGATTGGAGGCGGCACGCTCGGCTTCCACTTGAGCTGTTTCCGCCGCGGTGTCCGTAGCGGAGGCGCCACCGATTCGTGGAGAGCAATCGCCAGCGGGCAGAGTGGCTGGCTGGAAGAGCGCGGCTGCCGCCTCGCCCCAGGCCTGCTGGTGGTGCCAACCGTTCACGGGAGCGGGCTGAGAGCCAAAATCCAGCTTGCCGGGAACGGGGGTGGGCAGGTGCGGCGTCAACTGAAAAGCTTCAGCATCGGCGCGGGCGGAGTGGAGGGCGACTGGATCGGAGTCCGGTTCCGGCAGCGGGGCGCTCACCGGCGCGCCTGGGATGGGCGAGGTGGAGGAAGGCAACAGCGAGGAGCTGGCGTCGGGCGCGGCATCGAGAGCCGCCAGAAAAGCGGCGGCAGGCCGAGCCTTGATGAGCGCCGTGCGGAGGCTGTCGCGGACAAAGTCGTGGATTACATTTTGCTGGCGAAAGCGCACCTCGGTCTTGGCCGGGTGAACGTTGACATCCACCTCTTCGGGCGGCATCTCGAGAAAGAGCAGTACCACCGGGAAGCTGGTGGGCGGTATCACGTTGCGATAGGCCTCGGTGATGGCGTGCAGCAGCAGGCGGTCGCGGATGAGGCGGTGATTGACAAAGATATAGATCGAATTGCGATTGAGCTTTTGCAGCTCGGGCTTGGAGTAGAAGCCGCTGAGGCGCAGCACGCCGGGGATGGGCGCCGGGTCGCCGGGATCTTTTTTCCATGGCGGCGGTTCCGGCAGACCGGCGCGCTGCAAGGGCAACTCAGCGGCCACGGGGAGCAGCGAAGCAAGAGTATCCTTGCCAAAGATTTGATAGATACGCTCGGCGGTGCGCCCGACCGGCGGCGCGGAGAGGATGGTGTGCGTGGCCGAAGACAGCTCGAAGTGCTTGTCGGGGTGGGCCAAAGCGTAATGGGTGACCAGCGCGGTTACGTGGGCCAGCTCGGTCGATTCGGCGCGCAGGAATTTGCGGCGGGCGGGAGTATTAAAGAAGAGGTCGGCGACGGTGAGCGTGGTTCCACGCGGCAGAGCGGCGTCGTCCACGTGAAGGATTTTGCCTCCGGCGATCTCCAGGCGCGTGCCGGCGCTCTCTTCGCCGGTTGCGGTTTCCAGCGTGACGCGAGCGACCGAAGCGATCGAGGGCAGCGCCTCGCCGCGAAAGCCGAGGGTCGAAATCGAAAGCAGATCATCTGCGGTGCGCAGCTTGGAGGTGGCGTGGCGCTCAAAGGCCAGCAGGGCGTCGTCGCGGTTCATGCCGTGGCCGTCGTCGGTGATGCGGATCAGCTTGCGCCCGCCCGCCTCGATCTCAATGCGGATGCGGTTGGCGCCGGCGTCGATCGCGTTCTCCAGAAGCTCTTTGACCACCGAAGCAGGACGGTCCACAACCTCGCCGGCGGCGATCTGGTTGGCAACCTGGTCGGAGAGTACGCGGATGCGGCCCATACCGTTTTAGAGTAACGCACTCAATCCCATCCATTCCGCAAAGAGCGCGGAATGGATGGGCGCAACGAATCAAAACTTTCAGGCTGGATCAAGAGCCGTGAACTTACTCCACAACCAGGCAGAGCTGGGCTTTGGCGGCGGGGTCGAGGCGGACGAGTTCGTCGGCTCCATACTCGACCACACCGCTGGCTTTGACGCGATAGCGGCCGGGGGCAAGGCCGGAGAAGCGGAAGCCGCCCTCCTCGTTGGTGCGGGTGGTGGCGATGGGCGTTTTGTCGCCGGGGTGAAAGAGCTCGACGAGCATTCCTTCGACAGGCGTGCCGACGTTGGTTTCGCCCGCCCAGCCGGCCAGTTCGGGACCTACGGTCTCCTCGAAGGTATCCTGATGGCTAACGGGATCTTTGACTTGCTGGCCTTCAGAACATGGGTGATCGACCATTAACTCCCGGTTGTAAGTTGCTGGAAAAACTTCAATGTAATCGAGAGCGGCATGGTCATTTCCATCCGGAATGCCGCGAATGCCAATCACATCCCCCAGACTCAGCCAGACACCGCGAATCAAATGCCGTGTTGAATTGTCGCCATGAGGCCGGTCTGTAGGCAACTCTGCGTCCGCTGTCCACCAGAGGCCTATCGGACCCAAGCGAAGGGCACCATTCGTCTCCAATCCAAATTTGGCCTTACCGGGTTGCAGATCGAAGTACTGAACGAAAATGTCGTACTGGCCTTGCCCGCCTTGCCACGTCCATTCGGCCTTGCAATAAGGTTTTTTGTCGGGTGCAATCAACGGTTCATCGCAACTAACAGCTCTTCCGCCCGAGGCATCTTCCCAGGGGTTTACGTCGATGATTTTGTAGCCGGTGAGTTTGGCGTCTTCGGCCTCCAAACGACCGGGATAATGGTCGGCGCGGCCTTTTTCATCGGGGATTCCGCTGAGCTTGAGGAAATACTGCACAATTGCGTCGCGCCAAACGATGGCATGGCCGGCCTGGTAGCGGAGGCGGTCGCGAACCTGCTCGTAGAGCGGCTGATCGATCTTGCCTTCGAGCTTGGCCCACGCGCGGGCAAAGCTCGCCGCCTGCTCCGCACCTTCATAATGGCTGTCGTAGAGGGACTGAATCACCGTTTTGCCGGAGTGCAGCTTGTAGGTGTACGGCACGTGGTGGAAGAAGAGCAGCAGTTCGTCCGGCGTGGTAGCCGCGTTCTCGTAAAGCTTGGCCACCTCGGGTGGGTATTGGCCCGCGTAGCCCGTGCCGGTGGCCACGCTGCGGTCCATGCCCACGCCGTCGTGGTCTGCGCGGTGCCACATCCCCCAGCCGTTGCGCTCGCTGGATTCGATATTCGGACCGTAGTGCGAGCCGGTGATGTCGGTCAGCGTCTGCAAGCCCAGCGGGCCGGTGTAGCTCTCGTATGCCGGCCAAGATTGCATCAGCATTTTCACTACTGTCTGGACAACTTCTGGGTCATTGCTGAGGGACTGGCGCGTCCACTCGGCGGCGATCTCTTCAGGCGTCAGATCGGGATTCCAGGCCAGGCGGCCAAAGGCGTAGAGGTTGGCCAGAGCCAGCGGCGAGCCGAGCCATGCGTCGCGGCCTACTCCGGCGACGGCGACCATTCCGCCCAGCGGCCGATGAAAGGATTTGCCTTCGATGATCTCTTTCACGGGCGTGGATTGGCTATTGGCGCGCAGATCGAAGTCGAGCACTTGCTTCCACATCGGGGCGAGGTAAACCAGGTGGCGCTGCTGGCCGGTGTACTCCTGCGTGACTTCAAGCTCCATCGCCGCATTGGTCTTCTGCAATCCGGCAAAGATGGGCGAGACGGGTTCGCGGGCCTGAAAATCGATGGGGCCTTCTTTGATCTGAACGATGACATTGGCGGCGAATAGGCCGTCGAGCGGGTAGAAGATGTCGTAAGCGGCGCGGGCGCGGTCGGCTTTGGGATCGCGCCAGTCGAGGTGGTGGTTGTAGACAAAGGCGCGATAGAGGACGATGCCGCCGTGGGGCGCGAGCGCCGAGGCCAGCAGGTTGGCGGCGTCGGCTGGGGTGCGGCCATAGGTGGCTGGGCCGGGCTGGCCTTCGGAGTCGGCCTTGACGGTAAAGCCGGCAAAGTCCGGGATCAGCGCGTAGATTTCGTTGGTCTTGGCCGTCCACCAGGCGCGCACCGCCGGGTCCAGCGGATCAAAGGTTGCCAGGCCGCCAATCTCCTGCGGGCTGGTAATCTTCACGCTCACGGCCAGCCGCACGCCCCAGGGGCGCATGACATCGGCGACGCGCGCCAGTTGCTTCAAGTGCTCGGAGTCCAGCAGATGCGCGTCGGCGTTGACGTTGTTGACGTTGACGCCATTGATGCCGATCGAGGCCAGCAGGCGGGCGTATGCGCCGACCGGCGCAAGATCATCGCGGACGTTGCCGCCCTCGAAGAAAATTGACCGGCCCGCATAGCCGCGCTCGATCGAGCCGTCCGGGTTGTCCCACTCGTCCACCCAGCGGATGGGCATGGCGGGATGCGAGCGGAGGCCGGAAAAGTGTACATCCTTGCCTTCAGCAAGAGTCCGCAAAACGGCAAAGGTTCCATAGAGAACTCCACGCTGGTCGCCACCAAGAATGAAAAGAAATGGGTGGCCATTGTGTTTGCTCCATAAGAGCCAATATTCATCCGGATTCAGATCGTTTGGAAAAGAAAGCTCGGGAAAA
>Ga0181520_10003293_pt1 | contig 28596 bp, 25 predicted proteins | sample PEATcosm2014_Bin_29_FD_132451 | JGI IMG/M metagenome (GOLD analysis project Ga0181520, IMG submission 132451) | Peatland microbial communities from MTU Mesocosm Facility, Houghton, MI, USA - PEATcosm2014_Bin02_30_metaG | ecosystem: Environmental > Terrestrial > Soil > Wetlands > Peat | place...
ATGGGTGGATGGCTCGTCATGCGCGTCGCCCTCGACCAGCCGCAGCGCATTCGCCGCCTCGTCATCTTCGACAGCGCCGGTACACGCTTCCCCCTCACCTGGGACACCACCCTCTTCGAGCCCGACACGCCGACCAAGCTGGCCGCCCTCGACGACCTGCTCATGGCCGCGCGCGCCCCGCACGTCCCCGCCTTCATCCAGCGCGATATCTTCCGCTTCGTCAGCCGTCACGCCTGGGTCGTCCGCCGCAACATGGACTCCATGCTCACGGGCGCCGGCCTGCTCGACGGCCAGCTCGGCGCGCTCAAAATGCCCATGCTCATCGTCTGGGGCAAGCAGGATCACCTCATCCCCGTTTCCACCGGCGCCGAGATCCACCGCGCCATCCCGCAATCCGAGTTCGAAGTCTTCGACGGTTGCGGCCACCTCGCGCCTGGCCAGTGCGCCGCCCAAATCGGCCCCATTTTCAAAGGCTTCCTCGACGAGCCCGCACCCATCCCCGGCCAGCAAGCCGAAATCCTGAAGAAGCCCTGAGCTGAAGCGGGAAGCCGGAAGCCGGAAGCGGGAAGCCCGAGACTAAAGCGCCTAGCCGGGAGCCGGCAGCCGGGAGATGACAGATGCAACGAAGGGGAATGAACTGCTTCTGCTACCTGCTTCCTGCTACCGGCTCTCTCATCTGCTGCTCGAGCTGATGGCAGAACTCCCGATACCGCCGCACGTACCGAAAATCCGAGAACAAAGTCGCCGCCGCAACGAGGATGCACACCAGCAAAATCCAGCGGCTGCGTTTATCCGGAAACCGCCCCATCTGCCGAAAGCAAATTGAGATGACAAACGCCGCCAGCGTCGCCAGCACCGTCAGCGGCGCCAGGGAATCGCAGTGAATCTCCGCCGACTCCAGCATCAACCAGGCCGAAGCCGCCGCGGTAACCACCGCAATCCCGGCCGTGATCGCAATCCGCCACTGTTTCGGAGGAGCCGCGCGTTGCCTTTGCTGGACACCGGCCCACGAATTCCCTTTCACCTGGCAATCCGATCCCAACCCGCCGCGGTCAAAAGCTCCCAGCTCCCAGCTACGTCATCCCTTCGGCCTGTTGTAATGCTCCAGCATAGCCGTCCCAATGGCAGCGCTGCCTGGCCAATGCCCACGGATTTGACCGGCGTGCGTTTCGTAGCTTTCCAGGCGATTCGGATCGGGTTGAACCGCTTTTCCGCCCTGAAGAAAGATCAACCCGACTTTGCCGGTCGGCATGCATGAGACGAAGGCTTCCGCCTCATCGAGAGCGGTGCGCAGTCTGGCAAGGACGCCGGCTGGATCAATTGGCCGCGTGGTCACGAGCGCCCGCCACTCGGCGGCGGGATAGTTAGAATTGCGGCGAATTTCGGCGATTAGCCCTTCGGGAGTGTAGCCGGGGGATTTCTCGACGGTTGCCCAGATCACGGCCCCGAGCGGAAGGATGGTCTCGTGTACCGTTACAAGGTCAACGATGTCGCGGACCTCGCGCCTCCCCGCGGCAGCCATGGCCTTGTTCGCAGCCAGATCGACAGGATGCAGAACGTAGCCGAAGATCTCATCCTGGACGACGGGGAAAAAGCGGAATTCGCTGTCCACAACCCATTCCAGGCGCGTCGCGCCGGCCGGGCCGGTAATTTCGGCGGTGTAGATGGCCGGCGAGCGCCGAATCCATCGTATGCTGTAGCCGGTTGCCTCAAGCGTCTGTACATCGCTTGCCGCCGCTGACGCCAGACGTTCCTCACCGCTGTGAAAAAGATCGATGTCGGCGGAATAGCGGGACGCATTCCGGTTGAGAGGCGTGGCCCCGGCAACATAGCTTTCCGGGTCACGATGCGAGGCCAGCAAGCGGAGAATGTCGGTTTGGGTCTTAGTCGGCGGCACGGCAGGCGCTCTCGATCTGCTCAGCGATGATCCGCGCTGCGCGATCGCCCTCGATGCGTAATGCCCGGGCTACGACCAATGCATCCTCCGCTGTGGGCTCGTCCAGCATGCGCTTGTTCCAAAGGGCCTGCGTTCCGTACTCCGCGAAGGCACGGCGGTACAGGCTGGCAAGGCTGGCAGAGGCTTCCGGACTGCTGGACTCTCGGTCGCTCATACCGTCATTATCCAGCATGCGCGGAGAAGGAGCCGCAAAACTGACCCACTTGATTTACGGCGGCGGCAGACAAAGTGAGCAAAACAACCGCTGCCCGCCACTTCATAACGCACGCCCCGCCCGCATCAATCGTCCTCGAGTGGATCCGAATAAACCACGATCCCGCCGTCCCGCTGTACGACCCCTTCGTAACAGGCCTGCATCATCGCATCGTCGCTGTGGAATGGCTGTGCAACCATCTTGAGTCTTTTCACTTGCGGTTCCTGCCATCCATACGTTTTCAGGAGCGAATAAACCTTGCCCTCTACCTCGCCTTCAGAGCAACGCACCATCACCAGCAACGGATATCGCGCGCCACTCTGGTGCGCAGGATCGGAGCCGTCAGCGCGAGCTTCGCACAGTGCCGCCCAGATGTCGTTGGCGGTTCCCTTGTCCCGGAAGAGTCTGTTCGATGGCATCGGAATCACCGGAAGGCGCAATACCCGCATTGTAACGAGTGCCGATCTACCTTCCGTGAGCGCCGCCGCACGCGAGCAGCCCATCCACCACGGCCGCGAGGTCGCTACCGGCTACAGGCTGTTCTAAGCCTTCTTCACCGCCCGCACCCGCGACCCCCAAACCCCATACCACGCGATGTACAAATAGCAAAGAATCGGCAGAACAAAAGCGTGATGCACCCCAATCCGGTCCGCCAGCACTCCCTGCAACTCCGGAATAATCGCCCCGCCCACAATCGCCGTAATCAGTAGCCCCGAAGCCTCGCCGGTCAGCGGCCCCATCTCCGCAACCCCCAGCGTGAATATCGTTGGGAACTGAATCGAGTTGAACAGCCCGACGAGCAAAATGCTCCACACCGCCAGGCCGCCATCGGTCAACATCGAAACCACCACCAGCAGCGCTGCGCACAGCGCAAACAAGCTCAGCACCTTGCCCGGGTTCGCCTTCTGCAGCACGCCCGACCCGATAAACCGCCCCACCATCAACCCACCCCAGTAGAGCGGCACCCACGTGCCGATCACCTTCGTCGCAAGGAGAAGAAGGCTGGCCGACAGTTGATGCAGCCCACCGCCCGGCGCCGTAGCCAGCCCGCCAATCTCCGGCTGCGAAAAATAATTGATCAGAAAACTCCCGATCGAAACCTCCGCGCCCACGTAAACAAATATCCCCACCGCCCCAAAAAGCACGTGCGGGTTGCGCCACATCCCACCCTTCTCTTTTGTCAGCTCGCTCGGCCGGTAATCCTTCGTCGTCTCGATTCGCGGAAATTTGTACATCGCAATCGCCAGGCCCAGCAGCACCAGCGCCAGCGCAATCCCCACGTAAGGAATGTTGACCGTCGATGCCTCGTGAATCTGATACGCCTTGTGCACCGCGGGCGACATCTTCGAAACATCCTGCACTTTGCCCGCGGTCCGCAGAATCACAAACGCCCCAAAAATCGGCCCCGCCACCGTCCCCAGCGAGTTAAATGCCTGCGTCAAATTCAGCCGGCTCGACGCGGTTCGCGCCGGCCCCAGCACCGTCACGTACGGATTCGCCGCCACCTGCAGCGCCGTGATCCCGCCCGCGAGCACAATCAGCGCGCCCAGAAACAGCGGATACGAAGGTACCTTCGCGGCCGGAATAAACAACAGCGACCCCACTCCCATCGTCAGCAGCCCGGCCACCATCGTCTTCTTGTAGCCGATCCACTCCACTACCTTGCCCGACGGAATCCCCAGCAGCGCATAGGTCGTGAAAAACGCGAACTGCACCAGCATCACCTGCGCGTAATTCAGCTGAAAGATCGACTTCAGATGCGGGATCAGGATGTCGTTCAGAGACGTCAGAAATCCCCACATGAAAAACAGCGTGGTGACCATCGCCAAAGCGCTGCCGTAGCTCGTGCCCTCGCTCGATGCAACTCTGACTGGAGAACTGCTGGTGCCGGAAATCGCCATGTTCTGCTCGCTAGCCTCGTTGTTAATAGATGTCCGATTGCGGACGCGGGAGGGATGCAACCCGGTGAAGAAAAATGACCACCCGCGATCATATATCGCCCTCGCATCCACTCGCTGCCGAAGGGTCCGCCGCCGCGGTACCGGAATCCGGTAAGCAACGCCCTCCGCTGTGAAACTTTACCCGCCCCGCCCCGTCACTCTTCCCAAGCCGTGCGAGATACCATGGAATGAGGATGAGTCGAACTGTACAAGTGTGCGCGACCTTCGCCACGCTCTGCTTCATGTCTGCCGGTCTTGCTCACGCGCAGGCCCAGCCCGCCCCGGCCTCCAGCCGCGTCATCGGCACCGTCGCCTCGGTCAGCGCCAACGCCGTCTCCGTCAAAACCGATGCGGGATCTACCGTCAGCGTCTCCGTCCCCGAAACCGCCAACATCGTCCGCACCGCGCCCGGCTCCAAAACCCTTGCCGGAGCCGCCAAAATCGCCATTACCGACATTGAAGCCGGCGACCGCGTCCTCATGCTCGTCTCGGGCGAGCCGCCCGTCGCCAAAGTCGTCGTCGTCAACAAGCAGAATGACATCGCCGCCAAACAACAGCAGGACCAGGCGGACTGGGCGAAGCGCGGCGTCGGCGGCCTCGTCAAATCCATCGACACCTCCGCCGGAACTGTAACCATCACGGCTACAAATCGCACCATTACCATCCACACCACCCCCGCCACCATCGTTCGCCGCTACGCCCCGGACTCCGTCAAGTTCTCTGAAGCCCAAACCTCCACCCTCGCCGCCATTCAGCCCGGCGATCAGATCACCGCCCGCGGCGACCGCTCCGGCGACGACGTCACCGCCGACGAAATTGTCTCCGGCTCCTTCCGCAACATCGCGGGCACCGTCATCACCACCGACGACAGCGCCGCAACCCTCACCGTCAAAGACCTCGTCACCAAAAAGACCGTCACCATCAAAACCACTCCCGACTCCGACCTCCGCAAGCTCGATCCCCAAATGGCCCAGATGATCGCCGTGCGCCTCAAAGCAGCAGGAGGATCGGGACAAAGTGGCGCGCCAGGGGCAAGCGCAGCAGCGGGAGCTCAGGCCGCTCCAGGTAGCGCAGGAGGCCAATTCCGTCAGGGTGGCGCAGGACAGGGCGGCGCGGGCGGACAAGGAGCTCAGGGAGCAGCAGGCGGCTTCGCGCGTCTCCTCCAGCGCTCTCCCGAAATCCACGTCGCCGACCTCCGCAAAGGCGACGCCGTCATGATCGTCGCCACTTCCGGCAGTCCTGACTCCGCAACCGCCATCCGTCTCCTCGCTGGCGTCGAGCCCATGCTCCAGGCCTCAGCCACCGCCAGCCAAAGCATGTTCTCTTCCGCATGGAGCGGCCTCGGCGGCGGCGAACAGGGCGCAGGTGACGCCGGCCCCTAGCGCGAAATGTGACCAAACCGGAACGAAAGAGTCCCAAACGACCGAAACAATGTGAACCCACCTGGCCAAATAGCCGTCTCTTATAGCAAAAGGCCAGTTACAAACTAAGCCGCCAATCCTGGCCAGCAGCGGCATTCGCAACGAAGGACAAAAACTACCTTGAACTGGGGAACTGTGAAACTCAGAATTCTCATTGGCTCTCACTGTCTTCAGCCCGCGACGACCGTCGCGCGCCGCTCCTGTTTATTCCTTGCTCTGGTTGCCGCAATCCTCCTCTGCGCCGCCCGCGCCGCGCCGGCCCAGGCCACAACTGCGCCCGCAACCCCGACCCCGCAAACACAAACCGCCCCTGCCCAGAACACAGGCAGCATCCGAGGCCAGGTAGCCGATCCCACGGGCGCCGTCATTCCCGGAGCCAACATCCTCGTCCTTACCACCGAGGGCAAGACCGCCGGCAAAACCACCTCCGACGCCGCAGGAGCCTACGCCGTCCGCGGCCTCCCGCCTGGCACCTACAGCGTCACCGTCACCGCCCAGGGATTCGCCGCCTACCGCGTTCCCAACATCGTCGTCTCCGCCGGCCAGACGCGCAGCCTCAATCCCGCGCTCCAAATTCAAATGGAGAAGCAGGAAGTCGAAGTTCAGGCCGAGAACACCACCATCGGCACCGCCGCCGACGCCAACGCCAGCGCCATCGTCATCAAGGGCGAAGACCTCAACGCCCTGTCAGACGATCCCGACGAGCTCCAGAACGAGCTCCAGGCCCTCGCTGGTCCCGCTGCCGGTCCTAACGGCGGACAAATCTACATCGACGGCTTCACCGGCGGCCAGCTTCCGCCCAAATCCTCCATCCGCGAAATCCGCGTCAACCAGAATCCCTTTTCCGCCGAATACGACCGCCTCGGCTACGGCCGCATCGAGATCTTCACCAAGCCCGGCACCGACAAGATGCACGGCCAGATTCAAATCAACGGCAACGACTCCGCCTTCAACTCCCAGAACCCCATCCTCTACGGCGTCACCGAGCCCGCCTACTATTCCTGGTTCCTCCACGGCTCCATTGGCGGCCCCATCAACAAGTCATCGTCGTACTTTGTCAGCGCCTTCTCGCGCAACGCGCAGAACGAGGCCATCCTCGAAGCCATCGACCCCACCACGGTCACCCTCAACGCCCAGGGTCAGGCGGTCGGCACATCCGTCAACGAAGCCATTGGGAACCCCAGCTCCCGCCTCGAAGTCAGCCCCCGCCTCGATCTTCAGCTCGGCAAATCCAACACCCTTACCATCCGCGAAGAATACGGCCGCGCCGTCTCCACCAACGGCGGACTCAACGCCCTCAGCCTGCCTTCTACCGCCATCGACACCAACCAGCAGGAGAACACCCTCCAGATTTCCGACAGCCTCGTCCTTAGCCCGAAGCTGGTCGACGACATCCGCTTCCAGTACCGCCGCATCCGCAATAATCAAACCGCTGTGGGCGGCCTTCTGCCTTCCTACTCCGTCCAGGGCGCCTTCAGCGATGGCGCCAGCACCTCTCAATCCGTGCAGGATCACGAGAACGACTACGAGCTGCAGAGCTATCTTGCCGGAGCCTTCGGAGCCCACGCCCTCACCTTCGGCACACGCCTCCGCGCTTACGACGACGTCAACTCCACCACCAGTGGCTCCAACGGCTCCTACGTTTTCCCCACGCTGCAGTCCTTCCTCGGCTGCCTCCAGAATCCGCCGGCATCTACCTGCGCTCCCCGCCAGTACAGCTACACCAACGTGCAAAATCCCGTTGCCCGCGCCGTCCTCTTCGACGGAGCCCTCTTCTATCAGGATGACTGGAAGCTCAACCCGCGCCTCACCTTCAGCTACGGCCTCCGCTGGGAATCGCAGAATCGCATCAACGATAAGGATGACTGGGCGCCGCGCATCACGGTGGCCTACGCTCTCGGCCGCGCCTCAGGCAAACAGCAGCCCAAGACCGTGGTCCGCGCAGGATACGGCTGGTTCTATCAGCGCTTCACCGTGGCCAACGGATTCGGCGCGCAGGTCCCCTACGTCGTCCAGGCCATTCACGAAAACGGCGTCAACGAGCAGCAGTTTATTCAGAACTCCGGCATCACGTTCAACCCGAACGCGCCCACCGTCATCGATTCAGGCACAGCAACAGGCGGACGCGCCGCGCCCACCCACTATTCCATCGCTCCCAATATGAAAGCCGCCAACGATATGGAAGCCGCCATCGGTGTCGACCGCCAGCTCTCGAAGACCATGACCGGCAACGTCACCTACGTCTTCTCCCAGGGCGTCCATCAATACTTCACCGACAACCTCAGCGCCGCGCTTGCGCAATCCCAGGATGCCTCGAGCTTCGGCAACGACGAGTACCCCGCCACTCCCCTCGCCGAGCCCACCGCCAACAATCTCCAGTACCAGTCCGGCGGCTTCTATCGTGAGCACCAGCTGATGACCACCATCCGCGCCACCTACCGCCGCTTCAGCTTCTTCACCAACTACACCTTCAGCCACGCCCTGGGCGACACCAGCGGCGTCGGCTCCGTACCCTCCGTCTCGAGCGACCCCGGCCTCGACTTCGGCCGCACCAGCTTCGACGTCGCCCATCGCTTCATGGTCTTCGGCAACTTCATGTTCCCCTGGCAGATTTCTGCCTCGCCCATGGTCGTCGCCAATACCGGTACACCTTTCAACGTCACCACTGGCCAGGACCTCACCGGCAACAACCAGTTCAACTCCCGTCCCACCGTCGCCGCCTCCTGCGCTGAAGCCGGCGCCGTCCAAACCAGCCTGGGCTGCTTCGACGTCGACCCCTACGGGACCACCGAGAAGATCGTCCCTTACGGCCTCGCCACCGGACCCTCCAACGTCAGCGTGAACATGCGGCTCAGCAAAGTCCTCGGCATCGGCCCTAAAGTCGAAGGCAGCGGCGGCGGCGGTGGCGGCATGGGCGGAGGCGGTCCCCGCGGCGGTGGTGGCATGGGCGGCCCTCCCGGACTTGGCGGCGGAGGCCTCAGCGGATCGCGCGCCGGACCCGGACGTCTCGACGCTGCCGTCTCCCGCAAATACACCCTCAACTTCTCCGCGTGGGCAACGAACATCTTCAACCACACGAACTACGGCACGCCGAACGGTGTGCTCAGTCCATCGCCCGACAGCAGCGGAACCCTGGTCGCGCAGCCCTACTTCGACAAATCGCAATCCCTGGCGGGAGGCTTCTTCGGCCCCCAAACCGCGGGCAACAGAAGCATCCAGCTCCAGGCCGCCTTCAGCTTTTAGGAGCAGCGAAAAAGCGGTCAGCGATAAAGCGGTTAGCTAACGGCCGGTTAGCATAGGCTTCTAATAACCGCCAGCCTCAACAATGCAGTGTTGACCCACGTCGCACTGATCGCCGGAACCACACTAATCCAGAAAAAAAGGAAAACTGCGTCACCCTGAGCGAAGCAACGAAAATCAGCGCGCCGCTTTTGGCGCGCTGAATCAATCCAGACGCGAGTCGAACGGACCTGCGGTTGTTTTCGGTGATTTCCGCAGCGCCTCGGTTGCTCCATTCAAGCCTCTTTTGGCTTGATTGGGCTAGCCGTCGATCGAGCGACTCCCGTTTGTCTCATCGATCGCCTTTCCACCGGCGACGCGTCCATCTGAAAATGCCTCCGATGCCGTCGAATATATCCACGTCGATCGGGAAATCCTCCATCGCCCAGGCGATGAGCACCAGGACTCCTAAAAGCAGGAGGGTCAGGAGCAGCGCTGGAAGGATCCAGCCATAGCCATCCCAGGCATTGAAAACCGCTGAAGAGAACGTGTCCCAAACACCGTCGAACAGCGACTTTTCGTCGGCTGACACGGGTGCCTCCCGCAACGACAAAACGGATACGGAATCGACGAACGGGCGGTTCCATAGCGGCGCAGTTTCAGAATCGAATTTAGGGGGTCCGCAGTCCAGACCGCCGAGAGAGAGATCGAGCCAGGTCTCGTGTCAGGGCACGGGTTCAATGGGTATTCGGCACAGCGAGCAAGCTTCTCGCAGACGGCTTTACTCTGACTCCATGAGCATCAGGACCCTTTCTTCGCGCGAGGTTTATCGCAATCCGTGGCTGCGGCTGCGGGAGGACCAGATTGAGCGCAGCAATGGCGTGCGCGGCATCTATGGTGTCGTTGAGAAGGATGATTGCGCCATCATCATCCCCATCGAGGGCGAGACAATTTATCTGATTGAGCAGTTTCGGTACACGATCCAGCAGCGGGCGCTGGAGTTGCCGCAGGGGGGATGGGAGACGGCCGATGTCGATCCGGAGGAGCTGGCGCGGGGCGAGCTGCGCGAGGAAACCGGTCTTGCGGCCAAAACAATGACGCGGCTCGGCGAGATGTGGGTGGCGTATGGGTTCGCGCGGCAGAAGATGCATGTCTATCTGGCGACGGGGCTGACGATGGGCGGGACCGATCCCGATCCGGAAGAGCACGACCTGGTGTTGCGGACCGCGACCATCGCCGAATTCGAGGCGATGATTCTGGACGGGACGATCCGGGATGATTGCACGATCGCGGCCTGGGGGATGTATCGGCTCAAAAGCAGCCGGTCGCCCGTAGCCTGTGGCCTGTAGCAATGACAAGTGCAGCCTGTCGCCTGTAGCCGGTAGCTAAGGCGAAGCCGGTTGCATGGGTGACCATCGACTTCCTGATAGACCTTCGTGATCTTGTGATTGCTGGCCGCCGAGGGATGTAATGAGCAGAGTATGGAGACTCGACGGTTCCGCGATTTGCACGTCTGGCAGCGTTCTATGGGATTGGCGGGTCAGGTGTACAAGCTGACAGAAGGCTTTCCGCGCTGTGAGCAGTTCGGACTGGTCAGTCAAATCCGGCGTGCGGCGGTGGCAGTACCGAGCAACATCGCCGAGGGGCGAGGAAGAACGGGAGACAAGAGTTTTGCGCTCTTTCTGTCGCAGGCTCGGGGCTCACTTTACGAACTGCAGACGCAGATCGAATTGGCGGGCGATTTGGGCTTTGTGGGGAAAGAGTCAATCCAGCCCGTGATGACTGAGGCGGAGGAGATTGCAAGTATGATCCACGGTCTCCTGGCGACTCTTCAGGTTTAGCTACAGGCCCCGGGTCACGGGCTGCGGGCTACACCTCGGCCGGTTTGCCGGAATTGCCCTTCAGTCCGTACCATTGGAAAGGAGAAGAAGCATCCCTTTTCCGCGCGCCACCGAATGCGCGGATTCTTCAGAACCAGCACGCAATTCTGCCGTTTCCTCTCGACGATCATTTCGATCGAGCGAGAACACGGCCCTCGGAAGGCACACCTTGACATCAGAAACGACTGAACTGAATCCGACCGCGATGGCGGAACCTGAAACGACGGGACCTGAAACGGAAACGGGTCACGAAGGCCACGAGCACGATCACGACCACGGGCGCGAAGACGGGCACGAAGATGGGCACGAACACGAAGCGCAGGCGCAGGCGCAGGCGCAGCCGAGCCTCAATCCGGAGTGCACCCGCGAAGTCGAAATCGAAGTGCCCGCCGCCGAGGTCAGCAAAGCCTTCCGCAGCGTGCTCAAGCGCTATCAAAAGCTCGCGCGCATTCCTGGCTTTCGCCCCGGCAAAGTTCCGGAGAGTGTGCTGCGCTCGCGCTTCTCCGGGTCGATCCGCGAGGACGTTGTCGAAGCCGTCGTGCCGCAGCACTTTCGCGAGGCCATCACGCAGAAAGGTCTGCGCCCGGTGTCGCAGCCGCAGGTCACCGATCTCCAGCTCGAGGAAGGAAAGCCGCTGCACTTCAAAGCCGCCTTCGAAATCGTTCCGGAATTCTCGGTCGATGGCTATCGCGATGTGAAGATCGAGAAGCCCGACACCGAACTCACCGAAGTCGAGTTCGCCGCCGAGCTCACCCGCATCCGCGACGCGCGTGCGAAGCTCGAACCGGTCGCCGAAGATCGCGGCCTCGCCGACGGCGACTGGGCGCAGATCAGTTTCACCGGCGAACTGGAAGGGGAGAAGGCCGCAACTCCGGAGGGCGGGGAATCCGCATCGCCAATGCCGGCTCCCGACGGACAGCCAATTCAGGGCAAAGACGTCTCCGTTGAGATTGGCGGCAAAGATACCATGCAGGCTTTCACCGATGCGCTGCGCGGATCGAAGCCCGGTCAGGAGCTCAAATTCGAAGTGACCTATCCGGGGGATTTCGGGCAGAAGCGTCTAGCGGGTAAAACGGTTGCGTACAACGTTGAGGTGAAGGGCATTCAAACCAGGGTGCAGCCCGAGCTCAACGACGAATTTGCCAAAGAGCTGGGCAGCTACGAGAGCCTCGAAGACTTCAAGCAGAAGTTGAGAGAACATCTCGCAGCCGATAAGAAAAACAGGCTCCTCGCGGACGCTAGAAATCGACTGGTCGATGCCCTCGTCGCGAAATTTCAGTTCCCGCTGCCGGAGTCGATGGTGCAGAACCAGATCGACACCCGGCTGGAACGCGGGCTGCGGGCGCTTGCGGCTCAGGGGATGCGCACCGAAGATATGCGCAAGCTGGACTTCGACCGGCTGCGGGAGGCCCAGCGGGAGTCAGCCGCGAACGAAGTGAAAGGAACGTTAGTACTGGACCGTATTGCCGATGTGGAAAATATTCAGGTCAGTGATGACGAAGTAGAGACTGAGCTTCAGGTAATCTCATTGCAAACGCGGGAACCGTTGGAAACGCTGCGGGAAAGGCTGAAGAAAGAGGGGAGCCTGACTCGAATCCGCGAACAACTGCGACGGGAAAAAACGGGAAGTCTGCTGGTGCAAGGGTTGTCCTGAAGACGCGCAATAGGGCGCGGGTGATTCCTGTCACTGACGATGAGGCGAGAAAGCCTCAGAACTGAGAGTAGAGAAGAACTATGGCGTTGGTACCCATGGTCATCGAGCAGACGAGTCGCGGCGAGCGGGCTTACGACATCTATTCGCGTCTGCTTCGCGACAACATTATCTTTCTCGGTACGCCGATCGACGACATGATTGCGAACCTCGTGATCGCGCAGTTACTCTTTCTTTCCGGAGAAGATCCGGAAAAGGACATTCAGCTCTACATCAACTCGCCAGGGGGTTCGATTACAGCGGGCCTGGCTATTTACGACACCATGCAGTTCATCCGTAACGATTGCGTCACGTACTGCATTGGCCAGGCGGCCAGTATGGGCGCATTTCTTCTGATGGCGGGGACCAAAGGCAAGCGCTTCGGCCTTCCCAATTCCCGCATCCTGATCCATCAGCCGTCGATGGGCGGACTCGCCGGGCAGGCAACCGACATTGACATTCACGCGCGCGAAATCATTCGCATCCGTGAAATCACCAACAAGCTCATGGCCAAACACACTGGCCAGAGTCTCGAAAAAATCGAACGAGATGTGGAACGCGACTTCATTATGAATGCACCGCAGGCGAAAGAATACGGAATCATCGACGAAATTATCGATCGCCCGCGTATCACCACCACTGGTCAGTAATTTTCTGCGGAGATCTTTGAGGTAGAGGAGCAGGCCGGAGATGAAAACGCGTACGGGATCCGATGAAGCTTTACGTTGCTCGTTCTGTCACAAATCGCAGGACGCCGTCGCCAAACTGATTTCCTCACCCAGCGACTATCCGCGCGCGTATATCTGCGACGAGTGCGTTGCTGTTTGCAACTCTATCCTCGAAGACGACCGCACGGAGACTACCACCGGCGCGGCTCCCACGCATTTGCCCAAGCCGCTCGAGGTCAAGGCGTTCCTCGACGAATACGTTATCGGCCAGGATCAGACCAAGAAGAAACTGGCCGTCGCCGTTTACAACCACTACAAGCGGGTGCAGATGAATCGCACGCGCGGCGCCGACGTCGAGCTTTCGAAGTCGAACATTTTGCTGGTGGGACCGACGGGCAGTGGCAAGACTCTGCTGGCACACACCCTGGCGAAGATGCTCGATGTGCCGTTTGCCATTGTCGACGCCACCACACTGACTGAAGCTGGGTATGTCGGCGAAGACGTCGAGAACATCATCCTCAAGCTGCTCCAGGCCGCCGACGGCGACGTGGCGCGCGCCCAGACCGGCATCATCTACATCGACGAGATCGACAAGATCGGCCGCAAAGACGAGAATCCGTCCATCACCCGCGACGTTTCCGGCGAGGGCGTGCAGCAGGCACTGCTCAAAATTCTCGAAGGAACCGTCGCCAACGTGCCTCCGCAGGGTGGCCGCAAGCACCCGCACCAGGAATTCACTCCGGTCGACACCACCAACATCCTCTTCATCTGCGGCGGAGCCTTTGTCGGTCTCGAGCGCGTAATCGGCCGCCGTATCGGCAAGAAGGCCCTCGGCTTCAAGGCTATCGCGGACAAGGAGCTGCAGGATCCGAATGGCGCACCCCTCCATCCCACGCGCGACAGCGAATTGCTGCGCCAGGCCGAACCGCAGGATTTGATCCGCTTCGGGCTGATTCCGGAATTTGTCGGCCGGCTGCCGGTGATGGGAATTCTGGACGAGCTGGACGAGGCGGCGCTGGTCGAGATCCTGACCAAACCGCGCAACGCCATCATGAAGCAGTACCAGAAGCTGTTTGACTACGAAGGGGTCAAGCTTACATTTACCGAGGATGCGACGAAGGCCGTTGCCCAGGAAGCGCTGCTGCGCAAGGTCGGCGCGCGCGGCCTGCGCATGATCCTGGAAGAGCTGATGCTCGACCTGATGTACCACCTGCCCAGCAACAAGAAAGTCAAAGAGATGGAGATTCAGGCGGACATGGTGCGCAACCGCAACCTCTCCATGATGTTGCTGGACAAAGCTGGCTAGCCTGATTCCCGGTCCTGGCCCATGTTTGCCGCTGCGACCGGTGCCCGTCTTTCAGAGAATTGTTTGCAGCAGCAGAACCCGACTCAACCGCTTGCGACAAAATGCCGAACAGGCGCTTTTGTATCACGGCCCCGACCTTAGCCTGCCCTGAGCGCAGCGCCGAAAAGCGCGGAGTCGAACGGGTGCCGTAATTGCCGCAAAATGACGCGGGTCCTCGGGCTTAGCTGCTCATGTCGAGGGGATTTCCCGTATCGGCAAAATGTCTGTGACTCGCGCAGCCATTTGTCGGATGAGTTACTCTCTCTTTAGGGAACGACCCAGTACAATCATCGGAAGACCGCAGCTTCGAAAGGAATGCCGTGAGCCAGCCTTCGAAAGAAAGCCGGGAACGCAACGAGCTTCGCAAGTTCCCCATGATGCCCATTCGGGACATGGTGATCTTCCCTCACATGATGACCCCGTTCGTGGTGGGTCGCGAGTCGAGCGTGAGGGCTCTCGAAGAGGCGCTCAATGGCGAGCGCAAGATCTTCCTCGCCACCCAGCACGATGCGCGGATCGACGAGCCGCGGCCGGATGAGATTTACCAGGTCGGCACCGTGGGCAACATTGTGCAGAGCGTGCGCATGCCCGACGGCAACATCAAGGTGCTGGTCGAGGGAATGGAGAGAGCGCGCGCCGTCGAGATCAACGACACCGACGGATTCTTTGTGGCCACCGTGAAAGTCGCGAAGCCGCTGCCGGAGATCACCCCGCAGATCGAGCAGCTTGTCCAGCGCGTGACCTCGCTCTTCGAGCAGTACGTGAAGCTGCAGCAATCGCTGAATGTGGAAACCGTCGCGTCCTCGATTCGCACCGATGAGCCATCGAAGCTGGCCGACACCATCGCCGCCAATCTGCAGCTGGAAGTGCCGGACAAGCAGGAGCTGCTGGACATCTTCGACCTGCCCGAGCGGTTGCTCAAGATTGCCGACGTTCTCGACATCGAAATCGAGAAGCTGAACATGGACCGCAGCATTCAGTCGCGGGTCAAGCGGCAGATGGAGCGGGCGCAGAAGGAGTACTACCTCAACGAGAAGATCAAAGCGATCCAGAAGGAACTCGGGCGCGGTGAGAAGAGCGAATTCGACGAGCTGAAGAAGAAGATCGAAACCGCCGGCATGCCGAAGGACGTCTTCGAGAAGGCGACCCAGGAGCTGAAGAAGCTTGAGGCGATGCCGCCCATGTCGGCGGAGTCGACGGTCTCGCGCAACTATCTCGACTGGCTGCTGGCCGTGCCCTGGAAGAAGAAGTCGAAGGAAACGCGCAGCATCGATCACGCCGAGAAGGTGCTCAACGCCGACCACTACGGCCTCGAAAAGATCAAGGAGCGCATCCTCGAATTCCTGGCCGTGCGCCAGCTCGTCAAGAACCCAAAAGGCTCGATCCTGTGCTTCGTCGGCCCTCCGGGCGTGGGCAAGACGTCGCTGGGCATGTCGATTGCGAAGGCGACGGGGCGGAAATTTGTGCGCATGTCGCTCGGCGGCATTCGCGACGAAGCGGAGATTCGCGGCCATCGCCGCACCTATATCGGCGCGCTGCCCGGTCAGATCATTCAGTCGATGAAGAAGGCCGGCACGCGCAATCCCGTCTTCATGCTGGACGAAGTGGACAAGATGGCGTCTGACTTCCGCGGCGATCCGGCTTCGGCGCTGCTCGAAGTGCTCGATCCGGAGCAGAACCACAGTTTCCAGGATCACTACCTCGATGTCGATTACGACCTCTCGCAAGTGCTGTTTGTGGCGACGGCCAATGTGCTGCACACCATCCCGGCGGCGCTGCAGGATCGCATGGAGATTCTGCGCCTGCATGGCTACACCGAGGTCGAGAAGCTGGAGATTGCCAAGCAGTACCTGGTCAAGAAGCAGCGCGACAACACAGGGCTGACGGACAAGAATCTCGCCTTTACCGATGCGGCGCTCACGGAGGTGATTCGCAGCTACACGCGCGAGGCGGGGGTGCGGAATCTCGAGCGCGAGATCGGCAACGTCTGCCGCAAGGTCGCGCGGCGCGTGATCAAGCACGGAGCGAAGCACAAGGAAGCGATCACGCCGGAAAACATTTCGGAATTCCTGGGCGTGCCGAAGTTCCGCGACTCGATGGTGCACGAGAAGAGCGAAATTGGTCTGGTGAACGGGCTGGCGTGGACTGAGGTCGGCGGCAGCATTCTGCAGACCGAAGTGCAGGTGCTGGACGGCAAGGGCAAGCTGACCACCACCGGGCAGCTGGGCGACGTGATGACGGAGTCAGCGCAGGCGGCGCTTTCTTATGTGCGCAGCCGGGCGCAGCATCTTGGTTTGCCTCGCGATTTTTATCGCAACGTCGATATTCATATTCACGTTCCTGAAGGCGCTATTCCGAAGGATGGACCATCGGCGGGCATCACGTTGGCGACTGCACTGGCCAGCGCGCTGGCGCGGATTCCGGTTCGTCGCGACCTGGCTATGACTGGCGAGGTGACGCTGCGCGGCAAGGTGCTGGCGATTGGCGGCCTTAAAGAGAAGCTGCTGGCCGCTCACCGCGCCGGCATCTTCGAGGCGATTCTGCCTGAGGACAATCGCAAGGATCTGCCGGACATTCCCGAGAACCTGAGAAACGCGATGAAACTGAACTTCGTCGACACGATGGACGAAGTTCTGAAGATCGCGCTCGAAGCCCCGCTGCCGGAGCTGAAGGAAGAGACGCCGGATGTTCTGGAGGCAGGCGTGCTCAACGTGCCGCCGCCGGAACAGCGGCCGCATCAGTAGGGCAGATCAGTAGGGCAGCTAAAGTCCGGTTAGCTAAGAGGCGGTTAGCGAAGAGCGGTTAGCTAAAAAGCGGTTAGCTAAGAGGCGGTTAGCGGTTCCAATCATGTGAGGGTTCTAGAGAGATATGGCCGGTGCGCACCCACAGGGTGGCGCCGGTTTCGTTTGTGGGCCAGTTCTTGAGGTCGAACTCCTTCCCGGTCGCGACGCTATCAAAGTCGATGGGGCCGAAGGTTAGCGGCTGGCCTGAGACGGAGACCTCGGGTTTGCTGGACGCTTCGAAGAAGTCGGCATTTCCTTTTCCGATGACCTTGGCGTGGCCGTCGGGATCGACTAAGACCGCGGTTCGCTCGTCGACGCCGATAGCGCGGATGTGGTCTGTTGCTCCCGACGCGAGAATGCGCGCCATGAAGACGAGCAGGCGGCCTTCGCGTTTGCGCGTGTCGAAGTGGGAGTCGGTGATGATGCCGTGAAGGATCGGAATGCCGAGCAGATCCGGCGCGATGACGACCTGGTGGTTGAAGGGATCGGCGAGGGCTGCGTCGGAGGTGAGGTCAGGGCCATCAGGCGGATCGTTTTGGGCGGAGTAGATGTACTGGCCCAGGACCGCGAGTCCGGCGCTGGTGCCTCCGAAAGGAATGCCGCGCTTGACCGCGTCGCGCAGAGCGGACTCCACGGGCGTTCCCGCCCAGAAGTTGATGTAGCGGGCCTGATCTCCGCCGGCGATGAAGATGGCCGATGCATTTGTAATGGCCATTGTTACGAATGGATCGGCAGAGGCAGCACGGTCGGGAATTATCAGCGTGGCGACGGAGTTGAGGTGGCAGAGGCCCTGAATATAGGGGTTGTAAGCGTCGGTGCCGGCGGCGCGAAGTACCAGAAAATCGCCGCCATCCGCGTGGTTGCAGAGCCAGCGGAACGCTTCGTCGAGATCGGTTCCGCCACCCATCAGGGCATATCCGGCTTGCGGATGGGCGTGGACGTTGGCGCTCCCGCCGACGCGGAAATACCGATACGCAGGTTTCGGCGCAGGTTGGGTGATACTGCTGAGGGGCATGGCCAACAGCAGCACCAGGGCCAGCGGCTTCATATTGCGGCCAGCGCCTGATCGAGGTCGGCGAGGATGTCGGCGATGTCCTCGATCCCCACCGAGATGCGCACCAATCCTTCGGTGATGCCGATGCGCTCTCGCTCTTCCTCAGGGACGGCGGCGTGAGTGGTGGTAGCCGAGTGCGAGATGAGCGACTCGACGCCGCCCAGCGATTCGCCGTTGGTGATGACGCGGACGCTCTGTAGAAGCTTGTCGGCGTTAGCGCGCGAGCCGACTTCGAACGCGATCATCGAGCCGAAGCCGTGCATCTGGCGCTTCGCCAGCTCGTACTGCGGATGGGTTTCGAGGCCGGGGTACAGCACCTTGCTGACTTTCGGATGTTTCGTGAGAAAAGCCGCGACCTGGCGGCCGTTCTCGTCGTGCTGGCGCATGCGGACGGCGAGGGTCTTGACGCCGCGCAGGATGAGCCAGCTCTCAAACGGCGAAAGGATGCCGCCGGTGCATTTCTGCACGAAGCGAAACTGCTCGGCGAGCTCGGGTCGGGTGGTGACGAGGATGCCGCCGAGGCCGTCCGAGTGGCCGTTGAGAAACTTGGTCGTCGAGTGCATCACGATGTCCGCGCCCAGCTCGATGGGGCGCTGAAAGTAGGGCGACATGAAGGTGTTGTCGACGCTCATCGGAATCCCGTGCTCGTGGCAGATGTTGGCGACAGCGCGGATGTCGGTGAGAGTCATGAGTGGGTTGGTGGGCGTCTCGATGTGGACCAGCTTCGTGGAGGGACGGATGGCGCGGCAGACATTTTCCGGGTTCGACGTGTCGACGAAGCTGAACTCGATGCCGTGGTGCGGGATCACCTGCGTGAAGAGGCGCGTGGTGCCGCCGTAAACGTTGTCGCCGCAGATGACGTGATCGCCGACCTTGAGCATGGTGACGAGGGCGGCGATGGCGGCCATACCGCTGGCGAAGGCGTGCCCCGTGGCGCCGCCTTCGAGCGAGGCGAGGCAGGTTTCTACGGCGTCGCGGGTCGGGTTCGAGACTCGCGAGTATTCCCAGCCGCGGTGCTTTTCGATCCCTTCCAGCTGATAGGTCGAAGAGAGGTAGATCGGAACGTTGACGGCGCCGGTGCGCGGGTCGGGCGCCTGGCCGTCGTGAATGGCGCGGGTCGAAAAGCCAAATTGTCGATCGGACATATCATTTCCAGGGTACAGGCTTCAGACTCCACGGTCCAGCCGAGAGACACCGCGCTCGCCAGGCTCCGTACCGGGCCGCGTGACGGGTGACGTCTTACCCTTGTTTTTCCAAAGCCGCGAGGGCTTTCCGCGCATTCATTCCGCGGTCGGCCCTGTTTCCGGCGAAGGAGAGGGTTGAGGCGCAGCGCCTGTTCGGAGTCGATGCGTATATCCTTGACCGAATGCCGGCAGCTGAGGCTCATCAGGAACAACCGGAGAACGCGGACGCGAGGCTCGCGGGGCGGTGGAGGATTGCCGTTTTGCTGGGCATCGGGGTTCTGGTGAATTATTTCGATCGCGTGAACCTGTCGGTTTCGCACGATACGTTGATCGCCGGATTCGGGATTTCGGAATTCACTTTTGGGTTATTGGCGGGCGCTTACAACTGGACGTACGCGCTGTGCCAGCTGCCGTCGGGATATTTGCTGGACCGGTTCGGCGTGCGGCGGGTGGGGTCCATCAGCACATTCCTGTGGAGCGTGGCTTCGTTTGGCGCGGCCGCGACACCGGGCGTGGGTGGATTTTTTGCGGCGCGTTTCCTGCTGGGGGTGGGCGAGGCGCCGACCTTTCCCGCCAATGCAAAGGCGATCGGCTACTGGTTTCCTCGCCGGCAGCGGAGTTTAGCGACGAGCCTGTTCGATGCGGCGGCGAAGTTTGCGCCCGCGGTTGGGATTCCGCTGATCGGTTTGCTGCTGCTGCGCGTGGGATGGCGAATGAGCTTCGCCGCGACGGGGGTGGTGAGCTTTCTGTATTTCCTGCTGTTCCGGGGGGTGTATCGCGATCCTTCTTCGGCGCGGTTGAATGGGGGCGAGGCGGGCGCGCGTGACGCGGGAAGAGTACGGGTGCCGGTTACCTATTTGTTTCGGCAGAGGAAGGTGCTGGGGCTGGCGCTGGGGATGGGTTCGTATAACTACGTGTTTTATCTCCTGCTGACGTGGCTGCCGGTCTATTTGTCACAGACACTGCACGTTAATCTGACGCACTCATTTCTCTACACCGGAGTGCCGTGGCTATTTGCAACGGTAACTGATCTTTTTGTTGGCGGATGGCTCGTGGATGCGCTGATTCACCGCGGCTGGAGTGCAAGCGCGGTGCGGAGGACGGTTTTGGTTTGCGGGCTGACGCTGGGAATGGGGATTTTGGGAGGGGCGCACGCGCACACGCCGGCCCAGGCGCTGTTCTGGATCAGTGTGTCGATTAGCGGGCTGAGTGCGGCGTCGCCGGTGGGGTGGTCGGTGCCAGGACTGATCGCACCCGGCGACAGCGTGGGGTCGGTGGGCGGGATTATGAATCTTTCGAATCAGATTTCGGGGATTGCAGCCCCGGCGATTACGGGATATCTGGTGGGCGTGCGGCATTCGTTCGCTGCTGCGTTCGCTGTGGCGGCGGCGTATTTGGCCATCGGGATTGCGGGTTACGTTTTTCTGCTGGGCGAGATTCGTCCGATCACGATGCCGGAGCAGAGCCGGGGTTAACGCTGTTGCCGCGGGGTGACGATGGCGCGCATGGAGCCGATGGAGATGCCGCCGTCGACGAGCAATGTTTGGCCGGTGACGTAGCGGCTGGCTTCGGAGGCAAGAAAGACGACGGCGCCATCGAGATCGCGGGGCTGGCCTGGGCGCTTCACCGGAATGCGATCGACGAGGTAGTCGACCCACTCGGGATTTTCGTAGAGGACTTTGTTCTGGTCAGTGCGAAACCAGCCGGGCGCGAGGCAGTTGACGGTGACGCCGCGCGGCCCCCAGTCGTCGGCGAGGCTCATGGTGAGCTGGCGAATGCCGCCGCGGCTCGCGCCGTAGGGAGCGAGGCCTGCGTAGCCGGAGACGCTGGTGACAGAGCCGATGTTGATGATGCGGCCGTAGCCATGGTCGATCATACCGCGGGCGATGGCCTGGGCGACGAAGAAGCTGCCGCGCAAATTGGTGTCGAGGACGAGGTTCCAGTCATCCCAGGTGACGTCAAGGGCGGGCTTGCGAACGTTGCATCCTGCGTTGTTGACGAGGATGTGGATTTGTCCGCAGGCCGCGTGGGCCTCTTCCGCCATGCGGACGATGCTCGGGTAATCGCGGACGTCGAGTTCGAGAGAAACGGTGCGGCGGCCGAGGCCGCGGATTTCGGATTCGAATTCTCTGAGCGATTCGCGTTTGCGGCTGGTGAGGATGAGGTCGGCGCCGGCCCTGGCGAGCGCGCGGGCGAGATGCTGGCCGAGCCCGCGGCTGGTTCCGGTGACGAGAGCGACCTGGCCGGTGAGGTCGAAGAGCGCGTCGCTCATCGGGAGGCCTCGGCTATTGCGGAATCCGGTGCGTTGGGGGTGAGGACGATTTTCATCAGATTCGGCTCGCCGGCGTGCAGGCGCTCGAACCAGCGCGGGCCTTCTTCAAGCGATGCGACCGCGGTGATGAGCGGCTTGATCTGAATTTTGCCGCTGGTGACGAGGTCGATGGCCTCGGGATATTCGCCGGCGGAGGCGGCTGAGCCCTGCAGGCGCAGCTGGCGCGAGACGACTTTCTGCAGCGGCAGGGAAGCCTCCGGCGCGATGTTACCGATCAGGACCACGGTGCCGCCTTTGCGGACGCACTCGATGGCGGTGGCGACGGTTTCTTTGCGGCCGACGGCTTCGAAGACGACGCCCGCACCATGACCGCCGGTGAGGGCGCGGACTTCGGCGGCCAGCTCGTCGCCGGAGAGATGGAGGGCGGCATCGGCGCCGAGGTCGCGGGCGAGGCGGAGGCGTGTGGCATCGATGTCGGCGCTGATGACGCGCGGATATCCGGCTGCGCGGGCGGCCTGGAGGGTGAGCAGGCCGATCATGCCTGCGCCGATGACGAGGGCGGTGCGGTCGTCGGGGTTTCCACTGAGGCGGACAGCATGCAGGGCGACGGCGACGGCTTCGAGCATGGCGGCTTCAGAGAACTGCATGGCGTCGGGGAGGCGATAGACAATACGCTCAGGGACGGTTACGTATTCGGCGAAGGCGCCATGGCGGCGATAGTCTCCGCAGGAGACGCCGACGACTTCGCGGCGATCGCAGAGGTTGATTTCTCCGCGGCGGCAGTAGTCGCATGAGCCGCAGCAGACGGTGGAGTCGAAGGTGACGCGGTCGCCTGGCTTAAAGGCGGTGACACCCTGGCCGACGGCGGCGACAGTGCCAGAGGCTTCATGACCCATGACGATGGGAGGAATGCGGCGACCGGAGGATCCATCGTAGCCGTGCACGTCGCTGCCGCAGATACCGCAGGCTTCGACACGGACCAGGACTTCCTGCGGGCCGGCGTCGGGGCGGGGCAGGTCGGCGATTTCGAGGTGACTGTACTCACGCAGCAACAGGGATTTCATGGCGGGTTGCTCCTCTCGGTGTTCGCGGCTCTGTCCATGAGGGCGGGGCGGGCGGGGAGCCACAACCTTCGATTGTAGTGCGGCTGCCAGCGACCAGCGGTCGGATTCAGCGGGAGTGTTTATCGCGGAAGTTGATGCTAAGCATGATGCTGATGGCAGCGATGCCTGCGAAGAAGACGATGAGTGCAAGCAGGTTGTCGGAGGAGACTCTTCCAACGCGGAAAAGGAAGCAGCCGATGACGAGATTGAGGAGCGCCCACAGGACGTTGACGGTGGGCGACGAGAGTCCTTTGCCGGGTGGTTTGGCGAAGGGCGTGGGGAAAGGGTCGCCGGAAACGCCGTTGACGAAGTGGGGGACAACGTTAGCGAGGAAGAGTCCGGCGAAGAACGCAGCGATGTAGTTGTACCAGGGCATGAGTTAAGGGTACAGGTTACAGGTTACAGAGCACAGAGCACAGAGCACAGAGCGCAGAGCACAGAGCACAGAGCGCAGAGCGCAGAGCACAGAGCACGGAGCACAGGGAGAGGCGTGCGGAACTATCGAGGCGCAGTTGGTTAGTTCTGGGCCGGGGACATCCTCTGGCCGATTTGCTGGAGCTTGTCGAAGTTGGCTTCGACGAAGGCGGCATTTTGAGGAGTGACGGAGTTGGGTGGATAGTCTTTGATCATGCCCTGTTTCTTCATGCCGACGAAGGTGACATCGTTGATGAAGGCGATGGTGGCGACCATGAACTCGCGGGTGGTGAGGCCGTGGGCGTGGATGATGGCCGCGACCTGAGGGAAGTTCGTGTCGATGTCTTTCGCCCGCTGATCGATGGGCTTGCTGCCGTTGTCGGCGTCCATTTTGCTCTTGAGGGCTGCGTCGGAGGCCGTCAATTTGTTGATGGCGTCCATGGCTGCCGCGAGCTTCTCAATTTTGTCCATGGTGAGCACGTACCTGCGGGCCTCGATGAGGTCGGGATTGTTGTCAGCGGCGGCGGGGCCCTGAGCGGCGGCGTGGAGAGCGGCGGTGAGGGTGAGAGCGGCGACGGCGGCGGTCAAGAGGGCGCGAAGCTTCATGGGCTGGTGGACCCCGGGGGTTTGGATTGCGCGATGATACGCGGGATGGAGGGTTGGAGGCCAGAGGAAAAGGGAGGCGAGACATCTGCGCCGAGAGGCGATGCGGATGGGGAGCAGGTTCCGGCACCCGTCGAGTACCTGAAACGGCGGCGCAGGGAGAGCCACATTAAAATCTTTCCATGGCCGACACTGCGGTTTCTTCGCTCGCTTCGCCGGACGTGCTGGAACGCGCGCGCCGGATCAAGTTGTTCCTGATGGATGTGGATGGGACTCTGACCGATGGCGGCGTGTGCCTGATCTCGACGGTTGCGGCTGACGGGTCCGGCGATCCGCTGGTATCGGAAATGAAGGTTTTCAATGCGCAGGACGGGCAGGGATTGTCTCTGGCGCACACCATGGGGATCCAGACCGGATTCATCACAGGCCGATCTTCGCCCGCGGTTGCGAGGCGCGCCGCGGAGCTGAAGGTCACGTTTGTTTATCTGGGACAGGCAAAGAAGACGCAGGCTTTCGAGGAGTGTGTGCAGAGGGCGGGAGTGAGTGCGGAGGAGGTCGCGTACATGGGCGACGATCTGCCCGACATTCCGCTGGCGCAGCGGGCGGGGCTGGCGGTTTGCGTGGCGGATGGTGCACCGGAACTGGCTGCGGTTTGCCACTTCGTCACTCGGCGGCATGCGGGCAAGGGCGCGGCGCGCGAGGTCATTGAACTGATCCTGAAGGCGCAGGGACGGTGGGAAGAGGCTGTGCCTTTGGCGCTGGCGTAAGCGGCCTTGACGCAGCATCAGACGCCGCCGGCGAAGATGTTTTTGGAGAGATAGCGCTCGGCGCTGTCGGGGATGAGCGTGGCTACTCGTTTGCCGGGGCCGAGGCGCTGAGCGATTTGGCAGGCGCAGTGGATCAGGGCACCGGAGCTGGAGCCGGCGAGGAGGCCTTCTTCGGCGGCGAGGCGTTTGACCATGGCGAAGGCTTCTGTATCCGTGACTGCGACAATTTCGTCGGCGACGGAGCGGTCGAAGGTGTTGGGGATGAAGTGGACGCCGATGCCTTCGACTTTGTGGGGTCCGGGAGGGCCTCCCTGCAGGACGGAGCCCTCGGTTTCGACGGCGACGGTGAGGATGCGCGGGTTTTGTTCCTTCAGGAAGCGGGCGACGCCGGAAAAGGTGCCGCCGGTGCCGACTCCGGCCACAAAGGCGTCGATGCGGGCTTCCATTTGCTCCCAGAGTTCGGCCGCGGTGGTGTCGTGGTGGAACTGCGGGTTGGCGGGGTTGTCGAACTGAAGGGCGGGCCAGACGTTGGGGTCGGATTTGGCGAGCGCGAGGGCCTGGCGGATCGCTCCCGCCATGCCGTCGGCTTCGGGAGTGCGATGGACTTCGGCGCCGAATCCGCGCATGAGAGCACATTTCTCTTCCGCGAAGCCCTCGGGGACGAAGAGGACGACGCGATAGCCGCGATTGACGCCGACCAGGGCGAGCCCGACGCCGGTGTTGCCCGCTGTGGCTTCGGTGATGATGGAATTTTTGTGGAGGAGGCCGCGGCGTTCGGCGTCGAGAATCATGCCGAGGGCGGCGCGGTCTTTGACGGAACCGCCGGGGTTGAGGAATTCGAGCTTGGCGAAGAGGCTGGCGGAATTGGGGGCGGGGAGGCGGCGGAGTTCGAGGACAGGCGTGTGGCCGATGAGGGCGGTGATGTCGGTGGCGATGTGCATGGGACCGTTCAGGGTACAGGGTACGGGGAGTGCGGACAAGGGACAGCGGGATATCGAGCTGATTAACCCCTGATGCGTGGTCCGTTTGCCCTTCATTTTCAATGGCTCTCGCCGGTTTGGAGTGACACCCCGCCCGCCCCTGGGGGTTAACTTCCGTCGCTGGTGCTGTGATTTCATCGGGTTGCGGGTTGGTGCCGAGGGCCTCGGGCCGCAGGTAATTGAAACGCTGGTAGATCGCCGAGGGCCTCGAGGGGCGCGGAATCGACTGCGTGGCCGCCGCGGCGGGCGAGTTCGGCGACACGATCTTTGATGTCGTGCCAGGCAGCTTGCTGGGTTTCGCGCTCGATCTGGCGGCGGCGGTCGGCGATGGCGGCAAAGATGCGGCCAGCGCTGCGGTGGCAGATGGCACGCTCGGCGAGGGCGTTGAGGAGGTCATCGATGAAGTCGGGGAGGGCCTCAGCGGTAGCGTCGGCGATTCGGTCGGGAAAAGCGCGCCAGTGGGCGCTGAGCTGAGCACGGGAGAGCTGGGGCGGGGCGACGCGGCGGCGGTCGGGCCGGAGGCGTGGGTGGTGCGGGTCATGGTGGCGGCAAAAGCCAGAGTTCTGGAGGGCGGGGGCCTGGCATTGGCGTCCGTTGTCGAGAAGACAGATGCAGATAGCGACCATGAATGACCTCGCAAAAGGAAAGGCCTCGCGGGTAGCGAGGCCTGTCTGAATACACAGCTCTAACTATGTTTAGGGTAGCAAGGGGGGGTTGGTGGGGCAAGGGAAATCGGGGGGTGGGGCGGTACGGAGGTAATGGGTTCTTGGCTTGGGGGTGGGTTGTTTTGATTGCGTCCGAATATCGGGCGCGACCAGGCGCAAGGTTCGCTCGGTCCCTGCTTTGATGAGGAGGAGATGTTGGTGCAGTGGGCCGGAGCCTTAGTCAGTCAGACTACGTGGAAACAATTCTCAACGTGGAGTGCGAATTGACAATCCCACCTGCAACTAGTTTGGGAACTATCCCCTCAGAACTGGCAGAGGGTTCTGATCGTAATGAGGTGGCTAATTTCCTTCTGGCTTTCCATTTTGTTTGAGTTTGAAGTGAGCCTGCGGGTCCTTCTTGATCTTGGGATTGTTCTCATAAGTGAAGACGCCCTTTTCGACTAGCCGAACCAATATGTTCTTGGCTGCGTGCCACGTTTTGATGTTTGGAACGATCCGAAAGCAGTCGCTTACGTTAATCTTTCCCCGTTCTGCTGCATAATTCACAACGCGCCGCTCCGCAGGCGACAACAAGCGGGCTAGGTCTTCTCCAATGAGATTGGCTACATCCGCGTCGACCCACTCAATTCGTTGTTTAGCGGAGTTCCGAAGGGTAACGCGTACGGCTGTGAACCCAGAGTTGATCTCCTTTTGAGCAAATTCTGGAGCGGGAAGCTCCATCTTCGCCATCGCGTCACGAATACGTCGCGTTCCTTCGTTGTGGCACTTCACGAAATCCAGATAGAACAGGGCATCCATGAGCTTCGGATTTCGCGGATGATGTGCTGTGTAGATGTTCTCCGGTGTAACGAACGGCGGGAAACCACCTGGGCTTTCAACAACCAAGCGATCATCGAACATTCTTACCATGACGTTCATGTTGCGAAGGCCGTACGAGCGATGAGCGCAGGCATTAACGACGACTTCGTACCACGCCTCCTCCGGATATTCGGGCATAGTATAGAACTTCCCGTCCGTCCCGAAGTGCGAGAACTCGCGTAGTTGCTGGCGCAATATCGATGCGGTCCCGGCTATCACGTTAGGGACGGGACCCTCGATAGAGATGTCCTTTACGACGTTGTAATTCGCACCTGTCTCTTCGCGTTCTCCGTCGAAACGCAAGAATCTCACTTTACATCCGGGAAACTCCATCCCAGGGTCCCGTCCAAATGCGAGAAGGCAGGCCACATTGGGCACGAACTTGGTGCCATCAAATTTCCCCAACCTGCGGTGAAATAGGATTTCCTCGCGGGAGTGCTCAACGGTGGTCTGACGCAGTTTACGGACGCCTTCGCAAAATTGACGCAGAAGATCAGAATCGTAGTCTTCCGGGTAATGTGAGCGGGCGGGTTCTCGCTCTAGATCCACTTGGCCTTTGTCGTTTTCCAACTCGCGAATCTCCTCGTCAGATAACCGCCGTTTGGAGTCCCCGTCCCTTACGAATGCGTCGCCGCTGGAGGTTTTGATAACCTTGTCTTCGCGATAGAAGACGCGTATCGAAATGACAAAGTCCTGCTCACCTTCGTGGTTGATTACCTGAACACGCTTCGATTCGGAGCGGGCATCGGGAGCATATATCCGATTCGCCTGTTCCCTGTCGTTCAGCTCCCTGTCCCCGAGGCGGTTGCATCCCGAGATCGTGCCGTCATCCTCTACGCCTAAGAAGATCAGGCCCCCTTCGGGCGCGGTGTTCGCCCACATGGAAAAATACTCGCCCAGAACTCGAACGTGGGTTCCCGCTGGCTTGCGCTCAATACGCCGATCTTCTTTGAGAAGGTCAAGCAGATCACTGCCCAGCGATGAGTGGATGTCATCCGGGGACATGATCGGCAAAATCTTGTCGAATCTGAAGGTTAGCTGCACGGACATGTGGGTTTTAGCCTAGGCTCGAGTGAGCGCTCGAGTTCTACTCGAGCTTGGTATAACTTTAGGCTGGCGGAGTGAAAATGTCAGCCGATTCTTCGTCGCGACCGCCTCGGCCATCCCTCAACGGTCGCCGCCGCCGGAACGATGAGGTGGGCCTTGCGCCGGTATTTGGCCTGCTTCCTTTTTCGAGTTCGGCGGGCGCAACGATGCGGAAGGCTCGCTCAGGATGACGGAGTTTTTTGCTTTGGGCAGAGCTGCGGTGATGTTGGGCATGGGCGGGGGCTGAAGCCTTGGCCCTTTTTGGGCGGCATCTCGGCACGACCGAGGTCGTGCCCTTTGAAAGGCTGCCGGGCCTGAAGGCCCTTTTTTAGAGTGTCGTTTCACCGGCCTAAAGGCCGGTGCTTCTACCGTCGTGCCGCTTCGCGGCACCTGATGCAGAACCCCTGTGCCGCTTCGCGGCGCCTTGATGCAGAACCCCTGTGCCGCTTCGCGGCACCTTGATGCAGAACCCCTGTGCCGCTTCGCGGCACCTTGATGCAGAACCCCTGTGCCG